>Ga0114129_10016351_pt1 | contig 10561 bp, 8 predicted proteins | sample RhiMetdeltSRZDD1_FD_80071 | JGI IMG/M metagenome (GOLD analysis project Ga0114129, IMG submission 80071) | Populus rhizosphere microbial communities from Tennessee, USA - Rhizosphere MetaG P. deltoides SRZDD1 (version 2) (version 2) | ecosystem: Host-associated > Plants > Roots > Rhizosphere >... | reverse complement strand
GGACGCGAACGGATCCCGCTGCGCTCGCGCAACGCGGTCGACGTCGGCGCGCTCGTGCGCAGGCTCGACCTCGTCCTGCTGCTCGCCGCGGGCGCTCTGGTCGGGTACGGCCTCTGGGCCGTTTCGGGGATCACGCGGTTCGACGTGTCGGACGATCCGAGCTACTTCGTCGTGCGCCAGGCGATCGCGGCCGCGCTCGGCGTCGCCGGCCTCGCGCTGGCGATCGCGATCCCGCCCTCCCTCTACCGCCGCCACTGGCGCGTCGTCTACGGGACGGCGCTCACCCTGATGGTGGTTGTCTACGCGTTCGCGGAGGCGGTGCGCGGCTCCAAGCGGTGGATCGACATCGGGCCGCTCCAGTTCCAGCCGTCGGAGTTCGGGAAGCTGCTCTTCGTGCTCGCGATCGCAGGCTTCCTCGCGGAGCGTCACCGCCAGCTCGGGCAGCTCCAGACGGTCCTCAGCGCGATCGCCCTGGGCGTAGCGCCGATGCTGCTCGTCTTCCTCCAACCCGACCTCGGCACGGCGCTCGTCTACACCGCGGCGCTCGCGGCCGTTCTCTTCGTCGCCGGCACACGCTGGCTGCACCTCGCGCTGCTGGCCGTGCTCGCCGTGACCCTCGTCCTGGGTGTCGTCTGGATCCTGCCGTCGGCCGGGATCGAGGTCCTCAAGCCGTACCAGACCGCGCGCCTGACCGGGTTCACGAACCCCGACGCCGACCCGGCCGGGCTCACGTACAACCTGAACCAGTCGATCACGGCGGTCGGCGCGGGCGGACTGGACGGGCGCGGCGTCAGCGAGGCCAGTCAGACCCGGTTCGACTACCTGCCGGAGCACGCGACGGACTTCGTCTTCGCCTCGTTCGCCGAGCAGCGCGGCTTCTTCGGCGCGGCGATCCTCCTGCTGCTCTACCTGCTCGTCGTCTGGCGAGGGCTCCGCGTGGTCACGGTCGCGGGCGACCTCTACGGCGCGATGGTGGCCGGCGGCATCGTGTTCGCGTTCCTCTTCCAGGTGTTCGTCAACATCGGCATGACGATGGGGATCGCGCCGGTCACCGGCATCCCGCTGCCGTTCGTCACGGTGGGTGGGTCGTCGATGGTCGCGAACCTCGTCGCGATCGGGGTGCTCGAGGCGATCCACGCCCGCGGCCGGCCGGACGCGTTCCAGTGAAGCTCCTCGGCGTCGGTCCACGGGACGTCGTATCGCTCGCGCGATACCAGCGACGCACGCACGATCTCCACCGGCCGCTGCTCGTCACGGGGCTCCTCGCCGAGCAGCTCGCGAAAGAGTTTCGTGCCGGAGGCGACCCGTCGCTCGTCCGCACTTCCGGCGACCCGGCGGAGGCGGCTCTCTTCGTGCGCGTCGTCGCGGGCGCCGCGACGGCCGAGGACGAGCGGCTGTTCCGCTCGGCGACCCGCGCCCTCGTGCCCGTCGTGGCCGTGCAGACCGCCGACCGACCGGTGCGCCTCCCCTATGTGCTCGCCGAGGACGTCGTCCGCTGCCCACCGGGCAGCGGGTTCCCGTTGGCGGAGATCGCCGACCGGATCGCGGCCGCGCTCGGCGAGGCCGGGGCGCCGCTCGCCGCGTCCCTGCCCGTGCTCCGCGACGCGGTGACGCATCGTCGCGCCGCGGACGGGGCGCTCTCCGCCGCCGTGCTCAGCGCGCTCGGCGCGGCCTCCGGGCCGAAGCTTCCCGTCCTCGCGCTCGCGCAGGCGCGGATGCTGTCCGACGTCCACCTCGCCTCCGGCGCCGACTCAGGCGGCGACCAGAAGGCGGCGGCGCAGGAGCTCGCGGTGCCGCTCGCCCTCTCGCTCGGGACGGGCCTGGCGGCGCGGGAGCTCGTCCGTCGTCTGCCGCGGCGAGCGCGCGTCCTCGACGCGGCCGTCGCAGCGGGCGTGACCTTCGCGCTCGCGGCCGTCTTCCGCCGCCTCCCGCGGCTGTAGATCTCCGGCTCCGTCCGGCCCTGGTCCTACGATCGCGGGCAACCACGGTCACGATCGATGGAGGTCCGAGGTGCCCGAGACGGAGCTTGCAGAGGAACTGCTTCAGATCGAGGAGGCCGACGCCTGGTTCGAGTATCTCGAGTCGACCCGGGGCCAGAGCGAGACCCGCTACCAGGAGCTCGAGCCCTGGGCCTGGGCGCGGCTCTCGCAGCGGCTGCGCGCCGTCCGTGCCCGCCGCGCGCGCCTGCGGCCGGCTGCCGCCTGACGCCGTACCGCGTTTCCCGATCGGAATCCGTAGGCCGGGCTCGCTGATAGCCTTGCCGCAGGCACACATGGCCGCCGATTTCGACACCCGATGCTGCGCGAGGCCCACCGCACCTGCGGTCGTGCGCCCGCGCGCTCTGACACGAGAGGACACGATCTTTGCCCTGGTTCCGGTTTCGACGACGCAAGGACGAACAGCAGGCGGCGGATGCCGCCGTCACGACGTTCGAGGCGCCCGCTCCCGCTGAGCAGCAGGCCGCCCCGGCGGACGACACCAGCACGACCGACGGCGAGGCCGCCCGCAAGCGGCGCCGGCGTGGCAGCCGCGGCGGGCGCGGCCGACGGAAGACCGGCGCAGCGGCAGGCGCCGAGCAGCCTTCCCCCGGTGAGGCCGCCTCGAAGCCCGCCGGCGAGCCGGCGAAGGAGACAGACCGTGACGGCACGCGCAAGCGCCGCCAGTCGCAGCCCCAGTCGCAGTCCCAGGCCCGTCAGGGCGGACGCGAGCGGCGGCGCCAGCCGCAACGGCGCGCGCCGCTCCCCGCGGCGAAGCGCGAGCTCCTGATCACGGTCGACGTGGGGGAGCAGCGGGTCGCCCTCCTCGAGGACGACCGCGTAGCGGAGGTGTACCTCGAGCGGCCCGAGCGTCGCTCGATCGCGGGGAACATCTACCTCGGCACGGTCGACAACGTCCTGCCGGGGATGGAGGCCGCCTTCGTCGAGATCGGCCTCGAGAAGAACGGTTTCCTCTACGTGGACGAGATCGTCGTCCCCGAGCTCGAGGGCAAGCGGCACGGGAAGAAGATCACGGACCTGATCCAGCGGGGCCAGCAGATCCTCGTCCAGGCCGTGAAGGACCCGATGAAGACGAAGGGCGCGCGGCTCACGACGGAGATCTCGTTGCCCGGCCGCTTCCTCGTCTACGTCCCGAACGGCGAGGGGCTCGGCGTCTCCCGGCGGCTCGAGGATTCCGAGCGCCAGCGGCTGAAGGCGCTCCTCGAGGAGATCGCCCCCGACGAAGGCGGCGTGATCGTGCGCACCGCGGCCGAGGGCGCCTCGGCCGAGGACGTCGAGCGCGACCTCGTCTTCCTCCAGCGCCTGTGGAAGACCATCCAGCAGCGCGCCAAGACCGCGACCGCGCCCGAGCTCGTCTACCAGGAGGCGGAGCTACCGCTGCGGATCGTGCGCGACCTCTTCGCGGGCGACTTCATCGCCGCGCACGTCGACTCCGACCGCGCCTACAAGCGGATCGTGGGGTATCTCAAGAAGACTTCGCCGCACATGATCGACCGCGTCCACCGGTCGAAGGAGAAGGAGCCGCTGTTCGAGCGCTTCGGCGTCGAGCAGGAGATCGCGTCCACGCTCGACCGCCGCGTCGACCTTCCGTCCGGCGGCTACCTCGTCTTCGACTACGCCGAGGCGTTCACGGTGATCGACGTCAACACCGGCCGGTTCGTGGGCTCGCGCTCCAAGAGCTCCTCGCAGCGGCTCGAGGACACGGTCGTGAAGAACAACCTGGAAGCGGTGAAGGAGGTCGTCCGCCAGCTGCGCCTTCGCGATATCGGCGGGATCATCGTCATCGACTTCATCGACATGGCGAACCCGAAGAACCGCCAGGCGGTGGAGGACGCGCTGCGCCAGGAGCTCGAGCGCGACCGCACGAAGACCTACGTGGTGGAGATCTCCCCGCTCGGCCTCGTCGAGATGACGCGTCAGAACGTCACCGACGGCCCGCGCGAGGTGATGACGCGGAAGTGCCCGACCTGCGGCGGCGACGGCATCGTCGTCTCCGACGCGACGGTCGCGCTCGACGTCGAGCGCAAGCTGCGCGCGCTTGCCGCGGCAGGCGCCGGCTCGCGCATCCAGGCGTACCGCGTCGAGCTGCATCCGCGGGAGCTGGCGCTCGTCGCCGGTCCCGGCGGCGAGCGGCTCGCCGCGCTGGAGGAGGCCACACGGCGGCGCTTCTACCTTGTCCCCGCCGAGGGGCATGTGCACACCGACCACTTCGAGGTCCTCGCCGAAGGGCGCCGCGCAGACCTCGCCCCGGCCGCTCCGTTCGAGGAAGGGGCGGAGCTCGAGGTGAAGCTCGTCGAGGTCGACCTGCACGACGCGAGCGCCGCGGTGGGGCGGGTCGACGGCTTCCCCGTCGTCGTCGCCGACGCAGCGAAGCGCGTGGGCAAGAAGGCGACCGTCCTGGTCGGGCGGGTGGTCGAAGGCCAGGCCTTCGCGACGCTCGTCGGCGGCGAGGCGCCCGCAGCGCCGATCACGTTCGAGAGCGAGGCCGAGAAGCCGACGCGGGCGCCGTCGAGGCGCAAGGCCGGTGACGCGAAGGCCGCTCCCACCAAGGAGCCTGCGGTCGCCGAGGAGACCGAGGAAGCCGACGCCTCCGAGCAGCCCGTCGAGCCGACCGAGGCGGAGCCGGAGGAGTCGGAGGCGGCGGCCGACGAGACGGAGACGGCGACTCCCGCCAAGAAGCGGACGCGTCGCGGCTCGCGCGGCGGTCGGCGGCGCAGGAAGCCCGCGACGGCGACGGTGGAGGCCGAGGCGGGCGAGGCGACCGACGCCGAGGCAGAGGCCGAGACGGACCCCGTGCAGCAGGCGGAGAAGGCTCCGGCCCCAGCTCCGAAGCCGGCCCGGCAGAGGAAGAGGACGCCGCGGATCCACGTCCCGGACGGCGACGGCCCCGCCCAGGAGCCGGCCGCCGTCGACGCGGAGCCCGCGCGGAACGGCGACGGAGAGGCAGCGGACGCGGTGGCCGCGGAGGAAGAGCCCAGTGTCGACGCTGCGGTCCCCGAGGACGGGGCAGCACCGAAGAAGCGCACCCGGCGCGGCTCGCGCGGCGGCCGGAACCGCAAGCGGAAGCCGGCGACCCCCCCGTCGGCCGAGGGCGAGGCAGGCGCGCTCGCGACGGCAGATCCCGAGCCACCGGAGCCCTCGGACGAGCCCGGTCGTGGGGACGAGTACGTCCCGATGTCCGAATGGATCGACGAGCTCGAGAAGTAGTGCCTCTTCCAGCGGTGTCCTCCAGGTCCCCAGGAACGAGGCAACACCACTAGAAGAGGCACAGCCCGGCGGGCGACGTTCGCTACAATCCGGCGGCTCGCGGGCGCTGCCCGCGTTTTTCCTCGTCCGAAGGCCGAACCATGAGCTACGCGATCATCTCCGTCGGTGGCAAGCAGTACCGCGTCCGCGAGGGCGAGCGGCTGCTCGTGGACCGGCTTCCGCTCGAGGACGGGGCGACGTTCACGCCGTCCGTGCTCCTCACCGGCGGCGACGGCGAGGCGAAGCTCGCGCCGGGCGTGGTCGTCACCGCGAAGGTCGTGCGGCAGGCGAAGGGCCCCAAGCTGACGATCGGCAAGTACAAGAAGCGCACGGGCTACAAGCGCCACACCGGCTTCCGGGCCTCGCTCACGCAGATCGAGATCGAGTCGATCGGCGGCACCGGCAAGCGCGGCGCCAAGCGGGCGCCCGAGACGGCGAGCGCTCCGGCCGCCGAAGCGCCGAGCGCGCTACCGGCGGGCTACGCCGACCTCACGGTCGCGCAGGTGAAGGACGCGGCGCCCGGCTGGGATGCCGACGGGCTCGCCGCGGCGCTCGAGTACGAGCAGTCGCATGCCAAGCGCAAGGGCGCCGTCGCGGCGCTCGAGTCCGCGATCTCGGAGGGAGAGGAGTAATGGCACACAAGAAGGGTCTGGGCTCCTCGAAGAACGGACGCGACTCCCAGAGCAAGCGTCTGGGCGTGAAGATCTTCGCCGGCCAGGAGGTCAAGGCGGGGATGATCATCGTGCGCCAGCGCGGCACGCGGTTCCGCCCCGGCCCCGGAGTCGGCATCGGCCGCGACGACACGCTGTTCGCCCTGCGCGAAGGGGTCGTCGAGTTCACGCGGAGCGGCGAGCGGCGCTCGGTCGCGGTCAACGCCCCGGCAGGCTCCGCCTAGGCTCCCCCACGGGCCGGAGTCCCGGCCGTGTTCAACGACCGCGCCCGCATCGTCGTCCGCTCCGGCAGGGGCGGTGACGGCGCGCTCGGGTTCCGTCGCGAGAAGTACGTGCCGAAGGGCGGGCCGGACGGAGGCGACGGCGGGCGGGGCGGCGACGTCGCCCTGACCGCGGACGCGGCCCTGCGCGACCTCTCGTCGCTTCGCGGCCGCCCGGTGTTCGCCGCCGCGCGCGGGGGGAACGGGCGCGGTGGGAGGCGGCACGGCGCCGACGGCGACGACGCAGAGGTGCTCGTCCCCGTGGGCACACAGGTCCGCTCGGAGGACGGAGCGCTCGTCGCCGATCTCGCCACACCGGGCGCGCGCGTCGTCGTGGCGACCGGCGGTCAGGGCGGGCGCGGCAACGCCCGCTTCGCCACGCCGACGCGGCAGGCACCGCGGTTCGCGGAGACGGGCCTGCCCGGCGAGACGCGTGCCCTCGAGCTGCGGCTCAAGCTCGTCGCCGACGCGGCGCTGGCGGGCCTTCCGAACGCCGGCAAGTCCTCGCTCCTGCGGCGCATCTCCAACGCGACGCCGAAGGTGGCCGACTACCCGTTCACGACGGTGCAGCCCGTCCTCGGCACCGTGGAGGCGCCTGACGGCCAGCTGACGGTCGTGGACGTGCCGGGGCTGATCGAGGGGGCGAGCGACGGCGTGGGGCTCGGCCACGAGTTCCTCGCTCATCTCGAGCGCGCACGTCTCCTCGTCCACGTGATCGACGGCTCGGAGGACGATGCCGACGAGCGGTTCCGCGCGATCGACCGGGAGCTCGCGCTCTACGGCGCAGGCCTCGACGAGCGACCGCAGATCGTGGTCCTCAACAAGGCGGATCTGTCGCCCGACCCGGCCCCGTTCGGGGTGGACGACGACCGCATCCTCGCCGTGCACCGGGTGTCGTGCGTCACCGGCCTCGGGATCCCGGAGCTCGAGCGGGCGCTCTTCGCTCTCTGCCCCACGGCGCCCGAGCCCACGGCCGAGGGCGAGGAGCTTCCGGAGTTCCTGGAGTACCGCCCCACGCCCCGCGCACGCCGTCCGTTCCGGATCCTCCGGACCGACCGGGGCTTTCGCGTCGTCGGCACGGCTCCCGTGGGCGACGAGCTGGAAGAGGCGTTGCGCGGCGCCGGCGTCCGCAAGGGCGCGCTCGTCGAGATCGGCGACGAGGAGCTCGAGTGGCAGCCGTGAGCGTGGGCATCTTCGGTGGCGCGTTCGACCCGCCGCACCTGGGCCACGTCGAGCTCGCGCGCGCGGGGATCGAGCAGTTCGCGCTCGGCCGCCTGCTCGTCCGGGTCGTCGAGCAGCCGGGGCACAAGGCGATCTCCACCCCCGCGGCCATCCGCCTGCGTCTCGCAGAGCTTGCATTCGCGCCGCTTCCGGAGGCCGTGGTGTCGCTCGATCCCTTTGCGCGGACGGTCGACTCGCTCGAGGCGCTCGCGCTCCCCGACCCGGTCTTCCTGGTCGGGGCGGACGAGTTCACCTCGTTCCTCGACTGGAAGGAGCCCGACCGCGTGCTCGAGCTCGCGCGGCTCGGCGTCGCCACACGACCGGGTGTCCAGCGGGAGGCGCTCGAGGCGGTGCTCGCCGCCGTCGGGCGGCCCGAGCGGGTCTCGTTCTTCCCGATCGACCCGCTCCCTGTGTCGTCCTCGGAGATCCGGGCACGCGCCGCCGACGGGCAGGCGATCGACGCGCTCGTGCCGCCGGAGGTGGCCGCGGAGGTCGCGCGGCTCGCGCTCTACCGCCGCGTTGAAACGCCTGAGGGCGGGGGTATGCTTGGGCGAGATGGTTGATCGGCAATTCGCGCGAACCGGATGGCGCCCCGGACACGGCGCCGGATCCCCCTGTCCAGGCATGGCCCGTAGGATCCGCTACGAACCGCGCCCGGCCGGTGCGCCCGGCTTGGTCTGTGGCGCGCCGGGACATCACGCCAATTACCGATCAACCAGCTGAGACCCGAGCGAACGGACGACACCGACCTGACCTCTCTCGAACACGCACGTCGCATCGCTGCTCTCTGCGAAGAGAAGCTGGCGACGGACGTGACGATCCTCGACATGCGGGCGGTGTGCGACTACACCGACTTCTTCGTGCTCGCGACGGGCAAGAACCCGCGCCAGACCCATGCGATCCACGAGGAGGTGCTCGGCCGCCTCAAGGTGGAGGAGCGGCTGCTGCCGCGCTCGACGAGCGGCCTGCCCGAGGCGACGTGGATCGTCGACGACTACCTCGACGTCGTCCTCCACGTCTTCACCCCGGAGACCCGCGAGCACTACCGCCTCGAGGACCTCTGGAACGACGTGCCGAAGCTCGAGGCCGCCGCGACCGCGTGACACTCGCCTGGTGGCCGACTCGAAGTCGGACACCGCCTGAGCGGCTAGCATTGAGCGCTCCAGGGGCCGTAGCTCAGCTGGGAGAGCGTCTGGCTGGCAGCCAGAAGGTCAGGGGTTCGAGCCCCCTCGGCTCCATCGCCGTGACGCACAGAAGATCCTGATGATCGTCCGCTGGTTCGGGCAGTCCGCCTTTCTGCTCACGGGCTCGAAACGCGTCCTGATCGACCCGTTCGGGGCGCTGGGCGAGCGGCTCGCCGAGCGCGGGATCACGTTTCGCCACCCGCCGGTCGAGGGGGTGAGCGCGGATCTCGTGCTCGTCACGCACGAGCACAGCGATCACAACGCGGTCGACGGCGCGGAGGGCTCTCCGGTCGTGATCCGCTCCACGGCCGGGACGCTCGACTCGCCGATCGGCGAGATCGTGGCGATCGCCTCCGAGCACGACGACCGGGCAGGGACGCAGCGTGGCCCGAACACGATCTTCTGCTTCACGCTCGACGGCCTCCGCTACTGCCACCTCGGCGACTTCGGCCAGGCGGCGCTCCGAGCGGAGCAGCGCGATGCGATCGGCGACGTGGAACTTCTCTTCGTGCCGATCGGAGGAGGACCGACGATCGGGGGAACCGAAGCCGCAGCCGTCGTGCGCGAGCTCGGGCCACGCATCGTCGTGCCCATGCACTACCGCAACGAGGGCGCGGACTTCCTCGAGCCGCCCGACGCCTTCCTCGAGGCGCTCGGCGCCGCCGTGGAGCGGATCGACTCGAGCGAGGTCGACCTCGACGAGGTCAGCGCGGAGGCAGGAGCCCAGGTCGTGCTCCTCCTCTCCCCGCCGCTCGCCTGAGCCCGCAACGGGGGTGCCGCCGGGCGGGGTCCGGCAGGATGGAGGACCATGTCGTCCCACGGGCACCCGGGGCTCGAGCGACTGGAGCGTCGGCTCGGGCCGAGGACACGGGGGAGGGTCGCGGCGACGGCGCTCGGCGCGCTGCTCGGGCTCGGCGGCGTCGCGATCGGGATCGCGCTCCACAGCATCACCTCCGGCGCCTCGTATGCCCAGCTCGTCGGGGCTGTCGCGCTCGCGATGCTGCTGGGCGGGGTGCCTGCCGGCATCGGCGCGACCGTCGTGGGGTGGGGGCTCGGGGCATTCATCGTCGAAGACCCCAGCTGGAGCTCGGTGTTCGCCGACCGGGACGAGCTCCTGCGCTGGGCGACGTCGCTCCTCGCGGCCGCCGTCGTCGTGGGCGTCGGCTGGGCGATGCGGCGCGGTCACGAGCGGGCGGCGGTCGCCGCGGTCGAGGCCGAGCGGTCGCGCCGCCGGCTCGAGGCGATCCAGGAGCTGACCGCCGGCCTCTCTGCCGCCGTGCGTCCCGCGGACGTCGCGGAGGTGCTGGCCCGCGGCGTCGTAGAGGCACTCGGAGCGCGCCGCGGCTCGTTCGGCCTCGTCGAGGGTGACGAGCTCGTCGTCGCGGAATCCGGCGACGGGGCGGGGCCCTCCCGTTCGCCGGTGAGGGTCCCGCTCTCGATCCGCACGCCTCTCGCCGCCGCGGCGCGCGAGGGGCACGTTGTCTGGGTCGAGCGGCGCGCCGAGCTCGTCCGGGCGTTCCCCGACGCGGCGGGCGGTGCCGGCGCGGGCAGCGCCCTCGCGGTCCCCGTCCGTCGCGGCGGCGTGGTGATCGGCGGGATGGCCGTCGACTTCCGCGAGTCCGGCGCGGTCACGCTCGAACGGCGTGCGGTCGCGACCCTCGCCGCGGAGCTCGGCGCTCAGGCGCTCGAGCGCGCTCGGCTCTACGAGCTCGAGCGCCTCGAGGCGGAGCGCAACGGGCGGCTCCAGTCGCTGACGGCGGCGCTCGCGGTCAGCCTCGTGCCGGCCGACGTGGCGGCGATCGTCCGTGAGCAGGGCATCGGGACGGCGGGAGCGGACGCCGTTGCCGTCCACCTGGGTTCTGCCACAGCCGGTCATCGCTCGGCGTGGCAGCGCTACCACGGCGGCTTTTCCCGGGGCTACTTTCTCCGCAGGTACGGTGTACTGCGGACGACGGTTGGCGCACGCGCCCTCGTTACCGAAG
>Ga0114129_10016347_pt1 | contig 10563 bp, 10 predicted proteins | sample RhiMetdeltSRZDD1_FD_80071 | JGI IMG/M metagenome (GOLD analysis project Ga0114129, IMG submission 80071) | Populus rhizosphere microbial communities from Tennessee, USA - Rhizosphere MetaG P. deltoides SRZDD1 (version 2) (version 2) | ecosystem: Host-associated > Plants > Roots > Rhizosphere >... | reverse complement strand
TCTAGGCCGGGTCCAAAAGGACCCGGCCTACATCGGGTCCGCCGGACGGCGGACACTACGATCGACGGGCTATCGCCGAGACCGATCGGCGGCCGCCGCGCGGCCGCCACGCGGCCGGCTCTGGCGGCCTCCACGCCTCGGCGCCACTTTCTCTTCTTCTTCCTCGGACTCAGCCGCCGCCTGATTGACGAAGCTCTCGGCGATCTGCGTCAGCTTCTGATCGGCTTCCTTCTCCTCGTCCAGATTTTCCTCGAGGAGCCCGACGGCTTCGGTGTGGCCCAGCAGGTTCGCCCACGTGCGCAGCGTGCCGTAGCTCGCGATCTCGTAGTGCTCGACCTTCTGCGCCGACGCGATCATCACGGCGTCGCGCGTCGCATCGTCGTCGGCATCGCCGATCATGTCTTCACCCTCGGCGATCAGGTGCTTCATGCCTTCGCACTTCTTGCCGCGCGCCGGCATCTCGAGGTGCTCGAACACCTGTTCGAGCCGTTCGATCTGCTGCTCGGTCTGCCGCAGATGTTCCTCGAGCGCCTCTTTCAGTTCGGGCGCTGAAGCCTTTTTGACCATCTTCGGCAGCGCGCGTGTGAGCTGCTTCTCGGCGTCGTAAATGTCCTTGAGTTCCTCCTGCAGTAATTCTTCGAGGGATTCGAGACTTGCCATGGCTCCGTGCCTCCACTGGAAGGATGTTGACCCGCGGTAAGCGCTCCGCAGAAGCAAGACTCGTGCGCACCATACGGCCGCGCTCGCGTAGGCACACAACGTGCACTTGCTCGTATGAGGAGGTAAGAACTCATGCGTGCACTGAAAGTCTTGTGTGGCGTGGCGGTGTTGACGGCGTTTCTCACGCCCGCCGCTCACGCCGACGAGTGGAACAAGCGAACGTACCTGACATTCAGCGGTCCGGTGCAGATACCTGGCGCGACTCTGCCTGCCGGGACCTACACCTTCGAGATCGCGAATCCCGACACGACACGTCACGTCATTCGTGTCAGCGAGAAGGACACGAACAAGCACGTCGGCCTGTTCATGACGATCCCGAACGAGCGGATGGAGCCGCCCAACGACAACCTGATCATGTTTGCGGAGCGGCCGGCCGGCCAGCCGCAGGCGATCCAGGTCTGGTTCTACCCGGGCGATCGGATCGGCGAAGAGTTCGTGTATCCGAAGCGGCAGGCCATGCAAATCGCCAAGGCCACCAAGAAGGGCGTCCTGGCGACTGAAGGCGGCGGCGTGACGAGCGCATCCGAACAAGATCGCATCGCGGCCATGAAGGGCATGTCGGTCACGCGCGTCGACGAGAACGGAAACCCGATAAAGGATGAGCCGAAGGCGGCGACGACGACCGCGTCGACCTCCTCGACAACGGCAGGCACGACGGCGGCGCCGGCGAACACGGCGACCGGCTCGCGTCCGTCGCGCGCGGAGAGCACGACCGCGAAGGCCGACACCGCGCCGCGCTCGACGACGGGTGTCGGCACGGCCGGAACGCAGAACCCGAGCGCGGCCAACAACCGGCGCCGTCTGCCGCGGACCGGCAGCAACCTCGTCGCGCTCGAACTACTCAGCGCCCTGTCGCTCGGCGGCGCATTCGGCATGCGCCGGCTGCGACGATACGTTGACGCGCGGTAGCGCGATCGGAGCGCTGGAAGCAGTAGATTAGGCAGGAAAGGCGGGTAAGGCAGGTCAGGCAGGAACGACCACACGGAGAACGGTGATGAGCCGACTTGGAACCGCGCTGGCATTGTTCTTCGTTCTGTCGACACCTGCCCTTCCTGCCCTTCCTGGCCTTCCTGCCCTTCCAGCCCAGGATCCCCCGAGCTTTCGCAGCGCCTCGAGCGAGCTCGTCGTCCTGCCGGTCATCGTGACGGAGCGCAAGGATCAATACGTCGCCGATCTCCTGCAGGAGCACTTCGTCGTTTATGACAACGGCCGCCGCGTTCCGATCGAGTTTTTCAGCAACGAAGACACGCCGGTCACGGTCGGGCTCGTCATCGACTCCAGCAGCAGCATGAGGCACAAGCTTGGCGAGGTCATCGCCGCGTCGATGGCCTTCGCGAAGACGAGCAATCCCGACGATGAACTCTTCGCGGTGTGGTTCAACGACGACGTGCATGAGGCGGTGCCCGATCAGCGGTTTCTGCTCGCGGGCGATCTCTCCGGCCTCAGTCGCGCCCTCGCGCGGCTCGTGCCCGAAGGTCGCACGTCGTTGTACGACGCGCTGGTGGCAGCGCTGGATCGTGTGAGCGGCGGCACGCGATCGCGTCGAGTCCTGGTCCTCATCAGCGACGGCGGCGACAACGCGAGCAGCACGACGCTCGACGACGTGCTGAAGCGCGCGCGCGCCTCGAACGCCGCCATCTATACGATCGGCATCTATGAGGACATGGATCCGGACAAGAACCCCGGCGTGCTGAAGTCGCTCGCCTCGGCGACCGGCGGCGAGCGGCACCTGCCGCGATCGGCCGGACCGCTGATCGCCGCGTGCGAGCACATCGCGCGCGAGATTCGGAGCGGCTACACGATCGGGTACGTACCGCCGGATCGCGACGGCGCCTTCCACCGCGTGCGTGTCGAAGTGGCGAGCCCGGACAAACGCAAGCTCACCGTCAGAACACGGCCCGGCTATTTCGCGGCCGGCCGCACGTGAATTGGCGAGTTGGAGAGTTGGTGACCTGGTGAACTGGTGGCACGAACTCACCAACTCACCAATTCGCGAATTACCGAGACATATGAACCGATCCACCGTGTTGAAGGTTCTCGAGCGCGTCCTGCTCGCGATCGGCGTCGCGCTCGGCGTGTGGTGCGCGGCGATCTTCGTCGAGGCGCGGCGGACGCGAAACCTGCCGATCGAGCCGGTCCGCGTGACGATGACGCTGCCAGGCGACGCGAACGTGCCGACGGCGAGGGCCCCGAAGCCCGCAGCGCCTCCGCCCGGCACCGTCATCGGCCGCATCGAAGCGCCGACGCTCAACATGACGGCGCCGGTGCTCGAAGGCACCGACGATCGGACGCTGAGCCGCGGCGCCGGACACATCGAAGACACGCCGTTTCCCGGCGTCGCCGGCAACATCGGCATCGCCGGCCATCGCGACACGATCTTCCGTCCGCTGAAGCGCGCGAAGGCGGGGGATCCGCTCGTGCTGACGACCGCGGATCGCGTCTATTACTACAAGATCAACAGGACGCTGATCGTCGATCCGGAAGATGTGTATGTTCTCGATTCCACGCCGAAGCCGACCCTGACGCTCGTCACGTGTTACCCGTTCGAGTTCATCGGCCACGCGCCGCGCCGGTTCATCGTGCAGGCCGAGATGGTGGGGGAGGACGCGAAAGGGATCAAGTAGAGATGCGTAGGGAAGAGGGATGAGGGAAGAGGTAAGAGGGAAGAGGGATGAGGGATGAGGGATGAGGGATGAGGGATTACTTCCCTCTTCCCTCTTCCCTCTTCCCTTTTACCTTTTACCTTTGCCTTACCTACCGACCTTGGTGACCGTCACCGTAAACGCGCCCGAGTTGTCGCTGAGCTCGTCGTCGTTCACGCCGAGCATCAGTCGACCGTCATTCGGCATCGTGATGGGCTGCGTGTTCGCGCCGATCGGGAACGGCGTGCCGGTGCCGACGCGGCCGATCAACCCGCCGACGGTCATCACCGGGACGGGATACGTGGGCTTCTGCAGCTGACCGTTCCCGTCGGGTCCGGCCGTCTGTCCGCCACTCTGACCGAACGCGATCTGGCCCGAGGCGTTGAACGCGACGCGGTCGCCTTTCTTCACCGTGAGCCCCGAGTCGGTCCACGCCTGATTCGCCGCGACCCGCACGGTTCCCGGCGCGATCACGCCGGAGGTGGCGACGGCCGCGTTCGTCGCCGCGCTGCTGTTGTAGTTGAACGCCGAGCGGGCGCTCTGCGAATTCAGATAGATGCGGCTGACATCGCTCAACGCGTACTGCTGCGTGTCGCCCGATTGGTTCTTCCAGACGAGCGTATCGCCCCCAATCATGTTGACGAACGTGCCCTGCTGCTTCTGCCCGTTCTTCAACACGAGGTAGTGACCGGAGGCCGGCAGCTCCGCCAGCTCGCCCTGTTCGGGCCTGCCGCCGGCGAATTGGATGACGGCGACCTGACCGACCGGGAAGGTGAACTCGGGCCCGCCGGTGTCGTTGCCGAGGTTCAGATGTCCGTTGATGAGGTTCTCACGGTCGCCGCCGTGAAACACCACCTGCCCGCTCTTGCGCGAGCCATCCGTGAGAATGAACGTCGCGCGCTCCGCGGCAAGGGCGTACAGACCTGCGCCCGCGACGAGCACGCCGATCGCGATGACTTTCCGTAACATGGGTGTGCCTCCTGGTTTCCGTGTCACCACACCATCGCGGCGCCGCCGGGCAGGTGCCCCGGCTCACGCCACAAAGCTCTGCGATGACACGAAGAGCAAGATGCGCACCAGCCGGGCGGTCAGAATTTCACGCCGACTGCCGCCTGAGCTCGGGCGGTGTTGATCCCTTTGTCGTTCTCGATCGCGCCCGTGTCGGCTCCGATGCGGCCGTAGCGGAAGCTGAAGTCGGCGAAGAATCGCGACGCGAAGGGGTACACCGCTCCAGCGCCGAGCGTGAAGTACGCCTTCTTCTCGCTGCCGTTCAGATCGCTGCCGAACTGCACGCCGAGCGATTCGGGCGTCCGCGTCGTGCCGCTGACCGCCAGCGCCGTCTCGGCGCGCACCTGCGCGACGCCGGCGCCGAACAGCACGTACGGCCGCACCGGCCAGTACAGCTCCGGCGAGTACCGGATGCCGGCCGCAAAGTAATTCACCTTGTACGCGGCGCTCACCGTCGCGCCGACGGCGTTCGCAATCTTCGTCGCGCGATCGTCGAGATCCGACGTGCCGGCGTTCAGCATCCGGCCGGCTTCGACGAAGACGTGCAGCGGCTCCAGGACGCGCACGCCGCCTTCGGCGCCGAACGATCCCGACGATTTGTGGCCGAACGTGGCCGCGGTCGTGAAGCCCACGTAAAAGCGCGACGAATCGGTCGCGCCTCCCGCTGGCGCTTGCGCGCGGACGGGCGCGGCGGCAACCAGGAGCACGACGGCGCAACAGGACAAAGCACGAGCCACACGCATCATCAAAACGCCTCCGTCAAACCGACAGCGCGGGAATCATCCGTTCAAAAAACCGGTCGCGGAAAGGGCTGGGACCTACCGCACGCGAGGAGAGGACAAGAGTATACCACCGGCATGGTATTCTGAAGTCCACGACATGAACGAGTTGGAACGGCCTCAGACCGACGCGTCGCACGACGTCTTCCTGTCGTCCACCCCGGAACTGGCGCTCCCGGTTGCGTTACCGAACCCGTCGCACCTCGAGAACCTCCCGAACCCGAACGCGGACGTCGCCGACCGGACGACGGCATGGACGCGGCTCGCCAGCGAATTCGCCTCGGGACTCCAGACGCTGGTGTCGGCCGCCGTGTACGCCACGCTCATCGTCACTTTTGGGTTCCAGGTCGCGCGCGTCGACGGCCTCAGCATGGCGCCGACGCTGGAAGATCACGATCGGCTGATCGTCAACAAGCTGGTCTACGAGCTCGGCGATCCGCGTCCCGGCGACATCGTCATGCTCTACTACCCGCTCAACCCGGAGAAGATGTTCGTCAAGCGCGTCATCGCGCGCGAAGGCGACACGGTCCGGATCGTCGACGGCCGCGTCTACGTCAACGATATCCCGCTGCACGACGCCTACGTCCCCGCCGAGTTCCGCAGCCACGACGACTGGGGGCCGCAGGTGGTTCAGCAGGGGTATTACTTCGTGCTCGGCGACCATCGCAACAACAGCTCCGACAGCCGCCACTGGGGCCAGGTGCCGAAGAAGTACATCGTCGGCAAGGTCAAGGTCCGCTGGTGGCCCCTTCAGGACGCGCGGATTTTCTGATGCTCCTCGCGGAGCTTGTACTTCTGGATCTTCCCTGACGCCGTCATCGGGAACTCGGTGACGAAGCGCACGCACTTCGGCACCTTGAACTTCGCGAGCCCGTCGGCACACCAGGCAGTCAACTCCTCCGCTGTCGCGTCCGCGTCCGGCTTCACGCGGACCGCGGCGGCGACGACCTCGCCGAAGAACGCATCAGGCACGCCGTAGACGTACGCGTCGGCGACCGAGGCGTGCTCGCGCAGCCGGTCCTCGATTTCCTTTGGCGCGATGTTCTCGCCGCCGCGGATGATCAGGTCCTTGATGCGGCCGGTGATCCGCACGAACCCGTCGCCGTCGATGCTCGCCTCATCGCCGGTGTGCAGCCAGCCGTCGCCGTCGATCGCGGCGCGCGTCGCCTCCGGGTTGTTGTAGTACCCCTTCATCACGTTGTACCCGCGGCAGCACAGCTCGCCGCGCTCGCCGACGCCGCGCGGCACGCCCGTCGCCGGATCGACGATTTTTACCTCGAGCTCCGGGAGCACCGTCCCGACCGTCTGCGATCGCTGCGGGATCGAACAGTCGCGCGGCGTCATCGTGATGCCCGGCGACGACTCCGTCATGCCGTACGCAATCGTAATCTCCGGGATGTGCATGTCGGTCATGACCCGCCGCATCAGCGGCTCCGGACAGAGCGATCCGGCCATGACGCCGGTCCGCAGCGAGGTGAGGTCGTAGCTCGCGAAGTCGGGGCATTCGAGCTCCGCGATGAACATCGTCGGCACGCCGTAGACTGCGGTGCATCGCTCGCGATGAATCGTCTCGAGCACCTTGCGCGGATCGAAGGCTTCGATCGGGCATAGACACGCGCCGCAGGTGTAGGCGCCGAGGACGCCGATCACACACCCAAAGCAGTGGAACAACGGGACGCACAGGCACAGGCGATCGGCCGGCGTGTAGCCGAGCAGCGACCCGAGCGCCTCTCCGTTGTTGACGATGTTGCGGCTGGACAGCATCACGCCCTTGGGAAAGCCCGTCGTGCCCGACGTGTACTGCATGTTGATCACGTCGTCGACGCCGATCGACGCGCTGCGCGCGTCCAGGTCGGCGTCGGAGATGTCGGCCGCCGCCGCGCGCAGGTGATCGTACGGAATGAAGCCGTCGCGAGGATTCGCACCTATATAAATGATGCGGTTCAGGGTGGGGATGCCGCCGCCGGACACTGTCCCCAGGGTTCCGAGGGCGCCGGCGCGTTCGAGCTCGGCGACGTAATTCAGGTCGCGAAAGCCGCCGATCGTGACGAGCGTCGCCGCTTCGCTCTGCCGCAGCACGTACTCGATGTCCTTCGCGCGCAGCGACGTGTTCGCCGTCACGAGGATCGCGCCGATTTTCGCGAGCGCGAACTGCAGGACGATCCATTCCGGAACGTTCGTCGCCCAGACGACCACGCGCTCGCCGCGCTCGACGCCGATCGCGATCAGCCCGCGCGCGATCGTGCGCGCTTCGCGCTCGAGTTCGTCGAACGTGTAGCGCGGACCGTGCTCGTAGCAGAGCGCATCGTTTCCCGGAAGCGCACACGCAAGCTCGCGAAGCAGATTGCCGACCGTCAGATCGCGATACGGCGGGAAATGCACGCGCGGATTGTGACATATACTGAACAGCACTGAGCACGCGGAGCGGAGCGGGCGTTCGGGCCCCGCGCAGCGAAGCGTGCGGAGCGGGGCGAGGGGTCCCCGCGACTGATGAGTGATGCTTGCATCGTACTGATTGGAGGCGCGGACCTCCTGCCTGCCCTCACCGAACGTGCCGCAAGCCCTGGCACCGAGCTGCTCTCGTTCACCGACGCGGACGCATTGATTGCGCTCGAGGTCATCACGAAGCGCCGCCCGCGATCGATCGTGCTGGAGAAGCAGTTCGCCGCAACGCCGCGAGGCGCGGCGCTGATCAATCGCATCAAGGCGGACCCGGCGCTGCACCAGGCGGAGATCCGCGTGATCGCGCACGACAGCGACTACTCGCGCGTCTTGCCGCGTCCGGGAGCGCCGTCCCCAGGCGCGGCCGGCAGCGACAGCTCCGCCGCCGGCGGGACCGCGACCGCGACGCCGGCCGCCGTCGTCACCACGCCGCCGCTGGATCAGCGCGGCACGCGCCGCGCGCCGCGATATCGAATCGCAGGAAAAGTCGAAGTGCTGATCGACGGCAACACCGCGACGCTCGTGGACCTGTCGACCATCGGCGCGCAGGTCGTGTCGCCGTCGGTGCTGCGTCCGAACCAGCGCGTGCGGATGGCGCTGACCGACGATCTCGGGAACGTCCGGTTCAATGCGGCGGTTGCGTGGGCGTCGTTCGAGATCCCACCGAAGAGCGGCCCGCGGTATCGCGCGGGGCTGGAGTTCGTGGACGCCGACAAGTCAGGCGTCGACGCATTCAGAATTCGACATCAGCAGAGTTGACTTCGCGAAGGGCAGATTGCAGATTGATTGATGCATTGCCACCACAATCGCGCAATCAATCTGCAATCTGCAATCTCAAATCTGCAATACGAATCGTATCGTCGCGTTCCGATCCGGTCGACACAATCACCGCCTTCACGCCACTGACCTCTTCCAGCTTCGCGATGTAGCGCTTCGCGCCCGCCGGAAGGCGATCGAAGGAACGGACGCCCTTCGTCGGCTCCGACCAGCCCGGCACCGACTCGTACACCGGTTCGCACTGACCGAGCTGACCGATGTCCGATGGAAAGTCCGTCAGCACGCGGCCGCCGCAGCGATAGCCGGTGCACACGTCGATCTTTTCCAGACCGTCGAGCACGTCGAGCTTCGTCAGCGCGAGGCCGTCGAGCCCGTTGATGCGCACCGCATAGCGGACCGCGACCGCGTCGTACCACCCGCAGCGGCGCGGACGGCCGGTGACGGCGCCGTATTCGCTGCCGGTTTCGCGCAGCCGGTTCCCCATCTCGCCGAACAGCTCCGTCGGAAACGGCCCTTCGCCGACGCGCGTCGTGTACGTCTTGGCCACGCCGAGGACGCGGCCGATCGCTTTCGGCGGGATGCCAAGCCCCGTGCACACGCCGCCGATCGACGCGTTCGACGAGGTGACGTACGGGTACGTGCCGTGGTCGATGTCGAGCAGCGTGCCCTGCGCGCCTTCGAACAGAATCCGCTTGCCCGCCTTCGTCGCGTCCGCGAGCATCACCGACACGTCGCGGGTCATCGGGCGGATGCGCTCCGCGTGCTTCAACAGCTGCGAGAGCACCGGCTTCCAGTCCATCGTGTTCACCTGGACCAGCCGGTTGCGCGCCGTCACGTTGTCGCGAACGTTCTCCTCGAGCCCTTTCGGGTCGGCGAGGTCGCCGACGCGAATGCCCCGCCGCGCGATCTTGTCCTCGTAGGCCGGCCCGATGCCGCGCGAAGTCGTGCCGATCTTGCGCTCGCCGCGCCGCGCTTCCGAGAGCAGATCGAGGTCCCGGTGATACGGGAGGATGAGATGCGCCTTGTCGCTGATGAAGATTCGATCGCGGGTATCGATGCCGTGCTTCGTCAGCTCGTCGATCTCCGCGAACAGCGCCCCGGGATCGACGACGACGCCGTTGCCGATCACGCACGTGATGCCGTCGTGCAGGATGCCGGACGGAATGAGCCGGAGGATGAACTTGGCGCCCCTGACGTACACGGTGTGGCCCGCGTTGTGCCCGCCCTGATAGCGCGCGACGATCGAAAAGTCGGGCGTGAGCAGGTCGACGATCTTGCCTTTGCCTTCGTCGCCCCACTGCGCGCCGAGAACCGCGACATTCATAGCGGCGCCAGTCGGCTGTCGGCAGTCATCAGGTGAAAGTCGGCGGTCATCAGTCTCCGTCTCAGTCGTCGGGCTCGTGTTGATAGCGAGACGATTCTGAACGGGCTAAGATTCTACACCGCGGCTGACGACCGTGACTGGTGACTGTGGACTGACGACTGCCTATGATCCTTCTTGACGGTTCTTCGCTGACCATCGAGCAGCTGCTCGCGATCTCGGACGAGCACGCGGCCGTAGAAATCGCGCCGCACGCGCGCGAGAACGTGCGCCGCTCGCGCGACGTGGTGACGCGGCGCGCGCATGGCAGCGAGCCGGCGTACGGCATCAACACCGGATTCGGATCGTTCGCCGACGTGAAGATCGCGCCGGACGCGCTCGAGCGGCTGCAGCTGAACCTGCTGCGCAGCCACGCGGCCGGCGTCGGCGAGCCGCTGCCGCCGCGCGCCGTCCGCGCGACGATGGCGCTGCGCGCGAACGTGCTGGCGAAGGGATTCTCGGGCATCAGCCTCGAGACGCTCGACGCGCTCGTCGCGCTGATCAACGCGCGCGTGCATCCGTGCGTACCGTCGCGCGGATCGGTCGGCGCGAGCGGGGATCTGGCGCCGCTCGCGCATCTCGCGCTGGTGTTGATCGGAGAAGGCCAGGCAGTCGTCAGTCGCCAGTCGTCAGTCATCAGCGGGCTCGAGGCGCTGCAGCGCGCCGGGTTGAAACCGATCAGCCTCGGCGCCAAGGAAGGTCTGGCACTCATCAACGGCACGCAGCCGTCGACCGCCGTCCTCGCGCTGGCGGTCGCCGACGCCGATGTGCTGGCCCGGACGGCCGATATTGCGGCGGCGATGTCCATCGACGCGCTGCGCGGCTCGGTTCATCC
>Ga0114129_10016346_pt1 | contig 10563 bp, 9 predicted proteins | sample RhiMetdeltSRZDD1_FD_80071 | JGI IMG/M metagenome (GOLD analysis project Ga0114129, IMG submission 80071) | Populus rhizosphere microbial communities from Tennessee, USA - Rhizosphere MetaG P. deltoides SRZDD1 (version 2) (version 2) | ecosystem: Host-associated > Plants > Roots > Rhizosphere >... | reverse complement strand
CGCGTCGTGGCGAGTTACAATCGCGCGCGCGTCCTCATGTATCAGAAGCAATATGAAGATGCGCTGCACGAGCTGGACCAGGGCGCGGAACTTGAGCCGGAGCATCCGTTAATTAAAACCTTTCGTGCACGAGTTCTGTATTATCGCGGCGAGGTCGACGTCGCGACCCGCATTCTCCAGCAGGTGCTGAGTCGGCATCCCGAGATCGACGGCATTCGTCCGATTCTGGCAATTTGTTTAAGCGCGCAAGGCCAATATGCGGCGGCCACAGAACAGATCACCGATAAAGTCAAGGCGGTTGCCGCGGCGGATCACGATATCGCTTATTGGCTGGCGTCCGCTTATGTTCTTCAGGGCAAGCAGGTCCAAGCCCTCAAATGGCTCCAAATAGCGATCGATCGGGGCAATGAAAACTATCCGTGGTTTGAGGCGGATCCAAACTGGTCTGATCTTCACAGCGATCCTCGGTTCACTGAACTCATGGACCAGATAAAAGCCAGAAACACCACGGCAGAGAGTAAAACTGCATGAAAACCTTCGTCGTTGGCGACGTCCACGGCCGCTGCGCGCAGTTACTAAACCTTTTGGACATGTTACCGCGTGATGAATCCGCCGACACGCTGGTGTTTCTTGGTGATCTGATCGATCGCGGACCTGATGCGCCAGGCACGGTAGAGAGTGTGCTTGGGGTGCAACAAAAAACACCAAGCCACGTGACGTGTTTGCGTGGGAATCATGAACAGATGTTACTGGAGTTCATCGAAGGCAAGAGCAACATCTGGATCACACCGGTTACAGGGGGAGAACGGACGTTCGAGCAGTACACGGGCCGGCTAGCCATCGCGCACACCGAAGCGGAACTGGAGGAGCTCCGGAGTACTGTCGAAAAAAGCATTCCGCCGAAACACCTGGAGTTCATGCGAGCGATGCCATTCTTTCATGAGGACGACTACGCCATTTACGTCCATGCAGGGCTCGAAAAAGGTAAGCACCCGCGCGATTCGTCGCCACAATCTTTGCTGTGGATGCGGGATATGGAGTTCTACAAGAACTATTCCGGTAAGTTATGTTTGTTTGGACACACGCCAACTCCGTTCCTACCTTTACGCGGTCGTCTGGGCCGTCATGGTATTTACATGTCAAAGAGTGCAATCGGCCTCGATACGGGATACAACCACACCTCGCCACTTAGTTGTCTCTCATTGCCTGATTTCACTTTGTATCAGGCGTTTGCCGATGGCCGCGCTGAAACGCATCAGATAACGTCGTTCATGCCTGCCGGAATTAAGGAAATGCAGAAGAAGGTGGGCTGGGTAGCGGAGGAATAAAAGCCTTAGCCGCAGATCAACGCAGATAACGCAGATAAGACAGCTAACAAAGTTATTATACTGTCCTTGCTCTTGCTGTTTGATCTGCGTCATCTGCGTTAATCTGCGGCTAAAATTTTACGCAGATCGATTCAAGATGAAATCCGCAATCGCTGTCAAACGATCCGTCGGTTGATTGATTCCTTTCACAGCCGAACATGCTTCAGCGTGTACCTCAACAGCTCGCTCGCGCGCCGATTTGATGCCATAGACGCCCGGGTAAGTCGCTTTTTCTGAACGAGCATCTTTGCCGGGTGTCTTACCGATTGTTTCTGCCGTCGCCGTTACATCGAGCAGATCATCCGTTATTTGAAATAAAAGGCCCAGGCTGTCTGCGTACTTTGTGATGCTCGCGAGTTCGAACTCCTCGGCACCCGCAATGATTACACCGCACCGCGCAGCTGCGACGATCAATGCGCCGGTCTTTAGGCGATGAATCGATTCCAGTTCACTGGTAGTGACGTCGCGTGACTCGGCGTCAAGATCTTCGGCTTGGCCTGCCACCATACCCGCCGGGGTACCCGCAGCTTGTGACAGCTCACTGATCAGTCTGATCCGAACATCAGGTGCAAGCCCGCCCTGATCCGCGATTGTTTTGAATGCGAGTGTTTGTAACGCGTCACCCGCGAGAATTGCCGTGGCTTCATCGAAACGAACATGACACGTCGGCCTCCCCCGGCGCAAATTGTCGTCATCCATCGCCGGAAGATCGTCATGAATCAGAGAGTACGTGTGGATCATTTCGAGGGAGCACGCCGCCGGCATTAAGGAATGATAATCGGCGCCAAAAGCTTCACCGCTGGCAACTAACAAGGCCGGTCGAAACCGTTTGCCGCCGGCAAAAACACTCCAACGAATCGCCTGGTGCATTCTCTGCGGCGTTTCTTCTTCTCCAGGAAGTAGCCGATCAAGTTCGCTATCAACAACTGCCCTACACTCGGCGAAATACTCATTTAACGAGGCCTGTGTATCAGTGAGCATTGACCTTTCTCAAACAGTAGCATCGTAGTTATCCTTTGCCCCCGTCATTTCGACCCTCTTCGAAGGGAACGACTACGGGGCGCCCCTGGTTGTCACGCATTAACAGTTCAATGCGACGCTCAGCCTGACTCAAACGTTCCTGGCACTCGCGTGAAAGTTTGATACCTCGTTCAAACAACTCGAGGCTTCGCTCAAGAGATAAGTCGCCTTGTTCGAGCTCGCGCACGATTTGCTCGAGAGCTTCGAGTGACGCTTCAAATGTTTTCGCCTGTGCCTCGCCGTCCTGCATGCTAACCTCTTATCTTATACGACTGATACGACCTATACGACGTATAGGACATATAGAAATCTACTTTATCTCCGCCGTCTCTTCTGACTCTTCCCAGGGTCGATTGCATTCACCTTGGGACGAGGAATGTTGTTGACCAGTTCACCTACCAACTTCGTCACCAAGGTGTCGTCTTTGATGCCTACCACTTTCCAAACTCCCGCATCTTTTTCCATCGTCAGCTCAACAGGTTGACCTCTTACCGTCGCAGTCATTCGCGCCGTATTGTCCGTGCTCGTTACCTTAACGATGCTCGGCAGTGTGAGCGCAAGAACAATGAAAGGCTTTGGTGCCGACTGTGCGGAAAAATCTTTTACTTCGGAATTTATCCGTTCTCTCATAGTTTGTTTAAGAGTCTGCAGCACCGATGGAGGTAATGTATTAACCTGAATCAGCATCCCGGAGCCGGGCACAAATCCCAACTGACTAGACACCTTGCTCACCATCTGTGCTGCCAGGTCGGATGCGATCTTGTCGGCGTTCGTCAACCGGTCCACGGTCGCCCCATCGTTACGCTGCGCCGCGTCAATGATTACTGCCAGTGAATAAACCGGAGTCGTCTGAAAGTGCCGCCACCAGAAATACCCGCCTGCCGCCGCCACTAACCCGACCGCAAGAAACACAAGTGCCAGCACGCCCAACACCTTCGGCCACCGCCTTGGCCGCCGTGGCTGCGGTTCTGCGAGAGGCTTGTACTGTCTGCGCTTGCGTGGGGAACCGGACGGCTCGTCGAGATTGATTACAATACGTTGTCGTGGGGGAATACTCATAAAGACTCACGCCTTGTTCATTTTGGCAGGCGCGCACCTATTGGTCGGAATTAATTGTCTTCGGTGCTGTCCACAGTTGTGTGGAGGCGTCCCTTTGCAAGCCGCACCTGAACTTTGTCGCCGGTCGAAACTGTCTGTGAGTCTCGCAGAAGGTGGCCACTCGTGTCGAGTGCGATGGCGTAGCCGCGATGAAGAACGGCCAACGGTGAAAGAGCATCGAGAGAGGCTGCTGCCAATCCCAAACGTTCACGAGATTGCCGAAGCAGCGTTTCAATCGCCGATCGCTGATTAACAGTGGCGGACTCCAGACGTGCACGCGCCGTCCGCAAACGAGCTTGAGGATCTAGTGGTGAAAGCCTCTGAGCAGTGGCGTCAGCTCGCACACGCGCTCGGGTCACAGCGTCGCGTATCTGATTCTGGAGCTCGTAGGTCGCTGTGTTAGTTGAGAGGCGAGCATTGCGAAGTCGAGCCTGCACCTCGTTAAACGCCTGCGACAATGCGTGTTCTTGAACGCGCGCACGCGCATCGACAATCGTGAAGTTCATCAGGCGCGTCAGTTGCCTTTTCGCCTGTTCGAGCGCCGAACAGACCATGTCCTCTTGCGCAGCAACAATTTCGGCGGCAGCCGACGGTGTAGGGGCGCGTAGATCCGCTACAAAATCGGCAATCGTAAAATCAGTTTCATGTCCTACGGCTGAGATTACAGGTATGACTGAGCCTCGGATTGCTCGAGCAACTTCTTCTTCGTTGAAGGCCCACAAATCTTCTGAAGATCCACCACCACGGCCGACTATAACGACGTCGACCAAATCCTTCCTCCGGTTCTCGCGCAAAGCACGTTCCTGATAGTGGTTGATCAATCTGATCGCCCTTGCAATATCCCAACCCGCTCCCTCTCCCTGTACTCTTGCAGGAGAGAACAACACGTGAACAGTTCGTGTGCGGCGCGAAATGACGTTAATGATGTCGCGAATAGCTGCGCCAGTAGGTGAGGTAACCACCGCGACCCGACGTGGGAAGACCGGCAACGGTCGCTTCAATTCCTTTGCAAAAAGACCTTCCGCTTTCAGCCGATCACGAAGCTGTTCAAAGGCGATCCGCAGCGCGCCGGCGCCGACCGGATCCAAACTTTCAACGACCAGTTCGTACTCGCCACGCGGGGCGTAGACACTTAATTTTCCACGCGCGCGGACATGAAGACCGTCAGTCGGTCGAAACCGAATTCTTGAGTTGGTCGAGCGGAAGCACTTGGCACGAAGCTGGGCCGATTCATCCTTAATCGTGAAGTACCAGTGACCTGAGGAGTGCGCCTTGAAGTTGGATATCTCTCCCTCGACCCAAACAGCTTGGAACCGCGATTCCAGTGTCCCCCGAATTGCATTTGTTAGCTCGGAGACAGTGAGCGGTCGTCGCTCCGTTTCATCGAAAAGGGCGTGAAAGAGTGGCTGAGACATTACCGGTTCTCAGTGGCGTTAAGGATTCGCCACTCCAATTACTGGACTAAGCCTTACTGAAGCTCCATCGCGGTTCGTTCGAACGCGCACACGCCGGTGGCCTGAGGGCTTGGAATTTGAGGCATATGTTATTGTGTAAGCCGTACGCAGTTGCACCACAACATCATCGTAAGCATGTTGTAGATCCTCTATGCGCTTGATTGGGTAGTAAACGCCACCCGAGACGGCGGCTAGTCTGCGTCCTTCCTCATCGGCTCGTGTCGTAAGAGTCAGGTACCTCGTTCGTAACGGGTCGATTGTGATTTCGGGTCGCGGCACACTCGACTCCGGCACCAATCCCGACGGCACATAAAGGGGATAAATAAGAGCGCCCGACTCAATCGTGGCCTCAAGTAGCGCCGGAAACGGGACGAACGATTTGTTATCGTCCCCGTCCGACAGAATAACTATTGCAGTACGTTCGCCGCGCAATGGTTTTAGAGTGTCCTCCAGCACGTAAGCCACGGCATCGTAAAGCGAGGTGGCTCCGCCGGCATCGATCTGATCAAGCTTTGCTGAAAGCAGTTGGCGGTCCGTGCTGAAGTCAGAGATCACCTGAATATCATCACGAAAACTGATGATCGCAATGCGATCCTGCGGACTAGCCGTCCGCAGAAAATCACGAGCCGCCTTGCGGATGAAATCCATTCTTTCTTCAACGCTCCCCGATACGTCGAGTAGCAGAACAAGGTTGAAAGGCTCGCTCGTTTGTACGACATCAGTTACTTTTCTTTCGATCCCATCTTCGTAAACACTAAAATCGGCTCGCTTCATATCACCAATCGCGCGCCCATTACGGTCCGTGACGCTTGCGTTGAACCGAAGCAATTGAGGCGCGATAGAAGTCACGACCTGACCTGGAGGAGCGGCTTTGACAAGAGCCGGTTCTCGTTCCAGTGGCGGCAGCGTTTTTGCATAATCACCAAACATTTTTGGCGACACTTTTCGTACAGCATCCACCAGTTGGCTATCGCCACTACGCACGATTGCTCTTGCTGCTTCCGTCAACGGCCGCTCGCGTAAGTCGGCAGGCGCCATCGCGGGATCCACGTTTAACAGAACCACGCCGCGCTGTGTTTGAAATGCAAGCTCGACTCTGTCTTCTTTCTTTGCCTTCTCATCACCCAGCTTCCCCGAAATTGTGAATACACCGCCTCGCCTCTCTTTTATGTCAGGCAGCGGAACATCGCTTAAAAACCGGGGATGACTGGCCACCCATTCAAAATTGAATTTCACTGCGTCGAGCGGTACGTCGGCATGGATCGTGCCCGTGTTCGTCTTCACTTCGGCGCTTTCTACGTTGCCTACGACGTCGACTGCGCCGCTTTCACTTTCGATGACGACTTTCGATCGCGAAGGGATGCGTACAACTAAATCAATTCGATCCTGTTCACGACGATCCTGCACGTCGATATTGATTGTTGCTCCTTTGGTTACGGTCGCGACATTGGCTGCGTCTATAGGAAGTCCGCTTGAGGTCGCTTCGATGGTGACTTTCTTCTGTTGGTCATCTGAAGCAACGACGCTTACGCGACCATTGCGGCTTTTCACCGACAGTGAGACGTGGTCGCCAGTTTCAAGCTCGGTTTTGTAGCTCTGGCCGGAGGAGGTGACGGCGGCCGCTCCAATGCAGGTCGCGAGTACCACGAGTCTTGCTGAAAGTTTTAGGGAAAAATAGCTGCGTCGGAAGAGAGACGCAGGAACCAATTTGCAAAACATCGGGGTCGATCTTGCCTAGCAAAAGCCCTGTGGTCAAGCGCAGCCACAAGTGACCTTGGACGACTCACCTGGGGCCGCCAGCCTTGCTAATCACTTGCAATGGGCTATCATTACCAAACCCTTGCAGGCCAATGTAGCTGCGAACAAGGAGCACGGTTGTGTTTGAAAGACAGATGGCCCGTCGTGACGAACGACTGGTTATTCACAATCTGGTTACCCGGGATCCTCAAAGCGGTTTTGCCGAAGAAGTCCGGCACGGTCTTACCTCGACTCCCAAACGCCTGTCTCCTAAATATTTTTACGATGACCTTGGCTCGCAGTTGTTTGAAGCGATCTGCCTGTTACCAGAATATTATCTCACTCGAGCAGAGAACGAGATTCTTCAACGGCATGCGGATGAGATTGTCAGTCAGGTCCGTGGCTGTTCGACGCTCATGGAAATGGGAAGCGGCAGCGCTTCAAAGACGCGCCTGATCATAGAAGCGCTTTTGCGGAGACGGAACGAAGTGGTTTTCATGCCGGTAGATATTTCTGCATCCGCGCTCGAAAGCAGTTCACTGATCCTGTTGCAATCCTATCCACAACTGAGAATTGAAGCCTACGCAGCGGACTATTTCGTCGCCCTCGAACAATTGAAGAAGAGCCAGCGTGGACCGACGCTGGCATTGTTTCTTGGGTCAAACATCAGCAACTTCGGTATTACCGAAGCACCGGTATTCCTACGCGCGTTGCGAGCAGTGTTGAAAAATGGGGACGCCTTACTCCTCGGTGCTGATTTAAAAAAGGATCGTGCCATCCTGGAACCGGCTTACAACGACGCGTTAGGTATTACCGCGGCTTTCAATCTCAATTTGCTGGCACGCGTCAATCGTGAACTTGGCGGAAACTTTCAGCTGCGAAACTTCAAACATAACGCTTTTTACAACGAAGAGATTGGACGCGTCGAGATTCACATCGAGAGTCTCCAGCCCCAACTCGTCCATATCGCAAAGCTGAACATGGATGTTGAATTCAAGGCTGGTGAGCGCATCCACACGGAGAACTCCTACAAATATGACCTACAAGGCATCGCCAGTCTCGCCGCTCGAACCGGGTACAGATGTGCGCAGACATGGCTTGACTCACAAAAACGATTCAGTAGCAACCTGCTGTTTGCCGAGTAGTTCTTCCCGTTAACTCAGGATGAGCGAAACCGATCCCAGCGCGCTCGTAGAGTTTCACCAAGTTAGCTACTCAATCCCATCTCTTCCCGCGCCGATAATCGATGGACTCAACTTGCGTATCGAACAGGGCGAAACTCTTGTCCTGCTCGGGGAATCCGGCTGTGGAAAAACCACGACTCTAAGATTAGTCAATCGATTGCTCTTACCAACAACGGGTGAAGTTACAGTTGGTCGCAAGAAAACGACCGAGTGGGACCCGATTCGTCTGCGGCGCCAAACCGGTTATGTAATTCAGGAGGGCGGACTCTTTCCGCACTTCAGCGTCGCTCAGAATGTTTCATTAATTCCGCGGCTCGAAGGCTGGGACAGTCCACGAATCAATTCACGAGTGCACGAGTTGTTAACGCTTGTTGGTTTGGATCCTGAAAGATTTGCAGACCGTTATCCACATGAGTTGTCAGGCGGCCAACGCCAAAGGGTTGGCGTAGCACGAGCATTGGCCGGTGAGCCACCGCTGCTACTAATGGACGAGCCTTTTGGTGCTCTTGATCCACTTACGCGCGCAGATTTGCAACACGAGTTTGCAGCCCTCACAAAGCGCCTCGCGAAGACCGTTTTATTCGTGACGCACGATGTTCGTGAAGCTTTGTTGCTGGGAACTCGGATTGGCCTGATGTATCGTGGCCGAGTTCTTTTAGTAAAACGGCCACAAGACTTTCTTGCTTCACAAGAAAGACACGTTCGTTCCTACCTGGACACGCTCGAAATACCAGCACTGTCGGAATCGGCTGAGGGTGTGTGATGAACTTCTGGCACTTCCTCCAGCAAAACTGGCATGAACTGTTTGGCTTGATTCGTGAGCACCTCGAACTGGTCCTGCTTTCGACGGGAATTGCCATTGCTATCGGAATCCCAACGGGCATATTGCTTACGCGGAATAAAAAGCTACAAGGACCAGTACTCGGCATCGCCAACGTCATGCAGACAGTTCCAAGCCTGGCTCTTTTCGGCTTCCTGATTCCCTTGCCGTTCATCGGAGGGATTGGCGCTCGTACGGCCATCGTGGCTCTCGTGCTTTATGCGTTGTTGCCAATCATTCGGAATACTGTGACGGGTATCCTTGGCGTGGATCCCACAGTTCGCGAAGCAGCTGTGGCCATGGGAATGACTGACGGCCAGATATTGCTGCAGGTCGAAATTCCACTGGCAATGAGTGTGATTCTGACAGGCGTTCGCGTGGCTACAGTGATTGCCGTGGGGGTGACGACTATTGCTGCCGCCGTTGGAGCAGGAGGTTTAGGAGTTTACATATTTCGCGGGTTGCGCCAGTACGATAACAACTTGTTGCTGGCAGGAGCTCTGTCGGCTGCCCTGATGGCCCTCGCATTTGATTACTCACTCGGCGTAGTGCAGCAATATTTTTCAATTATGGCACGACGCAAACCGAGGATAAGTATTTTTCAAAAATTAATTACAGCCATAATCGCGCTTGCACTCATCGGTGTGGCTTTCTTTTCGTTGCGGGGATCGATTGCCAGTTCAAACTCTGCCGGAATTCAAACGGTGGTTGTTGGTTCCAAAGACTTCACTGAATCAATCCTACTCAGCGAGATCGTGGGACAGATGCTGGAGAGCCGTGGGCAACAAATCGAACGCCAGTTTGAATTGGGAGGCAATTTACCGCATGAAGCGCTCGTGGCTGGCCGGATAGATATTTATCCAGAGTACACCGGTACTTCTTTCACCGCGATTTTTCATCACGCGCCAATCAGCGATGCAGGTGCTGTGTACGACCAACTGAAAAAAGAATACCTCGAGAAGTTTGGTATCAAAGTAGGTCCGCCACTCGGCTTTGAAAACACATTCGCGATCTTGATTCGGGGCGCTGAAGCGCGTCGTCTTCAGCTCCGCACGATTTCCGACGCTGCGCCGCATAGCAGGAACTGGCGAGCAGGATTTGGTCAGGATTTTATGACGCGCCCTGATGGTTATCCCGGTTTAGCCAAAGCTTATGGCCTACAGTTCGCCGAACAACCACGGGAAATGGATCTGTCTTTAACATACATTGCGTTAGCGTCCGGGAAGGTTGACTTGATTGCTGGAAATTCGACGGAAGGGAGAATTGCGTCGCTGGATCTATTTCAACTCGCAGACGATAAACACTACTTCCCACCTTACGAGGCTGTTTTCCTTACGCGCAGCAATGCGTTAGAGCGCCTGCCGGTGCTCGGGGAAGTACTGAACAAACTGAGCGGAGCTATTTCTACGGAAGACATGCGGGCAATGAACTATGAGGTGGACGGCAACAAGCGCACTCCAAGGGAAGTTGCTCGTGAGTGGATTAATAAGAAGAAGTTGTAAACGGTTGGTGGGATTTTGCTCCTCGTGCAAACCTTATTAAATCGTTGAAGGAGAGACATGAAAAGGACATGGCTTATTCTTATCGTCGCTCTGTTAGCTCAAATTGGAGCGTCGTCGCAAACTAAGGCCCCCGCGGCAAAAATCACATTGATCAAGGCTGGCCATCTGATCGACGTGCGTACCGGCCACGTGCTCGCAAACCAAGGCATTCTTGTAGAAGGCGAGCGCATCCGACGCGTAGGGCCGGTCGCGGACGTTGAGAGAGCGGCTGCGGGAGCAAAGACAATAGATCTTTCTAATGCTACCGTGCTTCCCGGTTTGGCGGATTGTCACACACACATCCTGCTTCAAGGAGACATAACTGCCGAGGACTACGACGTG
>Ga0114129_10016344_pt1 | contig 10565 bp, 10 predicted proteins | sample RhiMetdeltSRZDD1_FD_80071 | JGI IMG/M metagenome (GOLD analysis project Ga0114129, IMG submission 80071) | Populus rhizosphere microbial communities from Tennessee, USA - Rhizosphere MetaG P. deltoides SRZDD1 (version 2) (version 2) | ecosystem: Host-associated > Plants > Roots > Rhizosphere >... | reverse complement strand
GCGGCGCGACGGGCAGATGGTCGAAAATATTGCCGACCTCGCGGGCCTCGCCCGCACGAAACCCGCCATGGCGTTTTTCTTCGCCATGCTGTTGTTCTCGCTCGCGGGGATTCCGCCGCTCGCGGGGTTTTTCGCCAAGTTCTACGTGTTCCTGGCGGCGATTAAGGCGGGGCTATTCACGCTCGCCGTGATCGGCGTGGTCACCAGCGTGGTTGGGGCTTATTACTATCTGGCAATCGTGAAGACGATGTACTTTGATGAGCCGGCCAAGGCATTCGAGCCGATGCCGCACGAACTCAAGGCCGTGCTCGCGGTCACCGGGCTGTTCAATCTTCTGTTCTTCGCTTATCCGGGCCCGTTGATCGAGGCGGCGGACGCGGCGGCAAAGTCGCTGTTCTGAATGACGCTTGACGTCGAATGAAACTCGAGCCCAGGGCGACCGCGGCGGGCGTGCGGCTCATCGCGCACGAGGTGCTCGGCTCGACCAACACCGAGGCTTTGCATCTGGCGGGCCAAGGCGAGCGCGGGCCGCTCTGGGTGACCGCCGATCGGCAGACCGCCGGGCGCGGTCGGCGCGGCCGCGTATGGATGTCGCCGACGGGCAATCTCCATGCGAGCTTGTTGCTCACGGAGCCGGCGGCCGCCGAGCATTGGCCGCAGCTTGCATTCGTCGCGGCGCTTGCGGTCCACGATTCCGTCGTCGAGGTCGCGCCCGACCTCAAAGCACTGCTGGCGATCAAATGGCCCAATGATCTTCTGCTCGCAATGGCAAAGGTCGCCGGTGTCCTGATCGAAGCGGAGAGCGGTGTGAGCGCCGTCGCCGTCGGCGTCGGCGTCAATTGCGCCTGGCATCCGGCGGACACCGATTTTCCCGCAACCGATCTCGCCGCCGCCGGCGCGCCGGTGTCGCCGGCTGCGCTGTTCACGGCGCTTTCTGTCAAGATGATGGGCCGGGTCGCGCAATGGAACGCCGGCGAGGGCTTTTCGAGCATCCGCGCCGACTGGCTCGGCCGCGCCGCCGGTATGGGCGAAAACGTGCGGGTGCGTCTTGCCGAGGGTGAACTCGCCGGCCGTTTCGAGGCGCTCGACGACGCCGGCGGGCTCGTGCTGCGCTTGCCCGACGGCAATGCCACTACGATCGCCGCCGGCGACGTGTTCATAGTGTCTCCGCCTGATAAGGCCAGCTGACCAAACGCGATGATGCGTCCGTCCGATGAGCTCGTGTTTGCGCCGCTCGGCGGGGCCGGCGAGATCGGCATGAATCTAGCCATTTACGGCTTCGGCGACGAGCAGCGCAGGCAATGGCTCGCGGTCGATTTCGGAGTTGCCTTTGCCGACGATGCGCTGCCGGGGATCGACCTCATCATGCCGGACATCCGCTACCTCGTGGAGGAGCGGCGCAATCTTCTCGGGCTCGTGCTCACGCACGCGCATGAGGATCATTTCGGCGCGTTGCTCGATCTTTGGCCGCGGCTTGAGATCCCTATCTACGCCACGCCGTTTACCGCGGCGCTCATCGAAGCCAAGCGGGAGGGCGAGCCGGGCTCGCCGGAGATCCCGCTGAACGTTGTACCGCTCGGCGGCCGATTCACGCTTGGGCCGTTCGACGTCGAATTCGTGTCCATGGCCCATTCGATTCCGGAATCGAATGGCCTCATCATTCGCACGCCGGCGGGCGCGGTGCTCCATACCGGCGATTGGAAGATCGATCCGACGCCTGTCATCGGAGCGCCGACCGATGAAGCCAAGCTGCGTGCGCTCGGCAACGAGGGCTGTCTCGCGCTGATCGGCGACTCCACCAACGCGGTCCGCGAGGGGCGTTCTCCCTCGGAGGCGGACGTTGCCAAATGTCTCGCCGAGCTCATCCGCAGCGCCCCGGCGCGCGTTGCGGTCACGACCTTTGCGTCGAACGTGGCGCGGATGCGAGCCGTCGCGCAGGCGGCAGCCTCGTGTGAGCGCGAGGTCGTCCTCATCGGGCGCGCCATGGAGCGCATCGCGCAGGTCGCGCGAGAGACCGGCTACCTCGACGGCATTAAGGATTTCCGTTCCGCCGAGGTGTACGGCCATTTGCCCCCCGACAAGGTGGTCGCGCTCTGTACCGGCAGCCAGGGCGAGCCGCGCGCCGCGCTCTCCCGCATCGCGCAGGACGATCATCCCGAAGTGGCGTTTTCGCGCGGCGATCGCGTGATCTTCTCCTCGCGGGCGATTCCCGGCAACGAGAAGGCGATCATGCGGGTCATCAACGGTCTGGTCACCCAAGGCATCGAAGTCATCACCGATCGCACCCATCTCGTGCACGTCTCCGGGCATCCGCGGGTAAGCGAGCTGATCGATATGATCGGCTGGGTACAGCCGCAGATCCTCGTTCCGGTGCACGGCGAGGCGCTGCACATGGCCGAGCACGGCGAGGTCGCGCGCCGCGCGGGCGTCGGCAAGGTGATTCTGTGCCGCGACGGCGAACTGCTGCGGTTGGCGCCGGGTGATGCGGGAAAGATCGACGAGGTGCCGGCGGGACGGCTCTACCGCGATGGCTCCTTGGTGGTCAGCGCTGATGAGCGCACCGTCGCCGACCGCCGCCGACTGGGGTTTGCCGGAATGGTCTCGGTTGCGCTCGCCGTGAGCGAGCGCGGCGAGTTGATGTGCCACCCTCGCGTGATGCTCACTGGTGTTCCCGAAGCCGACAGGCTGGGACATAGGATCGAGGACGTCGCCTATGAGGCGGCAGTTCAGGCATTCGAGTCGATGCCGCGGGGGCGTCGACGCGACCCTGACGCCGTCGCCGAGGCGATACGGAGTGCGGTGCGCGCCGCGGTGAGTAGCATTTGGAACAAGAAGCCCACATGTCACGTGCATGTGCTCGAGGTTTGATGCGTGGGGAGCCATGTGGCGCGGGTGTGCTGCAGAGCACCGAGTTTGCCGGTGCTCGTGCACGGGATGTGGCGGCCGGCGAGTAACCGAGCCAGATAAGAAGGGGTGCAGGAGACGACCATGATCGGACGGCTCAATCATGTGGCGATTGCGGTGCGCGACATCGCCAAGGCTGCTGACATTTATCGGCGCACCTTAGGCGCGCAAGTGTCCGAGGCGCTGCCGCAGCCGGAGCACGGCGTCACTACGGTTTTTATCACCTTGCCCAATACCAAAATCGAGTTGCTCGAGCCGCTTGGGGAAGCTTCCCCAATTGCGAAATTTCTCGAGCGCAATCCGGACGGCGGCATTCACCACGTCTGCTATGAGGTCGACGATATCCGCGCTGCACGGGACGAGCTCAAGGCGCAAGGTGCAAGGGTGCTCGGTGATGGGGAGGCGAAGATCGGCGCTCACGGCAAGCCGGTGCTGTTCCTGCACCCGAAGGATTTTTGCGGAACTTTGGTCGAGCTCGAACAGGCATGATGATGCCGCGCCGAGGCGCCGCCGGCTGCGCTTGCTCTTCCCGCTATCGCGGCTCGGCCGGAGCGACGTACTGAAAGCGCTGATACGATGTCGCTGCCAACCTCGATCGCGATCTATTTCATCATCTGGTGGGTCGTGCTGTTCGCGGTCCTACCTTGGAGTGTGCGCAGCCAACAGGAGCAGGGGACTGTCACGCCCGGCAGCGATCCGGGCGCGCCGGCGATCCCGAGCCTCAAGCGCAAGCTCGTCTGGACGACCATCGTCGCGGCGGTCGTGTTCGCGATCTGGCACGTGGTCTACACGTATCGGCTGATCGCGCTCGACGATCTCGCTCGACTCATGGGCGTCCCGCCGCGTTAGCGACGGATCGGTCGCGATACGACAGGAGCACAACGATGGACAGTGACCCCAGCGGATGGCTTTGGCTCGTGATCGACGTCGCCATGGTCGCGGTACTCGCGATCGCCCTGACCTACGGGACCATGTTGTGGCGGCTCGTCGGCGTGATTACGCTCGCCGATCTGGGCCGCAGCGGCGTCTCAGCCGCGATGAAAGCTTTGGGCGGCGTATCCGAGCCGACGGACCAGCCGCGGCAATAGCGAAAAAAAATCGAGCAGGGCCGACAACCCTGCTCCCAAAGACGCAAACTTACTCCACGCTACCCTTACGCCTCGAACTCTTGAGCTGTCGATCGAGACGGCGCGGCTTTACGCCGACTTTTCCTCCCAAGACTTGGACCGTTCGGCCGATGGCGTCGATTGCTCCTGCCTCGACCTCGCTTGGTGACGCTATCCCAACTTGCGGGACTTGTCATCAAAGTCCAAACGCCGCCCAATCGTGTGAAATAGCGTCTTCACGCTGTTGCGGCGCGGTATAGTGGCGCAGCCGCCGCGGCCAGAATCACAAAACTCCGGCGGAAGGCTTTGATAGCCCTTGTTTTTTTGCCGGCGATCCGGTTTCACTCGGCATATCTCAACGATTCTCGCCCCATGCGCCTTTCCCACTATCTCCTGCCGATCCTGCGCGAGACTCCGAAGGAGGCGGAGGTCGTCTCCCATCGGTTGATGTTGCGGGCGGGTCTCATCCGCCAGGAGGCTGCCGGCATTTACGCCTGGCTGCCGCTCGGCTTCCGCGTGCTCAAAAAGATCGAGCAGATCGTGCGCGAGGAGCAGGACCGCGCGGGGGCCATCGAGCTTTTGATGCCTACGTTGCAGCTTGCCGATCTCTGGCGCGAGAGCGGGCGTTACGACGCCTACGGTCCGGAAATGCTGCGCATCAAGGACCGCCACGAGCGCGATATGCTTTACGGTCCCACCAACGAGGACATGATCACCGAGATTTTCCGCGCCTACATTCGCTCCTACCGCGAGCTACCCAAGATCCTCTACCACATCCAGTGGAAGTTCCGCGACGAGCAGCGGCCGCGCTTCGGCGTGATGCGCGGTCGCGAGTTTTTGATGAAGGACGCTTATTCCTTTGATATCGATGAAGCCGCGGCGAGAACTTCCTACAACAAGATGTTCGTCGCTTATCTGCGCACCTTCGCGCGGATGGGACTCAAGGCGATCCCGATGGCGGCCGAGACCGGCCCGATCGGAGGCAATCTATCGCACGAGTTCATTATTCTGGCGGAGACGGGAGAGTCCGGCGTTTTTTGCAATCGCGACGTGCTCGATCTGCCCATTCCCGGCGAAGACGTCGATTACGAGGCGGACTTGATGCCGCATATCCGCCCGTGGACCAACCTCTATGCCGCAACCGAGGACGTGCACGATCCCGTCCGCTTCGAACGCGACGTTCCCCCGCAGAAGCGCCTGCACACCCGCGGAATCGAGGTCGGGCAGATCTTCTATTTCGGGACCAAGTACTCCGAACCCATGAAGGCTGTCGTTGCAGGTCCCGACGGGATCGAACGCCCGGTCCATGGCGGCTCCTACGGAGTGGGCGTCTCGCGTCTGGTCGGCGCCATTATCGAGGCGTTCCACGACGAGGCCGGGATCAAGTGGCCAGAGACGGTCGCCCCCTTCAAAGTCGTCATCCTCAATCTCAAGCAGGGCGGTGCCGACACCGACGCGGCGTGCGAGCGGCTTTACCGCGAGCTCGCCGCCGAAGGCGTGGACGTGCTCTACGACGATCTCGACCAGCGCCCGGGCGCAAAATTCGCCACCGCGGATCTGATCGGGATTCCTTGGCAAATTCTCGTGGGACCGAAGGGCCTTGCCGAGGGCAAGGTCGAGGTCAAGAAGCGCGCCGATGGCAGCCGCGAACTAATGACAGGGGGGGATGCGGTCAAACGGCTGTGTGGATGAGGCGCGGGCTCGCCACCCTTCTCCCGCAAGGGGAGAGTGACCGAGCACGCTGCTTTGTTGATACTGAAGCCCCTCGCGGACGAGGGCCTGAAACGGCCAGAATCCTGTGAAAATCGGAGGCGGGGAACAGAACGATGGACGAGCCGACCCGCACCCGCCCGTTCGCGCCGTTCGAATGGATGCTCTCGCTGCGCTATCTGCGTTCGCGGCGGCAGGAGGGCTTCATCTCGGTCAATGCCGGATTCTCGTTTCTCGGCATCATGCTTGGCGTCGCCACCCTCATCATCGTGATGGCGGTGATGAATGGTTTCCGCAAAGAACTGCTGGACAAGATCCTGGGCATCAACGGCCACCTCCTGATCCAGCCGCTGGAGCAGCCGCTCACGGATTGGGAGGCTGTGACCGAGCGCATTTCGAAAGTGCCTGGCGTCCTGCTTGCCGCGCCGGTCGTCGAGGGGCAGGCGCTCGCCTCTTCTCCCTTCAATGCGTCGGGCGTACTGGTGCGCGGCGTGCGCGCCGCCGATCTCGCCAAGCTTCCCTCCGTTGCCAGCAACATCCGACAGGGCACGCTCGAAGGCTTCGACGAAGGGCAGGGCGTGGCGGTCGGCAGGAGGCTTGCCGATCAATTATCGCTGCGAGCGGGCGACAGCGTGACACTAGTCGCCCCGCGCGGGGCGATCACGCCGATGGGCACGACGCCGCGCATTAAGTCGTACCGCATCGCGGCCGTGTTCGAGGTCGGGATGTCGGAATACGATTCCGCATTCGTATTCATGCCGCTGCCCGAGGCGCAAGCCTATTTCAATCGCGCCGGTGACGTCACTGCGATCGAAGTCTATGTCGATAAGCCGGATCAGATCGATTATCAGCGCAGACTCATCACCGAGGCCGCGGGACGCCCGATCTTTCTGATCGACTGGCGCCAGCGGAACGCGACCTTCTTCAACGCGCTGCAGGTCGAGCGCAACGTCATGTTCCTCATCTTGACCATCATCGTGATCGTGGCGACATTCAACATCGCCTCCGGCCTGATCATGCTGGTGAAGGACAAGGGCCGCGACATCGGCATTCTGCGCACCATGGGCGTGACCCAGGGCGCGATCATGCGCGTGTTCATGGTCACCGGCGCCTCGGTCGGGGTGGTCGGCACGGTCGTGGGCTTTCTGCTGGCGCTGGTTGTGTGCCTCAACATCGAATCGATTCGCCGCTTTGTATCGTGGATGACGAATACCGAATTGTTCTCGCCCGAGCTCTACTTCTTGTCGAAACTGCCCGCCGACCTTGATGCCGGCGAGACCACGGCCGTGGTGATCATGGCCCTCACGCTCTCGCTGCTCGCAACGCTCTATCCCGCTTGGCGCGCGGCACGTCTCGATCCGGTCGAGGCGCTGCGCTATGAGTGATACGGTCAGTGTCGAGACGAGGCCGCAGACGGGTATGCGGGAGAAGGAGGAGCCGCCGATCCTGTTTCTGCACGAGATCGACCGGCATTATCGCCAAGGCGATGTCACGCTGGACATCCTCAAAGGCGCAGAGCTTGCCATCTGGCCCGGTCAATCGGTTGCGCTGATCGCGCCGTCCGGCGCCGGCAAGTCGACGCTTCTGCACATCGCGGGCCTGCTCGAGCGTCCCGATTCCGGTGAAGTCTACGTCGATCAAATCGCAACCTCAGCGCTGTCGGATGCCGAGCGCACGCGCCTCCGCCGCACCGAGATCGGCTTCGTCTACCAGTTCCATCATTTGCTGATGGAATTTTCCGCGATCGAAAACGTGATAATGCCGCAGATGATCCGTGGCCTCTCGCGCCAGGAAGCCAGGCGACGCGCCGCCGACCTGCTCGGCTATCTCGGACTGAAGGCGCGCCTCACGCACCGGCCGGCGGAGCTTTCCGGCGGCGAGCAGCAGCGCGTTGCGATCGCGCGCGCGGTCGCCAACGCGCCGCGCATTCTGCTGGCCGACGAGCCCACGGGAAACCTCGACCCGCGCACCTCCCAGCACGTGTTCTCCGCGCTCACCCAGCTGGTGCAGGCCTCCGGCCTCGCGGTTGTCGTCGCCACCCACAACATGGACATCGCGGCGCGCATGGACAGGCGCGTGACCATCAAGGACGGGTTGGTGGTGGAGTTGGATTGAGGCCTAAACAAACGGCACGCCATTGACCGGCGACAGCTGCAGCGCATAGTGCCGCAATGGCAGCAGGATGGAACGTGCGGGTCACGAGTTTCGATGCCGATGCAAAGCCGGGAAATGTGCGGAATTTCCTTGCATACGAGCCCGACAAGGCAAGGGCCGTGCAGCTGGTTCGCAGGCGGGTCCCTGTGCGTGAAGGAGAGCAGGCCGAAGCTGTTGCCGAGGCGGATGCCGACGAATTGCTCGATCGAAGAATGAAGCCGGGCGACGTACGGCAACAGGACTGACGGCGCGAACGGGACCAGGGACGCCGAAATCGGGCAATCGCTACAACGCGCTTTAGCAGGCAATGCTAAGAAGTTGCGCGGCCTATCAATTCCGGCCGACCGTCGAACCGTGGCTCAGAGCGGTGCCTGTCGCTCACCGCGGCTTGGGCAGTGGGTTGGCTTGGATTTACCATCGCCGCCACGATTCAAACTGACCCACTACCGCGGCTTGACGAGGGAACATAACACGAACTATGTTCATGCCTCGTTCTTATCCGTGAGGAGTAGGTGACATGGTCCGCGCAGTTGTTGAAGAAGCCGCCACATTGACCTCGCTGGCGCTGTTTTTGGGCATGGTTGCGATCTGGGCGCATGTGATCGCAGCGTTTTGAATGCGCCCCGGGCGCCGACGAGTGAACTGGGCTCGGTCTTTAAGAGCGACGATGTTGGGGACAAGCTGCCTCGAGCCGTCTCGCTCGCGATGGACAGCGCCCGCTCGCACCCTCACATTCGCAAGCGTATCGGAGAATCGCTGAGGGGGTGAATGCCCGGCTTCGTTCATCTACACATGCACTCGTCCTATTCGCTGCTCCAAGGCGCGCTGACGATTGCGCGCCTCTGCGAGCTCGCCAAGGCCGACCGGCAACCGGCACTCGCGCTCACCGACACCGACAACATGTTCGGTGCGCTCGAATTCTCCGACAAGATGGCGGCGGCCGGCATCCAGCCGATCGTCGGTTGCGCACTCGCGATCGATTTTGCCGATCAAGAAGTCCTCCAGCGCACGGGAGGTGCGGCTCACCTCGACCGCCCGCGCATCGTTCTGCTGGCGGCGCGTGAGACCGGTTACCGCAGCCTGATGCGGCTCAATTCCCGCGCGTTTCTCGAAACTGCGCCGAGCGAACCGCCGCATCTGCGTGTGTTCTGGCTCGAGGGCGAGACCGAAGGGTTGATCGCTTTAACCGGCGGACCCGGCGGGCCGCTCGATGCGGCATTTGCCGCCGGGCAGGGACACCTGGCGCAGACCCGCTGCGAGGCGCTTGAGCGGTTGTTCGGCGATCGGCTCTACATCGAGCTGCAGCGCCACGGCAGCCGTGCGGAACGCAGCGCCGAGCCGGCGCTCGTGGAGCTCGCCTACGCGCGAGGGATCCCGCTCGTCGCCACCAACGAGCCACTGTTTGCAACCCAGGACGACTACGAGGCGCATGACGCGCTCATCTGCATCGCCGAAGGGCGCCTGGTGGCGGAAACCGAGCGGCGCCAGTTCACGCCCGAACATCGCTTCAAGACGCGCGCGGAGATGGCCGCGCTGTTTGCCGACCTGCCCGAGGCGGTTGCCTCCACGGTCGAGATCGCGCGGCGCTGCGCATTCCGGCCGCGGGTGCAGGCGCCGATCCTGCCTCGCTTCTCGGTCGAGGCGGACGGTGTCGCGGTCGACGAGGCGGCCGAATTGCGCAAACGCGCCGAGGCCGGGCTCGAAAGCCGCATCAAGGTTCATGGCATCGCGCCCGGGCACACCGTCGAGGAGTATCGCGAGCGGCTCGCCTTCGAACTCAACGTGATCGAAGGCATGATGTATCCAGGCTATTTCCTGATCGTTTCCGATTTCATCCAGTGGGCGAAGGCGCATGGGATTCCGGTCGGGCCGGGCCGCGGCTCGGGCGCAGGCTCGCTGGTCTCCTACGCCCTGACGATTACCGATCTCGATCCCATTCGGTTCGGGCTCCTGTTCGAGCGTTTTCTCAATCCCGAACGCGTGTCGATGCCGGATTTCGACATCGACTTCTGCCAGGACCGGCGCGATGAAGTCATCCGCTATGTCCAGGAGCGCTACGGCCGCGACCGCGTGGCGCAGATCATCACCTTCGGCACGCTGCAGGCGCGCGGGGTGCTGCGCGACGTCGGCCGCGTGCTGCAGATGCCATATGGCCAGGTCGACAAATTGTGCAAACTCGTGCCGCAGAACCCGCTCAATCCCGTCACGCTCAACCGGGCGATCGACGACGAGCCGCGGCTGCAGGCGGCGCGCGACAGCGATCCACTGGTCGCGCGCGCCTTTCATATCGCGCAGAAGCTCGAAGGGCTGCATCGCCACGCCTCGACGCACGCCGCAGGCATTGTCATTGGCGAGCGGCCGTTGACCGAGATGGTGCCGCTCTATCGCGATCCAAAATCCAATATGCCGGTGACCCAGTTCAACATGAAGTGGGTCGAGCAAGCGGGATTGGTGAAGTTCGACTTTCTCGGCCTCAAGACGCTCACCGTTCTGGAAAAGGCTGCAGCGTTGTTGCGCAAACGCGGGGTCGAGATCGACCTGGCTGCGATCCCGCTCGACGAGGAAAAGACCTACGCCATGCTGGCGCGGGCCGAAGCAATGGGCATCTTCCAGCTGGAAAGTCAGGGCATGCGGCGCGCCTTGCTCGACATGCGGCCGGACCGCTTCGAGGACATCATCGCGCTGGTTGCG
>Ga0114129_10016343_pt1 | contig 10565 bp, 11 predicted proteins | sample RhiMetdeltSRZDD1_FD_80071 | JGI IMG/M metagenome (GOLD analysis project Ga0114129, IMG submission 80071) | Populus rhizosphere microbial communities from Tennessee, USA - Rhizosphere MetaG P. deltoides SRZDD1 (version 2) (version 2) | ecosystem: Host-associated > Plants > Roots > Rhizosphere >... | reverse complement strand
CGTCAACAGTTAGGGAGGCGCCGGGCGCCGGGGCGACGGCGGCCGCCGTCGCCCCGGCGCCCGGCGCCTCCCTAACTGTTGACGCGTCCTGCGCCCAGCTCTGGTGCGCGCACGTTCCAATAATGAGGAGCGAAGCCAACAGGCCGGCCATCCATCGATTCGAAGTCATCGTCGCCTCCCGCTATGCAAGTCTGCATGAACTACGCTCTCGAGCGCCGCGCCCGGTGGCCGACGCGGGACGCACTCTAGTCAGCGGGAACCGAACTGTCAAGAGGCGATGACAAGCCCGTCTCACCGCCGCTGGAGCAGATCGCGGATCTCGCCCAGCAGCCGGACCTCGGCGGTGGGCTGGGGGGGCGCGGCGGGCGCCGCCTCTTCCTGGCGCCGCAGGCGGTTGAGCATCTTCACAATGAAGAACAGCGCCGCCGAGACGATCAGGAAGGAGATGACCGCGTTGATGAAGAGACCCAGGGCGAGGACCACTGCACCGCCGTCGCGCGCCGCCTTCACCGACGCGTACGCGGCCCCGCTCGGATTGCGCAGCACTGCGTAGAGGTTGCTGAAGTCGGGGCTGCCGATGATGGCGGAAATCAGCGGCATCAGCAGGTCGGTGACGAGCGAGGTGACCACCGTCCCGAAGGCCGCCCCGATGATAATGCCGACGGCCATGTCCATCATGTTGCCCTTGATCGCGAACTCCTTGAACTCCTTCAGCATGTCCTTGCCTCCTCCTCGTTGAGACTCAGTTTCCGACGTGGACGGGGGCGCCCAGCTCCCGCAGCATCGCGATCGCGGACAGGTACGAGAGTCGGCCGGTCCGTGGGTTCTCCGATGGCACGTTCTCGACCTCGATGCGGAGGATACCGAACTCCCCTTCGACCGTGATCCGGTGCTGGTTGCGTGCCTGGCCCGGTACCGCGTAGAGCTTGATGCGCGTGAGTGATGGCCCGATGCCGGCCAGGGACAGGGCGGCCACCACGTTCACGTTGGCCGGGAAGGCTCGGACCGCCTCGGTGGCCGGCCCCTCGAAGATCAGCGTCTCGGTGATGATGGCGTCGAGATCGATGTGGTGCTGCTCGATGTACGGCGCGCCGGCCAGCCCGCGCGGGGGTTTCCGCGTCTCCATGGTGACGGCGGTGATCGCGCCTTCCCGTGCGCCCTTCACCCCGTCGAGGCCCGCGATCGCGCCGGACGGCACCAGGATGCGGCAGCCGTGCTTCTCGGCCAACTGCGCCCACTCGTCCAGCACGCCCACCAGGGCGCCGACCGAGAGCACCATCAGATGCTTGCCCGCCGCGAGCACCGACGGACCGAACTCGCGCAGCGAGGCCTGGGTGGCGGCCTCGACGATCAGGTCCGATCGCTCGATCAGGGTCGGCAACGGCAGGACCGGGTAACTCCCGGCCGTCGCGGCCTGTCGCACGCTCACGCCCACCAGCGCGGTGCCGGGAATGCCGCGGACCAGCGCCTCCGCGACGCGGTGCCCGATGACACCCATGCCGACGATCCCGATCTTGAGCATGAGGCGGCTTCCTTTCCCCTCGGAGAGTGCGGCGATGATAGCAGTCGCCCACCGACGGCCACAAGGGACGTGTTAGACTCAGCGTCGGATGCGTTTATCGCCCCGGCTCCAGGAGCCGCTCGACCGGCTCTACCGTGAGTTCGACTGGGCCGCCCGCGCCGACCTGGACGCCATCCGTTTCCCGATCCGCTACCCCGAGTCGGCCGACCGCGAAGTGGTCGCGCTGCTGTCCACCTGCATGGCCTACGGTCGGGTGGATCTCTTCGGTCCCTGGGTCGACTGGGCGCTGGCCCGCATGGGGGAGTCGCCCGCCCGCTTCATCCTGGGCTTCGATCCGGCCAAGCACGTGGCGCGCTTCGAGGGCTTCCGCTACCGCTTCAATCGCCCGCGCGATCTCGCCGCGTTCTGCCTGGCGACTCAGCGTGTCTTGATTCGTCACGGCTCCCTCGGCGCCTGCTTCCGCGACGGCTTCTCTCCCGGGGACCCGCACGTGGGCCCGGCTCTCGAGCGCTTCGTCGGCGAGTTCCTCAGCCAGGACCTCTCGGTGGTCTTCCCGCACAACCGGCTCTCCTATGGGTTCCGGCACTGGTTCCCGCGGCCGTCCACCGGCGGGCCGTGCAAGCGCCTGCATCTCTTCCTGCGCTGGATGGTTCGTCGCGAGCCGCCGGACTTCGGCCTCTGGAGGGACATTCCTCCGGCCGCGCTGCTGATCCCGGTGGACACGCACATCGAGAACATGGCGCGATCGCTGGGACTCACGCGTCGGCGCAGCCGGAACTGGAAGATGGCCGAGGAGATTACTTCCAGACTGCGCTTGCTTGATCCGGTCGATCCGGTGAAGTACGACTTCTCGCTCTGCCATACCCGGATGTCGGGGCAATGCCTCGACCGGCGCGTCGAGGCGGTGTGCGGGCCGTGCGGGCTCCGGCCGGTGTGCCGCCACTGGCGCGGCCGCCGCAGAGGCCGCGCGTGACCGCCGCGTGGCCCTGGGTCGTCGTCGTGGTCCTCGCGGTCCTGGTCGGGCTTACCGCGCTGGCGTTGTGGCGGGCGGTGGCGCGGCTCGGGGCGCTCGAAGCGGCGCGCCAGCAGCCGGACCAGGCCCTGCTGCTCCTGCAGCGCGACATCCAGACCGCGCGCACCGAGGCGCACCAGGCGCGGAGCGAGACGCTGGCCACCGTGAAGGAGGAGCTGCACCAGTTCGCGAGCCGCATGACGGCGGAGATGGGGCAGGTAGGCAGCGGCGTGCAGCAGCAGCTCCAGCACGTGGGCCAGGTGGTGGGCGCGGTGCAGGGCAGTCTCGGCAAGCTCGGCGAGGTGACCCAGCGCGTCTTCGACGTGGGGCGCGACATCGCCGGCCTCGAGCAGTTGCTCAAGTCGCCGAAGATCCGCGGCGGGGTCGGCGAGACCCTGCTGGAGAACCTGCTGGCCCAGATGCTGCCGCGGGAGCAGTACATGCTGCAGCACGCGTTCGCCACCGGGGACCGGGTGGACGCGGCCATCCGGATCGGCGAGCGGCTCGTGCCGGTGGACGCCAAGTTCCCGCTCGAGGGCTTCCGGCGCATCCTGGAGGAGACGGACGAGGAGCGGCGGCCCGCCCTGCGCCGGGCGTTTCTTCGCGACGTCAAGAACCGGGTCGACGAGATCGCCAAGAAGTACATCCTGCCCGACGAGGGCACCTTCGACTTTGCCCTGATGTACATCCCGGCCGAGAACATCTACTACGAGATCATCGTGAAGGAAGACAGCGAGGAAGAGCCCCCCGCCGCCTATGCCCTGGGGCGTCGGGTGGTGCCGGTCTCGCCCAATACCTTCTATGCCTACCTGCGGGTGATCGTGATGGGGCTGCGGGGCCTCCGGATCGAGCGTGATGCCCAGGAGATCCAGGCCCGGCTGGGCCGCCTGCGGGGCGACCTGGACAAGTTCCGGGAGTCCTTCGACGTGGTCGGGCGCCATCTGACCAATGCCCGGAACAAGTACGACGACGCGGCCTCCGGGCTGGGGCGGCTCGAGGGCAAGATGGAGGGGATCGAGCGTGACGGCGACCAGGGGGCGTTGCCCGGAATCGGCGCGTGAGCAGGCACTTGGCCGAGTCCGCCCCCGGACCGGTCGAGAACAATCGCTTGTGGTAGTATCGAAGAAATCCACCATCAGAGGGATCCATGCCTGATATCCAGTTCCAGGTGTACGGCATCAACCTCCTCGTGCGGCTCATGGTCGAGCCCCCGGCGGACGTGCGCGTGCACTGCCCCAAGGGCTCGCCGATCCGCTACGGCGAGGTGGTGGGCCGCGGCGACGGCTTCGACGAGGGGGCCAATGCCTTCCGGGACATGCCGCCGGTCCGCTCGGTGGTGGCCTTCGAGGAGAACCCGGAAGAGGTGGAGGGGCACTACTTCTACATCGCGGGGGAAGAGCATCGCGTGATCCGCCTCGACGCGATCATCCTCTCGTTTCCGCTCGAGTAGGCGCCCCGCTCCCGCTGTGACCGCGCTGTCGCAAGTCCTCCGCAAGATCGACGCGGACGAGGTCGTGGAGCTGACCCGCTCGCTCGTTCGCATCCCCAGTGTCTACCGCCCCGGCGACCCCGAAGCGACCGAGGCCCGCGTGGCCGCCTTCGTCGAGGCCTGGCTCCGGCGCGAGGGTTTCCAGGTGGAGGTGCAACCGGTCGTGCCCGGCCGCCCGAACGTCATCGGCTGGCTCGGCGAGAAGCGCCCCGGGGGTCGGAGCCTGTTGCTCGAGGGGCACACGGACGTGGTGACCGAGGGCGACCCGGGCGAGTGGTCACACCCGCCCTTCGGCGCCGACATGGTGGACGGTCGCATCTACGGCCGCGGCACCGCGGACATGAAGAGCGGGCTGGCCGCCGCGATGGCCGCCGCCGCCGCGTTCAAGCGCGCCGGGGTCGCGCTGCGGGGCAAGCTGGTCGTCGGCGCGCTCGTGGACGAGGAGGACGGCATGATCGGTGTCCGCCACCTCTGCGGTACCGCGGTGGGCCGCGAGCTGGACGCGGCCATCATCTGCGAGCCCGAGGAGAACGAGCTCTGCCTCGAGCAGCGGGGCGTGGTCTGGGCGCGGTTCCGCGTGCGCGGCAAGATGGCCCACGGGGCCATGCCCCAGGCCGGCGTGAATCCGATCACCGGGCTCGGCCGGCTGCTGGCCGCGGCGCCCGGCCTCGAGCGACGACTGCGGAGGGCCTGCGAGAAGAGCCGCTATCTCAAGCCGCCGACGGTGACCCCGACCATCATCCAGGGACCGCCTCCCGGGGTGGGCGTGCCGCAATCGAACGTCATCCCCGCGCTGGCCGAGACCACGTTCGACATCCGGCTGACTCCGGGCATCGGCGCCGACGGTGTCCGCGCCGAGCTGGAAGCGATCTGCCGCGACGCGGCCGCCGCACAGCCCGGGATCAAGGTCGAGTGGGAGCCGGTCAACGCCTTCCGTCTGGCCACCAAGGTGGACCGCTCCGAGGCCCTGGTGGCGGCGATGGTCCGGGGGGTCAAGCAGGCGACCCGCCGGGCCGCGAAATATGGCGGCGTGCCGGGCTCGACCGACGGCACCATCCTCCGGATGGAGCTGGGTATCCCGATCGTCACCTGCGGACCCGGGGATCGATTGATCCCGCACCAGGTCGACGAGTTCGTCAGAGCTGAGGAAGTGGTCGAAGCGGCGAAGATTTATGCGGCGTCGGCTCTGAACTATCTCGAAGCCGAGTGACCCGCGCCGGTAACCCGAAGCTCCGGGCCCTCGAGGCCTTTCCCGTCGAGCAGGAAGGGCAGCGCTGCGTGGCGCTGCGTGATCCCGCCGGCTACACCGATCAGATCGCCTTGCTCCCGCCCGCCCTGCTGGACCTGGTCTCGCTCTTCGACGGCGATCACTCGGTCGAGGAGATCCAGGACATCCTTCGGGGCCGGCACGGCAAGGCGCCGACCGAGAAGCAGATCACCGATGTCATCGAACAATTCGATGCCGCCGGGTTCCTGGAGAGCGACCGCTTTTGGGAGCGGCGCCGGGCACTCGAGGACGCCTTCCGGCAGAGTCCGGTGCGCCCCGCCGCCCACGCGGGCGGGGCCTACGCCGGCGACGCGGTAGAGCTGGAGGCGCAGATCGACGGGTTTTTTGCCGGGCCTGACGGGCCGGGGGTGGGGGTCATCTCTGCTGTCAACGGTGACGGCTCCGCTGTCAACCGTGACTTCTTTACTGATCCGGTCGCCTCGCCTTCGGCTGCGGCTCCCCAGACTCGGACTCGCGCTCTGATCGCCCCGCATATAGATTTCCACCGGGGCGGCTCGACCTATGCGTGGGCGTACCGCGAGATCCTGGAGCGCTCGGACGCGGATCTCTACGTCGTGCTGGGCACCTGTCACGCGGGCATGCCGGACCCATTCGCAGTGACGCTCAAGCCCTACGACACGCCGCTCGGCGCCGTTCCGGTGGACCGCGAGTTCTACGACGGGCTCGCCCGGCGGGCCGGGCAGGACCTGCTGGCCTCCGAGCCGGCGCACCGCACGGAGCACTCGATCGAGTTCCAGGCGGTGATGCTCCAGCACGTCGTGGGCCGCCGCCGCCCCTTCGCCATCCTGCCCGTGCTCGCCTCGTACCTCCACGAATCCCTGTGGAGCGGCGGCGCTCCGGAAGCGGATCCCCGCGTCCCTCGCTTCGTGGACGCGCTACGGGAAACGATGGCCGCGTCCGCGCGCCGGGTGTGCCTGGTCGCGGGCGTGGACCTGGCCCACGTGGGGCCTCGCTTCGGCGATCGCGCGCCCAATACCGCCGCGTCGCTCGCGCGGGTCGAGCGGGACGATCGCGCCATGCTGGAGTCGGTGGTGGGAGGGGACGCGGGCGGCTTCTATGCCGGGATCGCCGCCGATCACGATGCCCGCCGCATCTGCGGCCTCTCGCCGATCTACACGCTGTTGCGGCTCCTGCCGGAGGTCCCGGGCCGCCTGGTGCGCTACACCCAGTGGCCGGACCCGGAGGGCGCGGTGACGTTCTGCGCGGTGACCTTCCCGTGAGCCCGAGCTCCACGCCCGATCCCTCGACCTGGACCCTGCCGAAGCTGCGCATCGATCGCGACGGCAACTGGTTCCACGACGACGCCGAGGTCACGCACCCCGGCATCATCGCCAACCTGCGCGACAACCTCCGGGTGGACGAGCGCGGCCACTACCTCCAGATCGGGCCCGCGCGGGTGCCGGTGGAGGTGGAGGACGCGCCGTACGTCGTCGAGCGGGTGGAGGCGCTGGGTGACGGTCTCACGGCCACGCTCAACGACCTGACCCGGGAACCGGTGGCACTCGACACCCTTCGCGTGGACGAGCGGGGTATCCCGCGCTGCCGTGTGAAGGAGGGCCGCTTCGACGCGCGGCTGAGCCGGGCCGCGACCTATCAGCTCCTCCAGCACGTGCAGCCCGACGAGGGGACCGGCCGGTCGAGCCTCGTGCTGGGCGGGCGACGCCACCCGGTGCCGGGCCTCTAAGGAGCCGCCTCCACCCGCTCTCCCAGGAGGCTGCCGGCGCAATGCAGGTCGGCGGTGTAGAGGTGGCCCCGAGCAGAAGCGCTCGCCGCCATGAACACCGAGCGCGACTCACGCCGAAGAACTCGCGTATCCGCTGGCTCGCGCGAGGCCGCCGTTGACCCGGCCGGTAAGCTCCCGCCCCGCGAGCCAGAGCTGATAGGTGCCGATCGCGACGAGCACGACGGTGTACGGCTGAAGCAATGCCTGGCCTCCGATAGGCAGCGCCGGAATCCACGGCACGACGTACAGCGCGCCGATGAGGACCTGCAATGCCAGGGGTAAATGGCCCCGCCCTTGCCGAATCAGCACGTCGACCGTCAGCAGGATTCCCAGGAGGACGATCGGCGTGTCGTACGTGGGCACGTAGAGGTTGAGGAGCGTGGTCCAGGTCAGCGTGCCGGCCCACGCCAGGTTCGACCCCGCCTCTCCGGCTCGGGGGCTGAGGCGCCAGAGCCTCACGAGCCCCGGCATCAGACAGATGCCGAGGATCACAAGAACCGGCACGGCCACTACTCCACTGCCGTCCCCCAACATCCTGAGGAACGAGTTGAGATCGACGTATCGCGACAGCGGGGCGAATCCCTGCGCGCGTCCCGTGGCCGCCTCGCCGAACCCCAGGATCGCGCCCGCGTAGTCCAGGCAGCCCCCCCATCCGATCATCAGGAGCGATGCCAGCGCCAGCACGCCGGCGCCCCCACCGAACCCGACCACCATGCGCCACCGCTGGCCCACGAGGAGCATTGGGACCAGCAGAATGAGGAGCGTGGGCTTGGCCAAGCACAGGGACAGGGCCGCGCCGGAGCCGTGGTCCCAGCCGCGTCGCTGGCACCAGATGGCCAGGGCGATCCACAAGAACGTGAGCCCGGACACCTGGCCGGACAGGAGTAGCGCCACCGACACCGGCTGGAACGAGATTGCCAGGAGCAGCGCTACCGGGAGCAGGGAGCGAGGCAAGGAACTGGTCGACACCCACACCAGCGTGAACCCGCCAACGACGAGGCCCAGCGAGAACACCTGCCAGGCCACCAGCGCTTGTCGATAGGGAATCCGTGCGAACGGTTGAAAGAAGAGCCCCTCGAACGGCGCGTGAACGAACACCGGCTCCTTGTCGCCAGGCACGCTGGGGAAGAGCGCGTGGTACTTCGCGAGAAACGGCCCGGTCTTGTACAGGTCAGCAGGCGACTCGTTCAGCACGTGCCCGACCGTGTAGAACGCCATGAACTCCCGGGGCGACACCTCGTCGGATCGGAGCCCCGCGATGCCATGGCTCGCGACGGTCCACAAGACGGCCCCGCTGGCCAACAGGGCCGCTGCATGCCCCAGCTTCAATGCGGTCTCTCGCGGCTGTTGGGTGTGATACCGGCGGGTGGCTCGCAAGGGCGTGCGAGTGAGTAGAGGACGGCCAGCAGGCGGTACACGCGCGTGAGGACGAGGGGGTGCGCACGCCGATCCACCTGCAGGATCGCGTAATAATCGGGCTCCGGGCGAGCGTCCATATGCGTCCCCAACAAGTAGTAGCACGCGCGGCCGGCCCTCCCCCAAAATCCCTGGTGCGCCCATTCGAGGATCCGCCTCGTGAAGAACCTGAAGCGTGGACGCCGGGGGTTCGGTGAATAGCGTTCACGTCGAGGTGCGTCCAGAGCGAGAGTCCTGCTGTGCTCGCCGCGGTGGCAATGAGCGCATCAGCGGTCTCGACGTTGTCGGGCCTTGCATGGCGCGACAAATACGTGAGGATAGGCGGCATGAGCGACCCCGCGGAGGCGGTCGCCCCTTCCTTGGGCCCCGTCAACGGGACCTGAGGAACCAGACTCGGAGGCTGGCCGCCCTCTAGGGGCCTCGGGTCCGCGCGGGAACGCGGAGAGACCGCGCAGCCCCGCTTCGTCGTCGGCCTGGATCAGCCGGTGCAGCGGGCCGTTCTCCCGCCAGGCCTGACAGGTGTTCACGAACCACGGGGCGACCTCGGCGGGGCGCTCGTGATCCGCGAAGGCGACGCCCGCCCCCTGGCGGACCGCCGGGGCCACCGCGTGGATCAGCGCAGTGAAGTGGGCGCAGCCACGCTGCCGTCCGAAGCGCTCGTTCACCTCCCGGGTGAAGCCGCGCGAGATCGAGAGCCCGACGAGCTGCTGGAGCGGCGGCAGCGCGTCCGGGCAGATCGTGTAGGGATGCGAGACCATCTCGCTGCGCGCCTCGGTGATGACCAGGTCGGGGTGGCGCACGCGCAGGCCGAGCCGCATGTCGTGGATCACGCGCGGTGGCTCGGCGCCGAACCAGCGGGGGTTGTCGCTCGGCCGCTCGTCGACCAGGGTCGCGGTGATCTCGAGCTCGTGTTCTCCCGCCCGCGCGATTTCGACGCGGATGGTCCTCACGTGCACCGGCGGGGTCTTCGTCTCCTCGGTCATAGCGTGGCCGCGACCTCCTTGAGGGCTTGGAGCAGGTCGGAATGGATCGGGCCGTTCGAGGCCGCGATGGTGGGCTCCGCCAGGTCGAACGGGGCCCCGTGCACGGCGGTCACGGTGCCGCCCGCTTCCCGGATCAGCAGCGCGCCCGCCGCGATGTCCCAGGCACCCAGCCGCTGCTCCCAGTACCCGTCGAGCCGGCCGGCCGCGACGGCGGCGAGTCCGAGCGCGGCGGAGCCCAGGCTGCGCACACTGCGGCACCGCTGGATGAGGGCGGCGTGCTCGGCGAGGTTGTTGCGCGGGGCGGCCCGCAGGTCGTTCGGGTAGCTCGTGCCGAGCAGGCTCAGGCCGAGCGTGGGCGTCGCGGAGACGCGCAGGGGCGCGTCGTTCAGGGTGGCCCCGCGGCCGCGCTCCGCCACGAAGCACTCGTCGCGACTGGGATCGTAGAGGACGCCGACGGCCAGCTCCCCGTGCCGCTCGAGCGCGATCGACACGCAGTAGATCGGCAGACCGTGGGCGTAGTTGGTGGTGCCGTCGAGTGGATCCACGATCCAGCGGTAGGGCTCGGTCCCGCTCCGCGCCCCGCTCTCCTCGGCCAGGACGGCGTGGCCCGGGAACCGGGCATGGATGGCGTCGAGGATGATGGTCTCGGCGCCGCGGTCCATCTCGGTGACGAGATTGGTGGGGCTGCCCTTGTAGCTGATGTCGTGCCGAGCGCCGAAGCGGGATCGGAGGAACGCGCCGGCCTGGAGTGCCGCCTCCACGGCGACGTCGCGGAAGGACTCGCTCACGGGGATCGAGGATACCACGGCCGCGCTTGACAACCCGGCGCGCCTCTCGCAGCATGGCGCGGATGCGCATCGTGGTGATGGGATCCGGTGGGACCGGCGGATACTTCGGCGCCAAGCTGGCGCGCGCAGGGGAGGACGTCACCTTCGTGGCGCGCGGCGCGCACCTCGCCGCCCTCCGCGCGGAGGGCCTGCGGATCAAGTCCGCGGTGGACGGGGAAGGGACGGTGCGTGGGCCCGCGGTGGAGCGCCTCGATGGGTTGTCGCGCGCCGATCTCGTCCTGTTCTGCGTCAAGTCCTTCGACAGGGAAGAAGCCGCCGCGCTGATCCGGCCGGTGGTGGGCGCG
>Ga0114129_10016339_pt1 | contig 10565 bp, 7 predicted proteins | sample RhiMetdeltSRZDD1_FD_80071 | JGI IMG/M metagenome (GOLD analysis project Ga0114129, IMG submission 80071) | Populus rhizosphere microbial communities from Tennessee, USA - Rhizosphere MetaG P. deltoides SRZDD1 (version 2) (version 2) | ecosystem: Host-associated > Plants > Roots > Rhizosphere >... | reverse complement strand
CTCCTTCAGCTTCGAGACGAGCGGCGAGAAGTCGGAGTCGCCCGAGCACACCACGAAGCAGTTGATGTGCTCCTTCTGGAACGACATGTCCATCGCGTCGACGACCAGCCGGATGTCCGCCGAGTTCTTGCCGCCGACCGACTTCTGCGGCACCTCGATGAGCTCGATCGCGGCCTCGTGGAACGCTCGCTTGTAGTCTGAGTAGCGGCTCCAGTCGGCGTAGGCCTTCTTGCTGAGGAGCTTGCCCTTGTCGAGCAGCCGCTCGAGCACGAGGTTGACGTCGAACTTGCGGTAGTGGGCGTCGCGGACGCCGATGGCGATGTTCTCGAAATCGATGAAAAGGGCGAGCCGCTGCTCGTCCTGCGGGCTGACTGCCAAACTTCCTCCTGGGGGATCTCTGCCCCTTCCTGAGACCGGGGATTCGAACGGGCGGAGGCGCCCGGGCGAACACCCCGGGCCTCGGGGATAAAAGAGGGTAGCACAGCGGATGGAGTGCCTGGAATAGCTCGCCCCGAGGCGAGCTCGAGTCACGCCACAGATGGGTGGCATCGCCCCGACCCCCACAAGGTTTTCGGGATTGACGCGCCGCAGCTTCGGCCGCATCTTCTAGACGAAGAAAAAGCGAAACTAAGAGAACTATCGAGAACCATATGCGCGCCGCGACTCTCCCCGCCCTCCCCTGGACAACTTTCGACGACGTGCGCTCCCCATGCCCCGAGCAAAGGGTCGAAAGCACGGGCGCCGTGCAGGAGCCGGCTGCCGCAAGCGTCGCCGAGCGCAAGCGCGCTCTTGAAGACCTGCTGCGGGCCCGCCGGCTGCAGGCCGAAGCACCGCCGCTGCGAGGCGAGGACCGGAGGCGACAGCCGCTCGCGACCGGCATCGCGGAGCTGGACGCGCTTCTCGCTGGAGGCTTCCCGCGTGGCGAGCAGAGCGAGATCCACGGTCCCGCATCCTCGGGTCGCACCGGCGTGCTGCTCGCGCTATTGGCGCGTACGACGGGTATGGGAGCCCTGGCGGCGCTCGTGGATCCGCTCGACCGGCTGGATCCCGCCTCGGCCGCAGCGGCGGGCGTCGACCTTGCGCGGCTGCTCTGGCTGCGCGGTCCGCGTGGGAGCGGTGAAGAGCCGCCGCTTAAAACGCTCGCCCAGGCCACGGGAGCGGTGGCGACGCTCGCGGGCGCAGGGCTTTTCGACGTGGTGGCGCTCGACCTGGCCGGAGCCGACCACGAGCGCCGCCGCCTGCCGGGTTCCACCTGGCTGCGCCTGCAGCGAGTGGTCGAAAATACCGCGACTGCGCTCGTGACCTTGGCCGACGGCCATGTCGCCTGCAGTCCTGGAGGTCGGGCGCTGGCGCTCGAGCCCTTGGAGCTGCGCTTCTCGGGGCCGCCTGGCCCCGCGTGTCTGCTGAAGGCGCTTCGGGCGCGGGCCCGGGCCGGACGCCATGGGCTGCGCACGGCCGAGCTCGTCCTCGCGGCCGTCTGAAGGCGGAGGACACGAGCGTGTTCGGCGGTCTGCACGCGCCTCGCGCTCTCCCCGACGCGGGCGCGCTCGTGGCCCTCGCTCGCAGCTTCACGCCGCGGGTCGAGGCCCACGGGCCGACGCCAGTACTGCTCGACCTCTCCGGCCTGGGCCGCTTGTGGCCGACGCCGCACGCGCTCGGCCAGGCGCTCCTCGACGCGGCCGCGGCGAGGGCGATCGAGGCCCAGGCGGCGCTCGCCTTCACGCGCGAGACGGCGCTCGTCGTCGCCTGCGCCTGTCCGGGGCTCCATGTCGTGCCCGCGGGCGGCGAGGCGGCGGCGCTCGCCCCGCTGCCGCTCGCTCTCCTCGACGCGACGGCGGAACAGCAGGAGCTCTTCGCGCGCTGGGGCCTGCGCACGATCGGCGATCTCGCGCGGCTGCCCCCGGCGGCACTCGCCGCCCGGCTCGGACCCGAGGGACCCCGCCTGGTGCACCGCGCCCGCGGCGAAGACGCGGGTGCCTTCGTCAATGCGCCGCTTCCCGAGCGTTTCGAGACGACGCTCGAGCTGGACTGGCCGGTCGAGGGCCTGGAACCGCTCGCCTTCCTGCTGACGCGGGTCCTCGAGCCGCTCACCGCCGCCCTCGCCGCGCGCGGAGCGAAGGCCGCGGCGCTCGCCGTCGAGCTCGGGCTCAGCGACGCCACGACGCACGCACGCTCGCTGCACCCCGCCGCCCCTTCGGGCGACGCGCGCACCTGGCGCACGCTCGTGCTGCTCGACCTCGAGCTCCACCCGCCGCGCGACGCGATCGTGCGCGTCACGCTGCGCGCCTCACCCACACCCGCGCGGGCCGCCCAGTTCTCGCTTCTCGATCCCGCACTGCCCTCGCCGGAGCGGCTGGCAGAGACGCTGGCGCGGCTCCACGACTGGACTGCGTCCGGCCGTTGCGGCTCGCCGCAGCTCGTGGACACGCACCGGCCTGGTGCCTTCGCCGTCTCGAGCTTCGCGCCCGGCCCGCTCCCGCGAGGTAGACCCGAGGCCGCGCGGCCTGCGCCGCGGGTGGCACTGCGCGCCTACCGCCCTCCGCGCCTCGCTCACGTGCTCACGAAAGCGGGTGCGCCCAGCTTCGTGGGGGCTCCCGGCGTGCGCGGCGCCGTCACGGCTGCGGCGGGGCCGTGGCGCGTCTCGGGCGACTGGTGGGACAGCGCCTTCTCCCGCGAGGAATGGGACGTGTCGCTCGCCGGGGGCATTGCCTTGCGCGTGTTCCTCGACCGGCTGCGCGGCTGCTGGTATGTCGAAGGCGAGCTGGACTAGCCGCCGCTCTTGATGTAGCTCTCGAGCTGCCGCACCGTGAAGCGCAGGTCGTCGATCACGCTGCGCACGACGTCGCCGATCGAGATCACGCCCACCACGCGTCCCGCTTCGACTACCGGCAGGTGACGGATGTGCCGGTCGGTCATGTGCATCATGCACTCCCCGGAAGTCGTGTCGGGCGTGATCACGAACACCTTCGACGTCATCACCTCGCGCACCGGCGTCTCGCGCGAGGTGCGGCCCTGCAAGATCATGCGCCGGGCATAGTCGCGCTCGGAGAAGATCCCGACGAGCTGCCCATTCTTCATCACGAGCAGCGCGCCCACGTTCTTCTCTTCCATCAGGCCGAGCGCCTCGAAAACCGTGGCCTCCGGCTCGATCGAGTAGATCTCCGGCTTGCGGGCGAGGATCTGCCGGATCGTGGTCATTCCCCCTCCTCTCCGGTCGGTCAAATGATCGGGCCGAACGCGTTCAGTGGGGCTCGACTCTTCTTTCGGCGATTCTACTCCCGTCTCCAGTAGAGCTGCCCAATATTCCCCGCCGACCGGTGCGCACCGGGGCAGAGCCAATGCGGCGGCTCCGGTCGACCGAGCGAAGGTTGTAGGATAGGACGGTGAGCCCGCCGCCACGCGGGCCTTGGATGCCCTCAGCTCAGATGTCGCTCGCCATACGGCTCCTGCTCTGCGCACTCGTGTGCGGTGCTTGTACGACCTTGCACAAGGAGGAGCCGCCACCTCCGCCCGTCCCGCCGGGCACGGCGCTCACGCCCGAGCCGGAAGCGCCTTCCGACGACGAACCGCTCGCGGTGACGCCAGTCACGGAGCCGATCGTGGTGGCGGCCTGGGCCGAGCCGAAAGAGCTGCCACCCGGCGGCGGCCAGGCGCAGATCCTGGTGCGCATCCAGAAGCGGGGCGGCCGTCGCTTCCCGGGTGTCGAGGTGCGCTTGCGCAGCTCCACGGGCGCGCTCTTCTCGGCGGGTAGCGTGCTGCTCACCGACGCTTCGGGCATGACGCGCGACCGGCTCACGACCAAGAAGACGACCACGATCACGATGAACGCCGGCGGCACGCGCTACCGTTTCCAGGTTCCGGTGCTGGAGCCCGCCCCGTGAGCTCGCCGGCGCTTCGCCCGGCGGACCTCGCGCTAGCGGCCGACCTCGCGCGCATCGTCTCGCCGGAGCGGGTGCTGACGCGGCCGATCGACCGCCTGGGCCGCTCTGCCGACGCTTCGATCTACCGCCTGATCCCCGAGGCCATCGTGCGTCCGCGCGGCACGGGCGACGTGCAGGAGCTGTTCGCGTGGGCGCGGCGAAAGCGGCGCCACCTCACGTTCCGGGCCGCGGGCACCTCGCTCTCCGGACAGGCGGTGACCGACGACGTGCTCGTCGAGCTCGGCCCCGCCTTCCGCAAGGCGCGCGTCCTCGATGGCGGGGCACGGATCCAGGCCGAACCAGGTGTCGTGGGCGGCCACCTCAACCGGCTGCTCGCGCCGCACCGGCGCCGCATCGGGCCCGACCCGGCCTCGATCGACGTAGCGATGCTCGGCGGCATCCTGGCCAACAACTCCTCGGGCATGTGCTGCGGCGTCGTGCAGAACAGCTACCACACGCTCGACAGCCTGGTCATGCTGCTGGCCGACGGTGCGCTCGTCGACACGCGCCAGCCCGAAGCCGACGCCGAGCTCAGAAAGGCGCGGCCAGCGCTCCACGCGGAGCTCCTGGCGCTGCGTGACGAGATCCGGCGCGACGCGACGCTTGCGGGCCTCGTGCGCCGGAAGTTCGAGACCAAGAACACGAGCGGCTACAGCCTCAATGCCTTCCTGGACTTCGACAGCCCCGCCGAGATCCTGGCCCACCTGATGGTCGGCTCCGAGGGCACGCTCGGGTTCGTCGGCGAGATGACGCTACGAACCGTCCCGGAGCCGCCCGCGCGGGCGACGGCGCTCGTGCACTTCGCCGAGCTCGAGGACGCCGGCCGCGCGGTGGCGCCGCTCGCGCGAGCGGGAGCCGACGCCCTCGAGATCCTCGACGCGGCGTCGCTACGCTCGATCGCAGCCCAGCATTCCCTCTCCTGCGAGGTCGAGGCGCGGCACGCCGCCCTGCTCGTCGAGCTGCGCCGCGACGACGCGGCAACGCTGAGCGCCGCCTTGGACGACGTTCACTCGATCCTGAAGCGGCACCGGCTGGTCGAGCCCGAGTGTTTCACGACCGGGGAAGCGGAACGCGCGGCGCTGTGGCACTTGCGCAAGGGGCTCGCGGCACGCACTGGAGCGATGCGGCCGAGCGGGACTGCCTTCCTGACCGAAGACGTCGCGGTGCCGGTAGCGCGGCTGGCGGAGGCGATCTTCGACTTCCAGCGGCTTTTCGCGCGTCACGGTGTGCCCGACACCGCGATCCTGGGCCACGCCAAGGACGGCAACCTGCATTTCGTACTGGCCGAGGACGTCCGCAGTCCCGAGGCGGTCGAGCGCTACGGCGCCTTCATGCACGGCCTGGTCGAGCTGGTGGTGGACAAGTACGACGGTGCCATCAAAGCCGAGCACGGCTCGGGGCGTAACATGGCCCCGTTCGTCAAGCGCGAGTGGGGCGAGCGGGCCTACGCCGTGATGGAGCGCGTGAAACGCCTGCTCGATCCCGACGGTATCCTGAGCCCGGGCGTGCTGCTGAACTCGAACCCGCGCTGTCACCTCGAGAACCTGAAGCCGTGTCCGACGATCTCGCCGCTCGCGGACCGCTGCATCGAGTGCGGCTTCTGCGAGCCGCACTGCCCCTCGCGCGATCTCACGCTCACCCCGCGCCAGAGGATCGTGCTCACGCGCGAGATCGCGCGGCTCGAGGCGAGCGCCGCGGAAGGCGATCGCGAGTGCGCCGAGTCGCTGCGGGAGGACTTCGTCTACGAAGGCGTCACGACCTGCGCCGGTGATTCGATGTGCCAGTCGGCCTGCCCCGTGACGATCGACACGGGTGCGCTGATGAAGGAGCTGCGGGCGGCCGCGCATGGCGCCGCGTCCAGGCGGATCGCGACGGGCGCCGCCGAGCACTTCGGCCTGCTGGCGGGCCTGGCACGGGCGGGACTCGGCGCGGCGGCCTTGCTTCGTGCGCTGCCGCTCGGGGCACGGATGCTCGAGGCCGTGGCGGAGGGCGCGAACGCGCTCGTGCCCGGGCTGCTGCCGCGCCTGCCGCCCTCGCTCAGCCTGCCCCGTCCCGCGCGTCGTCTCGTGACGGAGGAGCCTCCGGGCCTGCCGATGCCTTCTGCCACGAGTCAGGCTCGCGGCAGTGTCGTCTACTTCCCGAGCTGCCTCACCCGGATCGTCGGAACGCTGCCCAGCGAAAACGGCACGGCACCCGCCCGGGCGATGCGCGAGGTGTTGCGCTGGGCGGGCTACTCGGTGCGCGTGCCCGAGGCCGCTTCGAGCCTCTGCTGTGGCATGGCCTTCGCGAGCAATGGCTACCCCGGCGCCGCACACGCGGCGGCGCGCCTCACCGCCGAGGCTCTCTGGCGCGCGTCGAGCGGTGGACGGCTGCCGGTCGTGACCGACGCCTCGCCCTGCGCCGGAACGCTCGCCGAGACGGTGGCAGGGATCCTCCGCGAGACGGGACGCGAGGTGCCAATCTTCGACTTCCCGGCATTCTGGGCGCGCGAGGTGCTGCCCTCGCTCACCGCGCCGCCGCGCCGCCCGGGAAGCGTGATCCTGCATCCCACCTGCACGCTCGTAAAGGCAGGCGGGCTCGCCGACCTCTTGGCTGTGGCGCGCGCCCATGCCGAGACCGTGACGATCCCCGACTTCGCGGAATGCTGCGGGTTCGCGGGCGACAAGGGCTTCAGCGTACCCGAGCTCACGGCGAGCGCCACCGTCGCCGAGGCCGCCGAGGTGAAGGGTCTGCTTGCGCGCGATCCGCAGGCGACTTGTTACTCGACCTGCCGCACCTGCGAGATCGGCATGTCGCGCGCGGTCGGCCGCCCGTACCGATCGCTGCATGCGCTCGTGCACGAGGCCGTGCTGCGTGCTTGAGCGGCTGCTCGACACGCTCGCCTCGCTGCCGGCAGTCCCGACCTACCTGACCTTGATGGCGCTCGCCGCGCTCGAGAACGTCTTCCCGCCGGTTCCCGCGGACACGGCGCTCGCGCTCGGTGCCTTTCTGGCGCGCCGCGGCGAGATCTCGGTCGTGCCGCTCGCGGTGCTGTGCTGGCTCGCCAACCTCAGCTCCGCGTGCGGGACCTACCTCCTCGGCCGCCGCCACGGGCGCCGCTTCTTTCGCGACGGCTGGGGCCGCCGGGTCATGCCTCCCGAAGTGTTCGCGGCGCTCGAAGAGGCCTACGCGCGCTGGGGCACCGCGGGCATCTTCGTGAGCCGCTTCCTGCCGGGGCTGCGGGCTGCCGTTCCACCGTTTGCCGGCGTCGCCGGCTTCCCGCCGCTGCAGGCGCTCGTTCCCGCGGCGCTCGCCTCGGCGATCTGGTACGCCTTTCTCGCGACGGCCGCGTACCAGCTCGCGGCGAACTGGGAAGCCGTGGAGGCCCTCGTCGGCGGCGCGAACCGAGCGCTCGCGATCGTGGCGGTGATCGTCGGGAGCGTCGCGGTCGTATGGATCTGGAGACGGACCCGGAAGGCGTCTTGAGCCCTGCCGCCGCCCGCCGGGACCCGGGCCGCTCTCTAGCTCCTGGTCTTGAGGCTGGCGACGGTGGACTTGATCCGTTCCTGCGTGCCCGGCGAGAACCAGCCGTCGAGAAAGGCCGGCAGGCGCTCGCGCTCAAGCGCCATCATCTCGGCGAGCACTCGCTCGCGGAGCCAGGCCTTGGTGGTGGCGAGCGCTCGCGAATCCTTTTCCATGAACTCCTCGAGCCGTGCCCGGCATGCCGCCTCGAAGCCCTCGCCTTGCGCGAGCTCGTCCGCGAGGCCGGCAGCGAGCGCCTCCTCGTCCACGAAGTTGCGGCCGAGCAGCGCGATGCGAGCGAGCGCCTGCGGCGGCACGCTCGCCCGCAACAAGCACGTCACCGACCACGGCAGCGGTACGCCCAGCTTCACCTCGTTGAGACCGATGGGAGCCCCGCGCCGCAGCACGCGGTGGTCCGCGCAGAGCGCCAGGATGCAGCCGCCGGCGACCGCGGCACCCGAGACCGCTGCCACCACTGGCTTCGCCAGCCCGTAAAGCGCCCAGAGCGTGATTCCGAACGTGGTCATGAAGCGCTCCATCGCGGGACGGTCGTACGCGGCGAGCGCCACGAGGTCGAGGCCTGGGCAGAAGAGCTTGGGATGCCCGGAAGCGAGCAGCACGCCAGAGATGCCGTCGTCGCGGGCGAGCTCAGCAGCCGCCTGGGCCAGGGCCTCCGCCAGCGGCTCGTCGATCGCGTTGCCGCGCGCCTTGTCGAGGCGCAGCACTGCGAGCCGGCCATCGCGCTCGATGCGAACCCCTGTCATGCGACTCTCCTGAGGCGAGTATAGCGGCCACGGCCGCGCCCTCTGCCGCGCGCGGGGGAGCATAATCGATTAGAGGAGGATCGATGCCGGTTGCCAGCGAGCCGCTGGCGGAGCTTCTGGCGCGCCACACGCGTGAGGGAGAGCTCTATGAGCGGCTCGAAAACGGCCGAGTCCGCTGCGTCGCCTGCGGGCATCGCTGCGTCATCCCGCCGGGTCGCGACGGGATCTGCCGCGTCCGCTTCAACGACGCCGGAAGCTTGCGCGTGCCGTTCGGCTACGTGGCGGCACTGCAGCTCGACCCGATCGAGAAGAAGCCGTTCTTCCATGCCTACCCGGGCGCCAAGGCCCTCTCTTTCGGAATGCTCGGTTGCGATTACCACTGCGGTTACTGCTTCACCGGCGACACGATCGTCGCGACCGACCTCGGTCCTACGACTCTCGCCGATCTCTTCGGCTCGTGCGTGCGGACGGAGAAACGCCATGATGCCGAGCTCGCATTTCCAGACGACCGGCGTGTCGTAACCGCCTCGGGCGCCCTCAAAGTCTTGCGGGGCGTGGTGCGGCACGCCTACCAAGGGGAGCTGATCCGGATCCGACCCTTCCACCTGCCAGTCGTGCGCTGCACACCGGACCACCGAATCTACGCCACTACGATGGAAAGCGAGCCGCCGACCCAGGTGCCGGCCCGAGAGCTCACGCCGCGACACTACATAGCGGTGCCGCGCCATCCGTGCGCCGAAGGCCCCGCGACCCTGAATGTAGCCGAGCTGCTTCGCTCCCATCGCGTGACCTACAAGGTGACCTGGGATCTGTCGGTCGAGCACCGCGAGCTCGTTGCCGTCGCCACTGCGGCCGGCGAGACGTCGCGTTCGATCGGACGCGTCATCGGCAAGGACGCGTCGTACGTCCGCCACGTCCGCGGCAAGCTCGCCCGCGGACGGGGCGATGACTCCCGAACACGCGGCATCATCATCGAAGACCGAGCCGTCCGCTTCCCGGGCGAACGCCGCCCCGGCATCCCTGCGACGCTCGCGATCGACGCTGAGCTCGCGGAGCTGCTCGGCTACTACTGCGCGGAAGGCTGCGTCGTCAGGAGCAGGAAGCGGCCCAACAGCCACGTCCTGAACTTCAGCTTCGCGCCTCGCGAGATCGAGCTAGCGGAGCGCACGCGCAGCTTGCTGAAGCGCTGCCTGGGTCTCGAGGCTCGCCTGGTGGCGCGCGAAACGACCTTGGGCGTGGCGGTCGGCAAGAGCTCCGCAGCGCTTCTGTTCAAGGCGCTGGCGGGCGGCCGCAGCACCGAGAAGTGCGTGCCTGCCGCGGTGGCCGGTGCGGCGCCGGAGATCGTTCGGGCGTTCCTTCAGGCGTATGCGGCCGGGGATGGTCACCGCTATCCGAACGGCAAGGTCAGCGCGACCACGGTCTCGCGCACGCTCGCCTACGGTATCGCCTGGCTGGTGCTGCGCGCGGGTCATTTCCCCTCCGTCTATGCCAACCACGTCGGCACGAGCGGCAAGGTCCAAGGCCGCATCGTGAAGCGAGCTCCGCGCCAGTACAGCGTCGTCTGGTATGAGCGGGGGATCCGTCGGCGCCGGATGGTCGAGACCGACGAGCACTATCTGATCCCGCTGCGCTCCGTCGACCGGGAGCCCTACGAGGGCGAGGTCTACAACCTCGAGGTGGACGGAGAGCACAGCTACCTGGCCGGACTGTTCGGCGTGGCGAATTGTCAAAACTGGGTCACCTCGCAGGCGTTGCGCGACAAGGCCGCCATGGCACCGGCCAACACGATGACTCCCGAGGAGATCGTGGGCGCTGCGCAGCGCGCCGGGGCGCTCGTCGTCACCTCGACCTACAACGAGCCGCTGATCACGAGCGAATGGGCGGTCGAGGTGTTCAAGGTCGCGAAGGCCCAGGGGCTCGTCTGCTCGTACGTCTCGAACGGCAACGGCACCGAGGAGGTGCTCGAGTACCTGCGGCCGTGGGTCTCGCTCTACAAGGTGGACCTCAAGGGCTTCCGCGACCGCTCCTACCGCGACCTGGGCGGCACGCTCGAGCGCGTGTTGTTCACGATCCGGGCGCTCCACGAAAAGGGCTTCTGGGTCGAGGTGGTGACACTGGTGGTGCCGGGCCTGAACGACTCGCCCGAGGAGCTCTCTGACATCGCGCGCTTTCTCGTCTCCGTGTCACCCGACATCCCGTGGCACGTGACCGCGTTCCATCCCGACTACCGGATGGACGATCGAAACGCAACGTCGGTGCAAGCGCTGCTGCGCGCCGCGGAAATCGGCGCCGCTGAGGGGCTGCACTTCGTCTACGCCGGCAATCTGCCCGGCGCCGTCCGGAGCTTCGAGAACACCTACTGCCCGGGCTGCCGCGGGCT
>Ga0114129_10016337_pt1 | contig 10566 bp, 10 predicted proteins | sample RhiMetdeltSRZDD1_FD_80071 | JGI IMG/M metagenome (GOLD analysis project Ga0114129, IMG submission 80071) | Populus rhizosphere microbial communities from Tennessee, USA - Rhizosphere MetaG P. deltoides SRZDD1 (version 2) (version 2) | ecosystem: Host-associated > Plants > Roots > Rhizosphere >... | reverse complement strand
CAGACTCCACCACCTGGATGGGACTCTCGCCATAGTCCGGCACGTTCACACCGCCCACTGTGGTCGTTTCGGGCGCAATGTAGTAAGACACGTCACCGACCCAGTAGGATTCTGTAGCTGGGTCCCAGAAAAACAGCGCGGTGTGGATGTAAGACACGTTCCCCTCCACCGTAGTGGAGACGGTCACCGTCTCATCACCCGAGATATCCAGATCCGAGATCTGGAGCGGGCCAACAGTCATTTCTGAGGCGCCCGGTCCGACAACCTGTAAGGTTCGTGAGGGAGTGGTTGCCTGTCCGTCCTGAGGCACAAATTCTTCACCAGTGTAGTGATAGGCGAGGAATTCATCCCAGACCGATTGCTCCAGAAACGAATGCGATGATTCCGCATAGTACGGAGGGAAGTCATCGTTGAATTCGGTGAAATAGTACAAGTCAGAGTCTGGAAAGTGAAAGGCAATCCCGTTCGAACCAGACATATTGGGCCCATGTTTTTCAGCTACTACAGCCGATGAGATGGCCGTCTGTAATTGGATGGCAGCCGCCTGGGTATCCGCGTCTTCGGTTAAAGTCGTCATCACCTCCGAGAAATTTCCCAGGTCGATAAACGAAGGCGAAACCTCTTCCCCAAAGAGGGAAGCATAACTGCGCGTGTAGGTCCGCGCTTCGGCCACGAGTTCTTGATCCAGAAAAGCAATGGATGACACGAAGGCGTTCATCGCGCCGATCACATCCGGAACGCGTGCGCTTTCCACCGCGCTTAACGTGGTTGTGGCCTCTTCCTCTGAGATTTCCTCCGCTGAGACTCTGGCTTCTGTAAAAAGCGTCTCACCAATGACATAGGTTGAGATAATCGACTGCGAAACAGCCCTGCCATCCATGGCCGGGTTTTGATCCAGTTGCCCAAGCCAGGCCGCGTACGACCAGCCATAGCCAGGAATAACTTCTTCCGAAGCCACCATATAGTTCGAATAGGGATACAGGGAACCAAAGACTTCGATCTGCCCCATCAGACACGCATCGAAGCCAAGTAGTTCGAATTTATCAATGCCTGTATTCTGGCGAATCTGCTCCAGGGAAGAGGAAATTTCAGGAATGCTCAGATCTGAGTAGGAAGACGAGGTCATATCTGAAAATCCACCGGTCCAGCCTCCGCCGTGGTCAGACATGATCAACGCGTACTTTTTTGCCGGATAATTTTCGACCGCCCAGGTGACAAAGTCGATCAACGTCTGCGGGTCACCGGTGTCCACTTCGCCGATCGATTCGACAATCGGTGAGGCGATGTGATCCAGGTCATCATCCTGTGTGATCAAATAACGCCGCGTGTCGGACCAATCCCCATCACCGGTGAACGCACCGCCATACCGGTCCATTTGAACGACGATATTGAGCTGCGCATTCGACCCCACCAGTTCCATCTCGTTGACATCGAACCACATATTCTCTTCAAGCACTTCATCGTCGGCAGCAGAATAGACGATGACGGTCCATTCGGGCACTTCCGAGGTAACCACCGTCGGCTCAGTTAACGGGATACTGGTGCTCGTCGGTTGCGGAACCGGGACATCGTTATTACTGACCGGATTGCCGATAATTTGATCCCCATAAAAATACAATCCCACCAAGCCGCAGCATGCACACGTAAGGCAAAGGATGACGATGGCAGCAATCGATGGGACGACCCATTTTGAATTTGTCCTGGTCATGACATTCTCCTATAATGCAATCGCTCAAATGAAACTCAGACAAACTTAAGTATGACAGGCCGTATTGTAATACGTGACTACAGGTAGAAGCCTATCTTTCCCCCACTGCAACGCATTCGTCACCGAGCCAGTTACAAAGGCACCAGCTCGGTAGTCGTATCCTTCGACGGGCTGCGCGACATTTCAGCAACGTACCCAACCGACCCGGGCGTGTTGTATTTTTCCTTATACGCCGCGCTGACCTTTTCTTTCATCTTCTCGCCGCGCACCTGGACCGCGCGGATTTTGATCCCCCGTTTGCGTCCATACAAGACGATTTCACCGTGCGGATCTTGGACCAGAGTCTGCCACCAGCCATTCGGCTTCAACTGGTACGAACGGACAAAGACGCGTCCTTCCACAACGACAACCCAAACCCCGATGACACGGTGTGTCCCCTCCGAGCCGGCCCGAATGCCCAGGATTCTATCCGCATGAAGCTTCGACAGCACTTCTTTGGAAAACGGTTTTCTGGTTTTCATGACGCTATTATAGTCGCGGCAAATAAAAACCGCAGGCTCATCGCCTGCGGCCTTTTCCTCTGGCACGCCCCAGGGCCGGTGCTACGCTTCCACTACTTCACCTTGTACGGCGGTCGTGAAGACCAACCCAGCTCTGCTTTTATCCACTTCGATCACATCGCCTTCACGGAATTCACCCGACAGAATTTTCAGTGCCAGCGGATCCTGCAATTCACGCTGGATGGTTCTCTTCAATGGACGAGCACCAAAGGCCGGGTCATACCCTTCTTCCGCCAGGAACTCCTTCGCCGCTTTGCTTACTTCAAGGACATACCCTTTGTCGGCCAGCAGTTTGCTCACACGGCGCAATTGGAAGTCCACGACTTCGGCCAGTTCATCCCGTGTAAGTGGCTGGAACACCACGATTTCGTCGATGCGGTTGAGGAACTCGGGGCGAAAATGATTTTGCAACACCCGGTTGATCGCATCTCGTGGCACCTGCTGTTCGCCCTCCCATAACTGGTTGCCCAGGTTGGAAGTCATGATCACGACCGTGTTGCGGAAATCCACCGTGCGCCCCTGCCCATCTGTGAGGCGGCCATCGTCCAGCAATTGCAGCAACACGTTGAACACTTCATGATGCGCCTTCTCGATCTCATCGAACAGCACCACGCTGTACGGCCTGCGCCGGACCGACTCGGTCAACTGACCACCTTCTTCATAACCGACATATCCTGGCGGAGCGCCAATGAGGCGTGAGACGGTATGCTTCTCCTGGTACTCACTCATGTCAATTCTGACCATCGCGTGTTCATCATCGAAGAGAAACTCAGCCAGAGCACGCGCAAGTTCGGTCTTACCGACACCCGTTGGGCCAAGAAAGATAAACGAACCAATCGGACGGTTCGGGTCCTGCAGGCCAGCGCGGGCGCGACGAACCGCGTTCGAGACCACGCGCAACGCCTCAGCCTGACCAACCACCCGCTCATGCAAGCGTTCCTCCATGCGAATCAATTTCTCGGTCTCCCCTTCGAGCAGACGCGTCACCGGGATTCCCGTCCAGCGCGCCACAATGGAAGCGATCTCCTCGGTGTCCACTTCTTCTCTCAGAAGTGCCCCCTCACTTTGAAGTGATTTCAGTTTTGCCTCCGCGCTCTGAATCTTTTGATCGAGTTCACGCAGGTCACCATAACGCAGACGCGCGGCTTTTTCCAGATCCGACTCGCGCTCGGCTCGTTCGATATCCACATACGTCTGCTCCATTTTTTCTTTAAGCCCGCGCAATTCAGAAATGGCTTGCTTCTCGGTCTGCCAACGGGCCGTCAGGGCCCTGGATGACTCGCGCAGGTCAGCCAGTTCCTGCTCGAGCCTGGCCAGACGTTCCTTGGACGCCTTGTCCTTTTCCTTCTTCAACGCTTCGCGCTCGATTTCCAATTGCATGATCTGACGATCCACTACGTCCAGGGCCTGGGGCTTCGAATCGATCTCCGTCCGCAGGCGCGCGGCGGCTTCGTCGATCAGGTCAATGGCCTTATCGGGCAGTTGACGATCAGAGATATAGCGATGTGACAGGGTCGCGGCGGCGATCACAGCCGCATCTGTAATGCGCACTCCATGATGCACCTCATATCGACCCTTGAGGCCGCGCAGAATGGAGATCGTATCCTCCACGCTCGGCTCATCCACCAGCACCGGCTGGAAGCGCCGTTCGAGCGCGGGATCCTTTTCGATATTGGTGCGGTATTCGTCCAGCGTGGTCGCGCCGATCAGATGCAATTCGCCGCGTGCCAGCATCGGCTTGAGCATATTTCCAGCATCCATCGCGCCTTCCGCCTTGCCCGCACCAACGACAGTATGCATTTCATCCACAAACAAAAGGATTTCGCCTTCTGATTCTGTGATCTCTTTCAGGACTGCCTTGAGACGTTCCTCAAATTCGCCGCGATACTTTGCGCCCGCGATGAGTGCGCCCATGTCTAACTGGACCAGGCGTTTCTTTTTCAGACCCTCGGGCACATCTCCATTGACGATACGCTGCGCCAGACCTTCCACAATGGCCGTCTTGCCAACGCCCGGCTCACCGATCAATGCCGGGTTATTCTTCGTCCGGCGTGAGAGAATTTGCACGACACGGCGAATCTCCTCATCGCGCCCAATGACCGGATCAAGCTTCCCCTGCCGCGCCATGCCGGTCAGGTCACGACCGTAACGTTCGAGCGCCTGATACGTGGATTCGGGATTCTGGGAGGTGACGCGTTGGGAGCCGCGCACCGTTTTCAGCGCGGAGAGAACCGCATCCTTTGTTAGTCCAAAGGACGCCAGTCGTTTTCCCTCGATTGAATCTGTGAGTCCGAGCAGAATATGTTCCGTGGAAACATAGTCGTCCTGCATGCCTTTGGCGTAGCGTTCCGCAGCCTTGAAAACATCCGCGGTCGGCTGAGCCAGCCCAACGTCCGCGTTGGAGCCGTGGATTTTTGGACGCCGCTCCAGCTCATGCGTCAGCTCGTTCCGCAACGATTGCACACTGCCCGCCACCTTATTGACAATGGCAGGGACAACGCCTTCCTCCTGTCCCAGTAATGCCAGGAGCAAGTGTGCAGGTTCAATGGATGGATGGCTATAGTCCTGCGCAATATTCTGCGCATTGAGAATCGCTTCCTGCGATTTCTGTGTGTATTTATTGAGATCCATGGCGCCTCCAAGAAACGATAGAAAATACGAAGTCAACCCCGACAATTTATTCTAGGAGGCGAGTATTGGAGAGCAGTTAGCGGAATGTATGAAGAAAATTAGAAAGAGCTAAGGCGTAGGAGGCTATCGCCGCATACGAAATAAAAGACCGATGATCGCCAGCACCAACGCGAGCCCAAGCAGAAACCCCAGATCATATTCGCTGCCGGTATTGTGCACTTCATACATCCGTATATCCGGACTGAAAAAGGAGATGATTAGTGTGGCCGGTGCGATGACTCCGTGCCAAAGCCCGGCGCCCGCACGCGCGATACGTCCGCTTAGATCAGGTTGATTGAGCATGGGATTCGGTCCAGGGGCGGTGAGCTGCATGCTGGCGGAAGGTGTGGTGACTTGCACACTGGATCCCGGCGCGCAGCCGGTTGTCATCACAAGAAAAATTGCCGATAAAGCGAAAATCAGTGATTTCTTCATCTCTGCCTCTCCTGAACCAATTAGCATTTTCTTCGCTACGACATTGAACACATAGTGTATGACTCAATCTAAACCTCCCCACATGGAGCGCATTATACAATAAATTCTTGTGAGTTAGATTGAGCTCTTTGAAGACACGCGCGTGATGAGGTCCAGCCTGCGAATGATTTGGTATCTTCCCAAACAGAAAACTTGCCCCTGCAATACAGGGGCAAGTTGAGATTGTCGAATTTCCGCCTAAAGATCCAGGGCTGAATAATGGGCCGTTCAGGGTTCAGCGTTTATCGCCACCTGCGACCTGAAATGCCCAAAATGAGGAATACGATTGCCACACCGAACAGAAAGCCAAGGTTGTATTCCTTGCCATTATTGTGCACCTCATACATCTGTATATTCTCATTGAAGAATGAGAGCACGAGGGTTACAGGGGCTATGAGACCATGCCAGAGTCCCTGCGCAATGCCGGCTACACCATTCGGGCCGGCTTCATTCAGCTCGGGGTTGGGACCCGGAGTGTTCAGTTGTAACGTGGTGGCAGGGACATTGACTTCGACATCCGTGCCGGGGGCACAGCCTGTAATCGTTACCAGCAACAGTATCGGCAGAATTATAAGGAGTAGTTTTTTCATCTTTGCAGCCTCTTTCATACTCTTCGCTAGGCAAAATCAACAGAACGCTGATCTGCCATTATTCATTATGGTGATGAAAAGCGCCGCCGTCAATAAGGATTAATCCTAGGGGGAGACCCCTACTGCTCCTTTTCCAGCATTTAGCCCAGATTCGCAGTATTTTGTGAGCTAACGGCATTTGAGCAGTGTTTTCGGGGCAATTGGGCCCCGATCCTGAGACAGTAAACAGGTAGTTCAGAAGAGGCTACACCATCTACAGGGATGGTTTGGGGATGTTTTCCCTTGACAAATCTAGTCTTATGTATACAATACATCCCTGTACCATCCACAGGGATGGTGAAAACGGAGAGTTTATGGCTGATACCGAGAAAATTACAATTAATATGAATGCCGTCGAGTTGGGTAAGGTTGACCTGCTCGTGGAACAGGGCCACTACTCCAACCGGACGGATTTTATCCGTTCCGCGATTCGCTCCCAATTGGAAAAACACACAGCAGAAGTGCAGCAGACGGTGATACGAGCCTCCTATGCCGTGGGGGCATTTTCTTATAACCGTGAAGACCTGGAACGATATAAATCGCGCAATGAAAAGGTAAAGCTCAGTGTCGTAGGCTTGTGCAATCTGGCCAGTGACGTCCCACCCACCCTGGCCGTGGAGGTGGTGGAAGCGATCAAAGTGTATGGGATTTTTCAGGCCAGTTCAGAAGTGAAAGAAGCATTGACCAAAGCTGGAAAGGTCTTATAAGGAGTGCTCATGAAAAAGTTTTTTCCCAATCTCGTTTATCTTTTGCTGGCTCTGCCATTAGGCATTTTATATTTTGTCATTTTGGTCACAGGCTATGCGCTGGGAGCTGGTTTGATTATCACCCTGGTTGGCATACCGATTTTGGTCACGATGATTTTCGTAACATATCTGCTCGGCGACCTGGATCGTGCAATGACTTCGAAATTGCTTGGCGTAAAGATAGCAAAGCCGGAAGCGAAGCCAGCCAAAGATGATTCCGCGCGCTCAATATTGGTGACACAATTGAGAAGCCTGGAATTTTGGAAGGAATTTATTTACCTATTGTTGAAAATGCCACTGGGCGTGATAGCGTTTACCGTGACAATTGTCCTGATCGCTCTCAGCCTGGGACTGATCGCTGCCCCATTTATTTTGACCTACGTCCCGGAGGCACAGATGATGCTCTGGCATGGTTTCGTCGTGGATACCATCCAGGAGGCGCTAGTGACATCCGTAGTAGGCTTCATATTGGGTGTCATCTCTGTGTTGCTCATCAATGGCTTTGCGAACGCCCTGGGATTCATTAGCGTCTGGGCCCTGGGCAAGGGAGAATAACCAAAAGCTATAACCAGAATCAATCAGCCAACTCCATCAGGCAAGTTGGCTGATTGATTCCAAGGATTAAATCACCAGCTTCAGTCCGTTTTCGGCATCACCAATCGCGCGCCGATGATAGCCGCAAGAATCATTAGAATCAGCACCCCCACACCACTACAAATTCCAACGGCAGCCGCCGAAGCGCCAATTCCCTTTAAGGCAATCTCTTCGTTTGGCACAACTTTCTGGGAACCATCCTCGAAGGTGCAGGTCCATTCCTCCTGATGCCCCGTCCCCCCAGTGGGACTTGTCGTCACAGGACCCTGGTTATATTCCTCCTGCTCAATGGAAACTGCATTCGGGCAGACCACCCAGCCGGTCAATGCGTCAAAGACAGGTGGAATTCCAACGAGCATGGCCCCGCCAACCGGGACAATAAAAAACATCGAACTTCCACAAACCAGAAGTACTAGAAGCGCACCGATACACGAACCGTGCCAACGTTTCATACAATTCTCCTCATAAGGTAGGCGACAGTCACTTTCGCGGAGCGAGTGACTGTCACCTGTTTATGTAGATTATAGCAAGGCAAACAAAAAAGCGTGAAGCTCCGGAGGACTCCACGCTTTTTCTCTAACATCCAGGTGTCATGTGGTTGAAAAATCGAAAGGAAGAATCCCATCCACATTTGCATAATGCTTCACTCCATTATGGATTAGAGCGTAAGTAGGGGATTGGCCCAACGTAGCCAACTGCAAGTTCCATTCTTCATCAATAAAAAGATATTGGTTCGGATTTATCCACGTCAGCCAAATATATCCTTCCGTTTGAATAGGCGGACTGTTCGGTTCGGTAGAAGAAGAAAGATAATAATTCGGAACCTGATTAAGAGCCTTGTAGTTATACTTTGAATCATCTGGTGCCCAATGATCTAGATAGATTTGTTCATCTGTCTTGGGTGCACAGGTCTCTGTCAAAAGATTGTGTCGATACAGACAAAGGCTAACGACACCAATCGCATCTTCCTTTGAAAACACAATTAAATTACCGTTTGGAGATAATACTGGAAATCCAGCTTGCGAGAAAGTATGCAGCAATTCCGGCTCTCCAACTGATGAAATATTCCAGAGTTTGGATAATTCATCCGAGTTGTCCATCGGGTCTGGGTGATATGCAGGAATTATCACGCGAAAACCATTCCCATCTGGCAATGGAACAACCGTCGGTATAAAAACCCAATTACTATATGTGCGAACACGTTCAAATGGCAGGGCAACCCTCCACCCTGTACCATCTACATTCGCCAGACTGATCGAGTCTTCTCTGGCAACTGCCAAGGTTTGACCATTTGGTGAAAAATAAGGAACTCCACCCTGACCCGCCGGTAACACGTTTGAAACAACACCAGTATCCAAATCAACCCGATGTAAATCGAACTGATACATTGGGAACCCTTCATCTCCAAACTGGACCATGGTCGTGAAATAAAGCATATGAGTATCCAGCATCCAATCATAGTGTTCGGCCCAGATCCACTTGTGGTCGGCTGGACGATATTGACTCAGATACTCCTTGCTCACGATTTTTCTCAAATCCGAGCCATCCGGGTTGACAGCATAAAGCTCATTATTCCGGGCAAAGACCACGATCTTCCCGTCGCTTGATATTCTGGGCTGAACATCAATACCCGTGTTTGACAATTTCAGTGGTTCCCCGCCTTCGTTCCAAATCCATATTTCGCCTGCACGGCTGTAAACCACTCGCAACGTTGTGGGCTCTGGCATAGAAGTTGCCGTCGGTGCAACGGTAGGGGTGCTTGTCGGTACTGCTGCAGGCAATGTCGGTGTTGGCGACGACATGGCGGACATCGTTGCAGCGACGACCGTCATCACCGCATTCGGATCATTCGATGGCGATTGAGTTGACGGATTATTTGCACATGCCGACAGCATGAGTAAAGTGGTGATAGTGAAAGTAAAGTTCAAAAATTGTTTCATGGTTTCCATTTTGATAATTTTGTTTTTATGAGCATTTGCCTGTGGGAGTCGGAGTGAACCACAGACTTCTTGCAGAATGCAGTAGTTTAGTTGAGAGTACCGACCATATCCAAAATTACATTGAATCACGGTCCCATGGCGGAATATTTGAATTACGGAAGTTCTTCTGTGTAAACTTCTCCCGCTGGTTCGTAAATCGTTCGATATCCAATGTCACAACCGGGGCTCGGTTCACATGACACCTGTATCATTGCAAGTTGTTGATATGAAACTATATTCTTTTGCAAATCAATTGATACACTTCCTACAGAACCCAGCATCTTTTCTTCTCCAGATGTTAGATTCAATACCAACGCGTTCGACGGAGAAAATGTCTCACAAGCATAGCAATCCATTATGTTCAGAACGAGATAATTCTCCTTTATCAGGACTATGTCTGCGCTACCTTTAGATTCACCATACCTACTTCCAGATCCTATTTCATTCATCCACACTTCTTGGTAATCCTGTGTCCCAATTGTTACTCTATAGATTTTATTGTTGGGCCACGGCTCATCATCCAGCAGTATTAATGAAACAATGAACTGTTCCCTTTCGGCATCAAACACAAAGTTTGCAACTCCAAGAATTTGATTTGGAAGGGAAAATAATTGCTTTGGATTCTCTAGACCATTGAAATGGAATGGCTGTATATGTTGACCATCATCAAAAAAAGTCAGCAGGCCGATAAACGGATCGATCTTTTCGACTCCATCTTCATAGTACAACTGCAATCCGCTATTTGTCACGAAGAGACCATCTCGTCCTTCGACCTTGCCTAGATACAGGCTATTGGGGACCGGGATTCTTGAGGCTGGAGTAGAGGTTGCCGATGGAACTGTCGTTTGCGTCAGGGGTGCCTGAATTTGAGCAACTGAAGTTTGTATTGCATTCATATCCATAGTGGCTGTTGGCAATTGCGCTGCTGAACTGCCAGCACATGCCGACAACAGAAACAATATTATGACGAAATTAATGTTTATTAATTTTTTCATGGTTCCCTTAGGTAAAAGAAATTTGAAGACAATTTATGACTGATTAATTCTTGAAATCAACAGTCGCTGGCTCGTGGAGGTCCCAGTACGTCCAGAATCCGATTAATTTCGTTTTGAAGTATGGTATCAACAGCAATCGTATCGGCAGAGGAGACAAATTTGAAGCTGGAAACAACAGTAGCAAACGTTTCACGCATGATCTCCGATTCTT
>Ga0114129_10016336_pt1 | contig 10566 bp, 8 predicted proteins | sample RhiMetdeltSRZDD1_FD_80071 | JGI IMG/M metagenome (GOLD analysis project Ga0114129, IMG submission 80071) | Populus rhizosphere microbial communities from Tennessee, USA - Rhizosphere MetaG P. deltoides SRZDD1 (version 2) (version 2) | ecosystem: Host-associated > Plants > Roots > Rhizosphere >... | reverse complement strand
TCCGCCGAAGTAGTGCACGTCGTCGGCGTAGCGGTCGTCCGACGCGAAGATCGAGCAGATCGCCTTCAGCGCCGGCGGCCGGAGCATCGCCGTCTGCAACGCGTTGAAGCCCGACCACGACGTCCCGTACATGCCCACGTTGCCGTTGGACCACGCCCGCTCGCCCAGCCAGCCAGTGAGTTCGGCCAGGTCCTCGAGCTCGTCCTGCGTGTATTCGCCGGTCGCCGAGCCCTCGGACGAGCCCGTCCCCCGGATGTCCACCCGGCACACGAGGTAACCGAACTCGTCGGCGAGGCGGTGATACTCGGGCCGGTAGTGCGCGGTGAGGTCGTCCTTGCGGTACGGGAGCGCCTCCACCAGGGCGGGCCAGGGCTCCGGCTCGGAGGGCAGGTACAGCGTGGCGGCCAGCCGAACGCCGTCGCGCATCGTGACGAAGACGTCCTCGGTCGCGGCCATCGGGCGGCGATGCTAGCGGGCCGGAGCCCGCGTCAGACCCAGGACGGGAACCAGGCCCGCAGGTTGAAGCCGGCCTCGGTGAGCGGGCCCGCCGTCAGGACCGGCCAGAACCACAGGAACAGGATCACCGAGGCCGCCACATAGCCGACCGCGAGCGGCAGGAACGGCCTGGAGCGCGACCCGAGGACGTGCACCTCGGACAGGTCCCGGAGCGCATAGACGACCGCCAGGACGAAGAAGGGTGTGATCGGCGCCGCGTAGAACAAGAACTGCGGCCGCGAGACCGCGAACCACGGCAGGTACAGGCCCAGCACGGCCACGACGACGAACGCCGCGCGCCAGTCGCGCTTTCGCCACCACGCGTACGCGCTGTACGGGATCGCCACGATCGCGCCCCAGAAGACCAGCGGGTTCCCCTGCGCGTAGATCACCTGGCGGATCCCGTTGGAGGAGAACGCGCCGTAGTAGTAGACCGGCCGCTTCAGCACGATCCATTGCCACGCCGGGGAGAAGTACGCGTGCCACGGCTGCCCCTGGTCGTTCAGAGCCTTGAGGTCGCGGTGGAACTCCCAGGACTTCTGCTGCACGTCCGCCCAATGGGCGAAGTCCCAGTGGAAATGGATGAACCACGGGATCCAGGCCGCGAAGTACACGATGGCCGGCGTGACGGCGAGCGCCAACACCAGCCCGAACCCCTCGGTCGTGATCGTCCGCACGAAGGGCGACTTCGTCCCGAAACGCCTCCGCCGCACCACTTCCCAGCCGAACCCCAGTGCCGCTGCCGTGACGACGGCCGTGATGCCCGACCACTTGGTCGCCATCGCCGCGCCGCCCGCGGCGCCCGCCGCGAAGCGGTACGGCCGCCACAGCGGCGCCGGCAGCCGCCGCCTGGCCCTGGGCCGTGGCTGTGGCTCCGCCCCCTCTACGGTCGCCACGCCCGAGCCCTCGCCGCCGGACGTCGCGGCGGCGGTGCCGCTCCCGCCGGCGATCGACGGGCGCGCGTTCTCCTCGGCGGAGGCGATCACCCGGCTGGTCCGTCGTTCGATCCAACGCCGGTCGAGTAACAGGAAAACGAACACCAGGACGACCCAGAACGCGACGAAGATGTCGAGCGTGCCCGTGCGCGACTGGACCAGGTTCAGGCTCTCGGTCGCGAGAAGTAACCCGCCGGCGAACGTCCAGACCGGGCTCGCGAACAGGAGCTGGATGATGACGGCGAGCAGCACCACCGTCGCGGTCCCGGTGACGGCCGCACTCGTCCGCCAACCCATCGACTCCGTCCCGAACGCGAGCTCGCCGAACGCGATCATCCACTTGCCGAGCGGCGGGTGGACCCACGCGCCGGTGTCCCACTCGCTGTCGCGCCAGAAGCGTTCGTCGGCGCTATTGATGTCGCACCGCTCGTTCGAGTAGTTCAGGAAGATGCACGCGGACTTCGTGTAGTAGTACTCGTCGAACACCCGGTGCTCGGGGTAGGCGAGGTGCACGAACCGCAGGTACCCGGCGATCGCCGCCACGGCCAGGATCGCCACCACCGGCCGGTTGATCTTCGAGACGAACGCGTGCCAGCGCAGCGATCGCGTGCTGGGCCGCTGCACGAACGAGGGAGTGGGAGCGGGCCTGGTCAGGGTGGACATCCCGCTCGATGGTACGGCAGAGATCGGGTTCGGGAGGGAGCGTCCGGGCCGCATTCGGGACGGTCTTTCGGCCCGGTCCGTCGGGTCCGTTCGGCCGAAGCTGCCGGGGCGGCCCCGAGCTCAGCCGCGAGCCGTCGGGCGATCCTTCAGTCGGTAGACGAACTGCAGCCCCTGGTAGACCTCGTCGATCGACGCGGACTTGTTGTCCACCAGGCCCGCCTCGAGTCCCGCCTCCTGCACGAGATCGAAGGTGAGGTCGGTCTGGACGCGCGAGGCCTTCTTCGGCCACGCCACCCACAGCCTGCCCGCGGGGTCGAGCGCCCGCACGAGTCCCGGGAACCGCCGACCCATCTGGGCCAGCGTCCGAACGAACAGCAGCATGACGTCGAGCCGTCCACGGGCCGCGGCGGCGATCTCGGTTCCGGTCGGCAGGGGGCCGAGCGAGAAGCCGTCGGGGGGACCCACGACCAGGACGCGCGAGCCATCGCGGATGCCGAGCTTTCGTGCGAGCGGGGTGGCCGAGTAGTCCCTGTGCCCCGTCGGCGTCACGGCGCCACTGTAGCCACGCGGGGGAGGGCCTGGACCGTTCCGAACCACGGTTGCCCGTGGCACCATCGACCCATGAGCGGCCGCCTCTATGTCGTCGGGACGCCGATCGGCAACCTCGGCGACCTGTCCGAACGCGCCAGGCAGACCCTCGCGTTGGTCGACGTGGTGGCGGCCGAGGACACGCGGCGGACCGGCAAGCTCCTGGCGCACATCGGCGTGAAGGCAAAGATGGTCTCGCTGTTCGAGGGCAACGAGCCTCGGCGCGTCGAGGAGATCCTGGACCGCCTGCGCGAGGGCGACGCGGTGGCGCTGGTGTCGGACGCGGGGATGCCGGCCGTGTCGGACCCGGGGTTCCGGCTCGTGCGTGCCGCCGTGGATGCCGGCGTCGAGATCAACGTGGTGCCGGGGCCGTCCGCCGTCACCGCGGCGCTCGTCGTCTCCGGTCTGCCGACCGACCGGTGGGTGTTCGAGGGGTTCCTCCCGCGCAGGGCGAGCGACCGGCGGGCGCGGCTCCGGGCCCTGGCGCACGACCCCCGCACGGTCGTCCTGTTCGAGTCGCCCCTGCGCGTGGTCACGCTCCTTCGCGACGTGCTGGTCGAGCTCGGGGACCGGCGCGCAGCGCTGGCGCGCGAGCTCACCAAGCTTCACGAGGAGGTCGTTCGGGGCCGGGTCTCCACGGTGCTGGCCTCGGTCCTTGACTCCGAGCCGCGGGGCGAGATGGTCGTGGTGATCGAGGGCGCCGAACCCGCGGAGGCCGACCTGGACGAGCTGGTCGACGAGGCAAGGCGGCTGGTGGCCGACGGGATGCGCAAGCGCGAGGCGGCCGCCGACGTGGCCCGGCGCAGCGGGGGCTCGGCCAACGCGATCTACGACGCGCTGGTGCGGCCGTCGGGCTGATCCCGATCCGCCGCTAGGATTGAGCCTCCCATGGGCCGAGACGTCTTCTACATCACGACGCCGATCTACTACCCGAACGCTGATCCGCACATCGGGCACGGCTATACGTCGGTCGCCGCGGACTTCATCGCCCGGTATCACCGCCTGCGCGGTGAGGAGGTCTTCCACTTGACCGGGACCGACGAGCACGGCCTGAAGCTCCAGCGTGCGGCCGAGGCCGCCGGGATGGAGCCGCAGCAGTGGGTCGACGAGATGGAGCCGCGCTGGCGCGAGGTCTGGGCTCGCCTGGAGATCGCCAACGACGACTACATCCGTACCACCGAGCCCCGGCACCGCCATGCGGTCCAACGGCTGCTCACCGCCGTTCACGACAACGGGCGGGACGACATCTACCTGGGCACCTACGAGGGCTTGTACTGCGTGTCGTGCGAGCTGTACTACACGGAGGACGAGCTGGTGGCCGGCCTGTGCCCGATCCACGAGCGGCCGGTCGAGCGCGTCTCCCAGGAGAACTACTTCTTCCGCCTGTCGGCGTACGCCGACCGTCTGCTCGAGCACTACGAGCGCGAGCCGTCCCGGGTCGAGCCCGAGACCCGCCGCAACGAGGTGCTTAGCCTGATCCAGGGAGGGCTGCTCGACTTCTCGATCAGCCGGACGAACTTCGACTGGGGCATCCCGCTGCCCTGGGATCCCAAGCACGTGTGCTACGTCTGGTTCGACGCGCTCACCAACTACATCACCGCGGCTGGGTACGGCTCCGACGAGGAGCGGTTCGCGGGGGTGTGGCCGGCGAACGTCCACATGATCGCCAAGGACATCCTCCGCCAGCACGCGATCTACTGGCCGGCGATGTTGATGGCCGCGGACATCGAACCGCCTGATCAGGTGTGGGCGCATGGGTACCTGACCGTCGGCGGGAAGAAGATGTCCAAGACGAACCTCACCGCCATCCACCCGTTCGAGCTGATCGACCACTTCGGTGTGGACTCCTACCGCTACTACTTCGTGCGCGAGATCCAGTTCGGGCAGGACGGCAACTTCTCGTGGGAATCGATGGTCGAGCGCCACAACGCCGACCTTGCCAACGGGCTCGGGAACCTCGCGAGCCGGATCCTGGCGATGCTCGGGTCGTCGTTCGACGGGCTGGTTCCGCAGGCGAGCGGACAGGAGGAGGACCTGCCGGCTGTGATCCAGGAAGCGGTCCGTCGCTACGACGAGCACATGTCGGCCGTCGCGCTCACCCAGGCGCTCGCCGACGTGTGGGAGGTGGTCGGGCGCGCCAACCGCTACCTCGTGGAGAAGGCGCCGTGGACGCTGGCCAAGGAGCCCTCCCGGCGCGACGAGCTCGCCGCGATCCTGTACGCGTCTGCGGAGACCCTTCGGATCCTGGCCGTGCTGATCCGGCCGATCATGCCGGGGGCGGCGCAGCGGCTGTGGGAACAGCTCGGGATCGGCGCGCCACTGGCCGGGCAGTGGCTGCCCGACGCCGCCCGCTGGGGTGGCCTGCAGCCGGGGACGAAGACCTCGAAAGGGGAGGCGCTCTTCCCGCGGCTCGAGTCCTGAGTGAGGGTTCGCTCCGCGGCGTTTCACGTGGGACCCACCTCCTCGACTTTTGATGGAGAGCGCGCCGCGCGCGGCGAGCGCTGCCGCCGAAGACGTTCGAGCCGGAGTCGAGGATCGTCGCGCGCCGATACCGTGTGGGGACCGTGAGCGAGCCGAACCCTGAACCGCCGATGCAGAGCGGAGCCGTCGACACGCACTGCCACCTGTTCCTGTTCGACGGGGACCCGGCCGAACGCGTCCGGGAGGCTCGGGAGGCGGGCGTCGAGACGCTTGTCTGCGTCGGTATCGACCCGGGGTCGAGCCGCCGGTCCCTCGAGCTGGCGCGCGCCCTGCCCGGCGTGTACGCGACCGCCGGCATGCACCCGCACGACGCGAGCGACTACGACGAGCGGGCGCGGGACGAGATCGAGGACCTGCTCTCGGACCCGCTCGTGCTCGCGGTGGGTGAGTGCGGCCTCGACTTCTTCCGGATGCACTCGCCGAAAGACGATCAGGAGCACGCGTTGAAGGAGCAGGTGGCCCTTGCCCGGACCCACGACCTTCCGCTCGTCGTCCACGTTCGCGAGGCCTGGCCCGAGATCCTTCGACTCCTCGATGAGGGTTCGGCCGATCGCGTGGTGCTGCACTGCTTCAGCGGGGACGAGGGCCTGGCGCGGGCCTGCGTCGAACGCGGGTGGTTCGTCTCTTTCGCGACGAACGTGACGTACCCGAAGAACGATCACCTGCGGCGCGCGGCCGCCGCGATGCCGCTCGAGCGAATCCTGGTCGAGACCGACAGCCCGTTCCTCGCGCCGCAGCGGCTCCGCGGACGCAACAACGCACCGGCCAACGTCCTGGATGCGATCGAGGAGATCGCGCGCGCGCGGGGCGAACCTGTGGACAACGTGAGGGAAACCACGGCGGCCAACGCGAGACGGGCGTTTCCCAGGCTCGGCTAGCCCCCCTCGGGGCGGCCGATTTCAAGTTTGCAGTGAAGGTTGAGGGTTTGATACGTTGCTGGCCGTACGTCGTTCGGAGGCTTCGGCGGCCACGGCCGCTTCCCCCCGGGGCCTTCTTCCGACAGGAGGAAGGTATGCCGGTCCGACCGACCCGGGTCCGCAGGTTGCGGGCTCGCAAGGCGATGGGGAACGCGATGCTCGTGGGCGTCCTGATCGCCGCGGGCGTGATCTACGTCGCGGTCCAGAAGACCGTGACGCTGGTCGTCGATCGCGGTCGGCCCGAGGCCGTCCGGACGATGAGCGCAAGCGTCGGGGAACTCCTCGACGCGCAGGGGATCCTCGTCGGGTCCGGGGACGAGGTGACGCCGCCGCAGCAGACGGCGCTGGCGGACGGGATGACCGTCTTCGTCCGGCGCGGCGGCTTCACCGGGATGGTCGCCTCCGCTCCCGAAGGTGTGGGGGTCTGGGTGATGGAAGGTGCGACCGCGCCGCTGCAGATGTTGGCGTCGCGGAATGCGGAGAACTGGTTCTCCGCGGAAGGCCCGGGCGGGTCGTCGCACATGGTGACGGCGCGCGTCGTGGTACAGGGGAAGGACCACGACGTGGTGACCAATGCCGGAACCGTGAGCGAGCTCCTCTCGGCCATGGGGATCGCACCCGACCGGGACGACCGCGTCCTTCCATCACTCATGACCCCCCTTCAAGACGAGATGCGCGTTCGGTACGACCGCATCGCGTTCCGCACGCGGGACGTCCGCGTCCCGATCCCGTACACGACCTACACGAAGTACACGGACACCCTCGATCCGGGCGAGATCCGGATCGTCCGCCAGGGCGTCGACGGCGTGATGCTCGAGCACACGCGCGTCAGGGTCGTGAACGGCCGGGTCGTGACCACTCAGGTGCTCTCGCGCACCGTCGTCACGGAGGCCGTGGCCACGCAGCGGCTGATGGGTCGCGAGGAGGCCGCCGCGTCGCACGGCTCGCAAGTCGGGGAGGCCAGTTGGTACTCCTTCGCCCCGGGCAGCGGCCTCACGGCGGCCCACCCGTGGCTCCCGTTCGGTACGGTGGTCACCGTCACGAACCTCTCGAACGGCAAGACCGTTCAGGTGGTGATCAACGATCGGGGACCCTTCGGCGGGCGGATCATCGACCTCTCCAACGAGGCCTTCACCCGCATCGCGCCGCTCTCGCAAGGCGTCGCCCAGGTCCGGCTCTCCTGGTGAGATCGCGGACGGCCTCGGCCGTTCCGCGCTGAAGGAGCTCGCGGGCCGTCACGGCATCCGGCCGACGAAGACGCGCGGCCAGCACTTCCTCGCCGACCCGAACCTCGCCCGGGCGATCGTGACCGACGCCGGCGTCGAACCGGACGATCGCGTCCTGGAGGTGGGCGCCGGCCTCGGCTCGCTCACCGTCGCGCTCGCCGAGGCGGGCTGCCGAGTGGTGGCGCTCGAGGTCGACCCGCGCGTCGCCGAGGTCCTGCGCGAGGTGGTCTTCGGGTACCCGAACGTGGAGGTGCGGGTCGAGGACGCGATGCGGACCGACTGGGCGTCGCTGCTCGGCCGGGACCCCTGGGCAATGGTCTCCAACCTCCCGTACAACGTGTCGGTCCCGCTCCTGCTCGAGCTCCTGCAGACCGTCCCCGCGATCGATCGCTACCTCGTGATGGTCCAGCGGGAGGTCGGCGAGCGGCTGGTGGCCGAGCCGGGCTCGGAGGCCTACGGTGCGGTTAGCGTTCGCGTGGCCTACCGGGCCGAGGCACGGATCGTGCGAAGAGTCGCCGCGGAGGTGTTCTGGCCGCGGCCGAAGGTGGACTCGGTGCTGGTCCGCATCTTCGCCAAGCCCCCGATCGTCGACGCCGATCCGAACGCCTTGTTCGCCGTCGTGGAGGAGGGCTTCGCGGAACGCCGCAAGACGATGGCCAACGCGCTCCGTCGGCTCGGGCTGTCGTCGGTTCGGGCGGCCGGGGTCCTACACGACGCGGGCCTCGAGCCCAACACCCGAGCCGAGCGCCTGTCGCTGGACGACTTCGCCCGGGTCACCGGGGCCATGCTCGACGAGGGCTGGTCGGCGTGAGCGAGGAGCCGATCCGGGTCCTGGCGCACGCGAAGATCAACCTGTTCCTGCGCGTGCTCAGGAGCCGCGAGGACGGCTACCACGAGATCCAGAGCCTCGTGTCGCCGATCTCGCTGGCCGACGAGGTTCGCGTGCGGCCCGCCAACCGGCTCCGCGTCCAGGTCGGCGGGCAGGCCTCGGCCGTCGGGGGGCTGAACCTCGCCCTGGTGGCCGCGCTCGCGTTGGCCGAGGGCTGTCCGGACGCGGGCGGCGCCCTCGTCGAGATCGACAAGCGGATCCCGGTGGCCGGAGGCCTCGGCGGCGGGAGCGCCGACGCGGCGGCGGCCCTGCGGGCGCTGAACGACCTGTGGGGGTGCGGGGTCGAGGCGGCCGCCCTCGAGCGCATCGCCGAGCGGATCGGCTCAGACGTGCCGGCGATGCTGCGAGACGAGCCCCTGCTGATGAGCGGCAGGGGCGAGCGGCTCGCTCCTGCCGATCTGGCCACGTTCCACTGGGCGCTCGTGCGTTTCGGGTTCGGCGTGCGCTCGCCCGACGCCTACCGGTGGTGGGACCTGGACGCCACCGGCTCGGGGCCCGATCCGGAACCACTGCTCGAGGCTGCGGCCGGAGGGGACGCCGCGGTGCTGGGCGCCCGGCTGTTCAACGACCTGGAGGCGCCGGTGTTCTCGCGCCATCCGGAGCTCGGCGAGGCGAAGGAACGGTTGATCGAGGCCGGCGCGCTCGGCGCCGTAATGAGCGGGAGCGGCTCCTCGGTGCTCGGCCTGGCCCGCAACGCCGCGCACGCGAGTGAGCTGGCGGGCGGCTTCGAGGATGCCGTACCCATCGTGAGCCCGCCCCCCGGCGCGGGATAATCGATCCGATCCGGGGTCGTCTAACGGCAAGACGCGGGCCTTTGGAGCCCTCGATGGAGGTTCGACTCCTCCCCCCGGAACGCCAGCGCCAGGCTGGTCGGACCTGGCCGGCGATCTCGACCCGGGCGCATCCCCTAGGATTCGGCCCCGGACGAAGGAGGGGCTCCTGTGGCAACGGTCGAGACCGCGACGCCGGGCTTCGTGCGGCAGGACGGCAAAGAGAAGGTCACCGGAACCGGTCGGTACACGGCGGACCTCAGCTTCACCGGCATGGCGTTCGTGAAGTTCCGCTACGCGGACCACTCCCACGCCAAGATCTTGAAGATCGACACGTCGAAGGCGCGGGCCGTGCCCGGTGTCGTCGCGGTCGTCACCCAAGACGACCTGCCCGACGTGCGCTACGGGGGCTTCGTCCAGGATCGCTTCCTCTTCGCGAGAGGCACGGTTCGGTTCGAGGGGGAGATCGTCGCCGGGGTCGCCGCGCTCACCGAGGAGATCGCAGCCGCGGCGGCGCGACTGATCGAGATCGAGTACGAGCCACTGCCGGTCGTCACGGATTTCGTCGCGGCGATGGAGCCGGGTGCGCAACTGGTGCACCCGGATCTCGCCTCGTACGGCAAGGACGAGAACATCGTCGCCGACGGCAACACGATGGCCTACCACACGATCGTGAAGGGCGACGCCGACACCGCGATGGCCGGCGCCGACATCGTCGTGAAGAGCCATTACGTCTCCGACGCGTCGCAGGGCGTGCCGATCGAGCCGCGGGCGGTCATCGCGCATTGGCAGGGCGACAAGGTCACGATCTGGTCCTCGACGCAGGTGCCGTACGCGGCGCGTGCCGGCGTCGCCCAGACGCTCCAGGTCCCCGAGGCGGACGTCCGGGTGATCGTGCCGCTCCTCGGTGGCGGCTTCGGCGCGAAGTGCGACCTGCACTTCGAAGGCCAGGTCGCGGCGATCGCCCGAGTGGCGCAACGGCCTGTCCGTCTGGTCCTCTCGCGCGAGGAGGAGTTCACGATCATCGCACAGCGCCGCGAGGGGATCGCGATGGACTTCGAGACCGGTGTGACCCGGGACGGCCACCTCGTCGCGCGCCGGGGGAAGCTGGTCTTGGACAAAGGCGCGTACTGCGGCGAGGGCGGCTTCCTCGGACAGATGGCAGCGATGCACGCGTGCGGGCCGTACCAGATCGACCACATCTCGGTCGAGGCGTACCTCAACTACACGAACAACCAGCCGTCGGGATCGGTGCGCGCGCCGACGGGGCCGCAGGTCTGTTGGGGACTCGAGCAGCACATGGACGAGGTCGCCGCCGCGCTCGGCATGGATCCCGTCGACCTGCGTCGTCGGACGTTGATCGAAGAAGGCGCCGAGGGCCCGACCCGGCAGGTCTTCGACAAGGTGGGCGTCCGTGACACGCTCGAGCGAGCGGTCGAGATGATCGGCTACGGCGGCGAGCTGCCCGACGACGAGGCGATCGGCGTCGCGGTCGGGTGGTGGCCCTGCATGCCCGCGCCCTCGGGCGCGTACGTCCAGCTGAACGGCGACGGCAGCGCGACGATCGTGACGGGCGCGCAGGAGAACGGTAGCGGCGCGGTC
>Ga0114129_10016333_pt1 | contig 10568 bp, 12 predicted proteins | sample RhiMetdeltSRZDD1_FD_80071 | JGI IMG/M metagenome (GOLD analysis project Ga0114129, IMG submission 80071) | Populus rhizosphere microbial communities from Tennessee, USA - Rhizosphere MetaG P. deltoides SRZDD1 (version 2) (version 2) | ecosystem: Host-associated > Plants > Roots > Rhizosphere >... | reverse complement strand
TGTCCGCGATCAGGCCGTAATTTCGAGCAAGACCCGGCCTGTCTCCCGTGGTTGGCTGTCATGTCCGAACGCTTCATCGAGCAGACGCCGGAACGCCGCCGCGTCGTCCAGGACGAATGTTCGGGTGAGTAGTCGATGGGTATTGAAAAAGGCCCACCGTGGAGGAGACTGACTCAGGGCGATCGCGCGGCGTCTGCCGCCCGGCGGATGCGCGCGAAATGCCGAATGGGCAGGAGGAACAGCGGTGAACAACGATCAGATGGCGGAGCGTATCCGAGCCGTGTTCGAGTCGGGCGACATGGAGAAGTTCGCCCAAATGCAGCGCGAAATGGCTTCCGATGACATCGTCCAGGAGTGGCCGCAGTCCGGGGAGCGAATCAGGGGTCGCGACAACATCGAAGCCGTGAACAAGAACTATCCAACGAGCACGGGCACCACCCCGAAGGCGGAACTACGCCGCATCGTGAAGCCGGGTGAGGCCTGGATCATCGAATCGACGATCGACTACGGCGACGGGGTACCGGTGAGCGGCGTCTCGATCATCGAGACCGGCGCCGACGGCAAGATCGTTCGTCAGACCGACTACTTCGCTAGTCCGTTCGAGGCACCGGCCTGGCGCAGCAAGTGGGTTGAGCGGATGGAGCCGACCGAGGCCGGCGTCCGATAGAGCAAGACCGAACTCGCGAGAGGTGACGAGAGAGCCTCAAACAACCTGAACGGTGCCCCCGATGTGAACGGGGCCGGCTTGGGGAACACGTGCCCAGACCCCGAACGGGAGCGGCTCGCTCGTCACCTTTTCCTTGCGGTATTTCGCGAGCGCGGCAAGGGTGTCGTAACGTGCTCCGCAGGCTGCCCGGCGATCGGCAAGGGAAGCGCCTCGTGCATCAAATTTGATAAACAATCGCCTCGATGCCGTCGTTGGGCTTGCCGGGCGATGCGAAATTCACCATCGCCCTCATCCTCGGGCTGCTGCTCATCGTGCTTGCCCGATGGGCCTCGCGGGTTCCCGGGACGAAATCGGATTCATGGGTCGCCTTGCGGATCGGGGACGTTCTCTTCACTGAAGTCATCGGCGCGTTTCTTCTCGGCTATGGGTTGGGCGGCCTCGTCGTCCAGCCCGATGGCATTGCCGGCGCTGGTCCTCCGGGCAGGTTCGCGCCAGCCGGCCGATTTGGTGGGCTCACCGCGAACCTGCCGGTCACGCTTGGGATCGTTGGCGCGGCGGTCGCGGTCTTCACTCGGCTCGATCTGAGCGGCCTCGCACTTCGCGGCTCGACTCCGCGTAACGGCCTTTCGATGTATGTCGGCTGGGACGCGCAGGTGATTGCGCCGATCTCCGCGGGGGGCTTCGGTCAGATCGCGATGCGTGACGGGTCGGGTTATCCGCTATCGGCCGTCGCGACTGCGGAAACTGATATCGCTCAAGGGACCGCGGTGCGCGTCATCGGGACGAAGGGCCTCAACCTCCTCGTCGCTCCCGTCACCCCGGCCTAGGCACTTTCGACCCCGAGCGGGGATCTGGGACAGCGCCGGTTCTTACCGAGGCCATGATCGCGGAGCGGATCGCGACAACGCCGTGGTGAGCTGCGGGGCTCCGCGGCCTTGCTTTGCTTCTTCGGGCAAGCGCGAGTCCCATTGGTCGACGAAAAATATCGCCTTCACCCCATAGGAAGAGATGAGAGCCCGCTGCACGTTGCCGGTCTGTCCGTCAACGAGGCGCAGGTTGAAGCAGAGACCTTCCTGGCTGAAAGCCTCGTCCTTGTAGGCACGCACGACCTCGCCATCAAGGAAACGCACGACGACTTTCGTTCGTTCAGGGCTACCGGGTCCATCCGCCGCTCGATCGACGGGAGCGTCGGGAAACGAGATGTATTTGACCGACGACAGCGAGATCCAGGCAAGGCGGTTGTTCCCCGACGTGGGGCGAACAAGAAACGTCAAGCGCTGCTGATTGACCGCATCCGATTCGGCCTCAAGGGACTCTCCATCGAGAAAGTGGATCAGGATCCTCACGGGCGAGGGGCCGCCCCGGCTGTCTCGGCGACATTCCCGATCGCAACGAGCGGGATCCCATCGACGAACGCGGGCGGGTCGCCATCCTGGAGTCCGGCGACGTAGGTGCCGAAGCGCCCGAGAAAGCTTCTCGCTTCCCGAGCCGCGGTAGCGAGTTGTGTCGGCAGATCGGGATCCTTTTGGAGCAAACGCTGCGTCAGGTCCAGGACCATCACCACTCGCGAGAGCTGCGCGGCGAAGTCCTGTTGCATTTCGTCGATCACTTGACGCCGTTCAGCTTTCGACTCCTCCAAGAGACGCGCAGCGAGCTCTCGTTGCGCCAGCGACGAAAGAAAATCGGCGATCGTCATGCCAATGTCGACGTCCATGTCCGAATACATGTCCTGCACCCGTCCCAGCACAAGCATTCCGCTGCTTGCGTCGGTCACGCGGATCGGGACCAAGAGGTATTCATCGGCTCGCGTGCTCATCCAGGAGCGCGCGCGTTCTCCGCGGAGGTGGCGCACGCGACTCTCCGCCACGACCGTTTCCGCGAACTCATCGCGATCCAGGTCAACGTCACCTGGCAACACCTCGCCATATCCAAAGGCAGCGCGCCGGTGCAAGCGTCGCGGCTCTCCGTTCGGCGTCCAGATCCCGACTACGTCGTGTCGAAAGGCGTGGGCGACGAGCGAAGACGCCGCGTCCAGGTCCGCCTGCGGATCGGAGCCGATCCCGGCCAGCCGCGCGAGGTCAAAGAGCGCCAGGGCTTGTCCGCGATCGGTCTCGAGGCGCTGAACCATTTCGAGGCGCGCCACCGCTGCCTCCGCACGCTCGATCATCGCAGCAAGGTCCTGTGCGACGGTGTTTAGATCCTGCAAACGCTCACCGCCGTTCGCGCCGGCAAGGCGGCGAGCTCTCACGTTGACCACACCCAGCACTCGGCTCCCGCTCCGCAACGGAACCACCAAGGCTTCCTCGATCGTCGGGTCGACGCCGTCGAACCGCGCATCATCCACCCGGCCGGTGAGAACGAGCGGCTCTCCGTGCCTCGCGACCCAACCCGAGATCCCTTCGCCGAGACGCCGCCGGGCTGCGCGGACGACCTGTTCGTTCGCTCCGAATGCCGAGCGGACGACTAACTCATCGTCGTTCTGCAGCAACATGACAGAGACGCCGGACGCGTCGAACAGCTCTCCGACTCGTTTCGCGGCGATCGCGATCATCTTCTCGGGATCTTCGGCGCCGGCGATCTCGCGACGGATCTCCTCAAGTGTGCGCACGCGCCGCTCAAGCTTCGCCGCCGTCCGCGTCGAATCCCACAGGGAGTACGCATCGGCCAAATCGATCGCGACGAGCCCGGCGGCCCGTGTCAGAGCACTCAGGCTCTCTGAGTCCCATGCCCGCTCGACACGCAGTCCGACCACGGAACCAAACACCTGGTTTTTCCAGATGAGGGGTACTCCGAATCGATGCCGCGCCGTGCGACCGTCAGCGAGCTGGATCGGGAGAGGTCGAGTGTCGACATCGGTCGCGTCGCTTCGCTCCCTGAGGTTGTGCTGCGCAAAGGCGATACGCTCGCCGCCCGCCCCGATGACGACGATGAAAAGCGCGTCGGCCGATATCAGGCTCGCGAGGTAGCCCGCGCGTGCGGGCCAATAGTCCGGTCGAGCCTCGGTCCCCAATGAAGCCACCCGCCCACCCCTTGTTTCGCTAGTCGCACTAAAGCGTCGCCGCTGGACGGCGTCAACGTCTTGCGGCACGTTTGAGACGGGCCTTCTACCACGACGGGACGGAGCGCTCAGCTCGTTCTCGGAGAAGCTCCTACCGCTCATCCAAATGAACTAGGGGCGGGCACGAACGCGATTCCGGGCGGCGCGAAGGACTGAAGCCCTAGTTCGGCGAGATGTTTTGGTTGATCCGGAAGAAGTTGTCCGGGTCGTACTTCCGCTTCAGAGTCTTTAGCCGGTCGTACCGCTTCGGTCCGTAGGCCTGCCGGATGCGCTCCTCGCCTTCGTCCATCAGGAAGTTGACGTAGACGCTCGTGTGGTACGGCTTCAGTGCGGTCCAGAAACTCCGGGACCACTCGCGCTCCTCGTCGAAACCTGCCTCCGTTGCGGTGGTCGCGTTGATGTTGATCGTGTGCCCCGCGCTGCGACCGTTGAACGCGGTCTCGTCCTCGCCCACCCGGCCGATCGCGCCGCCGAGTTGGAAGATCGGGAACGCGGTGAGAGGCGAGGTCATCTGGAGCGCCCGTGCGGCGACGATGTCGATGACGTCGTTGCTGAGCTCGGCCAGGTCCGCAGACCGGAAGTAGTACCACTGGCCCGGAGGGAACGATGCGTCGAGCATCGATTGATGAGCGACGAACGGCTTGGGCTGGCAGAGGTCCAGGATCGGCGATCCGAACTCCCGCATCGGGCGGACCACCTTCTCTCCCTCTTCGACGGGGCCGGCATAACAGGACATGACCGTCACGACCGGCCTGCCGTGAAACTCCGTGGGGATCGCCGGGAGTGGCGGGATCCTGCGATGAACCACGATGGTCGTGAGGTCATCCGGCACCTCCGTGATCCAATCGCGGTAGAAACGCAAAACCTTTGGTGAGTCCTCCATGGGCCAGAAGATCGGACCGGCCAGCACGGTCGGTCCGACCGGGTTCAGGCGGAAGGTGAATTCGGTCACGATCCCGAAGTTGCCGCCCGCTCCGCGGATCCCCCAGAAGAGATCCGGGTTCTCCGACTCGCTCGCTGTCACGAGGTCGCCGTTCGCGGTGATCATGTCGACGGCGAGCAGCTGATCGACGGTGAGGCCGTACTTCCGCATCAGCCACCCGATGCCGCCCCCCAGCGTGAGGCCCGCGAGCCCGGTGTGCGTGACGATGCCGGCCGGGACTGCCAGCCCGAACGCCTGCGTCGCCTGGTCGAGCTCCCCGAGCAGCACGCCGGCCTGGGCTCTCGCCGTCCGCGCTTCCGGATCGATGCGAATCCCTTTCATCAGCGATAGGTCGATGACGATGCCGTCGTCGCACGTGGATTGCCCGGGAAAACTGTGCCCCCCGCTGCGCACCGCTACCGGCAGGTCGGTCCCGCGTGCGAATCTCACCGCCGCGCTGACATCGGCCACGCCGGCGCAGCGCGCGATGAGAGCCGGGTAGCGATCGATGGAGCCGTTCCAGATCTTGCGACGCTCGTCGTACGTCCGGTCTCCGCGCCGGACGAGCTCTCCGCGGAACGCAGCCCGCAGCCCGCTCAGCGCTGCTTCGTCAAGCTTGACGCCGTTTGCGATAACACCCATTCCGCGCCTCCCTCAGTCCAGCGAAGAAGTCTGCCACGAGGCGTCCCTCGGAGGGAGCTACGCGACGTTGACCTCCGGCCGCAGCTCACGCGCCAGGATCCCGGAGAGACGCTCGACCTCACCCCGCAAGGCGGCTCGCGGCACCGCGCCGGCTTCCTTGAACCATTCGACCGCAACGCGGTCGCCATCGAGCGCCCAGGTCCCGCGGACGGCACCGCCGGCGAGGACCACCGGAGCGATCCAGCCGCTCTGTTTGCTCACCGCGGTTCGCCGTCGCGCTGGTGTGACGTGGCCGTCGTCCGTGCCCGGTCCCATCACGAACTGATCGAAGCCCGGCAGAAGACGAAGCGCTCGCGTTGGCCTCGTAGCTCTCAGCTCATCGAGATCCTGGGCCAGGACAAACGCGCGTTCGCCACCGACTTCGACTTCCGCCAATCGCGGGCCGAGCGAATCGAACCAAGCCCGGACGCGGCGTTTCCCGACCCGGCCTGACCCGATCCACCTCCCGAACGCATCCGCGTTCGCCGGTCCGTAGGCGCGGAGGTAGGACGCGATCGCGATCGGTGCCGCTTCGTCGGGTTCGGGTACGCCGGCCCATCGCGAGCTCGCCGTTTTCGGTGTCGTGAACGTCACCCGGCTTCCCTGGCTCGGTCCAAAACACAGGTCGCCCTGCCACGCGTACGGCTTGAGGAGCGTGCCCCACCCCGAACGGAGCGCGTCTCCGAGGTGACCGTAGCCGCGTCGGGCGATCACCGCCTCGATCAGCTCGCCGCGGGTCAGAGGCTTTCCGCCAAGTACGTCGCGGACGACTTCGCGAAGCGCATCCAGCTGCTTGGGCGTCACGCCGAAATACTGTTGCCAGCTCGGCAGCTCCCACGATCGGCCAGCGGCTAAAAGCGAGAGGAAGGTTCCGGCCTCTTCGGGCGTGAGCAGGTGGAGGGTGCCACGCATCGCCCACGTTTTGATGACTCGGCCCTCGCTCAATGCCCGCGCCACTTCGCCGGCCTTGGATTTCTTGCGGCGGACGCGCACGCAGAGCTCGGCGTATGAGGCGACTTGCGCCTGTACGCCGCAGAGACGACGAACGACTCCCGCGACCGGCTGTTCGCCGACGGGATCGAGGAAGTGCCGGCGCATCCTCCACGCGAGGGCCTGCTCCCAGGTCACCTTCGGCGTCACGCCCGGAGGGTAGCGAACGGCGTGGCCGCACCGCAGGTAGGCTCGATCGGTGACGAAACAGGCGCGCTCACCGTTGAAACATTGGAGTGGGTGGCTTCCGGTCGCGATTCCCGTCTTCATGCTCGTCCTGGTGGCGCGTTACCTCGCTATCCATGGGCTGGTATCTCAGCCTGACGAGGGCACCGAGGCGCATCTATTCCAGCTCCTTATGCCAGTCCAGCTCGGGGTCATGGTGTATTTCGCGTTGACGTGGGTCTCGCGCGCGCCGCGCCTCGCGCTTCCTGTGTTCGCGCTGCAGGCCGCAGCGGCTGCGGCAGTGTTCGCTGCCGTGTATTGGATCGACCACGCTCCGGCGGGGTAGTCGGTCGAGCCACGGAAAACTGAGGATCGGGTCGATCGTCATCCGGTGCTATGAGTTCGACAAAATGCTGGCGTTCTGGCAGGAAGCGCTTCAGTACCTCCCCAAAGAACCTGCGAAGGGCGGCTGGGTGATCCTGCGTGACCCCGCGGGACGGGGACCCAACGTGTCTTTGGACCAAGACCCAAAGATGCGCACCGGCAAGAGGAGCAGATTGCATCTCGACCTCTACACAGTCGACCAGGAGGGCGAAGTGGAAAGGCTCGTCAAGCTCGGGGCGACTCGATATCCGTGGCGGTACGAGCCCGGTGATGACTTCGTCGTGCTGGAAGACCCCGATCGCAACCTCTTCTGTGTCGTCGGAGTCCCCTCAGCGGAGGCGTAGTCGATTTCGGTCCGGCGCGTTCGTCGTCCAGACGAACGGATGGATAGAGATAACTGGATATAGATAAAGGAGCGACGATGAAATTCCTGCTGCTGGTCTGCTGGGATGCCAAAAAGATGGACGCCCAGGCCGAGCCCGATCCGGCTGGTAGTCAAAAGGACGAGAGCTTTCCCTGGCTGGACGAGCTCCAGGCGCGGGGTAGCTGGGTCACAGGCGACCAACTGGCTCCGCCCCGCCGGGCTCGCTCGGTCCGCGTCCGCGACGGAAGACCGATCGTCACAGACGGTCCATTCGTCGAGAGCAAGGAGGCGGTCGGCGGGTTCGACATCATTGAGTGCGGCACTCTGGACGAGGCCGTCGAGATCGCGGCTAAACACCCCGTCGCGCTAAGCGGAACGATCGAGGTGCGGCCACTCTGGGGGAACTGACGGTCCTACTGCAGCGAATGTAGGTACTCGACGAGCGCGTCAACGTCCGTTCGCAAGAAGCCTGGGTCGCTCCGCCTAGAAGCAATCGCACCCAGGTACCTCATCGAGCGGACTCCTGCCCCGGTATGGAGATGGCAGCAGCCGGCGTAGAGTCCGCTCGTTGATCCCCCTCGCTGAAATCCAGGCGGCGCGCGAGCGCATCGCGGGGGCGGCGATCCGCACGCCACTCGTCCGCCTCAATGTCGACGACGGTCCGAAGGTTTACCTGAAGCTGGAGAATCTCCAGCCCATCGGTTCATTCAAGATCCGTGGCGCGAGCAACCGCATGGCTCTCGCGTCACCGGCTGAGCTCGAGCGCGGCGTCTGGACGGCGAGCGCCGGAAACATGGCGCAGGGCGTCGCGTGGAACGCGCGACGCCTCGGCGTTCTCTGCACCGTCGTCGTGCCGGAGGGCGCGCCAGCGACAAAGGTCGCCGCGGTCAAGCGACTCGGCGCGCGCGTCATCGCGGTGCCGCACGACGAATGGTTCGAGACGTTCCGGACCCGCCGACGCGACGGCCTCGACGGCCTCTTCATACACGCGTTCAGCGACGACGCGGTCATGGCCGGGAACGGGACGATCGGTCTCGAGATCATCGAGGACCTGCCCGATGTCGATGCCGTCGTTGTGCCGTTCGGCGGTGGCGGGCTCAGTTGCGGGATCGCGTCAGCACTTCGCGCGCTCCGGCCAGAGACGAAGGTCTTCGCGGCCGAGGTCGCGACTGCGGCGCCACTCGCTTCGTCGCTCGCGAAAGGCGAGGCCTCGAACATCGAGCACACGCGGACGTTCGTCGACGGCATCGGTGGGCCGCGCGTCTTCCCGGAGATGTTCACGCTCGCACGCGAGCTACTCGACGGTTCGCTCGTTTCGTCGCTCGATGAGGTCGCGGGAGCCGTGCGGCTGCTGGTGGAGCGCAACCACGTGGTCGCCGAAGGTGCGGGCGCGGCACCGGTGGCCGCCGCCGTCAAGGGGAAGGCCGGCGCCGGGAAGGTCGTCTGCGTCGTCTCCGGCGGCAACATCGATCTAGAAACGCTTGCGGTGATCCTCGAAGGGCGAACTCCGCACTAGCTCGCGGCAGTTCGCCGACTCGGTCGGATCGGGCATACCGAGAACTCGCAACTTGCAAAACAGGCCCGAAGCAGGCTCAGTCGTTCGTAGTGCAGCACCAGCACACGAAAACCGAGCAGGCAGAACCCGTTCGAGTCGTCGGCGTCGACGTCTTCGAGCTCAGGGCAGGAATACGCGCGCGCGACGCTCTTCCTCCGCCGCCTGGGTTCGCCCTACGTCTGCAACGGAGAGCCCGCATCGCGATCGCTCTGTCCCGCTCTTTCTTCGCGCTGATCACACCCGTGATTCGAACCTCAGCCGGGCGTCTCTTTCATGTCTCGCGGCAGTCACAGCACCGGATCGCAACGTCCGTCAGGAGCGCGCTCCGCATGAGCGCTGGCCTCCGGCGCATCGATTTCCGCCGACGACACGACCCCTCACCGACGGCACCTTCACCGGACACGACTCAAGAGGCTGTCGAAAGTCGTCCCGACGACCCCGACCTTCGACGAGCGCTCCTGCGTCTGGCGGCGCGAGAGGATGCGTTCGGTCCCCGCCATCCGGACGTGGCCAGCGAGCTCCACTTCATCGGCGCCCTGCACCATGAGGCCGAGCGATACGACGATGCGCTCGCCTACTACAACCTCGCGCTCGCGATACGCGAGCACGCGCTTTCATCAGATCATCCGGAGCTCGCGTCAACTCTCGAGGATCTCGCGGCCACCCGAGAGGCACAGGGCGAGGCCGCGGAGGCCGAGGAGCTTCTTGCCCGGGCACAGCGCTTGCGCCTTCAGTACCGGCAGTTGAAAGCGCGGCCCGCGAGCTAGCGCAAGGCGTCCTGCCGCCCGGCTGACGAACACGTCCGTGCAGCTGACATGGTCGCGACCGAATCACATGGCTGACCGGGCTTTCGTTTGCCGCGTTTCGCAAAGGGCGGGTATCGTTCGATGAGCTCGACCCGATGGCGAGCGCAGTGGCCTTGCGTATCGGCGGCAAACTCTTCGCTGACGCAGCGGATCTAGCGCCAGAGGGTCACGATGCCCGCCACCACTACTTCGACCATCAAGTCGTGAATACCCTGTAACGCCCAGACTCCCCACGGTCGCCGCTCGAAGGCGACCTGCGCCGCCTTGAAGGTTGCGCCGAACCCCAGCCACACGAGGGCGCCGAGGAGGATTGCGTCCGTTATCGATGTTGCCCCGAGATTCAGCGAGAGGACTGCGATGACCCAGGCATTGACCAGGCCGATGATCAGCCCTGTCGCCCCCTGTAAAGGCCCGGGCCGCGTCGGACTCGCGCCAAGCATCCGACTCTGGCGATCCCCAACACCGAGGATTCCGTAATAGACGATCCCGATGGCCACAGCCGCTATCGCGGCGACGATGATCGCCAGGTAGTTGACGCCCAAATTCACCGTCACGAGCCGCCCCCTTATGTCTACCTCGGTGAGTTTGCACGAAGTAGGCGACGGCGGGGCTCAACGGAAGCTTCGGTACTCGACTGAGCGGCTCTAGCCCGCCATGCGCTCCGCGGCGCACTCCGCGGCCCGTCGTTGCAGCAGCTCGCGCTCTCGCAGGTTCCGCGTCAGCGACGCGGCGCGCTCGAACTCGAGACGCGCCTCTTCGAATCGGCCGAGCTTCCTCAGGAGATCACCTCGAACGGCGGGCAGGAGGTGGTAGGCCTTGAGCGCGGGCTCATGGACGAGCGCGTCCACGAGTTCGAGGCCGGCGGCAGGACCGAACGCCATCCCCACGGCGACCGCGCGGTTCAGCTCGACGACCGGCGATGGCGCGAGCTGCGCGACCGCGTCGTAGAGCCCGACCATGCGGGGCCAATCCGTCT
>Ga0114129_10016332_pt1 | contig 10568 bp, 6 predicted proteins | sample RhiMetdeltSRZDD1_FD_80071 | JGI IMG/M metagenome (GOLD analysis project Ga0114129, IMG submission 80071) | Populus rhizosphere microbial communities from Tennessee, USA - Rhizosphere MetaG P. deltoides SRZDD1 (version 2) (version 2) | ecosystem: Host-associated > Plants > Roots > Rhizosphere >... | reverse complement strand
TGTGGGCATGCCCCATATCCGCTTCATGATCTCCAGCGGATCTTCCGTACGAAGTTTCTTCAGATGATGGGCCTTCTTGAATCCACTGGTCGTAAAACCTGATTTGGCCCAGTCGTTCAGCTCCTTCCGTGTTGGAGGAATGACGTCATCATAGAACCCCTTGATTTTTATCTTACCCGTCCGGGGGTCATAGATATCGCAAACGAGTTGCATTAGCTCGGCGATTGGGTTTCGCGACGCTCCGCCTGTTTCGCCTGAGTGGGTATCAACGGTTCCTGTTTCGAGCGTCAGGATGAAGCCAAGCAAACCGCGCAAACCGGCAGAACTGGCCGGTCGATTACGGGAAACCCAAACCGTGTCAGAAACTACAACGGAGTCCGTCAGCAGGTCCGAGGCTACTTTTGAAATTATCTCTTCAAAGTTCGGGGAGCCGATTTCTTCCTCAAACTCCCACAGGAACCTGATATTGACAGGAACCCCTGCTTCTATCGCAGCGCGTGCCCCAAAAAGCGCGGTTAGGGCTGGCCCCTTGTCGTCGGTTGTGCCGCGGCCGTAATACGTGTCCCCCTTCTGCGTGAAGACAAATGGCTCAGTATCCCACGGCTCCGTTTCCTTTGAAGCTGGCTGCACATCGATATGGTTGTAAACCGTGACAGTGGGCAAACTCTTGTCGTTCCCAAACACACCATGGATTAGCGGATTTCCCTTTTTGGCGCTGTAAACGGTTACCTTCCCACCGAACCTCTCAACAGTCTCGACCGTCAGCTCCAACCCTTTCCTGATGTCGTCGAGATGATTCGGGTCGACTGAGACTGTAGGCGTCTCTACAAAACGACGAAGAAGGTCTTCATATTCCTGTCGGTGTTTTTTTGCATAGGATAAAAGACTTTCCCGGCTCAATGTGGTCGGCATTCATGTCCTCCGTCGAGTTGTTGGTGTTGAAAAGGCAGCGGCCATAATATACGAACAGGAGCAGGAGCAGTAAGCAGGCGCACGAAAACGGTTCGCTTGCGCGGTTCGTGCTCCTGCCTGATGCTCCTGCTTCTGTTTGTTGTAATCTGCATAATCGGCGGATGGGTTTTCTTTCCCGTCCGAACTCCAACTCTGACACTAAATTCCAGAATTGTGGGCGACCAAAGCGGTTGTGGCTGCATCTACAAGGTGAGTTTCCCAACCTGGTAGGTTTTTGGTGGATTTTGGTTTCTGGCCAACAGGACGGTGGTTCAAAAGCTCTGCCGCTTCATGTTATTCTGACCTCCCCGCTTCCCGTCCCGGAACCCGGCAGTCGGATTTGGCGTTCAAACAAGCGGGTTACAGCGATAGACAGTTTTAGGAGGGCTCGTGAGAAACAGATCTTTTGTCCCGGGTATTGTTTTCCTCATTATCGCGCTATCTGTGCCCGCAATAATCCTTGCGCAACAAAGCCGGTCGGCGCGCCGGGGGCCCGCGAATCCCGAGCGTTCGGTCGGCGCGAATACGACGGCCGCCAAGGCGACGGCGACCGCACCCCTGATTAAGAACGATCTGGCGGAAGCACTCTCCGTAATCCAAGCCAACTACATTGATGGCAAGAAGCTCGACTACAACGCCATTTTTAAATCGTCAATTAGCGGAATGCTGAGCGTTCTTGACCCGCATTCGACGTATTTCGATCCAATTGAATACGCGTCTTTCAGGACTGAACAACGTTCTGAGTACTTCGGCATCGGAGCCACAATTGAGGATCTTAGAGAAGGTAAAGACGTAAACACGTTCATCCGCGCGACGTTTGAAGAATCACCCGCAGGACGTGCGGGGTTGCGTTTTGGTGACCGGATTGTTGCTGTCGACGGACAGTCGATGAAAGGCAAGACGTATCCGGAAGTCCGCAAGTTCTTGCTCGGTGCTCGAGGAACGACGGTCAAAGTCACGGTCGTTCACCCGGGTAACAATCAAACAGAAACAGTCAGTATCGTTCGCGACGCGGTATCACTGCCGTCTATTGCTCAGGCTTATTTGCTGCAACCGGGTGTTGGTTATGTGGCGATGACTGGTGGGTTTAATTTAACGACTGCTGACGAATTCGATCAGGCCCTGAAGCAGTTGCGCAACAAGGGCATGAATATGCTGATCCTGGATCTGCGTGGTAATCGCGGCGGGCTGTTGATTCAGGCTGTCAGAGTAGCTAACACGTTCCTCCAGCGAGGACAGACCATAGTGTCCCAGAAGGGGCGCTTTAGAGATAGTTCTCAGACGTACAACGCAATCAATGAGAATCCCGACAATGTGCCGTTGGTAATTCTTGTAAATGGCGATACCGCTTCAGCCGCGGAGATCGTTGCGGGCGCGCTTCAGGATCACGACCGCGCGTTGATTGTCGGTGAGACTACGTTTGGAAAAGGGCTGGTTCAGTTTCCGTTTCAGCTCGATTACGATTCGGCATTACTTCTGACGATCGCTAAGTATTTCACTCCGTCAGGTCGCCTGATTCAGCGTGACTATTCAAATGGCGGCTACAATTATTACTTCCCAGGCGGCCTAGCTGCTGACAAGAGCAGCCAGGCCACTCCGCAAAATGGGCCTGAGAGTCACACCGATACCGGTAGAGCCGTTTATGGCGGCGGTGGTATTTCACCGGATGAGGCGGTGAAACCAGGGATTATCACTGCGGCGGAGCGGCACCTGCGAGATGTGATCTTCGCATTCTCACTTGATTTGGTAACTGGCAAGGTTCCCGGTTTCGAATCGTACAAGATTCAACGCGGCATAGAATTCGATCACGACCTTGCGAATGAGGATTATCCGATCACAGATGCGCTCTTCAAAGAACTGAAGAAGTTCGCCGGCGAGAAGCAAATATTCCGGACTACACCGGATCAGTTGGAGAAGTCGCGAACGTTTGCAGAGAGGCAATTGCGTTACAACATTCTTTCAGCGGCTTACGGCTATCGCGTTGCGACGCAGGTATTCAACGACGGCGATCCGCAGATCTCTCGTGCTGTCGATGCAATGCCGCGAGCCCGTGAGCTGGCACTGGCTGCCAGCCGCGCACGTGCCCGTGGGTGAAAAAACCATCCACAGACTACGCGGACAGGAGCAGGAGCAGTAGGCAGGCGCAGGAAAACGGTTCGCTTGCGGTTCGTGCTCCTGCCTGCTGCTCCTGCTCCTGTCCGCGTAGTCTGTGGATGGTTTTTTACTCGTCGATCGACAAGACAATCTTTCCAAAGTTCTCGTTCGATTCCATCCTTTGGTGCGCCTCACGGATCTCATTCATCTTGTAGATTCGATCGATAACCGGCTTCACTGTTCTGTTTGCAAGCAGAGGCACAACGTCATTCGCGAATGCCGCCGTCGCCGCTGCCTTTTCCTCTTTCGTTCGCGCTCGCAATACTGTGCCTCGGAGAGTCAATCGCTTTCCTAACATCAAACTAAGATCCAGGGTGCCCTGGTTTCCTGACGTCGTTCCCACCAGCATCATGCGACCCTTCATTGCGAGCGACTTGAGATTTGCTTCGAGATAGCGCGCTCCAACTAGATCGAGAATTACGTCCATACCGCGCCCATCTGTCAGCTTCTTCACAGCCTCGATCAGAACCAACGGATCGTCCTTCACCACTATCCCGCCGCTCAATCCATATTCGCTTGCGCGCACGAGCTTTTCACCCGAACGTGACGTGCCAAAAGGTCTTGCTCCCGCTGCGATTGCGAGCTGAATTGCTGCTGTACCGACCCCTGATCCCGCTGCGTGCACCAGCACCGTTTCTCCGCTTTGCAAACCGGCTTGAGTGAATAATGCATCGTGTGCGGTGATGAAAACCTCCGGAACCGCAGCGGCTTTGGCCCAATCAAGATTCGCAGGAATAGGCGCAAGATGTTTAGCGGGCGTTAGCAAGTACTCAGCTTGTGCTCCGCCGCCCGTTATTCCAAAGACGCGATCCCCTCGCTTCCAGGTCGTCACGTCTTGCCCGATCTCCGACACCTCGCCGGCAAATTCCAATCCTGGTATGTCGGGAGGAAATCCAGGCGGTGCGGGATAGCGACCCTTGCGTTGAAGAATGTCGGCACGATTAAGTGCGGAAGCATGGACACGAACAAGAACTTGATCGTCTTTTGGCGGTGGGGGTTCTGGAACATCTCGAATCTCCAGAACGTCTGGGCCACCGGGTTGAGTTATTACAACAGCTCTCATGGATGATCACCTTAACGCATAATCAAAACTGTGCAGTTGCGAAGGAGAAGGGGTAATTAAGTCGACTTAATTTAGCGACAACGAGCGCGCCTGACTATTCCTATCTGATTACTTCGAAACACTCAACTACAGAAGGGGAGCGAACCGATTTCAACTGGCGACATCCAGTCTATTCAGTACCGTTCGCGGTAGCGAATGGCCAAATGTGACGATGAGTGTTGACCATTCGCTACCGCGAACGGTACTGAATACGCAGCGCTCGTGTAGAAATCAGTCGCTTCGCTCCTGTTCCGCGGCCCGCCCAATTGGAGCTTTCCCATACCGACTGAGCGATGTAATCTTGAGCTTACCTCCTCCAAACCAGGCCATTCGCTGAGACTGCCCCCATGAAGCCATTAGTCATTGTCAACAACGCTGCAGCAAAGGCGAGGACCGCATGGCCCGTCGTAGAAGAACGACTGACCGCAGCTGGTATTGATTACAACATTTACGCCACTACGGCACCCGGCGACGCAACTCAGAAAACACGCGCGGCACTAAGATCCGGAACCAGCACGGTTGGAGTCGTCGGGGGAGACGGAACTCTTGGCGAAGTGGCTGAAGGGTTTTTCGAATTCAGCGAGAATCTCAATGAACTTCCGACGCCAATCAATCGTCAGGCCGGATTGGCTATATTACCCGCCGGAACTGGGGATGATTTCGCTCGCGGCCTCTACGGACGCCGACTGCCACTCTCATATTGGATCGACGCATTCGTCCAGCATTGCAAATGTGGATACGCGTTGAATTCTCTGGTCGATGTGTTGTACGGCCTCTGCAACGACTACCAGAAGCCGTTCATATGTCTCAATGCATCGACTATGGGGATTGGCGGCGAGACTGCTGGACGGGTTGCGTCTCAAGGTCCTTTCATGCGTCGCTTCTCGGGTGAATTGCGTTTCGCGCTTGCGGCGCTCAGCGCTTTGACCGTTTGGCGTGAGCGGCGCGTTCGAGTGACAGTCGACAATAGAGTGATCATCGATGGACCAATGAACCTCGCTGCAGTGGCAAATGCGTTGTATGCCGGTGGTGGGATGGTACTATCGCCGGATGCTCGCGCCGATGATGGTCGACTCGACGTCGTCACCGCGTCGGGTTTGTCGCGCGCCGGCGTCGTTCGAGAGTTGTCGCGCATTCATAGCGGCGGTCACGTGAACAATCCTAAAGTGTTGATTGCACAAGGGCGTCTAGTTCAAATGCATACGTTTTCCCCCGCAGATGCGATGCCATTAGAGGCGGACGGAAACGTTCGCGGCTTTACGCCGGTGCAATTCCGGATAATGCCGCGCGCGTTGACAATTGTTTATTGAAGAAAACCACCCACAGATTACGTAGACTACACAGACAGGAGCAGGAGCAGCAGGCAGGAGCACGACCGCAAGTGAACCGTTTTCGTGCGCCTGACTACTGCTCCTGCTCCTGTCTGTGTAATCTGCGTAATCTGTGGATGGTTTTCTTTTCCCTTCCAACTACAACAGTTTTCTTGCGCGGTTCACAACATTCTCAACATTGAACCCCAATTCCCTAAGCGCCACATCTCCCGGTGCGGATGCGCCAAACCGATTCAGGCAGATCACATCACCAGTTGGTCCAACATAACGATCCCATCCCTCGCGTACCCCAGCCTCGATGCCCAGGTGCGCTTTAACGGAAGGCAGCAGAACTTCATTCCGATAGTCGTCGGGTTGTTCTTCGAACAATTCCCAGCAGGGCATCGAAACTATACGTGTCGGTATTCCACCAGCTTGTAGTTGTTCGCGTGCTTCCAAAGCCAACGAAACTTCGGAGCCCGTCGCAAGAAGAATCAACTGCGGAGTTGCTTTGGTGCCGTCTCTTGCTTCAGCTTCGGCGAGCACGTACGCACCGCGACGCAACCCCGACGCAGCTGCAAATCGGGTTCGATCGACTGGCGAAAGCTTCTGCCGCGTAAGGGCCAGTGCTGTAGGAGCGTTTCGGCGAAGAATCGCAATACGCCACGCTTCGCTGACCTCTGCCGGATCCGCAGGTCGAATAACGAACAGATGTGGAATTGCGCGCAGTGCCGCCAGATGCTCGATCGGCTGGTGCGTGGGACCGTCTTCACCCAATCCGACGGAATCGTGAGTGAACACATAAATTGCTTGCACTTCGGAAAGCGCTGCGAGACGAATAGCTGGTCTCATGTAATCTGAAAATGTGAGGAATGTGCCGCCAAAAGGAATCAAGCCACCATTCAACGAAATACCGGTTAGTGTCGCTCCCATTGCGTGCTCACGCACGCCGAAATGCAAGATACGCCCGTCGTAGTTGCCTACCGCGAAACTGTGACTAGTCTTGATGTCCGTGTTGTTTGAGACTCCTAAGTCAGCTGACCCACCAATTAACGAAGGAATAATCGGCGCAAGCGCATTAATAACCTCGCCGCTTGCCACGCGTGTGGCAATGGCTTGCGCTTTCTCAAATTTTGGCAGATGGTCTTCCCAATCGCTTGGTAGTTCGCCGGTCATCATTGAATGCCATGTCGCAGCTTGTTCCGGGTTTGCTTGTTTATACTTCATCACAAGTTGACGCCACTGCTCCTCTTCACGCGCGCCGCGATCTACAGCCTTTCGAAAATGAGCCAACGCTTCATCGGGTACATAAAAACTTTGGTCCTCGGGCCAACCGAGATGGCGCTTTGTCTCACGAACCGCCTCTTCGCCCGGTGCATCACTGTGCGCCTTTCTTGTTCCAGCCGTCGGCATGCCGAAGCCGATAACTGTCTTGACTGAGATTAAACTGGGCCTGTCAGTTATCGACTGAGCCTCTCTAATAGCTGCGTCAATCTCATCAAGATTATTTCCGTCTTTCACGGTTGATGTATGCCACCCCAGCGCGTCGAACCGCTTCGGCACGTCTTCGCTAAACGCCAGACTCGTAGATCCTTCGATGGTGACCTGGTTGTCGTCGTACAAGTAGATCAATTTTGCGAGCTTGAGATGACCTGCCAGAGAAGCGGCTTCGGCAGCAACACCTTCCATTAGATCACCGTCTGAAACGATCGCATAGACATAATGATCAATCAGTGGGAACTCAGCAGTGTTGAATTTCGCGCCAAGGTGTGCCGCTCCGATCGCCATGCCGACACCGTTCGCGAATCCTTGTCCGAGCGGACCCGTCGTTATCTCGACGCCAGGAGTTAATCCATATTCCGGATGACCAGGTGTTTTCGATCCCCACTGACGAAAATTTTTCAACTCGTCGAACGGCAGATCGTAGCCAGTTAAATACAGGAGTGAGTAAAGCAACATTGAACCGTGGCCGGCTGACAACAGAAAACGATCGCGGTTCTCCCATTTTGGGTTCTTTGGATTGTGTTTCAGAAAGCGCGTCCAAAGCACATAGGCCATCGGAGCGGCACCAAGAGGCAGCCCGGGATGGCCCGAGTTAGCTTTTTGCACGGCATCGAGTGCAAGGGTACGAATTGTGTTGATGCAAAGTTGGTCGAGTTCCGGTGTGGTGTGGGTGTCTTCTCTCAGCACGGAGGCGCTCATTTGGTTTTGGGTCCTATACTTGTTCGATTCCATACCGCTCGCGGTAGTAAGCGGCAATGCACGATTTGATTAGCCGCCTGCTACCACAAGCGGAGCAGTTATTAGAGTTTTCGCACTATCGTTTCATATGTCCTGGTTTGACGAGCTAGACCTTCCAGATAACGCCGATGTCGTGACATGTCGGGTTCGACGATCTCCTCGATCGTGATGGAATGTTGTTCTAGATTTTCTATTTTGCCCAGCGTCTCCAACGCAAGCAAGGCAGCACCACGCGTTGATGCTTCACGGACACTTGTTAAATTCAGACGCTGCCCCAATACATCCGCCATAATCTGCAACCAAACACGTGACGCGCGTAGCGCATTGCCCGTCGCAACTATATTAGCTGTACCCGTCAGGGTCTCAAGTGCCCGCGCGATTAGCGCAAACCGGTATGCCACTGCTTCCATTGCGGCGCGTAGAATCTCAACCGGCTTCGTTTGCTGCGTCAATCCCAGAATAGCGCCGCGTGCTTCAGCTGACCAACCTGTACTCCGTTCACCCGACCAAAAGGGAAGAATCGTCAGTCCGTGACTATCCGCATCCAGGTCTGCCAACTGTTTTTCTATTTCGGGATCATCACCAAGACACATCAAATCGGTTAACCACCGATATAGTCCGCCACCGTCTGACAACGCGCCTCCTACAACTACTCTCGAACGATCTGCCCGATAACTCCAGAGTTCGAACGGTAGTCGATCTGGAGGATTACCCGCGTACATAACCCTCATTGCCCCGGATGTGCCGACCATCAATGCAAATCGGTCTCGAGTGCAGCAACCACCACCAATATTGTTCGCTGCGCCGTCGCCAATGATCGTAACCAGCCGCGCTTCAGAAAGTGCGGGCCAGCGATCAGCGAACTCTGATGAAAGCGGCGGCCAATCGTTTTCGCGGGCAATGTTGGGTAATGACTGCTTGGGAATTTTCAGCGAGTTAATGAATTTCCAATCCCACTCGCATTTACGTTGGTCGAACAACCCGGTTGCTGACGCCATCGACACGCTCATCGATGTGCTATCAAACAATTGTCCGCATAAATACTCCGAAAAACCCAACCACTGATTAGTACCCTCAAAGACTTCTTTTTGTTCTTGCTGCAACCAATGTAGCTTAGCGGGCCAGTAACTCGCGTGAAAGCGGCAACCACTACGCCGGTGCGCCTCTTGTTCGTCGAACTGTTCGGTAAGGAGAGCGGCGGATTTTGCGGCTCGTGTATCGGCCCAACTAAGCAGAGGCGTGGTTGGTCGTCCATTCTGATCGACGCCGATTAGACTGTGCCAAAAACAAGAGATGGCAATGAAACGGACTCCGTGCGCCTCGGCTCGAGAAACGATCAAATCGTCTATGGTTTCAATAACCTGAGCGACAATAGCGTCGGCATCGAGAACGCCAAGGTCGGAAAACGCGGCAAGATGTCTTAGCGTCCTGCTACTCGCTCCAGCGATTTCGGATCCACGATCATCGAAGAGGGCCGCGCGCACGCCCGACGTTCCTACGTCGATGCCCAAAAGAAAGGCAGGTCTGGCGCCGACTGTCACCGAAAGAATATCGGGTGCCGGCTCAACTGCGTCCACATCGTCGAGCACGCTGCTCATTAGTGTGCGGATTTTGATTCATACGACACAGGAATACAAGACCGACTGAGACAGGATTTTGGGGATTTCAGAATTACACGATTAGTTAGTCCCAGGTCAGCTGTTTCACTGCACGTCGCCGAAGTCTATTCTAATCTTGTTAATTCTGTAATCCTGTCAAAGTTCTCTTGGTAGAATGTTGGGGATGGAAGCAGAGACGCTCAATTGTCCAATGTGCGGTGCGTCAGTTTCGTCGGATGCGCCGCAATGTAAATATTGTGAAGCGCGTTTGGCGACCGTAGCTTGTCCCTCGTGCTTCGCGATGATGTTCCTGGGTAGCAAACATTGCCAGCGTTGCGGTGCCGCTGCCGGACAACCGCAAGGCGTCACGGATGCAGACAAGAAGTGTCCGCGTTGCAAGGGCGAGATGCAGTCAAAGACTCTCGGCCAGCAGACGATTCTCGAATGCCCAGACTGTTTAGGTTTATGGCTTGACAGTTCGTCGTTCGAAAAAATATGCGCCGATCGTGAGCAGCACGCTGCGGTACTGGGAGCAGCTTCGCTCGCTGCTGCACATGTACCGACGGATGAGAAGGTCAGCTACATTCCGTGTCCGCAATGCCATCAGTTGATGAACCGTGCAAACTTTGCCCGCTGTTCGGGAGTGGTTGTAGATGTCTGCAAGAAACACGGCATTTGGTTTGATCGTGACGAACTAAGCAAGATCATCGAATTCATTCGGGATGGAGGTTTGGATCTGGCTCGTTCAAGGGAAAGGGCGCAACTGGAAGAAGAGAGACGACAACTTGAGCAGATGAAGCGAGACGGCTCGCACAGTGAAATGTCGGAGTTTTTTCATTCCGAACGCCATATTACCGGAATCGCATCGACTAGAGGCTTGTTGAAATTTCTTTTGAAGTAGGGAAGCGCGACAATTCAACTCAAGAAGATTTCAGGTTGGGAAGGGTGGCTTTGCCCCCGCTCAACTAGCTTTTATCCGGATCCGAGAAAACACTCAACTACAGAACGGGAGCGAAGCGACCGATTTCAAGTTACAAAAATATCAATCGATTCAGTACCGTTTGCGGTAGCAAACGGCCAAATGTCATCGTTGAGTCCTGACCATTCGCTATCGCGAACGGTAATGAATGGCCCGCTTTTGTAAGTTGAAATCGGTCGCTTCGCTCCCGTTCTGTAGTTCGATCGCCCCGGGCACGAACTTCCGTCTGCAAG
>Ga0114129_10016331_pt1 | contig 10568 bp, 7 predicted proteins | sample RhiMetdeltSRZDD1_FD_80071 | JGI IMG/M metagenome (GOLD analysis project Ga0114129, IMG submission 80071) | Populus rhizosphere microbial communities from Tennessee, USA - Rhizosphere MetaG P. deltoides SRZDD1 (version 2) (version 2) | ecosystem: Host-associated > Plants > Roots > Rhizosphere >... | reverse complement strand
GCCGCGAACAGCGCCTGCGTGTACGGATGCTTCGGCATGCGGGCCACGGCCGCGGCCGGGCCGATCTCGACGATCTTGCCGAGGTACATGACGGCGATCGTGTGGCTCATGTGCGCCACCGCTGCCAGATCGTGCGCGATGAAGAGGTAGGAGACACCGAACTGCTGCTGCAGGTCGCGCAGCAGGTTCAGGATTTGCGCGCGGATCGACACGTCGAGCGCGGAGACGGGCTCATCGAGCACGATGAGCTTCGGCGAGACCGCCAGCGCGCGCGCGATGGCGATCCGCTGCCGCTGTCCGCCCGAGAACTCGTGGGGAAACAGCGTGGCCGCCCGCGCCGGCAGGCCGACGTAGTCGAGCAGCTCCTTCACGCGACCGTCCACGGTGCCCCGATCGAGCGTCTCGTGTGTCACCAGCGGCTCGGCGACGATGGCGCCGACGCGCATCCGCGGATTCAGCGACGCGAAGGGGTCCTGGAACACGGCCTGCACGGCGCGGCGATAGCGGCGGACGCCGTCGCTGTCGAGCGTGCCGAGCGGCTGTCCGTCGAACTCCACCGAGCCGTCGGTCGGCGTCTCGAGGCAGAGCACGAGCTTGGCGGTCGTGGTCTTCCCGCAGCCGGATTCGCCGACCACACCGAGCGTCTGGCCCCGCATGATCTCGAACGACACGCCGTCGACCGCGCGCACGACCGCGCCGCCGCGATTGAACATGCCGCGACCGACCGGGAAGTGCTTGCGGAGATCGCGCGCCTGCAGGAGCGCCGTGGTCATGGCACGTGCAGCCAGCACCGCGCGGCGTGCGCGGCGGACACCGTGACCGAGGGCGGCGCCTGTTCCTTGCACCGGTCGAGCATCTGCGGACACCGTGGGTGGAAGGCGCAGCCGCCCGGCGGCGCGGACGGATCCGGCGGCTGGCCGTCGATGGCGGGCAGCCGGCCGTGCGTGTCGTCGGTGAGACGGGGCACCGAGTCGAGCAGCGCGCGCGTGTACGGATGCGCGGGCTTGTTGAAGATGTCGCGGATCGGTCCGGCTTCCACCACGCGGCCGGCGTACATCACGGCCACCGCGTCACACATCTTGGCCACGATGCCGAGGTTGTGGGTGATGAAGATCATGGCGAGGTGATGCTGCCGCTGCAGGTCGCGCAGCAGGCTCAGGTATTGCGCCTGGATGGTGAGATCCAGGCTCGTGGTCGGCTCGTCGGCGATCAGCAGGCGCGGCTCGCACGCCACCGCGATCGCGCCGACGATGCGCTGCCGCATGCCGCCCGACATCTGATGCGGGAACTCGTTCATGCGCGTCGCCGGCGCCGAGATGCGCACGGCTTCCAGCAGTCCCTTGGCGCGCGCCCAGGCCGTCGTGCGCGAGGCGCCCTCGTGCACCCGCAGCGACTCGGCGATCTGATCGCCGATCGTGAAGAGCGGGTTCAGCGACGCCATGGGGTCCTGCAGGATCATGGCGATGCGCTTGCCGCGGATGTGTCGCATCTCGCGCGGCGACTTCTTCAGTAGATCTTCGCCCGCGAAGCGGATCTCGCCGCCCACGATGCGCGCGGCCGGTGGTAGGAGGCGCATGATCGACAGCGCCAGGGTCGACTTGCCGGAGCCCGACTCGCCCACGATGCCGAGCGTGCGGCCGGGTTCGAGGCTGAGCGAGACGTCGTCGACGGCGCGGGTTACGCGGGTGCCGCGGGCGCTCTCGTAGTAGGTCGACAGCGCGCGGAGCTCGAGGAGCGGTTCGGCCACGCCGTGCTCAGAGCTGCCGCAGCTGCGGGTCGAGCTTGACGCGCAGCCAGTCGCCAAGCAGGTTGGCCGCCAGCACCAGGAACATGATGCACAGGCCGGGCAGAACGGTCAGCCACCAGTAGCCGGCCATCAGTCCGCGCTTGCCGTCGGCGAGCATGAGACCCCACGCCGGCTTCGGCGGTGGGACGCCGACGCCGAGGAACGACAGCGCGGCCTCGGTGACGACCACGACGCCGAGCATGAGCGTGGCCAGCACGATCGCCGAGTTCAGCACGTTCGGCAGGATGTGCCGGCGCATGATCGTGAGCCGCGAGCAGCCGGCGATGATGGCGAGCCGCACGAACTCGCGCTCCTTCAGCGACAGCACCTCCCCGCGGATGACGCGCGCGTAGCGCGTCCAGTACACGCACGCGAGCACGATGATGATGTTCATCTCGCTCGGGCCCATCACCGCCGCCAGGAAGATGGCGAACGTCAGCGCGGGCAAGGCGAGCCAGGTGTCGGTCAGCCGCATGATGACCTCGTCCACCCAGCCGCCGAGATAGCCGGCGGTGATGCCGAGGGTGACGCCGAGGATGCCGGCCACGACGACGGCGGTGAATCCGACCACGAGGGAGACGCGCGCGCCGAACAGCAGGCGCGAGAGCACGTCGCGGCCGAGGTGATCGGTGCCCAGCAGATGCGTGGCGCTGCCGCCGGCCTGCCACGCCGGCGGACGGAAGCGCATGGCGAGCGAGCCGACCTCGGGATTGTGCGGGGCGAGCAGGTCGGCGGCGAGGGCGATGAACACCATGAGCGCGATGATGGCCAGCGGGATGACCGGATAGCTCGACAGGCGGCGCGTGGCTCGGCGCGGAAGCTCGGCGACGATGACGGCGGTGCTAGCGTTCATACCGGATCCTCGGGTCGATGAGTCCGTAGAGCACATCGACGACCAGGTTGACGAAGACGATCATGCTGCCGCCCAGCAGCACGGTGGCTTGCACGATCGGAAAGTCGCGGAAGGCGATGCCCTCGTAGAGCAGCCGGCCGATGCCAGGCCACGCGAAGACCGTCTCCACCACCACGGCCACGTTGATCATGATCACGAGATTGATGCCGGCCAGCGTGAGCACCGGGATCAGCGCGTTCTTCAGCGCGTGCTTGGCGATCACGCGCTGCTCGGGCAGCCCCTTGAGCCGCGCGAGCTTCACGTACTCGGCGCCGAGCACCTCGAGCATCGACGATCGCGTGAGCCGCATGTGGGAGGCCGCGAAGTACCAGCCGAGAGCAAACGCGGGCATCAGCACGTGCAGAGCGGTGCCGGAGCCGGACGACGGCAGCCAACCCAGGTACACGGAGAAGAACAGAATCAGCACGAGGCCGATCCAGAACGACGGAAGCGACAGGCCGAGGAGCGCGAAGACGCGTCCGGCCCGATCGAGCCAGCTGTTGACGCGCACGGCGGCGAGGACACCGGTCGGGATGCCGATCAACAGCGAGAAGGACATGGCGACGGCGGCGAGCAGCAGCGAGTTCGGGAGACGCGAGAGATAGAGATCGAGCACCGGCGTGCGGTAGTAGAACGACTGACCGAAATCGCCGCGCACCAGCCCGTTCACGAACTTCGCGTACTGCACGACGAGCGGGCGGTCGAGCCCGAAGCGCTCGCGCACGGCGTCCACATCGGCCTTGCTGGCGCCCGGCTCGACGAGCAGCAGGGCCGGGTCGCCGGTGAGCCGGACGAAGACGAAGATCGTCACCGAAAGCAGTGCGAGCGATACGATCGCGTAGCCGAGCCGGCGCAGGACGAAGCGTTTCATCGCGTGCTCCGCGTGAAGGTCGGCGGTTCGACGGTTTGGGGTCCAGCCATCGAAGGGTACCGGAGTATAGACTCGCCGCCGGCCGATGTCATCGCCCGCTCTCCGGGGAATGCCGCCACCGCCGCCGGACCGCGAAGTATAAACTACCCGCCATGATTGGAGCCTCGCCGAAGAACAAGGATGCCGTGCGTCTGCTCACCGGTGGTGGACGGTACGTCGACGACCTCAACCGGCCGGGCTGCGCGCACCTCGGCGTCGTCCGCAGCCAGCACGCCCACGCCCGTGTGCTCGCCGTCCACGGCGCCGCCGCCAGGTCGATGCCGGGCGTGCTCGCCGTATGGACGGCCGAGGACCTGCCGGAGACCCAACGGCCGCTCACGAGCGCATCGACGGGTGCGCATGCCGACCGTCCGTTCGACGCGCCCATTCTCGTCCGCGAGCGCGTGCGGTACGTCGGCGAGCCGATGGCGGTGGTGGTGGCCGAGACGCCGTACCTGCTGGCCGACGCGCTGGCCACGATCTCCGTCGACTACGAGCCGCTGCCGCCAATCGTCGGCGACGAGGCGGCGCGCGCGGCGTCCGCGCGCGTGCACGAGAGCTGGCCCGACAACGTCGGCGTACGTGTCGGCGGCGCCGTCGGCGACGTCGAGCGCGCGCTGGGCGAGCCCGGTCTCACCATCGTGCGTGAGCGGTTCCGCCATCAGCGGCTCGCCGCCGCTCCGATCGAGACGCGCGGTGTGCTCGCCCAGCCCGACCCCGAGTCCGGCGTGTTGACGGTATGGGGATCGATTCAGAGTCCGTATAGCCAGCGGGACGTGATCGCGCGCATCCTCGATCTTTCCGCCGAGCGCGTGCGCGTCATCGTGCCCGACGTGGGCGGCGCCTTCGGTCCGAAGGGGCAGGTCTACGCCGATGAGGTGCTGGTGGCGGTCGCGGCGTGGCGACTCGGTCGTCCGGTGAAATGGGTGGAGGGCCGCGGGGAGGACTTCGCGAGCGTCGGTCACGACCGCGCGCAGTCGCATCGGGCGGCCATCGCGTTCAAGGCCGACGGCACCATCGCCGCGCTCGAGGACACGTTCCTGGCCGACGTCGGCGCCTATCCGATGGCGGGCAACGGGCTCACGGCGAACACCGTGAACCATATGCCGGGTCCGTACCGGGTGCCGCACTATCGCTCGCGCGGCGAGAGCGTCGTCACCACGACCATGTGGAACGCCGCCTACCGGGCGGCGGGCCGTCCGGAAGCCAACTTCGTGATGGAGCGGCTGATGGATCTCGGCGCGCGCCGGCTCGGGCTCGATCCGGCCGATATCCGCCGCCGTAACTTCGTCCGCGCGAGCGAGATGCCGTACCGGCCGGGCCTCACGTACAAGGACGGCGTGCCGGTCGCGTACGATCCGGCCGACTTTCCCGCCGCGTTCGAGCGGATGCTCGATCGGTTCGGCTACGCCGAGTGGCGCAAGCGCCAGCAGGGGACGGCGGGCTCAGCGCGACCGATCGGCGTGGGTATCGCGTGCTACGCGCAAGGCACGGGCCTCGGACCCTTCGAGGGCGCCATCGTTCGCGTCGATCCGCGCGGCAAGGTCTTCGTCCTCGTCGGCGTCGCCGCACAAGGCCAGGCGCACTCGACGACGCTCGCGCAGATCGCCGCCGACACGCTCGGCGCCGATCTCGACGACGTCACCGTGCTGGCCGGCGACACGACACTCATGCCGTACGGCATGGGCACCGGAGGCAGCCGTGTCATCGTCAACACCGGTCCCGCCGTGGCGCGCGCTGCGGCCGAGGTGCGCGACCGCGCGGCGCTCGTCGCTGCCGAGATCCTCGAGTGCGATCCCAAGGACGTTCGTCTCGAGCGCAGCCGCGCGTTCGTCGCGGGTCTGCCGGATCGCGCGCTGCCGCTCGCTCGCCTCGCGCAGGCGGCGGTTCGTTCGAAAGCGCTGATGCCGCGCGGCGAGCCCGGACTCAATGCCTGCACGTGGTTCTATCCGGACACCGTGACGTGGGCGTTCGGCGGCCAGGTCTGCGCAGTCGAGGTCGATGTGGAGACGTGCCACGTGCGGTTGCTGCGGCATCTCGTGCTCCACGACCCCGGCCGCGCCATCAATCCCGCCGTCGTCGAGGGCCAGCTGCAGGGCGGCGCGGTGCAGGCGATCGGCACCGCGCTGATGGAAGAGGTCGTGTACGACGCGCAAGGGCAGCTGCTCACCGGCAGCCTGATGGATTACGCGATTCCGAAGGCCTCCGACCTGCCATGGGTCGACGTGACGCTCGACGAGCATCCCTCGGTCGTGAATCCGCTGGGGGCCAAGGGCGTCGGCGAGAGTGGCTGCATCGCGGGTGCGAGCGCGGTGGCAAATGCGGTGGAGGACGCTCTCGCGGATCGCGGCGTGATCGTGCGCGAGCTGCCTATCACGCCGGCACGCCTGCACGCGCTGCTCCGCGAGCGCTGATCAGGGCTTCGGCGGGCGGAGGAGCTCGAACAGGCGTGCGCTGGTGATCGGCACGCGATCGATCGTGACGCCGCGGTCGGCCAGCGCGTCCTCGACCGCGTTGGCGATGGCCGCTGCCGGCGCGATGACGCCGCTCTCGCCGACGCCCTTGATGCCGAGCTCGTTGACGGCGGAGGCGAAATCGAGGTGCGCCACGTCGAGCGACGGCGTGTCGTCCGCGCGCGGCAGCGGGTAATCCATCAGCGTGCCGGTGACGAGCTGGCCCGCCTCGTCGTGAATCAGCTCTTCGCCCAGCGCGCTGCCGATGCCTTGCGCGATCCCGCCGTGCACCTGCCCCTCGACGACCATCGGATTGATCGGGCGCCCGCAGTCGTGGACGGCGGCGTAGCGCACGACGCGCAGCTGGCACGTCTCGGCGTCGATCTCGACCACCGCCGCGTGCGCGCCGAACGCCCACGTGACGCTGTCGGGATAGAAGAAGGCGCACGCCGAGAGGCCGGGACTTCCGCTCGGCGCCAGCGCTTTGCTCCGAACCGCCGCGCGCGCCACCTCGCCCAGCGCCAGCGCGCGCGCCGGCACGCCGCGGACGGACACGCGTCCCTCGGCGATCACGACGTCATCGGCCGCGCACTCGAGCTGCTCGGCGGCCACGAGGCGCGCGCGCCGCGCGACTTCGGCGGCACTCCGCGCGACGGCGGGGCCGGCCACGGCGGCCACCCGGCTGGCGATCGTCCCCATGCCGAAGCCGACGAGGCTGGTGTCGCCCCCCACCACGACGACGTCGGCGAGCGATACGCCCAGGTGGTCGGCGCAGATCTGCGCCAGGGTCGTCTCGTGCGCCTGGCCCTGCGCCGACACGCCGAGGTACAGGTACACGGTGCCGCTCGGATCCACGCGGACGTCCGCGCCTTCGAACGGACCGAGTCCGGTGCCTTCGACATACGTCGCCAGCCCGACGCCGAGCGGGCGCCGCGTGCCGCGCCGGCGCGTCGCTTCCTTCCGCCAGCGGTCGTAGTCCACGAGCGTCAGCAGGCGCTCGAAGCCGGCCACGTAATCGGCGGGATCGTAGGCGATCGCCGCGCCGTCGCGGTAGGCGAGGCCCGTGCGGTACGGCATCTCGCTCGCCCGCACGAGATTCAGGCGGCGGACGTCCGCGGGGTCCATGTCGAGTCGCCGCGCCGCGCGATCGAGCAGCCGCTCGATGACGAACGCGGCCTCCGGACGTCCGGCGCCGCGGTAGGCGGCGATGAACGTCTTGTGCGTCACGACGTTCTGGCCTTCGCCGCGGAAGGCGGGCACGCGGTAGGGCCCGGGCAGGTGATTGATCGTGTTCAGCGTGATGGCCTCACCGAGCGTCGGATAGGCGCCGTGGTCGCGCGTGAACCGTGTCTCTAGCGCGACGATCGTTCCGTCGCGCCGCACGCCGAGGCGCGCCCGGTGGTCCTGGTCGCGATCGCCGGCCGCCGTCAAGACATGCTCGTGACGGGTTTCCACCCACTTCACGGGGCGGCGTAGATAGCGCGCGACGGCGGGCACGAGGACGTCCTCGGGATACACGTGGCCTTTGACGCCGAAGCCGCCGCCGACGTCCGGCGTCCGCACGCGGACGCGCGCTTCCGGCAGCCCGAGGATCGACGCGATCGCGGTCCGCACGGCGAATGGCACCTGCGTCGACGACCACACCTCCAGCGTGCCGCTGACGGGATCCGGCCAGGCGAGGACACCGCGCGTTTCGAGCGGCATGCCGGCCATCCGGGGATAGAGAAATCGTCCGTCCACGATGACGTCGGCCGTCTCGAGGCCGCGGACGACGTCACCGGTACTGCCGGCGCAGGTGCCGCCGAGGTTCGCCGGCCACTCGGCGTGCACGCGCGGCGCGCCGGACGCCAGGGCGGCCGTCACCGTCGTTGCCGCCGTGAGCGGCTCGTAGTCGACGGCGACACGCGTCACCGCATCGGCCGCGTGATACGCCGTGTCGGCAACGACGACCGCCACCGCCTCGCCGACGTGACGCACGCTCGCGCCGGCGAGCACCGGATGGACGTACGCCGGAATGCCGGCGGCCGGCACCAGCGGCGGTACCGAGCCGGCGCATTCGGGCAGATCGTCGAGCGTCAGCACGGCGACTACGCCATCCGCGGCGCGCGCAGCGTCCCGGCCGATGGCGCGGACGCGCGCGTGGGCGTGAATACTCCGGGCCACCGCGAGGTGCAGGAGATCGGGCACGACGAGGTCGTCGAGATAGCGGGCGCGACCGGTGAGGAGGCGTCCGTCCTCGCGACGTTTGACCGAAGCGCCGACGAGCCGGCCCGCCGGTGCGGGCCTCATCGGGGAGCGGACAGATGCGAGGCGCGCTGCGACTGCAGGCGGTCGTCGACGTAGGTCATGAGGTCGGGCTGCGCCTTGCCGAGCATGACTTGAAGGTATGCCGGCTCGAGGCCGACGTTCTCGAAGCCGTGGATGACGTTGGCCGGCGCCGAGACGCAATCCCACTCGCCGAGCACGGTCTCGACGCGCTCGCCGTGCCCGTCCTCGAAGAACACGCGAACCTTGCCGCGCAGGATGAAAAAGACTTCTTCCACCTCGTGAGTGTGCGGCGCATTGCCCTGGCCGGGCGGCACGAACATCACGCTGAGGGTAAAATGCTGCGCCGGGATGACGCTGGTATCCGCCTTTCCCGACGCGCCCGACCCGATGAACCGATGCTGCGCGCGGCGATAGCCGTCGACGCGCGCGTCGGCGAAGGCGTCCCAATCACCCCGACGATCGACGAAGCGCGCGACCTGGCGAGCGAGCAGCTCGCGAAGCGGACTCTGTGCCATGGAACATCGCCTCCTTGGTGGAGGCTAGTCTACTCGACGGATTGGTCGAGGTCCCCTAGGACCCCGGTCGTCGCAGCGCCTCGAGCATCTTCCACCGGGTGAAGGAGCCGAAGGCGAGGAGATAGGCGACCGCGCACAACAGCGCTTTGCCCACCAGCGCGGAAGGGCTCGGCTCGGCCACCGCCTGGCTCGCGACGAAGAGCAACGGCGCGATCGCCGCGACAGCGACGAGCGCCGGCGCCACCGCCGCGCCGACGTCACGCCAGCCAACGGCGACGTCATCACGCAGGAACGGGTAGTACAGAACGTACTGCACGGTGTAGGCGAGCGTGACCACGATCGCCGCGCCTACCAGCCCGCCGTAGATCAGCGCGGGATAGAGCAGCGCGATTTCCAGCGCGGCCGCGGTCAGATTCGTCCGGAACATCACGCCGGGCTTCCCGACCGCCATGATCACACTGCCGAGCGGCTCGAGAATGACGCGCGAGATTCCGTAGACGCAGAGAGCGCGAAGCGCGTCGAGCGCGGGCAGCCATTTGTCGGTGCCGCGACCGAGCAGGACCACCAGGACTTCGGGGGCGACGAAGAACAGCACGGTGTTCGCGAGGACGCCGACCGCGGCGATGTACCGCAAGGCGGTGAGATACGTGTCGCGCAGCTGAGCGCGGTCGAACTGGATGCGCGAGAACGTCGGGAACAGCACGCTGTTCACGACCAGGCTCATGGCGACGGCGATCATGGCGCCCCAGCTGAAGGCGACCGTGTAGTAACCGAGGGCGTCGGCGCCCAGCACGGTGCCGACGAGAAAATTATCGGCATTGAACAGCAGGAACACGACGAGACCGGAGCCGAACAGGGTCAGCCCGTACTGCGAAAGGCTCACCGCGTGGTGCCGGACGAATCGCAGTGCAATCCTGTGCGGGCGCGCGATGTTCATGGAGACGACCAAAACCACGGTGGCCGCGACGTTGCCGACAACGATGCTCCAGTACCCGGCGCCGCCGAGGGCGAGACCGATGGAGACGATCCCGCTCGCGATCGTCGAGAGAATCTGGGCCATCGAGATGACCCGGTAGTCGAGGGCGCGCATCATGAGCGTGATGGGGGTGAAGGCGAGGGCGCCGATGAGAAAGTTCAGCGCGAGCACGCGCATCACCATGGCGACCGCCGGCTCGGCGAAGAACCACGCGGCCGGGGGCGCCGCGAGCATGGCGATCGCGAACATGACGCCGCTGAGCGCGGCTTTGAGCCAGAACGCAGTGGCAAGGGCGTCCTCGTCGAGCGCCTCGGCCTGTACCGCCGCCATGTTCAGGCCGAGGTCCTGAAACTGCACGAGGAAGTTGATGAAGATCAGCGCGAAGCCGACGACACCATAGTCGTGGGCTCCGAGATGTCGGGAGAGGACGATGCTGGCGGCGAGCTGGAAGGCCATGGCCACGCCGCGCGCGAGGGCGCTGTAGCTCAGATTCCGCAGCAGAGCGCGAAGCGGCGTCATCGCGGGCGGGGAAGAGATCTCAGCAGCTGCGTCGTGACCGATCGCCCTGCGTCCGATATCCGTGATTGTAGGCCATGCGGTTTCGACCACGAAGTCGATCGTCGAGCAGCGAAAATACGCGCCAGAGAAGGTCTGTAAGCCGGGTCCTGTGCCCCGAGCAGTGACCCAGGGCGACGATCATTTCTCTAGGACGCCGGTTGCCCGGCGTCTCAAGCGGCCTAACCCGAGAGCACGGACGGGCCGCCCGAT
>Ga0114129_10016329_pt1 | contig 10568 bp, 5 predicted proteins | sample RhiMetdeltSRZDD1_FD_80071 | JGI IMG/M metagenome (GOLD analysis project Ga0114129, IMG submission 80071) | Populus rhizosphere microbial communities from Tennessee, USA - Rhizosphere MetaG P. deltoides SRZDD1 (version 2) (version 2) | ecosystem: Host-associated > Plants > Roots > Rhizosphere >... | reverse complement strand
GCGCGATCGACGTCGCCGCGTACAGGGATCCGCTGGCCCCGGCGGCTGCGACGACACGCTGCGTCGAAGTCATGCAACCGGCCGCAGGCGCCGGCGCCAGCACTCCAGGAAGAGGCCGGCGCAGCGCAGGGTGTGAAGCTCCTCGGTGAGCCGCTCGAAATCGTCGCGGAACCCCAGCGCTCGCACGTACCGCCAGCACTGCCCGAGCGCCTGGCGGTACAGGAAGCGCGGGACGCCGGCCACGTACGGCACGCGTCCCATGTTCACGTTCGGAAACAGGTCGTGCAGCATCAGCGCCTGCGTCTTGCCGTGCCAGTAGAACCAGCGGCGGAAGTAGCGCCGTGTCAGACGCGAGGCCGGCACGTAGTGCCGCACCGTCATCAGCGGGTCGTAGGACCCCGCGTACAAGCCGTGGCGCCGCAGCCGCATGAAGATCTCGTGGTCCTCGCCCGAGATCAGCGTGTTGTTGACCTTGCCGAGATCGGTCCGCCATCCGCCCACGGCGACGAGCGCGTGCCGCGCGAACGCAAGGTTGGCGCCGACTGGCAGCCGCTGATCGTTGCGGTCCGCGACGTACTCGACCGGCTGGTCGCCGTAGTCGACGATCGCCAGCGGGCCCCAGATGCCCTGCGCGCGCGGCGTCAGCAGTTCGGGCGGTGGCAGCACGCCCCACAGAGGCGCCACCTTGCCGAACACGAACGACAGGTCACGCGCGCGGAACGCGGCGACGATCCGGTCCAGCCAGTCCGGACTCGGCAGGACGTCGTCATCGGTGAGCGCGACGACGTCGCCGTCCGCGTGGGCGAGGCCGCGGTTGAGCGCGAAGCTCTTGCCTTGCTGCGCCTCGCGCAGATAGACGATCGGCAGCCTCCGGTCGCGCGCGCATTCCGCGACGACCGCCATCGTGTTGTCCTGCGACGCGTTGTCGACGACGATCGTCTCGACGCGGCAGCCGGCCGGCTGGTGCGCCGCCTGCAGCGCCATCAGCGTCTGCCGCAGCAGCCGTGCGCGGTTGAACGTGCAGATGAGGACCGAGACACGGGAGACCTTCACACGGCCTCCCCCCTCGGCGCCGGTCCGACCGGGCTGCGCCGCCCGAGCCTGACGAATCCCCACGACTTCGACGCGTAGCCGAGCGCGAACGCCGCGTCGACCGCGTACTGCGCGGCGACGGCCGCGCGACCCGCTACGACGGCGAACGGCGTCGCGATCGCAGCCACCGCGAACCGGCGAATCAGGTAGCGAGGCAGGCCGAACAGCGATCGCGGCCGGCTTGGCGCGGTCTCGTCCAGCGCCGCGTTCGTGATCCCCGACCAGAAGAACCAGGCCAGGAAGTACCGGAGCCGCGTCCGGCTCGCGGGTACCCAGTGATGGACGCGCGCGTCGGGCCAGTACACCGCGCGAAAGCCGGCGGCCTGCACGCGCTCGCACAGATCGTGGTCCTCGCCCGACAGCAGCGTGCCGCGCAGCTTGCCGAGCTCGGGCGCGAAGCCGCCGACGCGATCCAGCACCGATCGTCGAATCGCGAGGTTCGCGCCGAGCAGCGTCCGCGGACCGAGCTCGGCGACGCGTGATCCGTAGTCGAGCAACGCGAGCGGCGCGCCGAGCCGACCGTAGCCGTTCGCATCGAGCTGCAGCCAGCGCGGCGTCGTCCGTTCCCAGCGCGGGATCACCGGACCGCCGACGAGCGCGATGCCATCCGACGCCATCGCGGTCCGGATCGCGTCCAGCCACGCCGCTTCGACGTTCACGTCGTCGTCGGTGAAGGCAACGACGTCGCCGGACGCCTGCGTCAGCGCGCGCGCGAGCGCACGCGACTTGCCCGGAATCGGCTCGTGCAGATAGTGCAGCGGCACGCTCAGCAGCGCCTGATAGCGTCGAACCACGTCGGGCGTGTCATCCGACGATCCGTTGTCGACGACGAGCACTTCGTCGCCGGGATGGAACAGCTGGCGGCGCAGGTGTCCGAGGCACTCGTCGAGCAGCGCGGCCCGGTCGTAGGTGGCGATGACGACGCTGATCGACATGGTTCCCATGCCCTACACGCGCGCGCGAGCGAGCCCCGCGATCGGACGGCCCGCGAACGCACGCTGGACGCGATCGAAATAGCGGGCGCGCACGCGCCGGTCGAGCCCGAACGCCCACACGGCCGTCGTGTACACGAGAGCAACCGTCGCGCCTTCGATCAGAATGGCTGGCATCGATTCGGGCGGCAGCGCCGTCCGAAGCCCGACGCACACGGCCACTGCGGGGGCAGCGCCGACGGCTGCCGGTACGCCGACGAGGCGCGCGAACCGGCCGACGCCGATCGATGCCTGCCGACACGCCACGGGCACGAGGACGAACAGGTTGCCCGCGACGAGCGGCAGCGCGGTGCCGAGCGCGACGCCGGTCATCCCGAAGGGCCGGACGAGTGCCAGGCTGAGCGCGAGGTTGACGAGCGCCTCGCCGAGCGCCACGCCGGCGACGAGGCGGTGCCGGCCGGTCGCGAGCAGGATGTTCCCGAGCGGCCCCTGCCCGACGATGATGATGCCCGCGGCGGCGAGGACGAAAAGCGGCACGACGCTCGCCTCGAACGCCGGGCCCATCCAGCGAACGATCAGCGGATGGGCGAACCCGACGAGGCAGATGGTGACGCCGGTCACGAGCACGAGCGCGATGCGCGTGCCGTCGACGAGCAGATCGGTGACGGCGGCCGATTCTCCGCGCGCGCCGTACCGCACGACCACGGGGAACAGCAGCCCGTTGAATTGATTGCACAGTTGGCGCTGATAGTCGGCGAGCCGGACGGTCACGGCATACAAGGCGACCGCCGACGTCCCGATCGCCGCGCCGATGACGAGGTTGTCGAGGTTGAACCCGATCTGGCCGGCGATGTCGATCAGGAACAGATACACGCTGAAACTGGTCACGTCGCGCACGAGCCGGCGATCGAACGCCGACGGCCGAATGCGCAGCTGTGGGAACGCGATCGTGGCCGTCCAGGCGTAGAGCGCGTAGCTCGCGAGGCTCACGGCCGTCGTCGCGGCGACGAGCGTGAGGAGGCCGTGTCCGGTCGCGAGCACGACGTAGATGACGCCGCCGTTCAGCAGCGCGATGCCGATGGCCACGCTGTTGTTGAGCGCGAACCGGTGCCGCGCCGTGGTCGCGGCGCCGAAGACCGTCATCGGGAAGCCGAGCGCGATCCGTGCGCCGATCAACGCGAGCAGCACACGCGCACGCTGCACCTGCTCCGGCGTGAGGTTCGGAAACCGCGGGATGACGAACGCCACCATCGCGGCCACGCCGGCAGCGGCCGCCAGGCCGATTCCCGCATAGACGACGACGAACGTGCTGAGAATCCGGTTCATCTCGTCGACGGCGCCGCGTGCGTCGGCGTCGGCCACCTGACGCACGAGGCCGTTGCCGTACCCGAGATCGAGCAGACCGAAATACGCCGTCATCGACGCGACGAGCATCCACAAGCCGTAGTCGGACGTGCCGAGATGATGGACCGTGAACGGCATCAGGAAGACGCCGAGCGCGATGTTCACCGCGAGCAGGACGTACTTCGTCATCGTGCCCGTGATGAGCCGGTCGACGGTCGCCGTGTCCCCGTTTGCGGTGGTCGTCATCGTCCTGCGGGAGAGGCGGCGCGCCCGAACCATGCCTGGCGCAGATACCCGGAGAACCAGAGGACGCGCAGCTCGGCGGCGAAGCGGGCGGCGCTGTTGCCGTGCGCGGCAGCCGCAATCGCCGTGCGCACGTCGCCAATCGCCTGGCGCCACAACCAGCGCGGCACGCCCAGGAGCCGCCGCATCGAGCGAACGTAGACGTGCTCGAGCTGCGCCACGTCGCGGCCGTTCTGGTAGAGCCATCGCCGGAAGTACGCGCGCGCCAGCCGCTCCCGCGGGACCCAGTGGCCGACGACCGCCGTCGGCTCGTAGACACCGCGGCAGCCCGCGTGGAGCATGCGGAGGTAGAACTCGTGGTCTTCTCCCGTGCGCAGCGACCCTTCGAGCTTGCCGAGGCCTGTGTGCAGGCCGCCCAGTCGATCCACGACCGAGCGGCGCACGGCGAGGTTGGCCCCGACCGGCACGATCTGCTCGTTGACGCCGCGCATCAGCATCAGCCGCCGCTCGCCGTTGTCGGCGATGGCGAGGACGCCGTGCAACGCCGCCGACAGCCAGGCGGGCGGCGCGACTTCCCAGATCGGACGCATGCGGCCGGCGACGAAGTCTGCGTCGCTCCGCTCGATCGCGGCGACGAGCGACTCGATCCACTGCGGTTCCGGCCGCACGTCGTCGTCGGTGAAGGCGAGCAGGTCGCCGCGCGCCGAGTGGAGCGCCGCGTTGACGGCGTGCGACTTCCCGATCTGGGCGACGTAGAGGTAGCGAACATGCGGACTGAACGGGCGTGCTGCCGCCGCATGGACGACGTCGCGCGTGCGATCGGTGGATCCGTTGTCCGCGATGATGACCTCGAAGCGGTCGGCGGGCCAGCGCTGGCCGGCCAGCGCGTCGAGCGTCTGCCCGAGCAGACGCTCCCGGTTCCGCGTCGCGATGATCACACTGACGAACACGGCGTTATTTCGGCACGATCGTGTTGTCATTCGTCGGCCCGCCCGGCGGCGCCGTGGTGAGCGGATTGAGGACGATCTGATCGAACTGCACGCCGTCCTCCCGAATCTGGATCCGTATCGTGTGTGTGCCGGTCGTCGCGAACGTCACCGTCGTCACCTGTGACAGCCAGTACGCGGTGTTCGCCCATCCCCAGCCGTTCAGGCTCGTCGCCGTCGAATCGGTCGCGAGGTTGACCAGCAGGCCGGAGGTCGAATTCATCGGATAGATCGGCGATCCGGCGAAGAGGGCATCGGAGAACTGCACCCAGATCGAGTCGTTGAACTTGCTGTTCGCCGTCGCCTTCAGACGCAGCCACAGCGTGTAGTTGATCCCGGCCTGCGCCGTGAACGTGACGTCGACGTAATCGGTCGGCGCCGCGAGCGGCGCGCTCGTCGTCGCCAAGCCGTTGTCGACGCTGAGAATCTTCGTCGCGTTCGGCGACGTCGGATCGCTGGCCACCTGCCAGTTTCCGTGCAGCGCGGACGCGGGAATGTCGCTCGCGTAGATGACGACGTTCGCAGGCGGCGGCGCCGTAGTCGTGAACGACCAGACGGGTCCCGTGGTGGAGCCCGCCGTGTTGGTCGCGACGATCTGCCAGAAGTACGTCGCGCTGTTCGCCAGCGTCGGCGGCGTGTAGGTCGCGGAGGCCTGACCTGTCGAGACCTGCGGCGGCGGGTTGGTCGTGCCGAACTTCACGTCGTAGCTCGTCGCGCCGGTCGACGACCACGCGAGCGTCGGCGTGATGGCGACGTTGGTCGCCACGTTGGCTGGGGAGGGCGATCCCGGCGTTCCGGGCGGCGTCGGCGTCGGCGCGGCGGTCGTGAACGACCACACCGGGCCGGGCGTGGAGCCGCCGCTGTTGCGGGCGACGATCTGCCAGAAGTATGTCGTGCTGTTCGCGAGCGTGCCCGGCACGTAGGTGGCCGCGGCTTGTCCCGTCGACACCTGCGGCGGCGGATTGGCGGTGCCGAACTTCACGTCGTAGCTCGTCGCGCCCGCCGCGCTCCATGACAGCGTCGGCGACGTGCCGACGCCGGTCGCTGCGTCCGCCGGCGTCGGCGCAGTCGGTGCACCGGGCGCCGCCGCGCCGGTCGTGAACGACCAGACCGGTCCGCTCGTCGATCCTGCGCTGTTCGTCGCGACGACCTGCCAGAAGTACGTCGTGCTCGCCGCCAGCGATCCTGGCGCGTAGGTCGCGGCCGCCTGGCCGGTCGAGACCTGCGGCGGCGGGTTCGCCGTTCCAAACCGGACGTTGTAGCTCGTCGCACCCGACGCGCTCCACGACAAGGTGGGCGAGGTGCCGATGCCGGTTGCCGCGTCCGCCGGGCTGGGCGACGTCGGCGCGCCGGGCGGCGACGATCCGCCAGGCTTCGGCACAATCGTCGTGTCGTTGGTGACCGACCCCGGCGACGCAGTGAGGTACGCGACGGGGCTCAGGACGATCTGATCGAACTGCGCGCCGTCCTCGCGCGTTTGAATCCGCAGCGTGTGCGTGCCCGTCGCGGCGAACGTCACCGTCGTCGGCTGCGAGATCCAGTAGGCGGTGTTCTGCCAGCCCCAGTTGTTCAGGCTGGACGCCGTCGAGTCGGTTGCCAGATTGACGATCAATCCCGACGTGCTGTTCATCGGGTAGATGGACGAACCGCCGACTTGCGCGTCGGAGAACTGCACCCACAGCGAGTCGTTGTACTTGCTGTTGTTGAGCGCCTTGAGCCGCATCCAGAACGTGTACGGCGTCGCGCTCGACGCGGTGAACGACACGTCGACGTAGTCGACCGGCGCCGCGAGTGGCGCGCTCGCGTTCGCGACGCCGTTGTCCGGCGTCTGCAGCTTGATCCCGGCGGCGGCGGTCGCATCCGCCGCGCTCGACCACGCACCGTGGCGATTGGCCGCCGGGATGTCCGACGCATAGATCACGATCTCCGTCGGTGGCGGTCCAGTGGCCGCGGCGGTCGTGAACGACCAGACGGGACCCGCTGTCGATCCGAACGCGTTGCGCGCGACGATCTGCCAGAAGTACGTCGTGCTGTTGGCGAGCGCCGGCGTCGCGTACGACGCGCTCGTCTGTCCGCTCGACACGAGCGGCGGCGGATTGGCGGTGCCGACCTTCACGTCGTAGCTCGTCGCGCCCGCCGCGCTCCACGTCAGGATTGGCGTCGTGGCCACGCCGCTTGCCGCGTTCGCAGGACTCGGATTTCCGGGCACGCCCGGCGCGCTGCCGGTGCCGGTCGTGCTGAACGACCAGATCGCCGAGGTTGCGATCATCGCCGGGTTCACCGGCGTCGCGAACGTCCGCGACACGATCTTCCAGAAGTACGTGGTGCCGCTGGCGAGCGGCGTCGACGGCGTCCACGAGTACGTCGTCGGCGGATCGTTGCTCAGAACGGCGGCGACGCTGCCGACGACTGCCATGCCCGACTGCGAGGTCCCGAGGTACACGTCGTAGCTGGTGGCGAACGGCGCGCGGTTCCAGACGAGCGTCGGCGTGGTCGCGAGGCCGACGGCGCCGGACGCGGGGGTCGCCAGGTTGGCGGTGTCGGGCGGCTGCGGCGAGAACGGCGCGAAGCCGACGTTGTCGATCCACATCTGCTGGAACCGCGTCACGAACGCCTGGTAGATCAACGGCTTGGTCACCGCCGACACGAAATAGTCGTGGTCGCGCTGCCATCCGGCCGCGTAGTTCGACGAGGCGTTCGACGCGTAGGCGGACGTGATCAGCGTCTTCATGTGCGTGACGCCGTCGTGCACGCGCTGGCGAATCGGAATGCCCGCGGCGTACAGCTGATCGACGTACGCGTGCGTCAGCCAGTACTCCGGCCACAGGCGGTTCGCGTACTGATACGTGTCCACGATGACGCGCACGGGCACGCCGGCGCTGAACTTGTTGAGGAGCGCCTGTGTGACGTTCGGGACGGTCAGGCGGTACTCGATGAGGTCGACGCGTATGGTTTCGGCGTTGATCTCCTGGATGAGGCGGTTGTTGAAGTCCTGCCCCTGGCTCCAGATCATGTCGGCCGGCAGCGGGTTGTCCGGCTCGAGCCGCGCCGTGCTGATGATCATCGGCAACGGGTTGAGATACACCGTGAGGAAGTCGCAGCGCGGCCCTTCCACCGTGCAGGCGTCGTTCCAGTTCTTCAGATACGGCGCCGGGCCGTAGATGCTCTGGGGCTCGTTCGTCGTGTCGTTCCACATCCGGTCGAACTTCGTTTTGAAGGCGCCCACGAGCACGGGATCGTCCGTGACCATCACCGATTCGTCGTCGTAGTTGGTCGGCGACACCGGCGCGAGCTGGGTCGGCGCGAGATTGGCCGACCCGAAGGACACCTTGTTCTGCCCGACGAAGATCACCGCCTTCCAATGAATGATCTCCGGGTACCACGTCGGGTTGTAGCGCAGCCGGATCGGAACGCCCTGGCTCGCCAGCCAGTAGAACTCGGTCTTCGTGTGTGCGTCGGACTCGAAGATCGCCACGCGGTCGCCGATCACGCGGACCGGCACGCCGGCCGCCCACCGGTTCGCGATCGCGATGGAAATCGCATGCTCGCTGAGCAGCCAGGCGCCCACGTCGATGCGGGTCGTCTCCGCGTTGATGAGGCCGACGAGGATGTCGGTGACGTTCGTCGTATTGGTGAAGTAGACCTGATCGCTTGCGGCCGCCGTCGAGCTCGTCGCGAGAAGCCCGCACACGACGGCCGCGGCGAGACCGAGCCGTGCGCGTCGTCGATGTCGCGCGAAAGGAGCGGTCACAGTACGCACTTGAGTTGCCCCCGTTTGAGAGTAGGAAGGATCGGCGCGGCGGCGAGCGCCTCCGCCGGCGCGGGCACCGGCACGTCGAGCGCGAGCAAGGCGTACAGCACCTGCGTCGCGCGCGCTGTCGCGCCCCCCGGACGGTAAAAAAGTTCGTTCGCCACTCGTCGGCGCCTCTCGCTCAGCCGGGACGGGTCGGCCAGTCCGTCCCGAACGGCCGCACCGACATCGTCCGCGCAGGCGACGACGGTTGCCGCGCTGCGCAGCATGCCGACCTTCTCCGGGTTCACGCGCGCCCGCTGCAGCAGCTCGGGGCAGTCGATCACGACGACCGGTCGATCGAGCAGCATGAACTCGAACCCGACGGAGCTGTGATCCGTGACGAGCGCGTCGGCGACGAACAAGTACGGCGAGGCGTCGGGATCGGCGGCGAGGTGGACGCCGTGGTCGCGGCACACGCCGGCCAGGTGCGTGCGCCAGTCGACGCCGGCCGAGGCGCGCGAGGCCGCGTCGTACGAGCGGTCGTGGAGCTTGACGATGACGTTGACGCCGAGCCGGCCGAGCGCGGCGATGACGTCGCCGCCCATCGTGTGCAGCGACGAGTCGGGCGACCACGTCGGCGCGTACAAGACCGTCGGCCGCGACGGATCCAGATCGAGCGCGGCCTCGATGGCCCGGCGATCGAGCGAGCCGTCGACCAGGCAGTCGACTTTCGGATAGCCGACCAGCGCGCCCTGGGCCGACTCCGCGTCGATCAGCCCCGCCTCGGCGTACCGCACGAGACGATCGCGATTCGGGAACAGCAGCCGATCGAAGGTGGCGACGACGGGCGCGATGCGCACGGGCGCGTCGAGGCCGTATTTGCCCGCCACGCCGTGGAACATGTGCACGCGGCGCGCGTGTCGCGGCAGCCAGGTCATGTTCCAGAAGTCCGTGTTGATATAGACGTCGAACTTCTTCCAGCGCACGTCGCGCGGCGAGACGACGCGATCGGTGATTCCGGCCGCGTGGAAGATGTGCTCGGCGTCCCACGCGCCGTCCGATGTCATGAACCAGAATTCGAGCCGCGGATCGTGCCGCAGCCGCTCGTACACGGGCCGGAACACCGCGAGGCTCATCGGCGACGCCGCCTCGAAGAGAATGCGCCGCCGGTCCCTTCCGAGCCGCGCCACCGCGTCGTCGACGCGGTGGACCGTGCGCGCCAGCGCGGAACGCGCGCGCCCCGACACCGTGTCGTGGACCAGATTGTGGACGCGGCGTCCGTCGGCCGGCCTCGAGTCGAGGCGGCGCCACAGGGTGTGCGCCCGGCGGAACGGCTCGAGCCACGCTTTCCCGACGTAGGAGCTCGCGTAGTACGCGCGTGCGCGCACGTCGGACGGCCGGATCGCGAGCGCCTGCCGGTAGGCGTCGCGCGCCTGCGGCATGCGCCCGCTCCAGAATCGTTCGTACGCGACCTCGAGAGACAGGCGATGCCGGCGTTCGCGCACGCACGCGTCGGCGTGGCCCAGATGGCGCTCGCATGCGTCGCCGCACAACGCGGCGACCTTGTCGATGACCAGCTCCTGGCCGCGGTAGGTCTTCTCGACCTCGCTGCTCATCGATCCGCCGGGGCGATGCACCGCCAGCGGGATCGGCAGATAGCCGACCGGGTACCGCGCGGCGATGCGCAGCCAGAGATCCCAGTCCTCGACGTGCAGCTCGCGCCGCTCGTCGAAGCCGCCGGCCTCGACGACGACGCGGCGCGGCGCCATGACGGTCAGCGTGAAGATCTCGGGGGCGCCGGGGAACAGACCGCCGTACGCCGGGCCGGGCGGGTCGGCCGGATACTCGAGCGGCGCGGCGTCGGCGGTTTCGAGCAGCATCTGCGTCGGCGTGCGGCTGACGAGCGACGCCGTGTGGAGCAGGCCGGCGGTCGGAAAGCGATCGAAGTAGGCGACCTGGAGCGCGAGCTTGCGCGGCAGCCACACGTCGTCGGCGTCGAGGAACGCGATGAGGCGGCCGCGCGCGCGCGCGATGCCCTCGTTGCGCGCGTGCCCGGGCCCGCTGTTCGCCTGCTCGATCCAGACGACGCGGTCCGCCCAGGCGCTGATCCGCGACCGCGTGTCATCGGTCGAGCCGTCGTCGACGACGATCACCTCGAACCGGCGGTACGTCTGGGCGAACACCGACGACAGCGCGGCGGCAATCGTTTTGCCGGCGTTGAACGACGGAATGATGACG
>Ga0114129_10016328_pt1 | contig 10569 bp, 9 predicted proteins | sample RhiMetdeltSRZDD1_FD_80071 | JGI IMG/M metagenome (GOLD analysis project Ga0114129, IMG submission 80071) | Populus rhizosphere microbial communities from Tennessee, USA - Rhizosphere MetaG P. deltoides SRZDD1 (version 2) (version 2) | ecosystem: Host-associated > Plants > Roots > Rhizosphere >... | reverse complement strand
TGGAGCTGCGCGAGGCCAAGTCCTACCTCGGCAAGGACACGTGGGAGACGCAGGACGCGCTGAGTGATGATCTTGGGCTACGTGGCCATCAGCTCTCGGTCTATTCCATCGGACCGGCGGGAGAGAAGCTGGTCCGCTTCGCGGCCATCCAGGGCGATTATGGACACGTGGCGTCGAAGAACGGCGTGGGCGCGGTCATGGGGAAGAAGAAGCTGAAGGCGGTCGCCATCGTGAAGGGCACCAAGGCCCTGCGCGCGGCGGATCCGCGCGGCCTCGTGCAGTGCGCGGATGACATCGCCCACGATCTGAAGACCGATCCCTCCGCGCGCTCGCTCTACGAGTACGGCACGCTGCCCGGCGTGGTGAACCTCTCCAAGCTCGGCGCGCTGCCGATCAAGAACTACACGACGAACGTGCCGGGCGGGGACATCACGCAGTGGGAGGCGCCGAAGCTGCGCCACGGCTTCGATCATCGCGGCCATCAGTGCAACTCGTGTGGCATGCATCACTGCCACATGTCGATCATCCGGGACGGCGTGCACAAGGGGAAGATCGTCGACGAGCCGGAGTACGAGGGCTGGTCGGGGGCCGGCTGGACGATCGGTGTCACCGCCGACAAGGAAGGCGTCGCCTGGCTGAACACGCAGCTCGATCGCGCGTGCGTCGACGTCAACGAGTTCGGCTGGCTGTGCGGCTGGGTCATGGAAGGCATCGAGAACGGCTGGATCACCAAGCAGCAGCTCGGGTTCGAGCTCAAGTGGGGTGACACCCAGGGCGCCAATCGGCTGCTGCAGATGATCAGCAAGCGCGAAGGCTTCGGCAATCTGCTCGCCGAGGGCGTCAAGCGCGCGGCCGAGAAGCTCGGCGGTCCGGCTGCCGACGCCGCTATCTACACCGGCAAGGGCGCCTCGCCGCGCGGTCACGATCACCGTGCGCGCTGGGAGGAGATGCTCGACACGACGACCTCGTCGACAGCCACCATGGAGACGGGCAATCCGGTGCACCAGACGGAGCTCGGCCTGCCCGCCCGCATCAACCCGTTCGACGGCGAGGAGGTCGCCAAGCTGGTGGCCGGCTGCCGCGGTCGGCGCAATTTCGAGGACTCGCTCGGCATCTGCATCTTCACGACGCGCACGCGGCTGGAGAACGTCTGCCGCGCGCTGTCGGCCGCGACGGGGTGGTACTACACCGTGGACGAGGCGATGAAGATGGGCCGTCGCACGGCCGCCATCAATCGCGCCGTGGCCCTGCGCTGCGGTCTCACGCCGGATCTCGAGCGTCCGTCCAAGCGCTACGGCTCCACGCCCCACGACGGGCCGGCCAAGGGGCAGGCGGTCGGCGAGCAGTGGGAGAAGATGGTCGACACCTGGTACCGGGAGGTCGGCTACGACCGCAAGACCGGCAAGCCGCTGCCCAAGACGCTGAAGGATCTCGGGCTCGACTGGCTCTCGAAAGAGCTCTGGGGCAGCCGCGCGTAGCGACCACGCGGATCCGTCGGGCTCGGCGGGCTGACGCCGGGGCCATCGCCCGCATGGCCAACGCGCTCAACCGCACCGAGGCCACCCGACCCACCGCGTACACTCCCGCCATCGTGCGTCGGGACGCCTTCGGTCTCAGGCCCTCGTTTCGGGTGCTCGTGGCCGAGGTCGACGGGCGCGTCGTCGGTTACGCCTCGTTCGGGGTCACCTACAACACCGACATCGCCGGTCGCGAGATGTGGATGCACGACCTCTACGTGATCCCTCGCGCGCGAAGCCGCGGGATCGGCGCCGCCCTCGTCGCTGCCGTCGCGCGCGAGGCGGCCCGGCGGCGGCTGTCGCGTCTCGGCTGGGGAGTGCGGGGCACCAACACGCGGGCGCTCCGCTTCTACCGCGGGCTTGGCGCGCAGGTGGGCCACACGCGACTCGCCCTGCTGCTCGGCCGTTCGTTCCTGGCGCTCGCCGCGCGCCGGTGATCTACCTCCTCGTCAACGGCGTCGTCCACACGCTCGACTCCACGCTGCCGGTCGCGCAGGCGCTGGCCGTGAAGGACGGGCGCATCGTGGAGGTCGGGGGCACCGACGAGATCCTCTGGCTGCGCGAGGGCGAGTACGAGCTGGTCGATCTCGGCGGTCGCGCCGTGGTGCCCGGCTTCGTCGATCCTCACAACCATTTCTCGATCGGCGCCTACGACACCCTCTGGGCGGACTGCCGGGACGCGGCCACGGTGGCCGACGTGCAGCGCGCGCTGCGTGACGGGGCCGCCACCACGCCCGCGGGCGAGTGGGTGCGCGTGGTCGGCTACGATCACACACGGCTCGGTCTGCACCCCACGCGGGGCGACCTCGACGAGGCGGTGCCGGATCGTCCGGCCATCGCCATGCATTTCTCGCATCACCAGTGCGTCGCCAACTCGCGAGCGCTGGCCGCGGCCGGCATCACGCGCGCCACGCCCGATCCGCCTGGCGGCGAGATCGCGCGCGACCGGAGCGGGGAGCCCACCGGTCTGCTCTTCGAGCGCGCGATGAGCGCGGTGGAGACGGCGTCCCGCGCCGGCGCGGAGACGCGCTTCGTGGAGGTCGCGCGAGAGGCGAGCCGCCGATACCTGGCGCTCGGCATTACCACCATCCAGGACGCCGCCGTCACGCCGGCGATGACGCGGCGCTACGCGCAAGCGCGCGAGGCCGGCGTGCTCGGACTCGCGGTCGACGAGATCATGGTCGGCTCACGCGGCTGGTTCGAGCGGCCGGACGACGCGGCCCCGGGGGCGCTGAAGCTCTTCGTCGACGGCGGCTACCGATGCGCGATGCGGGTGCTCCGCGATGGAGCCCCGCAGACGAGCGGCTTTCTGTTCTACGAGCGCGCCGAGCTCGCGGCGCTGCTGCTGGGAGCCTGGCGCGCCGGACGCCGCGTCGTCTGTCATGCGATCGGCAATCTCGGCATCGAGACCGCCGTCTCGGCCATCGAGGAGGCGGTGCGGGCGATGCCCGAAGGCCGAGCCCAGGTGCGGCTGGATCACGCCATCTTCCTCACGCGCGAGCTCATCGCGCGGCTCGCGGAGCTGCAGATCTGGGTGGTGGCGCAGCCCTCGTTTCTCTGGGACGCACGACGGATGCCCCCGCGCGGCTCGACGCCTGATCCGCTGGTGCTGCCGCGACCGTTCGGCAGCGCGCTGCGCGCGGGGGTGCGGCAGGCGTTCTCGTCGGATTTCCCGTGCGGCACGAACGCGCCGCTGCTCGGTATCGCGGCCGCCGTCACCCGCACCAGCCGGACGGGACAGCTGGCCGCGCCCGAGGAGGCGCTGACCGCGGCCGAGGCCCTGGAGGCCTACACGCTCGGCGCCGCGCAGGCGGCCGGACTCGACGGGCAGTGCGGGAGTCTCGAGCCCGGTAAACGCGCGGACTTGCTCGTCTTATCTGCCGATCCCCTCACGTGTGCGCCATCCGAAATCGCGTCGATCCGGGTGCTGGAGACATGGGCGCGAGGGGTCCGTCTACCGAATCCGCCTTGACCCTATAACACCTATCGTGTTACTTCTCTCCGGCGCGGCGGGGGGGAAGCGCTTTAGCCGCGCGGGTTTCCGCACGCATCTCGAGTGTACTTCCAGGGGGGCTCATGGCTCAGACGATCGGCTTCATCGGCCTCGGAATCATGGGCAAACCTATGTCCAAGAACCTGCTGAAGGCCGGGTACCCGCTCGTCGTTCACAGTCGAAGCCGCGGTCCCGTCGACGAGATCGTCAAGGCTGGCGCCAAGGCCGCGTCCTCGCCCAAGGAGGTCGCCGCGCAGTGCGACGTGCTCGTCACCATGCTGCCGAACTCGCCCGACGTGGAGCAGGTAGCCCTCGGCAAGGACGGCGTCATCGAGGGGGCGCGCTCCGGCCTGATCTTCCTCGACATGTCGACGATTTCGCCGATCGTCTCGAAGAAAGTCGGCGAGGCGCTGGGCGCCAAGGGCGTCAAGATGCTCGACGCGCCGGTGTCCGGCGGCGAGAAGGGGGCGATCGACGGCGCGCTCTCGATCATGGTCGGCGGCGACAAGGCCACCTTCGACGCCGTGCTCCCCATCTTCCAGGCCATGGGCAAGACGATCACGTTCCTCGGCCCGCTCGGCATGGGCGGCTTCACCAAGCTTGCGAACCAGATCATCGTCGCCGTGAACCTGACCGCGCTGGCCGAGGCGCTCACCCTCGGCAAGAAAGCGGGGCTCGATCGCGAGCTCCTGCTGACGGCGCTGGGAGGCGGTCTCGCCGGTTCGAAGTGCCTCGAGCAGAAGAAGCCCAACTACGTGTCCGGCACGTACAATCCCGGCTTCAAGATCGACCTCCACTTCAAGGATCTCGGGCTGATCATGGAGTCCGCGCGCGCGCTCGGCGTCCCGCTGCCGGCCACGGCCGTGGTGCAGGAGCTCTTCAACGCGATGCGGGTGAAGGGGCGCGGCGGGCTCGACCACTCCGGCATCATCACGCTGCTCGAAGATCTCGCAGGAGCCTCGTGAGGGCCACTGTCGATCGCGCGGGACTGGACCCCCAAGGGCGCCTGCCGAAGGTCCAGGTCCGGCGCGTGCGGAAGGGCGATCTCTCGCGCGTGAAGGACGTCTTCGAGCACGCCTTCGGCGATTTCCTTGAGCGCCAGCTCGGGACGCGGCCGCGGCAGGCGTTCGGCGGCGCGCAGTACGTGCACCATCGCTGGCTCATGGAGCCGTGGGGGTGCTACGTGGCCGAGGAGGACAACGCCAAGATCGTCGGCGCCGCGCTGGCGGCGTGCTGGGGCTCGGTCGGCGTGCTCGGACCGGTGGCGGTGCTGACGAACTACCACAACCAGACGATCGGCCAGCAGCTCATCCGCGCCACCCAGGAGTTCTTCGACGAGAACAAGACCACGCTGCAAGGCGTGATGACCTATCCGACGAGTCCCAAGCACCTGTCGCTCTACCACAAGTTCGGCTACCAGCCGAAGTACCTGACCGCGGTGACGAGCCGTCAGCTCGACCGCGGAGCGCCGCGGCCAGCCACCAAGCTCGCGAAGGGCCCGCTGACGGTCCGGCGATTCTCCACCCTCGAGGAGACGAAGAAGAAGGCGTCGCTGGCCCGCTTCCACAAGATCACCAACGCCATCTGCCGGGGGCTCGACCTCGCCAAGGAGGTGGAGATCGTGGACGGGCTGGCGCTCGGCGACACGCTGCTGCTCGAGCGCGGCCGTGACCTCGTCGGCTTCGCCATCGTCCACACGCCCGGCGTCAGCGAAGCGCCGACGGGCACCCTCTACGTCAAGTACCTCGCCATCGACCCCCCGCAGAAGCGGGTGGAGCACCTGGAGCAGTTCGTGGCCGCCGTCGAGGACTTCGGCCACGATCTCGGCGTGCAGCGGGTGATCCTGCCCGTGTACTTGCGCTACTGGGCGGCCTACAGCACTCTGGTGAGGTGCGGGTACCAGACGGACTTCACGATGGTGCGCATGCAGAAGGGGAAGCTGGAGGATTACGAGGACGCGACGCATCTCGTCCTCGACGACTGGCGTTGAGGCCGCTCCTCTGCACACTGGCGACGCTCGTCGCCCTCCTGTCCGTCGTTCCCGCCTCCGCTCACTCACTGCTGCTGGGATCGACACCCGCGCCCGACTCGATCGTGACCGTCTCGCCGCCCTTCATCAGCCTCAAGTTCAACAATCGCATCGAGAAGCGGCTGTCCCACGTGCGGCTCGTCGACGAGCGCGGCGCGGTGGCGGCGGCGTTGGTGGCCACTCGCGCCGAGGATGCGGCTGACAGCGTGGTGGCGAAGGTGCCGCCGCTGGCGCCGGGCGCGTGGCGCGTGGAGTGGCAAGTCTTCTCCACGGACGGCCATGTGGTCAGCGGCACGTACGGATTCCGGCTGGCGCCCTGACGCATGGCCGGGTTCGTCGACGTCCTCCTTCGCGGCCTGATCCTCGTCCTGGCGAGCGTCAGCCTGGGAGGCGTGGCGTGGCTGGCGTTCGTGCTGCGCGCCGAGCCTCACGTGAAGCCGGACGGCCCGATCGCGCTGGCGCTCAGGACGGTGGCGCTGGCATCGGGCGGGGTCGGGCTCGCCCAGGCGGCCGTGGTCGTCGTGAGCCTGGGCGCGCTGGCGACGTCGCACGGCGCCTGGCCGGCGGCCGACTTCTTCGTCACGACCTTTGCGCTCACCGCCACCGGCCGGGCGCTGTGGGCGCTGGGCGTGGGCGCGCTTGCCTGGCGGATGGCCGGCCGCGCCTCCGCGCGCGGGGCGTGGATCGCCCTCGGCGGCGGCGCGCTCGTGCTGGTCGGCTCCTCCGCGGTGCTGAGCCACGCCGTCGCGCGCGTGGACCATCGCGCCGCGATGCTGCTCCTCGACGCCGCGCACCAGGTGGCCGCCGCCCTGTGGGTCGGCGGGCTCGTCCACCTGACGCTCTACGCCGCGTGGCGCCGGCGCCACGCGCACGTGCTGGCGACGCTCCCCGAGCGCGTGGCGCCCGCGGGTCTGCTGGTGCGGCGGTTCTCGACGCTGGCTTTTCGCTCCATGGCGGCCATCATCCTGGCCGGCCTCGGTCTCACGTGGATGTACGTGGGCGACGCGGCCGCCTTCGTCGGCACCGCGTACGGGGTCATGATCCTCAGCAAGGTGGCGCTGCTGGCGGCGGCCCTGGGGCTGGCGTATGCGAACAGGCAGGCCGTCCGTGCCGCCGCCGGCGAGCCCGACGTGCGGCTCTTCCGCTTCGTGGAAGTCGAGCTCGGACTCGGCCTCACCATCCTGTTCGCGGCCGCGTCGCTCACCTCGCTGCCGCCGGCCGTCGACGTCACCACCGACCGCGCCACGGTGGCGGAGGTCGCCGCGCGGTTCGTCCCGGCGCCGCCGCGGCTCATCAGCCCGCCCATCGACGAGCTCCTGCGCACGGCCGATCCGCTGATGGGACGGCAGCTCGAGCGCAAGCCGGTCGAGCGGGCGTGGTCTGAATACAACCATCACTGGGCCGGTCTCTTCGTGGTGACGATGGGCGTGCTCGCGATGCTCGAGCGAGTTGGTCTGCGCGCGGCGCGCCACTGGCCGCTCGTCTTCCTGGGCCTCGCCACGTTCCTGTTCATCCGCAACGACCCGCGCGCGTGGCCGCTCGGTCCGGCCGGGTTCTGGGAGAGCTTCATGCTGCCCGACGTGCTGCAGCACCGCACCTTCGTGGGGCTCGTGGTGGGCTTCGGCGTCTTCGAGTGGATGGTGCGCACGGGCCGGCTGGCCGTGCGGCCCTGGGGTTACGTCTTCCCGGTCATCTGCGCGGTGGGTGGCGGCCTTCTGCTGACCCACTCGCACGCGATGTTCAGCCTCAAGGACGAGTTCCTGGCCGAGGTCACGCACGCCCCCCTCGGCATCCTGGGCGCGTTCGTGGGCTGGGGGCGCTGGCTGGAGGTGCGCCTTCCCCAGGCGGGCCGCTGGCCGGCCTGGACCTGGCGCGCGTGCCTCACCGCGGTGGGCTTACTCCTTCTCTTCTATCGTGAGGGCTGACGCCCCATAATGGCGTCGATGATCGCCGGCCGGGCCACACCGCAGGGCACCGCGCGGTACGTCACACGGTTTGCGAACCGCCTGCCCGCCGACCACTTCCGTGCCTTTCACGGCGGCCTCCGCGCCGGCAGTCTCGGCATCGGCACCTATCTCGGCCGCGAGGACGACGCCACCGACCAGGCGTACGAGAAGACCGTCACGCGCGCGCTCGAGCGCGGGCTCAACGTCATCGACAGCGCGGTGAACTATCGCCATCAGCGCAGCGAGCGCGCCATCGGACGCGCGCTGGCGGCCGGCATCGCGCGCCGAGCGTTTGCCCGCGACGAGATCATCGTGGCCACGAAGGGCGGCTTCATCCCCTTCGACCGCGAGGTGCCGGCCGATCCGCGCGGATACTTCAGCGACACCTACGTGCGCACGGGGATCGTGCAGCCGGGCGACATCGCCGGCGGCGCCCACTGCATGACGCCGCGATTCCTCGACGACCAGCTCGAGCGCAGCCGCGCCAACCTCGGCGTGGAGACGATCGACGTCTACTACCTCCACAATCCGGAGAGCGAGCTCGGCGAGCTCGATCGCGACGCCTTCATGGCCCGCATGCGAGCGGCCTTCACGGCCCTCGAGCGCGCGGCGGGGGAGGGCCGGATCGGCGTGTACGGCACCGCCACCTGGAACGGCTATCGCCAGGATCCCGCCGACGCGGACTATCTCTCGCTATCCGAGTTCACGACGCTGGCGCGCCAGATCGCCGGCGACGCGCATCACTTCCGGGCCATCCAGCTGCCGTACAACCTGGCCATGCCGGAGGCGTTCACGAAAGGCAATCAACGCCTCGGCGAGGCGCTGGTGTCGACGCTCGACGCGGCGGCCAAGCTGGGCCTCTACGTCATGGCCTCCGCGCCCATCTATCAGGGCAAGCTCGCGCAGAACCTGCCGCCGATGATCGCCGAGTACCTGCCCGGCCTCACCACCGACGCGCAGCGCGCGCTGCAGTTCGTGCGCTCGACACCCGGCGTGGGCACCGTGCTGGTGGGCATGAAGTCGATCGGACACGTCGACGAGAACGCCGGCGTGGCGGCGGCGCCGCCGGTGCCGTGGGAGCAGTTCCAGAGGCTCTTCACGGCGGCGTGACCTTGCGGAGCCGCGGCCGGTCCGGTACGGTGTCCCCGTGATCACGCTCGAGCGCGAGCACGAGCGGGCGCTCGGCGTCCGTCCCAGCGTGTCGGCCGTGATCTTCAACCGGCGTGGCCGCCTGTTGCTCCAGCAGCGCTCCGATGGCGGCCAGTGGGGTCTGCCCGGCGGCTCCGTGGAGATCGGCGAGTCCCTTGCGACCGCGGTCGTGCGCGAGGTGCGCGAAGAGACGGGGCCGACCGTGGTGCCGCGCCGCCTCGTCGGCGTGTACTCCGATCCCGCGCTTCAGGTCGTCCGCTATCCGAACGGGAACGTCTGGCACTACGTGAACGCGTGCTTCGAGTGCACCGTCCGCGGCGGTGAGCTGACGACCTGCGACGAGACGCTGGCCCTCGACTGGTACGCTCCCCAGCGACTGCCGTCCACGCTGCTGCCGAACCATCGCATCCGCATCCGCGACGCCCGCACGCGGCGCGTCGCGGCATTCGTTCGCTAAGGAGGCACCACAGGTCATGCGACGGATTCATCACGTCGGAGTCGTGGTGAAGCGCCTCGTCGAAGCCTTCAAGTTCTATCGCGACGTGCTGGGACTGCCGCTCCTGAAGGAGCGCGAGATCCCGGACCAGGGCGTGCGCGCGGCGCTGCTGGCCGCGGGCGATACCGAGATCGAGCTGCTCGAGCCTCTCGATCCGTCGAACGGCATCGGCCGGTTCCTCGAGCGCCGCGGCGAGGGGCTGCATCACCTGTGCTTCGAGACGCCGGACGTGTCGAAGTCGCTGGCGACTCTCAAGGAGCGGAAGGCGGAGCTCATCGATCACGCGCCGCGCGCCGGCCTCGCGGGTCAGATCGCCTTCCTGCACCCGCGCGCGTGCGCGGGGGTGCTGGTGGAGCTGGCGACCCCGCCGGCCGGCGAGAGCGCCTCGGGACATCCCTCACCCCTCGGACTCAAGCGGCTCGTGATCGGGGCCCAGGACGTCAAGCAGACGGCGGACCGCTTCCAGGCGCTGTTCGGGTTCTCCGAGATGGCGATGAACGGCGGACCGCGCACGATGCTCTCGGTCGGCACCGGCGCGCTGCTCGTGGTGCCCGCGGCCGAGGTGGGCGGCACCGAGGGCATGGTGGCGCTCTCGCTGGTGGCCGAGGATTTCTTCGGCCTGACGGACGCGCTGCGCCGCACGGGCACGCCCCGACTCGAAGGAACAGGCGAGGTCACCGTGGAGCCAACGGGCAGTCACGGCGTGCACTTGCACATCAGCCGCTACAACTTTCCTTGAACGGCTAGAACGCCTCCGCGGCGGCGGCGATCCGCTCCAGATCGGCGTGGGTGTACGAGCCGAGCGAGCGAAAGTCGAGGTCCGTGTAGTTCTTGATCCAGCGCATGGCGATCCTCATCGCCTTGCGATAGCGCGCCTGCGTCGCCGCGTCCTTCGGCCGCCGGCTCAGGATGTCGTCGACCTCTTCCTGGAGCAGGCGCTTCACGAGGGCGAAGTCATGGGTGGCGGCCGGGCCCTCCGTGGTGTGGGCCCGATGCCGCACGCGCTGGGCGATCTGGGCCACGGACATCCGGCCGGTGGCCAGGTCCTCCATCAGCGCGGGATGGATGCCCGGCTTGCCCTCGAGGCTGTCGATGCCCTTCGCACCGCGCCCGTTCAGCCAGCCCTCGACGTACTCGATCAGCATCCGCGCGTTGCGCCGCGTGCCCTCGACCGTGATCGGCCCCGCCGGCACCTCGATACGCACCGGGAAGTTGTCGGGGTTCGCCATCTCCGCGGTGGGCTTCCAGCCGGAGCCGATGAGCGTGCGGAACGGATCGGCCGCCGTCTTCATGTGGAAGATGTGGGCCACCCACGCGCGCAGGAAGCCCTGGGCCGCCTCCCACTCCTTGTCCTTGCGGATCGCCTCCGCGGCCGCCCGGTTGACCTCGGGGTCGTTGCTCGGCAGCGCGGTGGCCATGCCGCCGATCGGCACCGCGCC
>Ga0114129_10016327_pt1 | contig 10569 bp, 9 predicted proteins | sample RhiMetdeltSRZDD1_FD_80071 | JGI IMG/M metagenome (GOLD analysis project Ga0114129, IMG submission 80071) | Populus rhizosphere microbial communities from Tennessee, USA - Rhizosphere MetaG P. deltoides SRZDD1 (version 2) (version 2) | ecosystem: Host-associated > Plants > Roots > Rhizosphere >... | reverse complement strand
CGGAGCCGCGGACTCCCTCGATCCGGCGCTCGCGGAGGGCGGAGAGGAAATGGCCGATGACTGGCCCGACGCTGCGCGCATATGGGTACTCTAGGACGTGTGATGCGGTGAGTGCTTCGGAGCTAGCTTCTGGCATCGCGAGTTTGTTTGGCAAAAACGGGGGTTTGCCTCGGCGGTCACGACAGGTATAATCCAACAAACGTTTGTTTGTCAAGCGTTTGAAGCGTTGACCAGCGGAATGAATCGCTGGTATGTTGCCATCGCTTGTCGCCTGACAGCGAGAACGCAAGGAGGAGCCGATGCCCGAGCCTGTCATCATTGAAGCGGTAAGAACGCCGATAGGGAAGAGGAACGGCCGACTGGCGGGACTGCATCCGGCGGAGATACTGGCGGCGGTCCAGACGGAAGTGATCAAGCGCGCGGGCATCGAGCCGGGCGAGGTTGAGCAGATCGTGGGTGGGTGCGTCACGCAGGCGGGCGAGCAGGCGGCGAACGTGGCGCGCAATGCCTGGCTCTCGACGGGCCTTCCGTACACCGTAGCGGCCACGACTATCGACTCTCAGTGTGGTTCCTCGCAGCAGGCGAACCACATGGTCGCCGGGCTGATCGCGGCGGGCGCGATCGACATCGGGATCGCCTGCGGCGTCGAGGCGATGTCGCGCGTGGGGCTGGGGGCGAACGTCTTCAACGGGCCCGGCCTTCCCTACACGGCGGACTGGCCCTGGGACCAGGCTTCTAGCCAGTTCGAGGCGGCGGAACGTATCGCGCGTAACCGGGGGACAACCCGGGAGGAGGTGGACGCGTTCGGCCTCGGTTCCCAGCACAAAGCAGCACGCGCCTGGGCCGAGGGGCGCTTCGAGCGCGAGGTTTCGCCCATCGAGGCGCCGATCCTGGGTGAGAACAGGGCACCCACGGGAGACACTTCTGTTATCACGACCGATCAGGGCGTCCGAGATACGAATATGGAGTCGCTCTCGCAACTCAAACCGGTGTTGCCGGACGGCATCCATACGGCGGGTAATTCTTCGCAGATATCGGACGGCGCTTCTGCGGTGCTGTGGATGTCGGACGAGAAGGCGCGCTCGCTCGGGCTGAGGCCCCGGGCACGCATCGTCGCGCAGGTGCTCGTCGGCTCGGATCCGTACTTCCTCCTCGACGGCCCGGTCGCGGCGACGGAGCGAGCGCTCATGAAGGCCGGAATGTCGATGAGCGATATCGATTTGTTCGAGGTGAACGAGGCATTCGCTTCGGTGGTGCTGTCGTGGGCGAAGGTGCACGAGCCGGACATGAACAAAGTGAACGTCAACGGCGGCGCGATCGCTCTCGGCCACCCGGTTGGCGCGACCGGAAGCCGTTTGATTACGACGGCGCTGCACGAGCTCGAGCGCTCCGGCAAGGGGACGGCACTCGTCTCGATGTGCTGCGGCGGGGCCCTGGCCACGGGGACTGTCCTCGAGCGGCTCTGATGCTCGAGGGGAAGGTCGCGATCGTCACCGGCGCCGGACGAGGGCTCGGGAGGGCCGAGGCGCTCGAACTGGCGAGACTCGGCGCCGCGGTCGTCGTCAATGACCTCGGGGTCGCAGCGGATGGCTCCGGTGCGGACGCGAGCCCCGCCCAGCAAGTCGTGGATGGGATCATGGCAGCGGGCGGCAAGGCGATTGCCAACCAGGCGGATGTCGCGGACTGGGGGCAGGCGAGAGGGCTGATCGAGCAGGCGGTTGAGACGTTCGGCCGGCTGGACATTCTCGTGAACAACGCCGGGTTCCTGCGGGACAAGATGGTCTTCAACATGGAGGAGGAGGACTGGGACTCGGTCATCCGGGTCCATCTTAAGGGCCACTTCTGCACGTCGCGCTGGGCGACGAGCTACTGGCGGGACAGGGCGAAGGAGGAGGGCGGCCCCGTGTACGCGCGGATAATCAATACCGCGTCTGAGGCCTTCCTCGTCGGCTCGCCCGCACAGCCCAATTACGCGGCGGCGAAGGGCGGAATCACCGCGATGACGCTGTCGATCGCCCAGTCATGCGCCCGCTACGGCGTTCGCGCCAACGTGATCTGCCCTCGAGCGCGAACTCGGATGACTGAGGTGCTGGGGAGCATGTACGCGAAACCGGAGAACGGATTCGACGTATTCGCGCCCGAGAACGTTGCGCCGCTCGTCGGCTACCTAGCGTCTCCGGCGGCAGAGCAGATATCGGGGCAGGTGTTCATCGTGTACGGCGGCACCGTATCAGTGCTTGCTGGGCCGCATCGGGAGCGAGACTTCGAGGCGGAAGGCCGGTGGACGGCGCAAGGGCTGCTTGACGCCCTTGACGCGCACTTCCAGAGCCGACAGCCTTTGGCGGGCTATGTGATGCCTTACCAGTAGGAAGAACACATGACAGAAGCGAAGATCAACGGGATTAGCGTTCGATACGAAGATAGCGGAAGCGGGCCAGCGGTCTTTCTGACCCATGGTTACGCGGCGACGGGGCGAATGTGGGCGCCTCAGCGACAGGCGCTGAACGACGCGAGGTATCGCCTGATCACGTGGGACATGCGGGGGCACGGAGGCACGGATAGTCCGGATGACCCGGCGCAGTATTCGGAGGCGCTGACCGTGCGGGATATGATGACGCTCCTCGATATGCTGGGAGTCGAGCGGGCCGTTGTCGGCGGCCTCTCACTCGGCGGGTACATGTCGCTAGCGTTCTACCTTGCTCATCCTGAGCGGGTGCGCGCGCTGGTGCTTTGCGATACAGGCCCGGGATACCGCAACCCGGAGGGCCGGGCGGTCTGGAACCGGCGGGCGGAGAAGCAGGCACTCAACTTCGAGCAGAACGGGCTGGAGGCGGCAAGCCAGAGTCCCGAGGTGCGCGCGACTTTGAAGGACCACCGCTCGGCGATGGGACTGGCGCACTCGGGTCGCGGCATGCTGGCGCAGTTCGATTCGAGGGTGATCGACTCGCTCGCTTACATCAGAGTTCCGGCACTGATCCTTATCGGCGAGCGGGACGAGCCGTTCCTGGCGGGAAGCCAGTATATGGCGAACAAAATCCCGGATGCGCGGCTCGAGGTCATCGCGGAGGCCGGTCACGCCTCGAATATGGACCAGCCGGAAGCGTTCACCCGGGTGTTGTTGGCGTTTCTGGGGTCGTTGCCAGCCTAGGGCGGCTGCCCGTGGCCCCTACGCTTGGACTTCAATCACCCACTTCACGCCTGTCGTCGGCCCGTCCTCGGTGAGAAGCGTGCCCTCGATATCGACAAGGCGGTGCTTGTCCTCTTGCCGGACATTCGTGACTGAGGCGTCGGTGGTTAGGGTGCGGCCGGCATAGTTGGAGGCGCGCATGGCGATCTCGAGGCGCCGGAGGAAGGCGTCGTTGCCGAACCACTCGGTGGCGCAGCGGCCGGCGAAGGCCTGCAGGAACATCGTGTTGAAGAAAATGCCCTCTGCGCCGTTTTCGCGCGCGAACTGCTCGTCGTGGTGGAAGGGGTAGTAGTCGCGGGTCCCGGCGACAGCCTGGATTGCGCGGCGGAGGGTTAGGGGAAGGCTGATCGCGGGCAGCCTTTCTCCGCGATCGGAAGCGTCTTCGGCGTGGTCGGGGGGTTTGCGGACAGAGCTCTGTCCCTGCGAATCGTGGCGCGATCTCGCACCCGGTGAGTACATGAACAGCGTGAAGCTGTGGGTGCCGGCGACTTCGTCATGCTGGTTGCGAAATGTATCGAGGGTCGTCACGAAGTGGCCGGTGCCGAGGCGGGTCGTCTTCTCTTCGCCGATGGAGGCTATCTGGTTCGTGACCGTGAGGAGGTCCCCGTAGCGGATGGGCAGCAGATAGTCCTGCGTCGCGTTCACTGCCAGCGTGGTTGTGCAGCCGGGGAGACTGAGGCGTGCGATCATATTCTCGTGGCGGACTTCTTCCGGCCACACGGGCTGCATGCCCCAGGTAAAGAGCATCGCTGGCGGCGCGTAGGGAGTTTCCAGCCACGTTGATCGCGCATGTGCTTCGTCGAAGTAGATGGGGTTGGAATCTTCGACCATCTCGCACCAGAAGCGCGCCATCGCCTGGTTGACAGCGTAAGGCGCGGGTCGCGGCGGGCTTTCCTTGCCGACGAGCGACGTCTGTTCTTCGGTCAGTTGTGGCATCGGGTCGAATTTCGGGCCGTTGTCGTCAGTGTTCGAATCTGTATAATCGGCGGTACCGGCCGCGCTTGCAACTATCGCGGCGGGTGGGGGATAAGCGTTGTCCATTCTCGCGGGGCTCAACGTAATTGAGGGGTCCGGCCAGGGCGCCGCCGCCATGGCGGGCAAGCACATGGCTGACTGGGGCGCAAATGTCACCATTCTCGAGCCGCCCAAGGGATCGCCGCTGCGCAAGGCGCCTCCGCATTACGAGACGCACGGCGAGCGTCGGAGCGCGACATGGGAATGGCTGTCGCGAGGGAAGAGAGCGGTCCAGCTGACGCCGGAGGGCGCGCGGGAGGCGTGCGCGCGGGCAGACGTTATCTTCGTCGAGAGCGAGCTGGCACTCGCGGTGCTCGAACTCAAGCCGGCGGAGTTGCGCCGTCATTTCGAGGGTCTCACAACGTGCGTCTTGATCACTCCCTTCGCAATCGACGGGCCGTACGCGGAGTACGCGGCCAGCGATCTCGGCATCACGGCGCTCGGCGGCTGGATGAGCGTGCTCGGAGAGCCGTCGCGAAGGCCTCTGCGGCCGGGCGGCGAGATGATGCCGCGCATCAGCGGGCTGTTCGCGCTCGTCGCTGCGCTGACGGGCATGCGGCATGTCAGACAGGGCGGCGGGCCGCAATACATCGAGGTGTCGCAACAGGCTGTGGCAGCGTCGATGTTGATCGCGCCGTGGCTCGTGAAGAGCATGCTCGGCTTCCCGTACGAGCGGCGAGGCAACCCCTGGCCGATGGGGCCGATGGAGTGCGCCGACGGCTTTGTCGGCATTCCCCCGCTAACCCCGACGCACTGGGAGATGATGTGCCAGCTGATGGGGATCGGGGAGATCTTCGAGGATCCGCAGGCGCACGACTACGGATGGCGCACGGCGCATGCGGAGGAACTGAAGGCGCGGGTCCAGCCCTGGCTATCGGAGCGGACACGCCGCGAAGTCTTCGAACAAGCGCAGGCCTTCCGGCTGCCGGCAGCGCCCTTTCAGACGGCGTTCGACCGCTTGCAATGTCCGCAACTCGAAGCACGAGGGTTCTGGAAGGAGTCGGAGATCGATGGCTTCACGGTAAAGGTGCCGCGGGTAAGCTACACGATTCAGGGCGTCCAACCGGTGGAACGGGGGCCCGTGCGGAAGGGAGATGCGGCGGCGATCGGGGCGACCGCCGGTAGCCCATCGACGAATGGTGCTCGGAGCAGCGATGGAGCGCGGCCGTCCTCCTCGAAGCCGTTCGAAGGGATCCGTGTGCTGGACATGACGTGGTTCTGGTCGGGGCCTTACGCGACTGTAATGCTGGCCGCGCTCGGAGCGGACGTCATCAAGATTGAGTCGGCGCAGCGGCCGGACCCCTACCGCTACATCTGGGCGCTGACGGCGAGAGAGAGCTGGTGGGAGTGGAGCCCGCTCTGGGTGGACACGAACTGCGGCAAACGGAGCCTGGCCCTCGATTTGTCCTCGCCCGAAGGGAAGCAGATATTCGAGCGAATGGTCGCGGGGGCGGACGTCGTCATCAGTAACTACGCCAATCGAGTCATGCCGAACCTGGGGCTGACCAGAGAGCACCTCCTGAGCATCAACCCCAACCTGATCGCGGTCACGATGCCCGGCTATGGCCCGGGCGGACCCTGGGAGGAGTACGTAGGCTACGGGGTAGCATTCGAGCAGCTCGTGTGCGCATCGATGACGGGCTACGAAGGCGAAGCGCCGCAGATGATGGGCGGCTTCTGCGACCCGATCGTGAGCCTCCATACGATGACGGCGATATCACTTGCCCTTCAGCAGCGGGAGGCGACCGGCCGGGGGATGGCGGTAGAAGTTCCGCAGTGCGAGACGCTGGACAGTATCTTCGCGCCGGAGCACATCGCCGTGCAGCACGGCGCGCCGGTGCCGACGCGGCACGGCAACAAGCACCCTTGGATGGCGCCCCACAACGCTTACCAGACGGCGGGCAACGATCAGTGGATCACGATTGCCGTCGCTTCCGACGAAGAGTTTTCAGCGCTTGCGAACGGGCTTGGCAGGCCGGAGCTCAGCTCCGACGGCCGGTTCGCCGGCGGTGAGGCGCGCAAGAGGAACGAAGCTGCGCTCGACGCCGCGATCGCCGAAGCCGTGAAAGAGCGCGACGGCGCAGAGCTCGAGCGCGCGCTTCAAGCCGCCGGAGTCAGGGCGTGCCGAGTGGTGAAGGCCTATCTGCTCCCGGAAGACGAGGGCCTCCAGCATATGGGCTTCTTCAAGGAGCTGACGCGCCCGATCACCGGCACGCACTGGCAAAAGCAGTGGCCATTCCGCTTCTCCGGGATAGACGCTTCGCACCAACGGCCCGCACCGATCATGGGTGAGCACACGCACAAGGTGCTACTAGAGTTGCTCGGACTTTCGGACGAGGACTTGGAGCACCTGGAGTCGAGCGGAGTGATCGGCGGATCGATCAAGGCGTTCACGTAGAGGCGGCTGGTGGATTTCACGTACCCGCGGGAGGTCGAAGAATTCCGGAGGGAGTTCGGAGAATACCTCGATTCGGTCGTCACGCTGGAGCTGCTGGACGAGATCTCGACGAGCGGAGCGGAGACGACCGGCCCGCTGACGAAGGCTTTCTGGCGGAGGCTGGGCACCGACGGCTACTTCGGCCTCGGCTGGCCCAAGGAGTACGGCGGCGGGGGCAAGTCCGTCTTGTACCTGCACGCTTTCAACTACGTGATGATGTACCGGCGGCTGCCCGTGCCGATCGTCACGCTGAACACCGTGGCGCCTGCTCTGATGCGCGTCGGCAGCGAGGAACAGAAGAAGGAGTACCTGCCGCGCATCCTTCGGGGGGAAATCGAGTTCGCGATCGGCTATAGCGAGCCGGGAGCAGGAACTGACCTCGCCTCGCTGGAGACCCGGGCGGTACGAGACGGCGACAACTACGTCGTGAACGGCCAGAAGGTATTCACGTCGGGCGCGCACCACTCCGATTACGTCTGGCTCGCCGTCCGCACAGACCCTGAGGCGCCGAAGCACCGAGGCATATCGCTGCTCATCGTGCCGCTGGACTCGGAAGGAATCGAGGTGCGCCCGTTCCCAACGATGGGCGGGTACCGGACGAATTTCACGTTCTACGACAACGTGCGCGTCCCGCTCTCAGCGCTCGTCGGTGAAGAGAACCGGGGTTGGATGTACATCACCACGCAGCTCGACTTTGAGCGTATCGCGATCAGTCCGATTCCGGGCATCGAGCGCGTGTTCGACTCCGTGACGTCGTTCTTACGAGAGAACGGGAACGGTTCGGGCGATTGGACGCCTTCTGCCGTCGCCCGCTGGGCGGCTGACATCAACGCGCTTAAGGTAATGGACCTGAAGATGGCGAGTATGGTGGCGAACGGCGAGGTGCCCTACTACGAAGCTTCCCTGCTGAAGGTGCTCTCGACCGAGTTCCAAACGCGCTTCTACAACGAGGCGCTCCACGCGGTGGGGCAGTCCGGGTTGATTAAGCGCGGGTCTTCGGGGGAGCTACTGCAAGGCGACGTCGAGCGGGCGCTGAAGTCGTCGCTGGTGCTCCTGTTTGGCGGCGGGTCGAACGACGTGCAGCGGGACATCATCGCCACACACGGCCTGGGCCTCGCGAGGTAGCCCGTGCTGTTCGCCGACTCCGAGACCCAGAAGCTTCTCCGTGATACGGCGCGCTCCTTTCTGCGGGACCGCTATCCTTGGGAACGGCTGTACGAGCTGGAGCGCGGCCGGGCGCAGTTTTCGGCGAGCGACCTGACGGAGTTCGCCGGGCTCGGCTGGCTTGGGCTGACCGCACCCGAGCCGGCGGGCGGCGCCGGGGCTTCGCTCCTCGAAGCCGCCGTCGTTATTGAAGAGATGGGCTACGCGGGCGTACCGTCCCCGGTGAGTGTGGGGAGCACGGCCGCATATCTCCTCGCGTCGGTCCAGAACGCCGAGGCAGGGAAGCACCTTCATGACCTAAGTAGTGGGTCCCGACTGTACACGATCGCTGAGTCGAGCCGCCGGACCGAGGCGAACGGGCACTCGCGCGTTCGGGTGGACGGAGGGCGTCTGAGCGGAAATGTACCGCTAGTGCCCTTCGGCATGGCAGCGGACTGCGTGCTTGCGCCGGTGTCGGTTGATGGCGTCGATGCCTTCGCCCTGATCGCGCTCGAGGGCGCCCGACGCGAGCCGGTAATGGTTCTCGACCGGGCGGACTACGCGGAACTGGACTTCAACGATGTGCCTTCTGTTAGCGTTCTCGTTCTGGCCGAGGGGCCGACGGCGGAAGCGATGCACGAGCGTTGCGACGCGCTCTCGACGGCCTTTGGACTGATCGAGCTGGCGGGCCTGATGCAGCGCGTGACGGAGATGACGGCGGAGTACATCTCGAACCGGGTACAGTTCGGGCAGCCGATCGGCAAATTCCAGGCCGCCAGGCATCATGCTGCGGACATGCTGATGCAGACGCAGACAACCCGCTGGACCGCCTACCACGCGCTGGCGCGCTTCGAGGCGGACCCGGACGACAGCCAGGAAATCTGGCTGGCGAAGCACTGGGCTGTGCGCGCTTCCCAGATGGTGTTCGAGGTGGCGCATCTTCTTCACGGCGGAGTGGGAGTCGGCACGGAGTACCCATTGCACCTCCTCACGCAGGGAGTGGCTGCATGGGCGGTCCGGGCCGGCGACTTGAACGAGATGGTGGGCCGTATCAACGGCTCGCTCGGCCTCTTCGGTGCGCGCTCCGCCCAGAGAGCGGTCGTCTGACCGCCTCATGACCATCCGCAACAAGACGGCGATTGCCGGCATCGGACAGACGGAGTTCTCGAGGGACTCGGGCCGCAGCACTCTGCACATGGCGCTCGAGGCGATCCTCGAAGCGCTCGAAGATGCCGGATTGAAGCCATCCGATATCGACGGCATGGTCAAGATGGCGGCGAACGACGATATCTTCGAGATCGACCTCTTGCGATCTCTAGGTCTACCCAACCTCCGTTTCTTCGCCGAGATCCCTCATGGCGGAGGCGCGGCCTGCGGCACGATCGCCTGTGCGGTGGCCGCAATCACGTCGGGGATGGCGGACGTCGTTGTTACTTTTCGCTCCCTAAACGAGCGGTCCGAGCGGCGGTTCGGCCTATCGGGCATGGGAGGTCGCCTCGGCGGATGGATGCAGTACTACCTCCCGCATGGCCTGGTCACGCCCGCCCAATGGGTTGCGATCTTTGCCCAGCGGTACCTTTATGAGTACGGCCACTCGACCGAGGAGTTCGGGCGCGTTTCCGTCCTCTGCCGGAAGCACGCCGCGACGAATCCGCACGCGATGATGCACGGACGGCCGATCACTCTCGAGGAACACCAGGCCTCGCGCTGGATATCTGAGCCGCTGCGATTGCTCGACTGCACTCTCGATACTGACGGCGCTAGCGCCGCGATCGTCGTATCAGCGGAGAAAGCGAAGACGCTGAAGGCAGCGCCGGTTTACGTAGCAGCGGCCGCTCAGGGTACCGGCAGCCGCACGGAGATGATGACAAGCTATCAGCGGCCCAGTCTCGTTAGGCTGGAGGAAGCAGAAGCAGTGGCCGGCGAGCTATACCGGGTGTCGGAAATGACGCCGGCCGATCTGCGAATGGTACAGATATACGACCACTTCACGCCGTTCGTCTTAATGGCGCTGGAGGCGTACGGGTTTGCCAAGCCCGGGAAGGCGCCGGAGCTTCTACACGAGGGGAAGCTTGAGCTTGATGGAGCGATGCCGATGAACACCCATGGCGGGCACCTGGGCGAGGGATACCTGCATGGCTTTGGCCATATCGTCGAGGCCGTGAGGCAGCTTCGCGGCAGCGCCGTTAACCAGGTGACCGGCGTGGGCAACTGCCTCGTGACCAGCGGCACAGGCGTGCCTACGAGCGGGCTGATCCTATCGAAGGAGCCTTACTAGTGGAGTTGCCGCGCCCGTACCCGCGTCCCGACCGCGATACCGCCCCCTACTGGGAGGCGCAACGGCGCCATGAGCTCCGATACCAGCGATGCAGTGATTGCGGAGAATCCCGGTTCCCGATCACGCCGGTATGCCCGGCTTGCCGGTCGTTCGAGTTCGAGTGGACCTCATCATCGGGACGAGGAACCGTTTACAGCTACACGATTGTCCACCACCAGACTCACCCAGCATTCGCCGTTCCGTACACGATAGTCCTTGTTGAGCTGGAGGATGGCCCGCGGGTGGTGGGGCAACTGCGTGCGCCGGATGTCACGCCCATGAGCATCGGAATGCCGGTCAGCCTCGAGTGGGAAGACCATCCCGAGCAGCCGTTGCCGGTGTTCGTGCCGCAGCCGTGAGTTGGCGGCGGGAGCGATCGGGTGCGTTTTTAGCGAGCGGCGACCTCGCTCGTGCCCGACTTGGCGCATGACGACGGGGCGCTCGCGAACGCCCAATCGAGGAGTTTCGTCG
>Ga0114129_10016326_pt1 | contig 10569 bp, 11 predicted proteins | sample RhiMetdeltSRZDD1_FD_80071 | JGI IMG/M metagenome (GOLD analysis project Ga0114129, IMG submission 80071) | Populus rhizosphere microbial communities from Tennessee, USA - Rhizosphere MetaG P. deltoides SRZDD1 (version 2) (version 2) | ecosystem: Host-associated > Plants > Roots > Rhizosphere >... | reverse complement strand
GGGCTGAGGCTCTTCCTCGCGGTATAGTCCGCCGATGCGCGGCGCGCTCGGCGGGTGGCGGGGGCGGTGGGAAGGCCCCGGCGGGGTGAGGGAGCTGCTCACCATCGCCTATCCGCTGGTCCTCAGCCAGATGTCTCTCACCGTCCAGGTATTCGTGGACCGCCTGTTCCTCACCTGGTATTCCACCGAAGCGGTGGCGGCGGCGGTGACCGGCCTGCTCGTGACCTGGTCCGTGGTGGGCCTGTGCATCAACACCGGCGAGTACGTGACCACGTTCATCGCCCAGTACTACGGCGCCGGGCGGCACCGGCGCATCGGCGCGGCCCTCTGGCAGGGGATCTATTTCTCGCTGCTCGCCGGCACGTGCGTGGCCGCGCTGAGCCCCCTCGCGGGGCCGCTGTTCGCCCTCGCCGGCCACGCCGCGCCGCTGCGGGAGTACGAAGCGGCCTACTCCCGCATCCTTCTCCTGGGAGCGGCACCGATCGTGCTGATGGCGACGCTGCCCTCGTTCTACGCCGGCCGCGGGCGGACGCTCCCGATCCTGCTCGTGCAGCTCCTCGCCACCGCGCTCAACGCCGTCCTCTGCTACCTGTGGATCTTCGGTCGCGGCGGCTTCCCGCGCGGCGGGGTGAGGGGAGCGGCCCTGGCCACCGTCACTTCCCAGGCGATCGGCGCTGCGGTCTACCTCGGTCTCGTGCTGCGCCGCTCGCATCGCGAGCGGTTCGGCACCCTGGCGAGCTGGCGGCCGGAGCCGGCGCTGTTCGCGCGGCTGCTCCGCTATGGTCTTCCCGCCGGACTGCAGTTCTCGATCGAGATCATGGCCTTCGCGGTCTTCATGGTGATCGTGGGCCGTCTCGGCACGCCGCCCCTGGCGGCCACCGGCATCGCCTTCAACCTCAACATGATCGTCTTCATGCCCTTCCTCGGGACCGGGATCGCGGTCTCGTCGCTGGTGGGCCGCTACCTCGGCGCCGGACAGCCCGAGAACGCCGAGCGCTCCGTCTGGTCGGCGTTCCGCCTGGGGCTCGTCTACCTGGGCGTGGGGAGCGCGCTCTATCTGCTCGCGCCCCGGCTGCTCCTGGCCCCGTACGCCGCCGGCGCCGACCCCGCCGCCTTCGCCGAGGTGGGACGCTACTCGGTCGTGCTCCTGCGCTTCGTCGCCGTCTACTCGCTCTTCGACATGATGAGCGTCATCTTCGCCGCGGCCCTCAAGGGCGCGGGCGACACGACGTATCCGCTGGTGGTCACGCTCGTGCTGGCGTGGGGAGTGATGGTGATCCCCACCTACGTGCTGTGCACCCACCTCGGCGGCGGTGTCTACGCGGCCTGGACGACGGCCTCGGCCTACATCTTCCTCGTGGGCCTGCTCATGCTGCGGCGATTCCGGAGGGGGGGCTGGAAGTCCCTCCGGGTGATCGAGGAGCCGATGCCGGAGCTGGCGCCGCAGACGGCAACGGCCTGAGGCCGCGAAGCGTCTAAGCGACTCGGAGGAATCATGGACCTGGCACAGGACCTGCGTTACGCGCTGCGAACCCTTGCGGCAAGGCCGGGCTTCACCCTCGTCGTGGTGGTCACGCTGGCCCTCGGCATCGGCGCCAACACCGCGATCTTCACGCTGATGGACCAGGTGCTGTTCCGGCTGCTGCCCGTGAAGGACGCGGGCCGGCTGGTCGTGATCGACGCGCCCGGTCCGTCCTCCGGCGCCACCCACAACCACAGCGACACGCTCACGCCGCTCTCGCATCCCCTGTTCCTCGAGCTGCGCGAGAAGGCCGACGTGTTCGAGGGCGTGCTCGCCGAGTACACGGCGGCGCTGCACGTCACGGCGGGGGGCCAGACCGACCAGGCCGACGGCGTGCTCGTCTCGGGGACGTTCTTCGACGTGCTCGGCCTGCGGCCCGCCGCCGGCCGCCTCTTCACCGCGGACGACGACCGCACGCCGGGCGCGCATCCCGTCGTGGTGCTGGGCCACGGGTTCTGGACGAGGCGGTTCGCGGGCGACCCGGCGGTCGTGGGCCGGAGCGTTCTCGTCAATGGCCACAGCATGACCGTGGTCGGCGTCGCCCCCGCGGGATTCCACGGCATCGAGGTCGGGGAGTCCGCCGACGTGTACGTCCCGCTGATGATGCAGCCCCAGGTGATCCCCACCTGGACGCGCGGCCTGGGGGACTGGCGGGTCCGCTGGCTGACGGTGATGGCGCGGCTGAAGCCGGGGGTGAGCCGAGAGGAGGCCGCGGCCCGCGCGAACGTCCTGTACTCGCAGCTCCTGCGAGAGGACCTGCAACGGATCGAGCCGAGGTCGGAGCGGTACCGGACCGCGTTCCTGAACAAGCGATTGGAGTTGCTTCCGGGCGGCCGCGGCGTCTCGGGCCTGCGTGACCAGTCGAAGACGCCTCTCCTCATGCTCATGGGCATGGTCGGCCTCGTCCTGCTCATCGCCTGCGCCAACGTGGCCAACCTCCTGCTCGCGCGGGCGACGTCGCGGCAGAAGGAGGTGGCGCTGCGTCTCGCGCTGGGAGCCAGCCGCGGGCGCCTGGTGCGCCAGCTCCTCGTCGAGTCCCTGGTGCTCGCGCTCGCGGGAGGGTCGCTCGGGATCGCGGTGTCGATGTGGACGGCCGGCCTTCTGCTGCGGGCGGTGCCCTTCGAGGCGGCGGCCCGCGTCCTGTCGCCCGCTCCGGACCGGCGGGTGGCGCTCTTCGCCCTCGCGCTCTCCGTCCTGACCGCCCTCGTCTTCGGCCTCGTCCCCGCGCTCAGGTCGACGCGCCCCGATCTCGCGCCCACGCTGAAGGACGAAGCGGGCACCGTGCTCGGCGGCTCGGCTCCCTTCCGCTTCCGGAAGGGCCTGGTGGTGGCGCAGGTCGCGCTCTCGCTGCTCCTGCTCATCGGGGCCGGGCTCTTCATGCGCAGCCTGATGAACCTGCGCCGGCTCGACCCGGGCTTCGAGCCGCAGCACCTCGTGGCCTTCTCCGTCGATCCGGCCCTGAGCGGCTATGACCTCGAGCGGCGCTTCGCGCTCCTGAGCCAGATCCAGGACGAGATCGCCGCCGAGCCCGGAGTGCGCTCGGTGTCGATGGCCGACGTCGCGCTCATGACCAACAGCGACGAGAGCCACACCGTGTCGGTTGCGGGCTACCAGGCCAAGGAAGACGAGAACATGAACCCCAACTTCAACGGGGTGGGCCCCGGCTTCTTCTCCACTCTCGGAATCCCGCTGCTGGCCGGCCGCGACTTCACCGAGGCGGACACGCTGGCGTCGCGCCGGGTGGCGGTCGTCAACGAGACGTTCGCGCGCTATTTCTTCGGGGACCAGGACCCCGTCGGCCGCTACTTCGTCGAGAACCGGTTCAAGACGGCGAAGAACCCGGAGACCGAGATCGTGGGCCTCGTCAAGGACACGCGGGCGGGATCGATGCGCGAGGAGCGGCGTCGTTTCGTGTACGTGCCCTACACGCAGGAGACCGACGTCGGCGAGATGACCTTCTACACGCGCACGACGATCGACCCGGCCGCGCTCGGGCCCCGCCTCCGGGCGATCGTGCGGAGCGTGGAACCGATGCTGCCCGTGACCGGTCTGAAGACGATGAGCGCGCAGATCGGCGAATCGCTGTTCGTGGACCGGCTGGTGGCCGCGCTCTCGGCCGCCTTCGGGCTGCTGGCGACGTTGCTCGCCGCCATCGGCCTCTACGGCGTGATGAGCTACACGGTCTCGCTGCGCACGCGCGAGATCGGGATCCGGGTCGCGCTCGGGGCCGACGGCCGGACGGTGCTCATGATGGTGCTCAAGGAGGTGGCCGTGCTGGCCCTGGTCGGCGTGGCGATCGGGCTGCCCGGCGGCTACGGCCTGGGCCGGCTGGTGGAGACGCAGCTCTTCGGCCTGACCGCGCGCGACCCGCTGACGTTCGCGCTGGCGACGCTCACGCTCCTCGCGACGGCCTTTCTCGCGGGGTACCTGCCCGCGCGGAAGGCGACGCGCGTGCAGCCGATGGTGGCGCTGCGGTACCAGTGATCGGGGGACGGGGAGCTAGCCTTCGATCTCGAGCGACCGGGCCAGGGCCTTGAACGTCTCGAGGTGCTCGCGGTCGAGGTTCTTCCAGTCCGCGAGCGCGCGCTCGTAGTCTCCCCACGGCCGCCGCGCCTCCGGGGACGCCGCCGCTTGACGGCGGGCGCCGACGATGACCCGCAGCGCGAGCCGGAAGCCGATGCCGAGGACCTGCAGCCGGAGCAGGAACCGCTCCAGGGCGCTGACGAGCACCTGGTGCAGCGCCGCCCCCACGCCCACGACGGCGATCAGCTCGCGGAGGCGGTAGTCGCGCATGCGGAGGGGGCGGACGGGCACCAGGGCCGCGGCCATCCGGATGAGCACCGCCATCGCGCGCAGGCGCTTGAGGCGGCTCGGCGTGGCCCGCTCGATAGCGGTGCAGGAGAGCTCCAGCAACCGGATCGCCTCGTCGAACTCCCGGCGGTCGCGCGCCTGCTGGGCGCCGCGCAGGCCGCTGTCGGCCATGGCTGCGTCGGCCTGCACCTCAAGCTCCAGCGACTGGACCGCGAACCGCATTCCGGGGGAGAGCAGCTTGTTCCACTCCTTGATCGTGCGCTCGTGCCGGTAGCGCGCGGCCTGGCCGATCACGAAGGCCACGCCGACGAAGCCGAAGGCGCCGAGGACCCAGATCAGCATCCGGCCTCAGGCTCGCGCGAGACCGATGCGGCGCAGCAAGGCCGGCGACACGTCCCCGACCTTCTCTTCCGCGCGCCAGGCGGCATAGGCCCACCAGCCGAGGAGGACGAGATACGCGACCTGGTCGATGCGCCCGAACGTCGCCGCCAGCTCGGAGCCACGCCGGGCAAGGATGCTCGTCCACGTCGAGAAGACGAAAAGGTAGGGGACGAAGCCGGCCAGCAGTGCGCGGTACCACGCGTGAAGGGGCAGGTTGAAGAGGACCACGACCAGGCTCACCGCCGCGAAGAGCCATATGGTGCCCGTGGCCAGCAGCGGGTGCTGGGGCGTGTTGCCGAGCGTCACCGCTGCCGTCGTCGTGAGAAGCGTGGCGCCCAGGAGCGTGCGGGTGAGACGCCAGGTACCGGGAAACGCCGCGACCGCTCGGATGCCCAGCTCCACCGCCACCGCCATCTTCACGACCTCGAGAGTCGTCTGCTCGAAGTGCCAGAACTCCCAGCTCCACAGCCACCGCGGCCACTCGAGGCCAGGGACATCGTAGAACGTCATCCCGGCGAAGGCGGCCGAATCGTAGGTGAGGACGGCCAGCAGGTACACCAGGAAGGACCAGCACCGGCGATGGAGTCCGCGGCGCAATACCCCCACGACGACGACCGCCAGCGCGATCTTGCCGGCGACGGCCAGGGCGAGCTGGGGGGCAGTCGACATCACGCTCCCTCGAGGGGCGGGCAAACCTTCAGCGTCTTGGGAACCCGTCGGCGGTCGATCTTATATCTTTTCAGGCGCAAATATATGGTGCGCCGCGTCACGCCCATCAGCCTGGCCACCCGGGCGATGTTCCACTCGTGGCGCTCCAGGGCGACCACGAGGCGCCGTCGTTCGATCTCGCCGCCCGCCATGGTCGCGGTCTCTACGGCACCGTCGCCCATGAGCGGGCGCTCATGGGCCGCTTTGAGGGCGGCGGCCAGAGCGGTCACGACGGGGTTCGTCGACTCGACGCCCGTCGCGCCTTCGATGAACAAGAGACCGGCCAGGCCCGGCCCATCCATCAGCGGCAGGATGCGGTAGCCGTCGTGGATCACGCGCCGCCCGGCGCGCAGGTCCTTGGCGTCGGCCTTCCAGGCCGCCTGCAGCGCGGTGAGGCGGGACAGCGGAACCTCCCCGGCGAAGCTCGCCAGATCGTCGGCCGCGACCGTAACGACCGCGACGGCCTTGGCCTTGTAGCGCGAGGCCACGTGGTCGAGCAGGCGCATGGCCTGGCCCCGGGGGTCGTCCGCTACCAGAAGCGACAAGGTCTGGTCCACGCTCTCGTCCTCGGTCCGTCCAGGGGGATTCCGGGGCGAATACTACGTCCGAGCCAAGGGTAAAGTCAAAGCCCCTAGAAACTTGACAGCCGGGTATACACTCCCTACACACCCAACCCTGAGGAGGATACGATGCCGCAGCGGTTCCTTGCTTTTCTGTTGTTCGGTGTCCTGTCCCTGGTCGCGCTGGACAGCTTCGAATGGAGAGCCGGGCAGCGAGGCGAGGTGACCCTTGCCACGCCTGCTGGACTCTCGTCGGATGTCCAGGCGATGGACGGTACCAACGGCGCGCCCCCTGGGCCGTACAAGAAGGCGTTCTAGCCCGTAGTCGCCGCCCTGCGGTAAGTGCCAGCGGCAGCCCGCTGCGCTGCTTTGCACGCGTGTTGTCGGCCGTCGTGTGAGAGGTGCGGCTTCCGCGGGGCGGGGCACCGCGCTGTAACGCCCGGCGCCCTCGCGCGTCATAGGAAAGCGCGGCAGACGGCCTACAATCTGGCCGCGCGGGGTTCGGATGCTGAACACCACTATGAGCGCGACGACGGATACCTGTCAGGCGTGCCAGGCCAAGCTCACCCACCTCCTGACCCTGCACGTGTTGGCCGGGCACGACGAACCTCCGAACATGGCCCCGTTCATCTGCCCGAAGTGCGGCCACGCCGGCACGGTCGCTGTACAGATCGGCCGTCGTATCGTGAGGGTTGAGACGAAGCCGTACCTGGAGCCGCTGGGTCGATAGCCTGGGGAAGCTTTGCTCAGGGCGTCAGGCGTGGCGACCCTGACCGGATTCGAACCGGTGCTTCGAGCGTGAAAGGCTCGCGTGCTGGGCCTCTGCACTACAGGGTCGCGACGTTGATCTTAACACCAGTGAGATACCGCGCGAATTGCTGCGAGTACTGTTCATATCGCGCGAGACTGGTGTTGCAGCGGAAGCAGAGGAGTCCGCGAATCCGACCGCTGGAGTGGTCGTGATCCACAGCGAGGCGTCGGCCAGTGTCGCACGCCTCTCGGCAGATCGCGCAGCAGCCTCCTTGTCGCGCGAGCATTTCCGCGAACTCTTTCTCCGAGACACCGCTTCTTACGACCAACTGCGCGCTTCGGCCCCGCGCGGTACACGAGAGGCATCGAGATCGTCCTTCGATGGCACGTGCTCCGCAGCCGATGCAGAGACCCCGCTGACGTCGAGCCGTGCGCCTTGCGGCTCGGCGGCCTAGACAGTCGGAGCAGAGGAGGGTCGGCTCAGCTCGAAATGCTCGACCGCAGTCGCGACATAGCCCGAGTTGGGTGCGCTGCCGATATCGCTCCTGCTCGCGCAGTGACTCGCAGCGCCGACACCACGACTTGCGGCCGGACGGGCTGCGCTTGCGAATGCCGAATGCGTCGAGCGGCTTGAGCTCCCCGCAGCGCGGGCAACGCTTCAGGCGGCCTTCCGCCACGGCGGCGTCGACTCGGCCGGCTCGTCACGCCGGCCCGCCTCGTCCCAGCGATCGGCGGCGACGACGGCCACGATGACGAGCGCGCTGGCCAGGGTCAGGAGCACGGCGGCGGCGGCCTCGAGGATCAGCACGGGTTTCCCTCCCGCGCGCGAGCATAGGCCGAGGCCTGTCCGGGGCAGGTCCGGAACTTCGCCGAACTTTCGCCTTAACGGCGGCGAGCTTCGCTGGCTCCGCCGCCGCCCGTGCGCGGCCTCGCCTCGTTGACGACGATGCTGCGGCCGTTGAGGTTGTAGTTGTTCAGGTCCTTGATCGCCCGGTCCGCCTCGTCGCCCGTCGCCATCTCCACGAAGGCGTAGCCTTTGGAGCGCCCGGTGTCGAAGTCCGTGATCACCCGAACGCTCGCCACCTTCGCGCCGGACCTCTCGAACAGAGTCCTGAGGTCCTGCTCGGTGGTGGAATACGGAATGTTCCCCACGAACAGCTTCGTGTTCGCCATGGAACGGCCTTCCTTGTCGCCCGGTAAAGGGTGAGCGGAGGCTACTCCCGCCCCCGCGGGCTGTCAACGGAAAACGTCCCTGCGGGGGTCAGGCCGCGGCGGAGGTGGCGGGCACCTTCTGCTGGATCAGCAGCGCCACGATCTCCCCACAATAGAGGATGATCGAGACGGACAGCTCGAGCCAGATCGCCAGCACGATGATGCCCTCGAGCGCTCCGTACATCCCGCCGAAGCGCGCGATGTTGCGCACGTACCAGGCGAAGGCCGACTTGGCCGCCTCCCACAGGACCGTGGCGAGCAGGGCTCCCACCGCGGCGTTGCCGCTCGTGGTCACCCGGCGGGGGACGAAGCGGTAGACGAGGAAGAAGAAGCCGAAGGTGATCGCGATCGGCAGGAGCGTGCCGAGGAAGAACCCCAGCGCGGTCAGCTCGCCGGAGGTGCGGAAGCGGAGGATGAGCCCTTCGGACGTGGCGGCCACGAGCGTGAAGGCCATCGTCAGCAGCAGCGCGAGCCCCATCAGCAGCACCATCGCGAGCGCGACCAGGTTGTGCTTGGCGAAGCTGCGGCCGGGCACGCCGAACACCTTCTCGAGGGCGGAGAAGAGCGACGCGAAGATCCGGCGGGAGGTCCAGGCGAGCAGGATCAGGCCCGGCCCGCGGAACTTGCGGGCGTGCTCGATGAACGAGCGCAGCGCCTCGAGCGACGGCGCGTCGAGGTGGACGACCACGCCGCGCACGAGGAGCAGGCTGCCCTGGTAGGCGGCCTCGAAGGATCCGGCCACGGCCACGCCGAGCGAGATCAGGAAGATGAGCAGCGGCAGCAGCGAGAGCAGCGTGTAGTACGCCACCGCCGCCGCGCGGTCGGGGCCGTTGTGGTCCTGGAAGCGGAGGAAGGCCCGCCACGCGATCCGGCCCGCGGCCCGGATGGAGCGCAGCGGTCGGATCACGCCCTCGTCGGGGGCCGGAGCGGCCGCATCTCCACTCGGCTCAGATGCGCGTCGTCCCGCGTGCGGAGCAGATCGAGGACGGCCTCCGCGACGTCCTCGGGCGCCAGCTTCCAGGATGCGTCCTCGCGCTCCCCGCCGAACCCGGTGGCCACGGACCCCGGCGCGATCGTCGTGACCTTCACGCGCTGCTGCCGCACCTCCAGCATCAGGCAGCGCGCGAAGTGGTCGAGCGCCGCCTTGCTCGCGCAGTAGGCGGCCATCCCCGCGATGGGGTTCTGCCCGGCGAGCGAGGAGATCATGAAGACGTGGCCGCCTCCGCGTGTGAGATGGGGAAGGGCGGCGCGGGTCAGGCGGAAGACGGCGTTGAGGTTGGTGTCGAGGACCCGCTCCCACTCCTCGTCGCTGGTGTCGGCCACCGGCGCGTGCTGGCCGATCCCGGCGTTGTTCACGAGGATCTGCAGCCGCCCGTGCGCCTCCACGGCCCGCGCGACCGCGGCGGCGCAGACGCCGGGATCGCGGAGGTCGCCGGGAAAGGCGAAGGCGCGGCCGTCGGCGGCGACGATCTCGCGGACGAGGCGGTCGAGCTCCGAGGCGGTGCGCGCGACGACGGTCACGCCCGCGCCGGCCTGCGCGAGGCGGCGCGCGATGGCGCGCCCGATGCCTCGGCCGGCGCCGGTGACGAGCGCCGAGGCTCCGCGCAGCTCCATTCTCCGAGTATACCAAGGCGCCTATCTCCTTGAATCGAAGTGGAGGCGGCCCTATATTCGATCGAGGACGCGCCGCGCATGGACCCCGCACCGGTCGCGCGCCGCGCGAGCTCCACACGGAATGGAATACAAGGACTATTACAAGATCCTCGGGGTCCCGAAGAACGCGACGGCGAAGGACATCAAGGCCGCGTACCGGAAGGCCGCCCGCAAGCATCACCCCGACGTGAACAAGGGTGATCCGAAAGCCGAGGCGCGCTTCAAGGAGATCAACGAGGCCAACGAGGTTCTCTCGGACCCCGAGAAGCGGAAGCGCTACGACTCGCTCGGACCGGACTGGCAATCGCAGTTCCGGCCCGGCGCCGGCGCGGGCTGGCCGGGTGGCCCGGGCGGTCGGGGGGAGACCGTCGAGGTGGAGTTCGGCGACGACGTCGGCGGCTTCTCCGATTTCTTCCGCACGATCTTCGGCGGTGGATTCGGCAACGTTCGGGAGGGCGGCGGCTTCCGCACGAGCGGCGGCGGGTTCGAAGAGATCTTCGGCCGCGCGGCGCGGGAGCCCGCGGGCCAGGACGTCGAAGGCACTGCCGATCTGACCCTCGAAGAGATCGCCAAGGGCACCAGCCGCAGCGTGAAGGTGGGAGAGGGACCCTCGGCCCGGACGGTCGAGATCAAGATCCCGGCCGGCGTGCGGGAAGGCTCGCGGGTGCGCGCCGCGGGCGAGGGAGCCGGCACTACCGACGGGCCGCGTGGCGACCTCTATCTCCGCGTGCGGACCCGGCCGCACCCGCACTTCGAGCGCAAGGGAGACGATCTGGAGACCAAGGTCTCGGTGCCCCTCACGACCGCCGTCCTCGGGGGGGAGGTGCAGGTGCCGACGCTCGAGGGCCCGGTCGGCATCAAGGTCCCGCCCGGCTCCCCGGCCGGCCGGACGTTCCGCCTCCGCGGCAAGGGCCTGCCCCGCCTCGACGCCCCGGGTCGGGGCGACGTCCTGGCCGCGCTCAACGTCGAGCT
>Ga0114129_10016325_pt1 | contig 10569 bp, 10 predicted proteins | sample RhiMetdeltSRZDD1_FD_80071 | JGI IMG/M metagenome (GOLD analysis project Ga0114129, IMG submission 80071) | Populus rhizosphere microbial communities from Tennessee, USA - Rhizosphere MetaG P. deltoides SRZDD1 (version 2) (version 2) | ecosystem: Host-associated > Plants > Roots > Rhizosphere >... | reverse complement strand
GCTCGCCGGGATCGTCGCGGTCTGTTCGTGCGAGGAATTCGAGGCGGCGCTTGATCGATTGCGCGAGCGACCACGCGCTCGACAGCGCTCGCTTGTGGAGCACTGACGCTGCCAGACAGGCGCGATCCTGTTCCACATGGGTCGCGCTCGTGTAGCGCGCGAGCAGCGTGTGCATGCGCGCTTCAGCCGCGCTTCGCCGCACGTGGAGCGCGTGGACGCGGCGGGACGCGCCGGCGCGGATGTCGCTGCGGCGGCGGCGGAAGACGAGCAGCGGGTCGCGATCGAGAGAGTCGAGCGCGCCGAGACCGGAGAGCGAGGCGAACGACTGTCGATCGCCGCTGTGCGGCGTCGCCGTCAGCAGGAGGACGTACGCCGCCTGCGACGCGAGTGCGCCGACCGCGTCGCGGCGCTCGCTGTTCCCGGCCGCGCCGTGCGCTTCATCCACGACGAGGACGTCCCAGGGACTCGCGGCGACTGCCGGGAGAACCTCCGGCCGCTTGACGTAATCGATCGACGCGATCGCGACGCGTGCGATCGTCCACGGGTTGATGCCGACTGGCAGCGTGGCCCGGCGCGTCCGCAGGGTCGCCGCGTCGGCGACTTCAGCATCGATGTCGAAGCGCGCCCGGAGCTCCTGTGCCCACTGTTCGCGCAGCCCCGCCGGCGTCAGCACGAGCACGCGATCCGCGGAGCCGCGCGCGCGGAGCTCCGCGATGACGATGCCCGCTTGAATCGTTTTGCCGAGACCGACGTCGTCCGCGAGCAGCAGGCGCGAGCCGAGTCCTCGCAGGATGGCCAGGGCGGGCTCGAGCTGATGCGGCATCACGTCGAGGCGTGCGTGCCGGATCGTCCGCAATCCGCCGGGCGGCGTCTCGCCCGCGGCGAGCGCGCGGCACGCGCGGCGCCAGAGCGTCGCGCGGACGAACCGCGGCCGTTTGACGCGGTCGATCGGATCGATCGTCTCGAAGGGCGCAAGGACCCGGCGCTGCACGCCGAGGTTTGGCGGCGCGACGCCGGTCAGCGTGACGAGCTGACAGTCGTCGTACGCGCGGATGCCGTCGATGCGCCAGCGAGCGCGCCGCACGGTGACCAGTTGCGAAATCTGCATCACGCATCGGCCGTCCGCGGTGCAGAAATTGCCGCGCGCACCGACGCGCGGCTCACGGAATCAATAAGTTAGATGCGCTGCACCCGGCGGCCGCCGATGGATAGGGCAACGCCCATGCCGCCCGAACATGACAAGTCCGACAAGTCAGACTCATTCCAAACATTACAGGTCTGACAAGTCAGACCGGAGACCATCAGCGACGAGTCACGCGGGGCGGGTCGTCGGTGTCGAGGATTTCGTCCAGCTTCGCCAGGAGCGCGGCGAAGCCGCACTGCTCGGGATCGAAGAAGCCCCACTCGTCTTGAATCGGTTTGTGCCGGGCCTGCGCGCGCGGCGACGGCGTGTGGGCGCCCATCATCATCCGATGGGACTGCTCCCGTTCTTCGGCCGACGGCGTTTTGACGGCGACGCATTCCATCGCCATCGCCGGCCACAGCTGACTGACGCCGAGCCGCGCCGGCGTCCAGCGCTCGCGCTCCCTTGGAGGAACAGCAACGGGAACGGCAGCGGCGATATCGACCGGCCGGGGGGCCGGCTGGCGGTCCACCTCCTGCCACTCGTCATGCTTGGTCCGTCCGAGCGGCTCGTCACGTTTGTCCCGTGCGACCGGCTCGTCCCGTTTTTTCCGTCCGAACGACCGCAGCTTGCCGAAGACCGCGTGAATCAGCGAATCGTCGCCGCTGACATTGAGATCGTAGACCAGCGGCTCGTCATCCTTATTAGTACTGGGAGACGCGTCCACATCCCATTCGCGTAAGTCGCTCGCCGACATGTCTTCGGCCCGCGCCGCCTCGGCGAGCAACGCCGCCAGATCGAGGTCGACGGAATTGTCCGGGACGTCGGACTCGACGATGTCATCCGCTCGCTGATCCGCCTCGATTTTGGCGATGGTCTCGTCCGCCAGCGCTTCGCGCGCCACGAACGCTTCGATTTGCGCGATCGCCGACTGGACGGTCGCGGTCGCAGCGAGCGCGTCGATCATCACCGGCATGTTGGACTGGACCGGCAGCCGCACGGGCCGGACGGGCCTGTCGGGCACAACCGGCACGACGGGTTCGTCGATCGCTTCAAGCTCTTCGCGGATCGGCTCGGCTTCTTCGCGGAATGACGCGACCTCTTCGCGGATCGGCTCGACGGACTCGTTCATCGCGCCGACCCATTCGCGGGTGGGTTCGACCGGATCGCTCATCGCATCGATCCACGCGCGGATCGGCTCGACCGAGTCGCGCGTGGCGTCATCCCATCTGCGAGCTCGCTCGAACGGATCGCTCACCGCGCCGCGCGATTCGTGAACTGGCTCTTCGACCGGCTCGGTCGCGGCGCCCGCCCATTCGCGCACCGGTTCGACCGTCTCGGTCACCGTTTCGAACTCTTCACGGATGGGTTCGAACGGCTTGCTCGCCGCGCCGGCCCATTCGTGCTCTTCGCGCATCGGCGCGATCGGCTCGTCCGTCACGCCGAACTCTTCGCGAATCGGTTCGAACGGTTTGCCCGCCGCGCCGGCCCATTCGCGGATCGGCTCGACCGGCTCGCCCATCGTGCCGAACTCTTCGCGCGTCGGCTCGACCGGCTCGCTCATCGCGGCGGTCCATTCCGTGTCGTCCCCGGCGGACTCGGTCCGCAGGGTCGCGGATTCGCGCGCCACCGCGGCCGCGATCGGTTCCTCGCCGAACGTCTGACGACTGCTCGCCGCCGGGTTCATCGCGAGCTCCGCGGCCGCACGCTCCAGGTATTCGGCGCACTGCGACGCGAACACCGTCGGATCGCATCCGTCCGGCACGTCGTCTTCCTTCGACTTCGAGAAGCCCAGCGCCGACAGCATGCCGCCCGAACGGCGCGATCGCTTCCGCGGACCGGCCAGCACCGGAATCGTGAGCGTCTGCACGTGCGCCGCGGCGCCGTTGAGCGCGCGCAGCCGCTCGCCGAGCACGACCTCGTCGGTCCGCGACAACAGCGCCGACGTGAGGATCAGGTCGGGCACGCGATCCCCGATCGCGGCGAGCGCGCGCTCCGCCGTCTCGGCGAGCACGAAGTCCGCATGCAGCCGGCTCTTGACGACGGCGTTCAACTGATTCGCCTGGCGGCGATCGGGTTCGATGGCAAGTATGAGCGGCATAGCTGGTTCGTCGGTTCTCTCTAGGTCCTCAACATGAACAACACGAGCACGGTGCTGGCGAGGACGAAAATCACCAGCGGCGCGTGATCGAGACTCTGCGTGCGCGCCGCTTCGATCACGACGCTCGCGAGGTCGCGCATGCGATGGCCGGCGTCGGCCAGCTCGCCTGACGGCGTCCGGCCGGCGAACCGCATCGCCACCTGCTCGCGCACACGCTCGTCGAACATGACGAGCATCGTCAGCAGCGTCGCCAACGCGCCAATCGATATCAGCGTGTCGCCGAAAGTGCGTTTCATGCTCACCATTGCATCTTCTCCCCAGGAATTTCGAACGCCTCGTCTCTCACGCGCGTGAGAACACTCCGGCCTGAGGTGATTAGGCAATTGCCATTCCGATCAGTACATGGTGGCGATTTCCTTGCGATTCGCGCGATGTGCGGCACCGTGTTCCATTCCGCAAGCGGCCGCATCCCACGAAATTGGCGCGAGGAGTTACGAATGTGCGGCGAAGCGCCGGCCGCCGACCTCGTCCACTTTGCGCAGAAACGTCGGCTCGCGATCGGTGCTAACCGCAGCCACGCACCGCGACTTACGAGTGGTTTACGCGGTGCCGCGCCGTGCCGTGGTACGGCCGTTGCCTTTTGACCGCTCGTCTCGCGGCCGTGCATCACGCACGTGACCGCATCTCGCACACAGGGCATGCGCGTTAGGACAGAACGCGCGCGGAGGAATCGATGGATCTCATGAATCGGATGCGTGCGTTGGTTCGCGGCGACGAAGGACAGGACCTGCTCGAGTACGCGCTGCTCGTCGCGTTGATCGCCCTCGTCTGCTTCGGCGCGATCGGGCTCGCCGGCGGCAAGGTGAACGCAATCTTCACCCAGATTACGAACGCGATCTAACTCAGGACAAGGGGAGGACACAATGGACGCGCTTCTTACGTACGTCAACCGCCTGGTTCGCCGCGAAGAAGGCCAGGACCTGCTCGAGTACGCGCTGCTCGTGGCGCTGATCGCCCTCGTCTGCTTCGGCGCGATCGGTCTCGCCGGCGGCAAGGTGAACGCAATCTTCACCCAGATCACGAACGCGATCTAGCTCACGGCAATTGGAGGAGATGATGAACGCGCTTGTTACTTACGTCAGCAGCCTGGTTCGCCGCGAGGAAGGCCAGGACCTGCTCGAGTACGCGCTGCTCGTCGCGTTGATCGCGCTCGTCTGCTTTGGCGCGATCGGTCTCGCGGGCGGCAAGGTGAACCAGATCTTCACCGACATCACGAATGCGATCTAGTTTGACCAGACTGGACGGAGGCGGAGTCATCCGCCTCCGTCCGACGAAGGCGGGGTCGAGGATCCATATGCAAACAGTACTGACACTGGTGGCGCGACTGGCGCGAGATGAGAACGGACAGGACCTGCTCGAATACGGGCTGCTGGCCGTGCTGATTGCGATCGTCGTGATGGCTGGCGTCACGACCCTCGGCCAGACAATCAACGGGCTCTTTTGGACGACCATTGCTCAAAACTTTTGAACCGATCGTCGTGTGCGCCGTGGCGGGCGGCGGCGCGTCGAGCGCAGCGATTGACCTTCGCGTGCGCCGCGTGCCGAACCCGATGACCCTCGGCATTACCGCGGTCGGACTGATCCTGGCGGCGTTCCAAGTGACGAGCGTCACCATCGGCGGCGCGCTGGTGGGACTGGTGCTCGGCTTCGCGCTGATGCTGCCGGGACACGTGATTGGCGCCACCGGCGCCGGCGACGTCAAGTTGATGGCGGCGCTCGGCACGCTGCTCGGTCCCGGACGAACGGGGAGCGCCTTCATGTATACGGCCATGGCCGGCGGCGTCATCGCGCTGATCGTCGCAGCACGGCGCCGGCGGATGCGCGTGACGATCGAGCGGACCGCGGCGCTCCTGAGCACGTCGGCCGCGGCGGCCGACATCGAGCATCCGCGTGAAGACAACCGGTTCGCCTACGCGCCGGCCATCGCCGTGGGCGCGTTCCTGGCGGCCCTGGGACTCTGATTCGGATTCTCGATTCGCGACCACCGACTGCGACTAGCGACCAAACGACTGGGACTGGTGACTGAGGACTAGGGACTGAGGACTTTATGACTCGCATGCGCGTGTTCATCGTGTTCGTGATGGCGATTACGGTCGGCGGGGCGTTCGCGTTCGCCACCTACAACTACGTTCAGAGCATGCCGGCGAAGACGGTCACGATTCCGACCAAACCGGTCGTCGTCGCCGCCTCCGATCTGGACGTCGGCGCCGAGCTTCAGCGCGACGACATCCGGATGGTCGATTGGCCGGCGAACGCCGTGCCGGCCGGCGCCTTCAGCGATCCGAACGAGCTCTACGGACGCGGCCTGGTGCTCCCGGTCATTCAGAACGAGCCGATTCTGCCGATGAAGCTCGCGTCGAAGGATGCCGGCGGCGGCCTGCCGCCCGCGATTCCGCAGGGCCTTCGCGCGGTGTCGGTGCGCGTCAACGAAGTCATCGGCGTCGCCGGCTACGTCCTGCCCGGCACGCGCGTCGACGTCGTCGTCGTGCTCAACCCGACGGATCAGCATCGCGACATCACGTCGAAGGTGATTCTGACGAACGTCCAGGTGCTGGCGGCGGGCACGAAGATCGATCGCGAGACCGACAAGAACAAGCCGATCGCGGTCACCGTCGTGACGCTGCTCGTCAGTCCCGAGGAAGCGGAGCGCCTGACACTGGCGAGCAGCGAAGGCAAGATTCAGCTCGCGCTGCGCAACCCGCTCGATCGCGAAACGCCGGCGACCCGCGGCATCCGTCCGGCCTCGCTGCTGGGCGCGGCGCCGATCGTCCGCGCCGAGCGTCCAGCGGGCAGCGCGCGTCCGTCGTCGGCGAAGGCGGAACCGGTAGTGGTGGCGGCGCCCGAGCCGGCGACCGTTGAAATCATCCGTGGCGACAAGCGCGCACGTGAAGTCGTGCGCCAGGAGAACTAAATCATGCGTCGGCTAGCTTTCATCTTCCTGATCGCAATCGCTCACAGCTCGATCCTCTACGCGGGGGCGGGCGACGCGGAGAGCGTGCACCTGATGGTGGGCCGCTCGGCGGTCCTCGACACCGGCGGGACGATCGCCCGCGTGTCCCTGACCAGCGCCGACATCGCCGACGCCCTCGTGACGTCGTCGAGCCAGGTGCTCATCAACGGCAAGATGCCGGGCACGATTTCCCTCTTCGTCTGGGATCGCGGCGGCGCGCTCAAGCGCTACGAGGTCGTCGTCCAGCGCGACCTCGCGCGGTTGTCCGAGCAGCTGATCAACCTGTTCCCCGGCGAGTCGATCACCGCGCACAGCAACGGCAAGTCGGTGGTGCTCTCCGGCAGCGTCACGCACAAGGACGTCGTCGAGAAGGCGTCGAGCGTGGCCGCGGGCTACGTCGACAAGAAAGAAGACGTCGTGTCGCTGCTCCAGGTGCGCGAGTCGGGCGCCAATCAGGTGCTCCTCCGCGTCCGGTTCGCCGAGGTGAGCCGCAACGCGCTGACCGAGCTCGGCGCCGGATTCTTCACGAGTCCGACCGGCGTCAAGAACACGCTCGCACGCGTCACCACGCAGCAGTACCCGTCGCCCACGTTCACCGATCTCAAGTGGACGAAAGAGAGCGGCGATTTCGGCGCGCCGGTGACGAGCGCGGAAGGCAAGTTCAACTTCGGCGACTTCCTGAACTTCTTCCTGTTCAGCCAGAAGTACGACCTCGGCACGATGGTGCGCGCGCTTCAGAGCCGCGGTCTGTTCCAGAGCCTCGCCGAGCCGAACCTGGTCGCCGAGAGCGGCAAGGAAGCCAGCTTCCTCGCCGGCGGTGAATTCCCGGTGCCGATCGCGCAGCCGACCAACGGCGGCACGAGCGTCACGATCATGTTCAAGGAGTTCGGCGTCCGCCTGAACTTCACCCCGATCGTCAACGGCGACCGCGTTCACCTGAAGGTGCGGCCCGAGGTGAGCACGCTCGACTTCGCCAACGGCGTCACGCTGCAGGGCTTCCGCGTGCCGGCGCTGTCGACGCGCCGCACCGAGACCGAGCTCGAGCTGGAGAACGGTCAGACGTTCGCCATCGCCGGCCTGATCAACAACACGATGAACAAGACGCTGCAGAAGGTGCCCGGCATCGGCGACATCCCGATCCTCGGCCTGCTGTTCAAGAGCCAGGCGGCGCAGAAGGATCGGACCGAGCTCGTCGTCATGATCACGCCGGAGATTCTGCCGCGCGGATCCAGCGGCGTGTCGCCGAATCTGCCGAAGCTCCAGGAACCGTTCCTGCCGCCGCTCGATCCGAAGAAGTCGCGCGAGCAGCCGGCGCCCGCGTTCAAGGGCGCGCCGTGGGTGTCGACGGCCCCGGCCTCGTCTCCGAATGTGGCGCAGGGCTCGGCTCCGGCGAACCAGGGCTCGTCGCAGACCACGCTCGACCCGGCGGATGCCGCCGCCGCGGTATCGGCGCTGAACCCGACGACCAAGCAAGTGATGAGGCCGGAGACGACCCCGGCCGCGCGCCCGGCCGATTCGAATACGACGACGCCGCGCAAGCTGACGCGCGACGAGCAGACGGCGTTCGAGCACGCCAGGCAAGAAGAGCAGGCGAAGCGCGGGACCGATCAGCGCACGCAGGCGGCTGCCGCGAAGCAGCTCGCCCGCCAGGCGGAGGTCGATCGGAAGAAGGCGCAGGAGGACGGAAAGCGCCTCGCCGAAGTGCAGAAGCGCCAGGCCGTGATCGACAAGGCCGCGCAGGAGCTCGCCGCGAAGCGCGCCGCCGAACAGGCGAAGAAGCAGGCCGAGATCGACAAGAAGAACCAGAAGGCCGTCTCGGACGCGGAAGCCAAGTTGAAGGCAGCCCAGGCGGCATACGACGCCGAGATGGCGCGCTCGAAAAAACAGTAGGCGGAGCAGCGAGAAGTCAATGGCGCACCTGGTCGGACAGATAGTCAGCGAAGACGACGCGTTCAAGAAGCACGTAGGCCGCTTGCTGCGGGCCGGCGCGATTCCCATCAGCGTCCTCGACGATCGCTCGTCGCGGGACGCCACGCCGCCCGACGTGGTGATCGTCGACGCGCGCGGCGACAGCTCCTCGGCGATGGCGAACATCGAGCGCCAGCGCGCCGCCAATCCGGGCGCGGGCGTGTTCGCCGTCGCGCTGATGGCGGATCCCGAGGTCATCCTGCAGTCGATGCGCGCCGGCGCGAACGAGTTCTTCACCTGGCCGCCGCCGGAGGAATCGTTTCACGGCGCCATCCGCCGCACCGCCGCGCGGCGCGAGACGGTGCAGGGCGCGAAGCCGCCGGCGACCACGCTCGTGTTCTTCGGGTCGAAGGGTGGCGCCGGCACCACGACGGTCGCGGTGAATTGCGGCGTCGAGCTCGCCCGTCTGAGCAAGCGGTCGACGGTCATCGTCGATCTGAAGGCGGGACTCGGCGAAGTGGCGCTGTTTCTCGGCGTCCGGCCCCGGTTCAGCCTGCTCGACGCCATCGACAACCTGCACCGGCTGGATCGCGAGTTCCTGCGCGAGCTGGTCGTGAAGCACAAGTCAGGGCTCGAAATCCTCGCCGGATCGGATCACTTCGATCGGCCGGGCGCCGCCGACGCGGGCGCCATCGAGGAGCTGCTGCGGTTGCTCGCGCGTCAGTACGAGTGCATCCTCGTCGACGCCGGCAGTCAGATCAACTCGTGCACGGTCGCCGCGCTGTACACGGCCGACCAGCTGTTTCTCGTGGCGAACCCCGACGTGCCGTCGGTGCGCAACGCGCAGCGGCTGCTCGATCGCGTGCGGCAGCTCGGCGCCGCCGGCGAGCGCGTGCGCGTGCTGCTGAATCGTGCGGCCGAGCCGTATCCGATTCCGCCGAAGCAGATCGAAGGGGCGCTCGGCCATCCGATTCACCATACGTTCCCGAGCGACTACAAGACCGTCTCGACGGCGCTCAACTCGGGCGTGCCGCTCGCGCTGGCGGGCAACTCCGAGATTGCGGGCCAGTTCGATCGGTTCACGCGCCGGATTCTCGATCCGGGCGCCGAACCGCCGGTCGAGCCGTCGAAGAAGGGTCTCCTGGGTCTCGAGCGCATCGCGTCGCTCTGGTAAACGAACATGAGCTCAATAGCCACTCCCACGCCGGCCGCGGGAAATCGACCCGGCCCCCGCGGACCGCAGCCGCGCCAGCAGTATCTCGATCTGCGCGCGAACATCCACAAGAAGCTGCTCAACCGGTTGAACCTCGAAGCGCTCGCGCAGGCGGATCGCTCGCGCGCCGAGAGTGAAATCCGGACGCTGCTGCAGGAACTGTTGTCGGAGGAAGGCGCGCCGCTCAGTCTCTCGGAGCGCGAAGCCCTGTTCGGCGACATCCTGGACGACGTCTTCGGACTCGGACCGCTCGAGCCGCTGCTCCGCGACACGTCAGTGAGCGACATCCTCGTCAACACCTACAAGAACGTGTACGTGGAACGCGGGGGCCAGCTCCAGCACGTCGCGACAACCTTTCAGGACGACCGACACTTGATGCGTGTGATCGATCGAATTGTCAGCGCCGTCGGCCGGCGCGTGGACGACAGCTCGCCGATGGTGGACGCGCGGCTGCCCGACGGATCGCGCGTCAACGCGATCATTCCGCCGCTCGCCGTGGACGGACCGCTGTTGTCCATCCGCCGTTTTCCGGCGGAGCGGCTGAAGGCGGACGACCTCGTCAACCTGCGCGCGATGACGCGGCCGATGCTCGAGTTCCTCTCGCACTGCGTGAAAGCGAAATTGAACGCTCTGATCAGCGGCGGCACCGGCGCCGGCAAGACGACGCTGCTCAACGTGCTCTCGGGGTTCATCTCGGAGCGCGACCGCATCGTGACGATCGAGGACGCCGCGGAGCTCCAGCTCCATCAGGAGCACGTCGCGCGGCTCGAAACGCGTCCGCCCAACGTCGAAGGCAAGGGCGCCATCCGCCAGCGCCAGCTCCTGATCAACGCCCTGCGTATGCGCCCCGACCGCATCGTCGTCGGCGAGGTGCGTGGTGAAGAAGCGCTCGACATGCTGCAGGCGATGAACACCGGCCACGATGGATCGCTGACGACGGTGCACGCCAACACGCCGCGCGACGCCCTGAGCCGTATCGAGACGATGATCGCGATGGGCGCCACGAATCTTCCCGAGCGCGCGATGCGCCAGCAGATCTCGTCGGCGATTCAGCTCGTCATCCAGCAGACGCGACTGAGCGACGGATCGCGCAAAGTGACGAGCGTCTCGGAAATCACCGGCATGGAAGGCGACATCATCACCATGCAGGAGATCTTCCTGTTCGAGAAGATGGGCATCACGCAGGACGGCAAGGTCATCGGACGCTTCCGCGC
>Ga0114129_10016323_pt1 | contig 10570 bp, 5 predicted proteins | sample RhiMetdeltSRZDD1_FD_80071 | JGI IMG/M metagenome (GOLD analysis project Ga0114129, IMG submission 80071) | Populus rhizosphere microbial communities from Tennessee, USA - Rhizosphere MetaG P. deltoides SRZDD1 (version 2) (version 2) | ecosystem: Host-associated > Plants > Roots > Rhizosphere >... | reverse complement strand
GGCCTCGTCGGGCACGGCCAGGGTGACGCGGCCGGGCGCGCGGGCTTCGGGGCTGTCGACCATGACCAGGGTGTCGCCGACGCGGACGTAGTGACGGTAGTGGGCGCCGAGGAACAGGCTCTCCTCCAGCTCGCCGGCGAGCGTGGCGCGGGCGGGGGCGTCGAGACGAAGATCGGACGAGCGCAGGACGGCCAGCACCGGGCCGCGCAGCGGGCCGGTGTACGGCAGCGCCTGGCCGGCGATGCGCAGCGTGCCCGCCTCGGCGTGAGCGCTCACGCGCGTGGTCACGCCGAGGAAGTCGGCGGCGAAGGCGTCGGCCGGTCGGCGGTACACGTCCTCCGGCGCTCCCGCCTGCACGACCGCGCCCGCGTTCATGAGCACGACGTGGTCGGCGATGGCGAGCGCCTCCTCCTGGTCGTGCGTCACGTAGATGGCGGTGAGACCGACGCGGCGCTGCAGACGGCGGATCTCCACGCGCAGGCGCTGGCGGACCTTGGCGTCGAGGTTCGACAGCGGCTCGTCCAGCAGCAGCACGCGTGGCTCCACCACCAGCGCGCGCGCGAGGGCCACCCGCTGCTGCTGGCCTCCCGAGAGCGCGGACGGTTTGCGCCGGGCGATCGCCTCCGCGTCGCCGATCTCCACGAGCCGCAGCGCCTCGAACGTTCGCCGCCGGACCTCGTCGCGGGGGCGGCGCGCGAGCCGGAGGCCGTAGGCGACGTTGTCGAAGACGGTCATGTGCGGCCAGAGCGCGTAGCTCTGGAACACCATGGCCGTGGAGCGGGCTTGAGGCGCCGCGGTGGTGACGTCGTCGGCGCCGATGCGAATGCGGCCGGCGTCCACGCGCACGAAGCCCGCGATGGAGCGCAGCAGCGTGGTCTTGCCGCAGCCGGACGGTCCCAGGATGGCCGTGAGCCGGCCGTCGGGGAAGGCGAGGGACACGTCGGTCAGCGCGTTCACGACGCCATACCGCTTCGAGATGCCGTCGACGACGACGCCGGGCATGACGCGGAGTCTAGCCGAAGCTCACGACGATCCGGTCACGCCAGCCAGGCGCGGGCGCGGCCACGCGGCTGGCGGCCGGCCGCGGCCAGCGCCTTGCGCGCGGCGTCCTCCGCGGTCGTCGCGCGGAGCAGCGGCACGCGCCGCCCGTCGGCCTGTCGCAGACGCCACGTGCGCAGTCCGACGACGGGGACACCAAGCTTGAGCGCCATCGCGATCTCCGAGAGCGTGCCGTACATCCCGCCGATGGCCACCAGCGCGTCCGATGAGCGGACGACGAGCACATTGCGCGCCTGATCCATGCCGGTCACGACGGAGACGGTGACCCAGCGGTTGGCGTCGTCGCGCGAGAAGCCCGGCAGGAGACCAAGGACCACGCCACCCGCGCGCGCGGCGCCGCGCGAGGCCGCTTCCATCACCCCCGCGAGACCGCCGCACACGAGCACGGCGCCCGCGGCGGCGATGGCCGCACCGACGCGCTCGGCGTCGCGAGCGGTGCGGCGCGAGCACACGCCTTCACCGACGACGCCGATCTGGAGCGCCATGCCGCCGGGATACTAGCACGCGGCCGGCGGCGCGGGTCAGCGCGCGGGCTGCGGCTTGCGGAGTCCCACCGCCCGACGCGCGGCCGCCGCGGCGCGGCCGAGCGCGAGCCGGGCGCGCTCCATGTAGAGGTACATGACGGGCGTCGTGTAGAGCGTCAGCAGCTGGCTCAGGAGCAGGCCGCCGACGATGGTAATGCCGAGCGGGCGTCTCAGCTCGGAGCCGGTGCCCGTCCCGAGCGCCAGGGGCAGCGCGCCGAGCAGCGCGGCCATCGTGGTCATGAGGATGGGCCGGAACCGCTGCAGGCAGGCGCGGTGCACGGCCTCGCGCGCGGGAAGGTGATGATGGCGCTCCAGGTCGAGCGCGACGTCGATGACCATGATGGCGTTCTTCTTCACGATGCCGATCAGCAGGATGATCCCGATGATGGCGATGACCGAGAGGTCCAGCTGGAACAGCAGGAGCGCCAGCAGGGCGCCCACGCCCGCCGAGGGCAGCGTGGACAGAATCGTGAGCGGGTGGATGAAGCTCTCGTAGAGGACGCCGAGCACGAGGTAGACGGTCACCAGCGCGGCCAGGATCAGGAGCGGCTGGTTGGCGAGCGCGGCCTGGAAGGCCTGGGCCGTTCCCGTGAAGCGCCCGGTGATGTTCGTCGGGAACCCCATCTTCTGCTGGGCGGCGTCGATGGCCTTGACCGCGTCGCCGAGGGCCACCCCCGGCGCCAGGTTGAAGAACACGGTGACCGAGGGAAAGAGGCCCTGGTGATTCACCTGGATGGGGCCGGTGCCCGTTCCGAACTTGGTGACGGCGGTGAGCGGGATCTGCTCGCCGCTCCGTGAGCGCACGTAGATGTTGTTCAGCGCGTCCGGCCGCTGCCAGTACTGCGGCTCCAGCTCCATGACCACGTGGTACTGGTTCAGCTGGGTGTAGATGTTCGAGACCTGACGCTGGCCGAAGGCATCGTAGAGTGTCTCGTCGATCATGCGCGTGCTCACGCCCAGGCGCGCGGCCGTCGCGCGGTCGATGGTCACCGGCACCTCCAGCCCGCGGTTCTGCTGGTCGCTGCTCACGTCGCGAAGCTGCGGCATCTCGCGCATGGCGCGGAGGAGCCGCGGCGCCCACGTGTTGAGCTGCTGGAGGTCGTCGCTCTGGACCGTGAACTGATACTGCGCGTTGGAGATCCGTCCGCCGAGCCGGACGTCCTGTACGGCCTGCAGATAGAGCGTCGCGCCCGGCACCTGGGCCAGCTTGGGCCGCAGCCGCGTGATCACCTCGTCGGCCGAGATGATCCGCTCGGCCCGCGGCTTCAGCGAGACGAAGCCGCGGCCGGTGTTGGCCGTGGTGCCGCGGCCGCCGCCTCCTCCGGTGAAGAGAGTGACCGTGTCGACGGCGGGGTCGGCCTGGATGATGGCGGCGAACTGCTGCATCTTCTCGTTGATGGCCGTGAACGACACGTCCTGGGCGGCCACGATGTTGGCGCCCAGCCGCCCGTTGTCCTGCTGGGGAAAGAATCCCTTCGGCACCACCCAGAAGAGATAGGCGTTGACCCCGGCCGTGAGCACGAAGATCAGCATCGTGAGGGCCTGGTGGCGCAGGGCGAGGACGAGCGTGCGATCGTACGCGCGCGTGATGGCGTCGAAGATTCGCTCGCCCAGGAGGGCGAAGCGTCCGCGTCGAGTGGCGCCGTGCGGCCGCAACAGCAGGGCGCACATCATCGGCGTGGTGGTGAGCGAGATCACCAGCGAGACGAGCACGGCCACCGAGAGCACCACGGCGAACTCGCGGAAGAGGCGGCCCACGATGCCGCCCATGAGGAGGATCGGGATGAACACGGCCACCAGCGAGATGCTGATCGAGAGCACCGTGAAGCCGATCTCCTTCGCCCCCGTCAGCGTCGCCTCGAGGACCGACATGCCGGCCTCGATGTGCCGCATGACGTTCTCGACGACCACGATGGCGTCGTCGACCACGAAGCCGGTGGCCACGGTGAGCGCCATGAGCGAGAGGTTGTCGATGCTGTAGCCGACCAGGTACATGACGGAGAACGTCCCCACGAGGGAGACCGGAACCACCACGCCCGGGATGATGGTCGCCCGGACGTCGCGCAGGAATACGAACACGACCAGGATGACGAGGGCGATGGCGATGAGGAGCGATTCCTCGACGTTGGCCACCGACGCGCGGATGGTGACGGTCTGATCGAGCACGGGCTGCAGCTGGACCTCGGCCGGCACCAGCGCGCGCAGATAGGGCAGCTCCTCGCGGATGCGATCCACGGTCTCGATCACGTTCACGCCGGGCTGGCGATAGATCACCAGCACGATGGCCGGCTTGCCGTTGGAGACGGCGGCCGCCCGCAAGTCCTCGACGCTGGCGCGGACGTCGGCGACGTCGATCAGCCGCACGGGCGCGCCGTTGCGCCAGGCCACGATCAGGGGCTCGTACTGGGGCGCGAACCGGAGCTGATCCGTCGCGTTCAGCTCCCACGTCCGTTTCCCGTCGTCGAGCTGCCCCTTCGGCTGGTTGACGTTGGCGCTGGCCAGCGCCTGCCGCACCTCGTCGAGGCCGACGCCGTAGCGGGCGAGCGCCATCGGGTTCAGCTCCACCCGCACCGAGGGCAGCGAGCTGCCGCCCACGAAGATCCGCCCCACGCCGGGAAGCCGCGCGATCTTCTGCTGCAACACCGTCGAGGCGATGTCGTACATGCGCCCCTTGTCCATGCTGGTCGACGTCATGGCCAGGATGAGGATGGGCGCGTCGGCGGGGTTCACCTTCTGGTAGGTCGGATTGTTCGGCAGGTTCGGCGGCAGCTGTCCGCGCGCGGCGGCGATGGCGGCCTGGACGTCACGGGCGGCGCCGTTGATGTCGCGGGCCAGGTCGAACTGGAGCGAGATCGTGCTGGCGCCGAGGAAGGAGACGGAGGTCATCTCCGTCACGCCGGCGATCCGGCCGAACTGCCGCTCGAGCGGCGTGGCCACGGCGGAGGCCATGGTCTCCGGGCTCGCCCCCGGCAGCCCCGCCACCACCGAGATCGTCGGGAAGTCGACCTGGGGCAGCGGCGCCACCGGCAGCAGCCGGAAGCTCAGCGCGCCGGCGATGACGAGGGCCACCGTCATCAGCGTGGTGCCGACGGGCCGCCGGACGAACGCGGCCGACAGGCTCATGGAACGGTGGCGCCGCGCGGCGCCGCGCGGCGCCGCATGCTGCGCGCCGTGAGCCAGGCGGCGAGGCGATCGAAGGCGAGGTAGACGACGGGCGTCGTGTAGAGCGTGAGGATCTGGCTCACGATCAGGCCGCCGACGATGGCGATGCCGAGCGGCTCGCGCAGCTCGGAGCCCACGCCACGGCCGAAGGCCAGCGGCACGCCGCCGAGGAGCGCGGCCAGGGTGGTCATCAAGATCGGCCGGAAGCGCAGGAGGCACGCCTCCTCGATGGCCTGACGCGCCGGCTTGCCTTCGGTCCGCTGCGCGTCCAGCGCGAAGTCGATCATCATGATGGCGTTCTTCATGACGATGCCGATGAGCAGGACGATCCCGATCAGGGCGATCACCGACAGGTCGAGTCGGGTGACGAGCAGCGCCAGGAGCGCGCCGAGCCCGGCCGAGGGCAGCGTGGACAGGATCGTGATCGGGTGGATCCAGCTCTCGTACAGCACGCCCAGCACGATGTAGACGGTCACGATCGCGGCCAGGATGAGCAGTGGCTGGTTGGCCAGGGAGGCGCGGAAGGCGCGCGCCGCCCCCTGGAACCCCGTCTGGATGCTCCGCGGCAGCCCGAGCTCGCCCTGGGCGCGCTCGATGGCGGTGACGGCCTGCCCGAGCGAGACGCCGGGGGCGAGGTTGAAGGAGACGGTGACCGAGGGGAACTGGCCCTGATGGCTGATCGCGAGCGCGGTGGCGCGCTCCTCGACGGACGCCACCGTGGACAGGGGCACCTGGCCGCCGGCGGCGGAGCGCAGATAGACGCGCTCGAGCATGGCGGGGCTCGCGCGGAACTCCGGCGAGACCTCCAGCACCACGCGGTACTGGTTCAGCTGCGTGAAGACGGTGGAGATCTGCCGCTGGCCAAACGCGTTGTAGAGCGCGTCGTCGATCATCTGCGGGGTGATCCCCAGGCGCGAGGCGGTGGCGCGGTCGATGCGGACGATCGCCTCCAGCCCCTGGTCGAGCTGGTCGCTGGCCACGTCGCGGAGCTCCGGAAGCCGGCCGAGGCTCGTGACGACCCGCGGTGCCCACGCCCGGAGCTCCGCCTCGTCCGGATCCTCCAGGCTGTACTGGTACTGCGTGCGGCTCACGCGATCGTCGACGGTGAGGTCCTGGATGGGCTGCAGATAGAGCGTGATGCCGTTGACCTGCGCCAGCGCGGGACGGAGCCGGTCGATGACCTCGCTCACGCTGACCCCGCGCTCGTCGAGCGGCTTCAGCGTGATCTGGATGCGGCCGCTGTTGAGCGTGGTGTTCGTGCCGTCGATGCCGATGAACGACGAGATGCTGGCCACGGCCGGATCCTTCAAGATCTCGCGGCTGAGGGCGCGCTGCCGTTGCCCCATCGCGTCGAACGAGATGTTCTGGGGCGCCTCCGAGATGCCGAGGATCACGCCCGTGTCCTGCACGGGGAAGAGGCCCTTGGAGACCACGGTGTAGAGGAACAGGGTGAGGACGAGCGTGCCGACGGCGACCACCAGGGTCAGGCTCTGGCGACGGAGGACCCAGCGGAGTGTGCGGCCGTAAAAGGCCAGCAGACCGTCGAAGACGCGCTCCGCCGCGCGCGAGAAGGGGCCGGGATGGTGCTCGTGCGCCGGCTTGAGGAGCTTGGCGCACATCATGGGGGTGAGCGTCAGCGACACGACGGCGGAGACGAGGATGGCGGCGGCCAACGTCAGCGCGAACTCGCGGAAGAGACGGCCCACGATGTCGCCCATGAAGAGCAGCGGGATCAGGACCGCGATCAGCGAGACGGTCAGCGAGAGAATCGTAAAGCCGATCTGGCCGGAGCCGACGAAAGCCGCCTGCAGCGGGCGCTCGCCGGCCTCGATGTAGCGGCTGATGTTCTCGATCATCACCACCGCGTCGTCGACCACGAACCCGGTGGCGATGGTCAGGGCCATGAGGGAGAGGTTGTTCAGGCTGAAGCCGAGCGCGTACATGACGGCGAAGGTGCCGATGATGGACACCGGCACCGTGATGCCCGGGATGAACGTGGCCGCCGCGCTCCGGAGGAACAGGAAGATCACGAGGACGACCAGGACGACCGCGAGCATGAGCTCGAACTGGACGTCGTGCACCGAGGCGCGGATGGTCACCGTGCGGTCCGTCAGGACGCTGACCTTCAGGGCGGAGGGCAGGGAGGCCTGCAGCTGCGGTAGCAGCGCCTTCACGCGGTCCACCACCTCGATGAGGTTGGCGCCCGGCTGCCGCTGGATGTTCACGATGATGCCGGGGTCATCGCCCACCCACGCCGCCTGCCGCGCGTTCTCGGCGCCGTCGATCACCTCGGCCAGGTCCGACAGCAGCACGGGGGCGTTGTTGCGGTATGCGATCACGAGGCCGCGATATTGATCGGACTTCAAGATCTGGTCGTTGGCGGCGATGGTGAACGCCTGCTGCGGGCCGTCGAGGCTGCCCTTGGCCTGGTTCACGTTGGCGGCGCCGACGACCAGCCGCACGTCGTCCATCGTGAGACCGTTGGCGGCCAGCCGGGCGGGGTTCACCTGGATGCGGACGGCCGGTTTCTGACCACCCGACAGCGTCACCAGTCCAACGCCCGGCAGCTGCGAGATCTTCTGCACGAGCCGCGTGTCCGCCAGGTCCTCCACCACCGTGAGTGGCAGCGACGCCGACGTGAGGCCGAGCGTCAGCACCGGCGCGTCGGCCGGGTTGACCTTGCTGTACACGGGCGGGTTCGGCAGGTCCTTCGGCAGGAACGTTCCGGCGCCGTTGATCGCCGCCTGCACCTGCTGCTCGGCGATGTCGAGGGCCAGGGCCAGATCGAACTGCAGCGTGATGATGGAGCTGCCGCTGGAGGACACCGACGTCATCTGCTTGAGCCCGGGCAGCTGGCCGAACTGCCGCTCGAGCGGCGCCGTGACGGCGGAGGCCATGACGTCCGGGCTGGCGCCGGGATAGAACGTCACCGTCTGGATCGTCGGATAGTCGACCTGCGGCAGGGCGGAGACGGGAAGCTGCCGGTAGGCGATGATGCCGGCCAGGACGATCGCCGCCGTCAGGAGCGACGTCGCGACGGGGCGAACGATGAAGCCGCGGGAGAGGTTCACGCGCCCGGCGGCTTGCGCGACGTGGCGTCGACGCGCGCGCCGTCCTGGACCTTCTCGGCGCCGTCGACCACCAGCGCCTCGCCGGTGGCGACACCCTCCTTGAGCGAGACGGTGCCGGCCTCGGCAGGACCAACCTGCACCCGGCGCAGCTGGACGACCTTGTCCGGCTTCACGACGTAGACGAAGGCGCCCTGGGGGCCGCGCTGGATCGCCTCGGCCGGCGCCAGCAGCGCGTCGTGGAGCACGTCGATGAGGACGCGCGCGTTCACGAACTGGTTCGGGTAGAGCGCGCCGTCCTTGTTCTCGAACGCCGCCTTCATCCGGACGGTGCCCGTGGTCGGATCGATCTGGTTGTCGATCGCCGCCAGCGTTCCGGTCGCGATCTTCCGGCGCCCCTCGCGGTCGTAAGCGTCGACGGCGACGCTGATGCCCGAGCGGAAGCGCTTGAGGATCGGACGCAGGCTGTCCTCCGGCACGCTGAACACCAGGGCGATCGGCTCGAGCTGCGTGATCACGACGAGCCCGCCCGGGTCGGCGGCCTTGATCATGTTGCCGGCATCGACCAGCCGCAGGCCGACCCGCCCGCTGATGGGCGCCGTGATGCGGCAGTAGGTGAGGAGCAGCTTGATGGCGTCGATGCTGCCGGCGTTCATCTTCATCGCCGCTTCGGCCTGGTTCACGACCATCTGCTGGGTGTCCAGCTGCTGCCGGGCGATCATTTCCTGGGCGGCCAGACGCTGATAGCGCTCGAGGTCGAGGCGGGCGTTGGCGAGGTTGGCCTGGTCGCGGGCGAGCTGACCCTCCGCCTGGGTGAGCTGGGCGTGGAAGGGGCGGGGATCGATCTCGGCGAGCAGGTCGCCCGCGTGGACAACCTGGCCTTCCGTGAAGTGCGTCTTCAAGAGCTGGCCGTCCACGCGGCTCTTGACGGTGACGGTGTTGAGCGAGGTCACCGAGCCGAGGGCGGTCAGGTAGACGCTCAGGTCCCCCGTGCGAACCGGGGTGACTACCACTGGCACCGGTCGCGGCTGCTGCCCTCCGGCGGTGGGGGCGGGCTTGGCGGGCTGGACCCGGCCCTGACGGCCATGCGCGATCCAGGCGCCGAGACCGATCAGGCAGGCAAGGGCGAATACGATGATCCAGAGCCGACCGGAGCCTCGCGTGGTGGCTGGGCGCGGGACGTCCGAGTCTTCTTCCACGGCTCCCTGCACGCACGCCCTCCCGACGTTTAGACTCCTGAGCGGCGCTGATATTCGAGCACGCGCCATGCTCAGCAGCAACATCTACCGAAGGGTCTACGGCGGCATGGCCAGGGAGCGCCCCGGGCGGTCCCGAGGCGCTCCGGCCCGTCGAGCGACTAGCGTCCGATGCCGAGCAGGAAGAGCAGGACGATCAGGCTGAGCGGCACTCCGAGCAGCCACATCAGGACGTACGCCATACTCTGTCTCCTCTATGCGACACGTCGCGGCCGCTCGACATCACCGAGCGTCCGTCGACGGTAATAGGTCCAGCTCATCGGCTCGCCCGAGGCCATCCAGCCCCCGAGAACGCTGCCGACGAGTCCAAGCAAGAGCGCCGTCACGGTGGCCAGCGCGGTGTTGCGAACGGCCGCGGCGACGTCGCCGCCGGCCGCGGGCAGCTGCGCCATCCACGCCGGTGACGTCACCAGGCCGCCGTACCATCCACCGTAGCTGGCACCGGCCCCGAGGGCGGCGAACACCAGCATGGCAGGGATGGTGATGAGCCACACGACGGCGCCGTGCAGCATGGCCGGCTCCGCGCGGCGGAACCCGGCGATGCGAGCGGCCACCCAGCCGCCGGCCACGAACGCGAAGAACGCGCCGCCGACGTTGAAGACGGTGGTGATCAGCCGGACGTTCTTCCACGTGGCGATGCGCGGACCGGCGAGCTGGTGCGCGCCGATCGCGTAGCCGATGAGGCCGATGATGAGTCCGACGGCGAGGGCGGTCAGTGCGCCGACGAACACGGCGCTCCAGATCGGCCAGGGCCGCCAGTTTTCGTAGTCTGCCATGGCGATCCTCCTCCTGCGCATCGACAATGCATCGGTCGTGCCGTTGAGTTGATTTGTCACAGGAGTTCGCCTACTTTGAGCAGTCCAGGGGAGTCCATGAAAAGCGTGTACGACGAGACGTACGCTCGGTCGCTCGCGAAGCCCGAAGAGTTCTGGGCGGCGGCGGCCGAGGATCTGTACTGGGACCGCCGCTGGGACAAGGTCTTCGACGACGCGCGCCCGCCGTATTACCGCTGGTTCAGCGGCGGCCGGCTGAACACGTGCTACAACGCGCTCGACCTTCACGTGGACCGGGGCCGCGGCAAGCAGCGCGCGCTCGTCTACGACAGCCCCGTGACCGACACCGTGCGCGTCTTCACCTACGATGAGCTCCGCGATGCCGTGGCGCGCATGGCGGGCGCCCTGCGACGTCAGGGGATCGAAGCAGGCGATCGCGTCATCATCTATATGCCGATGGTGCCGGAGGCGGTCATGGCGATGCTCGCCTGCGCGCGCATCGGCGCCGTCCACTCCGTCGTGTTCGGCGGCTTCGCGGCCAACGAGCTCGCCAAGCGGATCGACGACGCCAAGCCGAAGCTGATGCTGTCGGCGTCGTGCGGCATCGAGCCCGGCCGCGTGGTGGCCTACAAGCCCCTGCTCGACGGGGCCATCGCGCTCGCCTCCCACAAGCCGGCCCGTTGCGTGATCTTGCAGCGGCCGCAGGCGACGGCGACGCTCGTGAAGGG
>Ga0114129_10016320_pt1 | contig 10571 bp, 6 predicted proteins | sample RhiMetdeltSRZDD1_FD_80071 | JGI IMG/M metagenome (GOLD analysis project Ga0114129, IMG submission 80071) | Populus rhizosphere microbial communities from Tennessee, USA - Rhizosphere MetaG P. deltoides SRZDD1 (version 2) (version 2) | ecosystem: Host-associated > Plants > Roots > Rhizosphere >... | reverse complement strand
GCCTCCTCGGCGAGCCAGCGCCTGACGTCGGGGATCTTGCGTCCGGGATCGTACAGACCACAGGCAAGCAGCCGCTCGGGCGTCGCCTCGTTGGCGGCCGCGTCGAGAATAGCGGCGGCCGGATTGAGTGCGCGCAGCCGCGCAACCAGGCGGCCCTTGGGGGCCTCGCGCTCGGGCGTATCGAGGAGGTCGGTCTTGGTCAGCACGATCCGGTCGGCGACCGCGGCCTGCTTGACCGCTTCCATGTGCTGGTCGAGCGTCGCCGCACCGTTCACCGCATCGACCACCGTGATGACGCCATCGAGGCGGTAGCGCATCACGAGATAGGGATGCGCCATCGCCGTCTGCAGCACCGGCGCCGGATCTGCGAGGCCGGTGGTCTCGAGGATGACGCGGCGGAAAGCGATGCGGCCGTTGTCGAGATCGCGCAGCAAATTCTCGAGCGCGGTCACGAGATCGCCGCGCAAGGTGCAGCACAGGCAGCCGCTCTGCAGCAGCACCATGTTGCTGTCGATGGTCTTCACCAGCAGATGGTCGAGCCCGATCTCGCCGAACTCATTGATGATCACGGCAGTGTCGGAGAGTGCCGGATCATGGATCAGACGGTTGAGCAGCGAGGTCTTGCCGGCGCCGAGAAAGCCAGTCAGCACGGTGAAGGGGATTGGCTCGGCCGGACCTTGCAAGCGCGTTGCGCCCGCCTCGGTCATTTGGCCTTGCTGGCGTTGGGATCGGCCACCGCGCTGGTCTTGGCCTTTGGCTTCGCCGGCGGCGACGCCGCTTTCTTTTGCTTATTCGCGTCGCCCTGCTTAACTTGCGCCGCTGGCGCAGCCTTGGCGGCGCCGGCCTTAGGCGTGGTGTTGGCGAGGACCGGCTTGGCATTCTTCGGTGCCTGCTTCGCCTTGGGCTCGGTTGCGGCACCGGGAGGCGGCGGCTTGGAGCCGGTGAAGACGACGACCGGCTCGCCGAGACGGACGTCCTGGAGGAGCGGCGCGGACTTGCCGTGCGGTCCGCGCAGGCTCGACAGGAATACGGCGTAAGGCGAATCGGGGGCAACGTTGGCGGCGACGGGATCCTCCTCCTCCTCGGAGGCCGGCCGCTTGCGATGCTTGCCGCACATTGCATCCCGGAGGTTCGGCGGCTCGACATTGACCGGCTGCAGCGCTTCGACCTGCCCGAGCGACGGCGTCAGCCATGACAACGGACCGGAATTGAAGCCGCGCTCGAACAGCTGCGCGGCCTTGACCGCGCGCACGGCCGGAGACGGCGAGCCGAACACGACCGCGATCAGCCGCTTGCCGTCACGCGTTGCGGTCGCCACCACGTTGAACCCGGAGGCGCAGATGAAGCCGGTCTTCATGCCATCGGTGCCGGGATAGCGGCCGAGCAGATTGTTGTGATTGCGGTGGACCCGCTTGCCCATCCGGATGCCCGGAAGATGCCAGTAATAGTCATATTCCGGGAATTCCCGAAGCAGCGTGCGGGCGAGAATGGCCATGTCGCGGGCGGAGGTGATCTGTTCGTCGGCAGGCAGTCCGTTTGGATTGACGAAGTTGGATTGCGTCATGCCGAGGCGGCGTGCATTGCGATTCATCTGGTCGGCGAAATTCTCGATCGACCCGGCCACGCCTTCCGCCAGCACGACGGCCATGTCGTTCGCCGACTTCACCATCAGCATCTTGAGCGCATTGTCGACGGTGACCGTGGTGCCGGCCGCAAATCCCATCTTGGTCGGCCCCTGCGCCACCGCGTTGGGCGAGACGGTGAAGAGCTTGTCGAGGGTGATCCGGCCTTCCTTGACGGCGCGCAAGGTCACGTACGCGGTCATCAGCTTGGTGACCGATGCCGGATACCAGGGATAGGTCGCGTTCTCGGCGTGCAGCACCTTGCCGCTATCGACGTCGACCAGCAGCAGGGCTTCGGCTTTCGCACCGGTCGCCCCCAGACCGGCGGCCGCGCTCGCACCGAGCACAACGGCCATGAGCCGGGAAAGCGGGGTGAGGCGTGAAAGCATCAAGGATCGCGGTCCGGTGGTCTGGTCGGGCCTCGGGAACTTTCCTGCATTCCACGGGCGGATGGAACGCACGTATCTAAACCAAAGACACGACCAAAAGCAAAACGGGACATGTCCTCTTGACCCTTTCCTGTCAACACATTGCTACCAATATCACGGAAAGCGTCCAAATTCGGTAAGATCGGGGCCAGGAGGTCGCCATGACCGCTTGCATCGTTGGCTGGGCGCATACGCCCTTTGGCAGACTCGAGGGGGAGACCGTCGAGAGCCTGATCGTTCGCGTCGCCGGCGAGGCCCTTGCGGACGCGGGCGTCGCTGCAGCCGATGTCGACGAGATCGTGCTGGGCCATTTCAACGCCGGCTTCTCGGCGCAGGATTTTACCGCCTCGCTCGTGCTCCAGGCCGCGCCTGAACTGCGCTTCACCCGCGCGACGCGCGTGGAGAACGCCTGTGCCACCGGGTCGGCCGCGGTGCATCAGGGACTGAAGGCGATCGCGGCCAATGCGGCGCGCATCGTCCTTGTCGTCGGCGTCGAGCAGATGACGACGACGCCTCCCGCCGAGATCGGACGCAACCTGCTCAAGGCCTCCTATGTGCGCGAGGAGGCGGATATCGAGGCTGGATTCGCCGGGATCTTCGGCCGGATCGCGTCGCTGTACTTCCAGAAATGGGGCGACCAGTCGGACGCGCTCGCGCTGATCGCCGCCAAGAACCACAAGAACGGCGTCGGCAATCCTTATGCGCAGATGCGCAAGGACCTCGGTTACGAGTTCTGCCGCCGTGAGAGCGAGAAGAATCCGTTCGTGGCCGGGCCGCTCAAGCGCACGGACTGCTCGCTCGTCTCCGACGGTGCCGCCGCGCTGGTGCTTGCGGATGCGGAAACCGCGCGCGCCCTGGGCAAGGCGGTGGCGTTCCGCGCCGCCGCGCATGCGCAGGACTTCCTCCCCATGTCGAAGCGCGACATTCTCAAGTTCGAGGGTTGCGCGCGGGCCTGGCACCGCGCGCTCACGGACGCGGGAGTCGCCCTTGGCGATCTGTCGCTGGTGGAAACTCATGACTGTTTCACCATCGCTGAGCTGATCGAATACGAGGCCATGGGCCTGGTGCCCGAAGGCAAGGGCGCGAGCGCCATCAAGGATGGCCTGACCGGAATGAACGGCCGGCTGCCCGTGAATCCATCCGGTGGTCTGAAGTCCAAGGGACATCCGATCGGCGCCACCGGGGTTTCCATGCACGCGCTCTGCGCCATGCAACTCACCGGCACCGCCGGCGACTTCCAGGTGAAGGATCCGCGCCTTGCCGGCATCTTCAATATGGGCGGCGCCGCGGTCGCGAATTATGTGAGCATTCTCGAGCGCACCAAGTAGGCGGGCTGATCGTCGCGACCGACTCACCTCAGCTCTCGACCAGTTCTGTTTTTTTCTTTGGCGGCTTCTTCTCGGCGGGCTTTTTTTCGGCTCCTGCCTTCCTTTCGGACTTGGTGGCCGTTCCATTGGCACCGCCGCCGTTCTTGCGGGACGCGCTGGCAGCCTTGTCGGCAGGAACGCCGCCCTCCTTGGCCTCGGCCTCGGTCTCGCCGGCGCGGCGCCGTTTCCTGAACAAGCGGCGGAGAAGCTTTACACGGGGTCCCGGCGCGAAGGTGAGATACTCGTCACGGATCAGCCGCGCGCCGCCCCGCCGATGTTCGAGCACGAGCTTGCGACCATGATAAGCTTCCAGTTCGGGTCGATGCGCAACGCTGATCACCGTTGCATCGGGTAACTTCTCGTTCACGAGCTCCATCAAATAGGCCTGGCTGTCCGGATCGAGCGCCGAGGTCGCTTCGTCCAGGACGATCAGGTCGGGCCTGTGCAGCAGCAGGCGCGCAAACGCGAGGCGCTGCTTTTCGCCGCCGGACAGGGTCTGCTCCCACGGCCCCTCTTCCTCGATGCGGTCGGTCAAATGACCGAGTCCCACCGCCTCCAGCGCCTCCCGCACGTCCTCCTCTTTGACGTCTTCCGCGGCCATCGGGTAGGTGGCCGCCCGTCGGAGCGAGCCGAGCGGCACATAGGCACGCTGCGGCAGCATCAAGAGCTTGGTGCCGCGTTGCATGACGATCCGGCCCTCGCCCCACGGCCACAATCCCGCGATGGCCCGCACCAGCGTGCTCTTGCCGGTCCCGGACTCGCCGACGATCAGAACACGCTCGCCCGGGGCGACATCGACCTCGGCCTCCTGCACGACGCCGGTGCCGTCGTCGAGTGTGACCGACACGCCGCGCAATTGCAGCGCCTTGCCTTCGTATTCGCTGCGCGAAAGCACCGTGATGCCGCCGGCCTTTTCGGCCCGTTCGAGAGCGTCGATCGATGCAAACAGCGAGGTGATGCGTCGCGCCGATGCATGCCATATGGCAAAGCGCGGATAGTTGTCGACCAGCCAGCTGAATGCGGTCTGCACGATCACGAAAGCCGACGCAGCCTGCATGACTTGGCCGAGCGTCATGTCTCCGGCCAGGTATTTGGGCGCGCACAGCAGGACCGGAACGACCTGCGCGATCAGGCCGCTGGTATGGGACACGAATGCCGTGCGTACGTTCTGCCACACCGCCAGCCGCCAGGCTTCGAGCAGATTGCCGAGGCCGCGCGACAGACCGGCGCGCTCCTCCTTTTCGCCGTCGAGCAGCGCAATGCTCTCGCCGTTCTCGCGGAGGCGCGTGAGCGCATAACGGAATTCGGCTTCCCGTTGTTGGCTGGTTTCGGCCACTCGCACAAATTGACTGCCAATGATGATCATCGAGCCGGTGCCGAGCAGCGAGTAGATCAGGGCGGCGATGACCAGAAAGCCGGGAATATGCAGCGCGGTGCCGCCGAGCGTGATGTCGAGCGCGCCGCCGACGGACCACAGCACGACGATGAATGTCACCGCCGACAGGACCGCAGACAGGATGCCGTACAGGAAATCGACCGGCGCCTCGGTCGCGACGCGAATGTCTTCGCCGATGCGATATTCCGGGTTCTGGTGTTCGCCTTCGAGCAGATTGAGATGATAGTAATGACCGTTCTGCATCCAGCGATCGAGGGCGTGATTGGTGAGCCATTCGCGCCAAAGGCGCTGGGTGGTCATACGGCAATAGGTCGCGGAGACGCTGACGAACACGCTGGCGCAGACCAGGGGTATGTAAAAAAGCGCCTGATAGAGCGCCGCGGCCGCGTTCTTTTGCTCGAGCGCGTCGAAGAACGTGCGGTTCCAGACGTTGATCTGATATTGGACGAACAAATAAGCGAGCACGAGCACGAGCAGCGACACCGTCAGGGTCCACGCCCGGCCTGATCTTTTGCCTCGCCAAAATCCGCGCGCCTCCCGCCAAAAACGACGAAGCAGGTGTTGGCGCCGGCCCTTTGGCGCAGTCAAATCGGGTTTCGCAATATCGTCCACAGCGGCTGCCAAACTCTCAGCGCGCCGTTTAAATCAAAGAAAAAACGCGCCTTTTCCGCGATTCAACGCGGGACCGATGGGAAAGTTTCCCGTAACGCGGGGAGGGCGGCTTTCGGGGCGTTCAAGTCTCAGCGCGCTGCCGGCGTGGCTGAAGCTGCGGCGCCGGAGTGCTGGTGACCATGAACTGGGTCTTTGCCAGCTCGGCGAAATGTCCGCCCTGGCTCACCAGCTCGTCGAAGTTGCCGCTCTCGATGATGCGGCCGCCTTCGAACACCAGGATGCGCGTCGCATTTCGAATGGTTGCGAGGCGATGCGCGATCACGAAGGTGGTGCGGCCTTTCATCACCTCCACGAGCGCCGCCTGGACCTTGGCTTCGGTCAGCGCGTCGAGCGCGCTGGTCGCCTCGTCGAGGATCAGGATCGGAGGATTCTTGAGCAATGCCCGCGCGATCGATACGCGCTGGCGCTCGCCGCCCGACAGCAGCCGGCCGCGCTCGCCAACCTTGGCATTCAATCCGTCCGGATTTCGCTCGATGACGTCGATCACCTGCGCGCGCTCGCAGGCCTTACGCAACTCCGCCTCGGTCGCATCCGGCTTTCCGACGCAAAGATTTTCCCGGATCGACCGGTTGAACAGCAGGGCTTCCTGGAACACGACGCCGATATTGCGCCGCAGGCCCGACAGCGTCAGGGCGCGGATGTCCATGCCATCGATCTTCACCACGCCCGATTGCGGATCGAAGACACGATGCAGCAGGGCGAGCGCCGTGGACTTGCCCGCGCCGGTCGCGCCGACCAGCGCGATGACCTCGCCAGGAAGCGCGGTGAAGTCCAGATCGATGACGGCGGGACGCTTGCCGTCGTAGGAGTAGGACACGTCCTTGAACTCCACCAGCCCGCGCAGACGCCCCGGATCGATCGCGTCCGGCCGGTCGCGCACCGCCGGGATTGTGTCGAGGACCTCGAAGAATTCGTTCAGGCGCGGCGTTTCCATCAGCAGGTGATTGCAGAAATAGACCACTTGCTCGAGCTTGCCGATCAGCATCGTGGCGTAGGTCATGAACATCACGATCTCGCCGACCGTAGTGAGGCCGTTCATGTAGAGAATGATGCCGACGAACAGGATCGCCAGGATCGTCAGCGTCGTCGACGTGCGCGTCAGCACCGCGGCGACGGCCCACCACGACAGGACCGGCATCTGTGCGCCAAGCAACTCGGTGCCAATCTTCTTCATGGCCGACACTTCGTGCTCGATCCGGGCAAAGCTCTGGATCAGCGCGATGTTGCCGAGGGTGTCGGAGGTGCGTTCGGCGAGATCGGTGTAATAGGTCTCGACCGTGCTCTGCAGCGACTGGCTCTTGTGCACGATGAAAGCAATCAGCACGGCGAACACGACGCAGAGCAGAAGCAACAGCAGGGCAAACCGCCAATTGATGAGGAACGTTATCGGCAGCAGCACCACCAGCGACACGAAACTGGTCAGGTGCTCGCGGAAGAACGACAGCCACATTCCCCACAGCGTATTGGTGCCGGTGATCATCACCTTCATCAGCCGGCCCGAATGGGTCCCGGTGTGATAGGCGAGCGGCAGCTGCAGGATGTGCTCGAAATAGGCGGTGCGCACGGTCTGGGTGTGCCGGTGCGCAAGTCGATCGGCATAGAGTGCGACCAACGTGCTGCAGACGATGATGAAGACGCCGAAGGCGGTCCAGGCGCCCACCAGCGGGAGCAAATCCGACCACGACACCTGTCGGGCGCCGCCCTGGGCATTGGCCAGCGTGTCGACGATCCGGCCGAACAGGTAGGGCTCGACGAACTGGGAGGACGCCAGCAGGACGTTGGCGCCGCCGAGGACCCAGCCCAAACGGGCCTCCGGGCCGAGCAATGCAAGTACCCGGAAATAAACGCGCAGGAATTTCATGACCTGGACACAACCGAAGCGGGATGCCCACTGTAGCGGAACGGCACAGGGCCGCAATGCGAGGCGGGCATCGTGAATGGCAGGCAATAATTCTGCCAAATCCTAAAATCGCAAGATTTTATTCTTGTTCCGGACCTCGGTATGAATTTTATCACCAAATGCCGTATTCTTGGACGCCATGCCCACAATGGTCGCTTGAATTTGCGGACATCAGCGGAAATGATCGTGTATTCGCAGCGGCTCGGGAGCGATTGATCGCGGTCCGGAGGCCGCCGGCAAGCGCGATCAAACTTGTGGAAATACAATGTTGAACATCCCGACCGACCTGCTGAGGACGCTCATCGCCGTCGTGGACCTGCGCAGCTTCACCAGAGCCGCGCAGTTGCTGGGAGTCACCCAACCGGCGGTCAGCGCCCAGATCAAGCGCCTGCAGTCGCTGCTCGGCTTCGACGTGCTCGACAAAAGCGCGCCGGGCGTCAGTCTGACGCCGCTCGGGGAGACGGTCGTCAACAAGGCGCGGCGGCTGCTGTCGATCAACGATGAGATCGTGCAATCGACCACCACCCCGCTGCGGTCGCAAACGCTTCGGGTGGGGATTCCGGGCGACTACGCCGGTTCGCGCATCCCGGCAACGCTCGCGCGGTTTCGCCTGCGCTGGCCCGACATCAGCTTCAATGTCAGCACCGGAACGTCCGACAACTTGCTGCGCGACGTCAAACGGGGCGATCTCGACGTCGCCATGGCGGTGACCGAAACGCAACCCGGCATCGAGGCACGTCACGCGTGGAAGCGACAGGCGGTTTGGGTGCGCAGCGATGCTACCAGGCTCGACCCCACCCGGCCGGTGCCGCTTGTTTGCTACGGCGATGATTGCGCATGCCAGCGCGTCGCGGTGACGGCCCTGCGGCAGGCCGGCCGCGAATGCGACTTCGTCTACAGCTCCCGCAGTGTTGTCAGTCTGGTCGCGGCGGTCGCGGCGGGCTTCGGAGTGATGGTCATGCCGCGCGGGCGGGCGGTGAAAACGAACCTTGACGTCTGGGAGGATGCGCCGCTGCCGAAGCTGCCCGAGCTCTATTGCGGGATCTTCGTGCGCGACGGCGGCAACCGCAGCGCGGTCGAGGAGCTTGCCGATTACCTGGCGGCCGATCTGCGCCACGATCCGCCGGCGCTCGGCGAGCGGGATGCTGCCGTCACTCCCATGCGGGTATCGGGTGCCGGCTATTAGGCGTCTAGTGCGCCTTCCGGTCGCCGGGCGGCGGCAGGAATGACGGGTCGAAGATGTCCTCGGCCTTTGGTTTTGCCTTGAAGTTATAGGTCAGCGCCATCTGGCTGATCGATTCCTCGAGCCGGACATTGTCGACGCCTCCGAACCCGTTGGCCCTGACTTCCGGGGTGACGATGTTGTCGCGCAGCGCCATGCGCAGCCGTTCGAGCTCGGTTTCTTTCTTGAGCGTTTCCTCGCGCTTGAGCAGGGCGTCGATCGCCGGGATGGGGTTTCTGACCGTATCCTTGAGACCTTTGAGATAGGCCTGCAGAAATCCTCTGAACGCCTCCGGCTTCTCAGCCGCTGCCTTGGCGTTCACGACGATGGCGCTGCCATAGAGCTTGAGCCCGTAATTCGCCATCGGCAGCAGGACAATGTCCTCCGCCGGTATGCCGCGATCCTTGAGGTCCACGTAGACGCGGAACGAATAGCCGAGCGCCGCGTCGAGCTGTCCTGCCGCGAGCATCGGCTCCCGCACCGGGACCGCGATATTTTCGACACTGATTTTTGACGCATCGAGATCGTTGAGCTTGGCAAACAAGCTCCATTGCGCGTAGGTCGAGCTCGTATAGGGGGCGCCGATTTTCTTGCCTTCCAGCGTCTTCGGCGTGGAAATGCCGCGGCTCTTGCGCGCCACGACGGCAAAGGGAGGCTTGTTGTAGACCACGAAGACCGCCTTGACCGGCGTCGACGGGTGTTGGTCGCGATATTTGATCAGGGTGTTGATATCGGCGAGGCCGATGTCATGGGTGCCGGAATTCACGCGGGTGATCGCCTCGAGGCTTGTGGCGGCCTCGTCAACGGTCACCTCGAGCCGCTCTTGCCGGTAATAACCCTTTTCCTGCGGGAGCAGGAACAGCGCCGACGGTCCTTCGAACCGCCAGTCCAGGGAAACTTTCAGGCTGGTCTGCGCCGTTGCCGCTCCCGTCAGGGACACCAGCGCTGCTGCGATCATGAATGCGGCTCGACCGAGCCGGAGGAAGCCGAGACGCATTGGACGACGCACTCCCTCTACGATGTCGTCGGCACCAGCCCGGCCCCCTCCGCATTCTGGTACGGCCGCAGCAAAGAACATGACGACGCAAAGAGCAAGGCAAGAACGCGGGTAGGCCCTGCTCTCCTGAAAGGCCAACACCGGCTATCGGCCAATCGTCCGCGCCCACGGCTTTTTTCTGACCGGCCGGTGCCGGACCGCTGTTAGGATTAATACGTTCGAGCCGGAGCTTTGGATGACCTCGGACACCCATCGCCGAATGATGCCCGGCGCCGCCCCGGTCCGCGCCTTCAGCGCTGCCTACGCGCCGCCGGACGAGCCGATCGCGGCCCGGTTCCTCGCCGAGGCGCCCCGCCCGCCGGGGGTCGAGGAACGGATCGATGCGCGCGCAAGCAGGCTGATCGGGGGGATTCGCGCCAGAGCTGGCGGGCTCGGTGGAATCGAGGATTTCCTGCACGCCTATTCCCTGTCCACCAAGGAGGGCCTTGCCCTCATGGTGCTCGCGGAAGCGCTGTTGCGAGTGCCGGATGCGGCAACCGCCGACCGCCTGATCGAGGACAAGCTCGCGGCCGGCAACTGGTCGTCCTCGGACATCAGGTCGCACGCGTTGCTGGTCTCGGCCTCGGCCTGGACGCTCGGCATCACGGCCCGCATCATTCAGCCCGGCGAGACCCCGGAAACGATCCTGGAAACGCTGATCAGGCGGCTGGGCCTGCCGGCGGTGCGCACGGCGACGCGCCAGGCGATGCGGCTCCTCGGCTCGCATTTCGTGCTCGGCCAGACCATCGAGGAGGCGCTGGAGCGGGCGCAGCCGGGACTGCGCTACTCCTTCGACATGCTAGGGGAGGGCGCGCGTACGGCCGCCGACGCGAAGCGCTATCTCGCCGCCTACGCCTCGGCCATCGACGCGATCGGCGCCGGCGCAGGCGAGGACGCGCTGCCGGACCGGCCGGGGATCTCCGTCAAG
>Ga0114129_10016319_pt1 | contig 10571 bp, 7 predicted proteins | sample RhiMetdeltSRZDD1_FD_80071 | JGI IMG/M metagenome (GOLD analysis project Ga0114129, IMG submission 80071) | Populus rhizosphere microbial communities from Tennessee, USA - Rhizosphere MetaG P. deltoides SRZDD1 (version 2) (version 2) | ecosystem: Host-associated > Plants > Roots > Rhizosphere >... | reverse complement strand
CGCATAGCGAAGGCCCGCCTCGACGTCCCTGGTCCTCAGGGAGAATGAAGGGTCCTCGGGATCGCGCCCTTCGCCGCGGAGCGCGCGGACGTCGAAGCTCAGCTCGGACGTCAGCGAGACGGCATAGCGGGCCGAGAGCAGCTCGTTGATCCGGATGCGTCCGAGGCCGTAGGCCAGGTCGACGAAACGGTCGTACTGCGCGTCGACCGCGTGCCGGCCCCGGCGCGCGTCCAGGCTGGCCCCGCCCACGAAGGTCGTGCGCGGCGAGGACGGCCCGGCGAGGAGCCCGAAGCGCGTCGCGCCGGCCCGGAGCCTCGTGCGCACGCCCGTCCCCAGGGCGCGGCTCCACCTCGCGTCGAGCGTCTGCGCGTTGCTGTGCCGGCCGCGGACCATCATTCGCTGGATCTGGTAGCCGGCGCCCACCGTGTCCGTCCGGGTCAGGTCGTGGCTGACGGCGGCGAGCGCCATGATCCGCGATCCGGGGATCAGCGACGGCGAGTCGAAGCTCACGGTCTCGTGCTGAAGGTCGAGGGAGGCGGTGGTGCGGCGAGAGACGCCGTACGAGAAGCCTCCCCGCGCCGTGTTCGCGCGGCTCACGACGGTCGGCAGGAGGAGGCCGGCCTGCGTGAGCGAGGCCAGCTCGGAGGCGTACGTCGTGCGGAAGGAGTCGCTCAGCCGGACCGCGGCGCGCGGGGAGAGCAGGAACGAGCCGTCCGCGTCTGCCCCGTAGGCGACGCGGTTCAGGTCGGAGACGCGCCGGTACAGGAAGCCCTGGCCGGCGCCGGACAGCGCGAAGCGTCCACGGCGGCCGCTCCACGCCCGGTCCAGCCTCGCGTCGAGGCGGGTCACGAGGTCGCCCGATCCTCCGGGCGCCAGGAAGCGGACGTTGCTGTCCCAGCCCTCGTTCGCCTCCACCGACAGGGACCACTCGGGAAGAGCAGCGAGCGCCGGATCGACCGGGGACTGGGCGAAGCACGGGACGGCCGACGCGCAGCAGGCCAGCAGCGCCGCCGGCCACCAGCGCCGGGCGGGCCGCCCCGGAACCCGCGCCGTGGCCTTGCTATTTGCCGTCGTGCGGGCGACAGTCGAGACATGGGCTCGTACCGCATGCCGTTCAGGCTCGCGGTGCTCGTGACGATGGCGACCGCGTGCGGAGGAAGCAGCGCGTCCCCGGTGGCCGGGCCCGCCAGCGCCTCGCCCCCGCCGAGCGCGGGATGGCTCTCGACCTCCGGCAACCGCATCCTCACCGCCGACGGCGCCCCGTGGATGGGCCGGGGCGTCAACCTCCCCGACACCCGCTCGTGCGGCGCCTGCGTGCTGGCTCCTCCGAGCGTGGGCGAGGTCAAGCGCCGGATCGACGAGGCGGTGGACCAGTGGGGAGCGAACTTCCTCCGCCTGCTGCTCGAGAGCTATCCGGCTCCGGACGGCAAGACGCAGTGGCGCGGCGTGCTCGAGGACCCGGCCTACCTGGCCGACCTCCGGGAGATCGTCGGCTACGCCACCGGCAAGCGCGACGTCTACGTGCTCGTCTCGGTGTGGCACGACCCCAGCGTCAACCCGATGGGCTGGCCCACCGCCGACACGAACCGCGTGCTGCAGAAGCTGGTGGCGACGTTCGCGGGCGACGCGCGGGTCCTCTTCGGCGTGGCCAGCGAGCCCACCGCCAACTTCGACGGCGCCCGGGACGCCGAGGCCTGGAGCGCGATGAACGACGCGGTGGCCGCCGTCCGCGCCGCGGAGGACGCGGCCGGCGGGCGCCACCACCTGGTCGCCGTGCAGGGCACCCGCCAGTGGGCCCGGGTCCTGGACTACTACGTGCGGAACCCCATCAAGGCCGGGGGCGGGGCCAACGTCGTCTACGAGACGCACGTCTACGACGGGGCCGATGCCTTCGCGGCGCGCTTCATCGATCCGTCCCGCACGATCCCGGTCATCATCGGCGAGTTCGGGCCGGTCGACCAGCCGGGCGTGGCGCGCATGACCGCGGCCGACTGCGTCCAGCTCATGGCCCAGGCGGACGCCCTCCAGGTCCCCTACCTCGCCTGGACCTTCCACATGCGCTGTCCTCCGGACCTGCTCGAGGACCACAGCAGCGGCGGGTGCGGCGTCGGCATGCCGCTGCGGCCCACGGCGTGGGGCGCGCTCCTGCGCGATCATCTCCTCACCTTCCGCCGCTGAGGTCAGGCGCCCCCGGGGCCGGCCACGCGCCCGTGGCCGGGGCGAGCTGGCCCGCCACCGCCAGCGCGGGCGCGAGCGTGAACGCGCCGGTCCAGGACATGAAGCCCATGTCGCCGTAACACTGGATGAGGAAGACGATGACCCCGGCGATCACGGCGAGGGCGGCGGCCCGGTGCGCGGGCGTGACCGCGAAGCGATGGGCCCGCGCCGCGAGGTAGACCGCGACCACGAGCGTCAGGAGAACCGCGCTCAGGCCGATCACGCCCCCGAAAGCGAGCAGGCCGAGGACGGTGTTGTGGGGCACGTAGCGGTACTGGGGGAAGATGCTCGAGATGTCGACCGCCTTCACCTTCTCGACGTACTCGTGCCCGAAGCCCGTGCCCACCAGCGGGTGGTCGCGCAGCGTCCACAGGAGGTTGAAGTTCTCGATGTCCCGCATGCCGGTGGACCAGTCCGCGTGCGGCGCGAGCAGCGAGCGCACGGTGGCCACCGGCCTGAACAGCCGCGAGCCCGACGTCCAGCCCACCGCCGCGTAGAGGACCAGCGCCGGCGCCGCCAACAACGCCGCCTGCCGCAGCGCGCGCTTCACGCGGGTGCGGGCGGCGATCGCGTACACGGCCGCCAGCGCCGCCGCCAGCTCCACCCAGGCCAGCCGGCGATTGTTCGCGAGCATGCCCGCGGCGAGCAGGACGAGCACGGCCCCGGCCGCGGCGGCCCGTCCCGGCACCGCCTGCTCCACGAGCAGGGCGACGACGACGGCGGCGGCGCACGCGAACAGCACCGAGTCGCCGTGAGAGGTGGCCGTCGGCAGCACGTCCGCGCTGGCCGAAACCGTCGCCCGCACCCACAGCGCCAGGCCCGCCTTGACGCAGGCCGCGGCGACGATCACCCGCGCCAGGGCGCCGTGGTCGCGGGGTCCGCGCAGCGCGGAGCGGAACACGAAGTACGCGAACGGCAGCACGACGAGCTGGTGGCACTGCCAGAGCGAGTTGCGGAAGTCCCCGCCCCGGGCCAGCCCGTACGCCCACATCGACAGGACCGCCCCCAGCCAGGCCGCGGCGGCCCACGCCATCGGACGGGCCGGGGTCACCTCGCTCCGGTCCACCCTCGCCCGCACCGCGCGGCGGACGAGGATCACGGCGATCAGCAGGACCATCACGACGTCGAGGCCGGTGAAGCGCAGGGCGCGCACGGGAAGGGTGAGGTTGAGGTTCGCGAGCAGCAGCGCCCCCAGCGTGTGCCAGGGGGACTGCCAGCGTCCGCCCGCATCGCCCGGGTTCTCGAGGGCGAGGACCAGGAAGAGCAGGGCGAGCGCGCTCGTCCGGGCCGGAGCCGCCCACAGGATGTAGATCACGGCCGCGACGAGCGCCGGCGCCACCGCCACGGCCAGACGGCCGTTTCCGGCGATCACCGCGGCCACGGTCGCCAGCGCCAGCGCGGCCAGCAGGACGCCGAAGCCGCCGCGCCAGACCGGCTCGGCCGGTGGCCGGTGCGCGGCGCGAACGTCCACCGCCACCGCGCTCACCGCGCCGAGCAGCAGGCCGGCCAGGACCGCGGCCACCAGGACCGCGGCCACGTCGGGCCTCACCGGCCTGCGCGGCAGACGGGGAGGCTCGGCCACCGGGTAGCGCCGGGCGAAGTCCGCCTTGGCGCCGGCCAGCTCGATGCGCGCATCCGTCAGGCGCCGGCTGAGGCGGTCGTACTCGGCGGCCGCCATCTTCGCGCGTGACTGCTGCCAGAGACGCCCTCCGTCCTCGACGGCGAACGCATCCGCGGCCGGGGGGACCGAGACCGGCATCGCGGCCATCGTCCCGTCCGCCCGGTCACGATGGCGGTCGAGGATCGCGACGGTGTCCTCGACGCTGGAGACCTCCATCAACCGGCGCTCCTCGAGGAACGTCTCGAGGGACCGCTCCACGATGGCGCGGGCGGAGGGGCCGTCGGGCCAATCGACGCCGATGGCGACGGTCGCGCCCTGGGGCTGGACGTAGAGCCGCTTCTCGAGCACGTCCACGAGGGCATCGATCCGGTCCTCCGGTGACGGCGCTCCCCTCCAGGCCGCGGCGGCGCGGTCCAACGCCCGCCGCAGCGGGGCGCGGCTCGCCGCCCAGCTCTCGGCCAGGCCGGCGTCGCGGACGAGACGCTCCAGGTTGGCGCGCTTCATCACGGCCGCCGCGGCGAGCCGCGCCGGGTCCTCGCGCCGCACCGTGCGCTCCGGGTTGGAGAGCGCCGACAGGACCGGCTCGGGCCGGGCCAGGACGCGGGCCTCGACGTGGTAGCTCCGGGGCAACATCCCCAGCAGCAGGAGCGTGCCGCCGACGACCGCGCCGGCCTGCGCGGCGACGAGCCGCTTCCTCCGCCTGAGGGCGGCGGTGACGTGCCGGGCGGGCTCTCGCGCGGGGCTCGTCGTCATCTCTCAGAGCCGGGGGTAGATGATGCGCACGGCGAAGAGATAGAACAGGTCGAAGGCGAGCATCCACAGGACCGCGTTGCGCAGGCCCCGCCGGGCGCTGCGCGCGCGGGCGGCGCGGACCGGGATGACGATGGCCGCGAGCAGGATCGAGACGAGCAGGAGCTTCGCGATCACGGGGACACGGTTTCTGCGGGCACTCGTTGACCGCTGATCGCGGACCTGCAATTCTCGTTGAGGGGCCAGCAAGCGAGGGGCCTGCGATGGGATCGAGCGCGCAACGGCTGGACCTCGACCGCGACCGGACGGTGCTGCTCTTCTTCGAGGACGTCGAGCAGGACACGCTGGTCAAGCGCGACCGCTACCTCCGCCGCGGCCTCCGCCGCATCTACCACGCGCTCAAGGGCGGGCAGAGGGTCAGCGGCTTCGAGGTGATGTTCACCCTGCTGGCGCGCGCGCTGGAGCGCCTCGGGTACCAGGTCCGCGTCAACGACCGCCGGCTGGCGCGCGACAACCCCGCCTACCCCGTCGGAATCACCGGCTATCCCCACATCCTCAAGGAATGGACGCTGCCCAACCCGGCGGTGCTGGGACCGGGACTGCTCGACCACCCGCGGCTCGCCCCCGCGCTCATGGACGACCCCCGCTTCCGGTCCTACCTCGTGCCGTGCGACTGGATGAGGGCCCTCTTCCAGAAGGCCTACGGCGCGCGCTGCGGGATCTGGTACGCGGGCCTCGACCTGGAGCAGTGGCCCGACTACCGCGCGGACCCGAAGGAGATCGACTTCCTCGTCTACGACAAGATCCGCTGGAACCGGGAGCAACGCGAGGCGAGCCTGCTGGACCCGATCCTGGCGCGGCTCCGCGACCGCGGGCTCCGGGTCGAGGTGCTCCGCTACGGACGCTACGGGCACGACGACTACCGGGCCCTGCTGCGGAGGTCGCGCGCCATGCTCTTCCTCTGCGAGTCCGAGACCCAGGGCATGGCGTACCAGGAGGCGATGGCCTGCAACGTGCCCATCCTGGCCTGGGTCAACGGCTACTGGCTCGACCCCCAGCGCCTGCGGTTCGAGGAGGAGCCGGTGCCGGCCACGTCGGTCCCCTACTTCTCCGACCGCTGCGGGGAGACCTTCTCCGGCGCCGAGGACTTCGACCCCGCCCTCGAGCGCTTCCTGACCCGCCACTCGTCCTACGAGCCGCGGCGCTTCGTGTCGGACAACCTCTCGCTCGAGGTGTCCGGCCGTCGCTACCTGGAGTACTACCGGTCCGCCACGCGCTAGCCTCACGGGCCATTCCCCCGCCGCCGGCCCGCGACGGCGTCGTGCAGCGCGAGGACGCTTCGCGCCTCCCCCACGCTGTCGGGAAGCACGACCCCGAACTCCTCCTCCAGCGCCAGGAGCAGCCGCAGGGCGCCGAGCGAATCCCAGGCCGGGATCTCGGACGGGCCGTCGGCCGGATCGGGCAACGCGACCTGGAGCGTCTCGGCCACCACCGCGCGGACGCGCTCGAGCAGATCGGCGCCCGCCGCATGGTCGCGCGAAGAGGCCGGCGTCGATCCGCCGGCGCAGACGCGGGCCGGCACGCCGCGGGCGCAGGCCCCGGCCGGCACCGGCCCGGAGACGACGCTTCCGGGTGCGATCCACGCTCCGCGGCCGATGTGCGCTCCTTTCAGGACGGTTACGCCGCGCCCCAGGCCCGCCTCCTCCTCGATCACCACGGGCCGGCCCGGAGCCGACGCCGAGAAGTCCCGGCGGTCGTGGAAGTCCGTGTCCATGATCATCACCGAGCCGCCCAGCCGGACCCCGTCGCCGATGCGGACGTGTCGCTCCGAGCTGATCGCGGCCCCGGGGCCGATCGAGACGCCGTGGCCGACCTCGATGAAGCCGGCCCGCCCCGTCACCAGATGCGAGGGCACCGGCCAGGAGTCGAGCCGGAAGTCGTCGCCGATCGTGATCCGGCCCTCGTTCTTGACCACCGGCACGCCACGCACCCGGGGCCGGCGGCCGAGGCTCGTGACCGCGCGCAGGCGGACGGGCGACGACACGCGCTCCGCCGCCCGCGAGAGACTCCGGAACGCCCGGTGGAACGGGGACGCGGCCGGCGGCTCAGGCATGAACGGCCGCCTCCACGTCGAGCCCCGCTCCCTGGATGACGATGCGCACCGCCCGCGGCCGCGGATAGGGACGCTCCGCCTCCCAGACGAAGCCGCCGCTGGCATCGGAGTATTCGAGCCCGGATCTCAGGAAGAAGCTGTAACAGGGCTTGTTCCGGGTCGTGGGGAAATACGGGGCCACGAGGCGCCGCGCGCCGCTCCCCCGCGCCCGCTCGATCGCCGCCCAGACCATGGCCTCCTCCACGCGCCGTCCCAGCACCCGGCAGCTCAGCACGCAGTCCACGAGCGTCGCCGTGCCGTCCTCGCGCTCCAGGCTGAGGACGCCGACGAGGCCCGCGTCGCCGAAGCGGTCCGCCACGTGCACCACCCACACCTCGCGCCGCGTCGCGCCGGCCCAGCTCCGCAGCTCCGCCGCGCTCAGGCGCCGCGTGCGCAGGTTGAACTGGTTGGTCTTGTTCAGCAGGTCGGCGGCCCGGGCCAGCGTGCCGCCGTCGAGCGTGGAGAACCGCACCCGCGTGTCGAGGCCGTCCAGCCACTCCTCGATGGAGGCGAAGCGCGTGAGGTCCTCCCGGCGGTCCCGCTCCGCCGCGTAGAGGGCCGTCCGCGCGCGGTCTTCGGGGCCGAGGTGGGGCACGTCGAAGCAGCGCAGGTCGAGCAGCGCGCTCGCGTAGAGCAGCTTGTCCTCGGGCCATTCGGGCACGTACACCTCGGGGAGGGCGGCGCGCACGCGGGCGCGCTCCACCGGGTTGTCGTCGATGAACACGACCGACCCCAGCCCGAGGTTCAGCTCGTGGGCGATCTCGGCGACGCTCTGGGCCTTGTCCGCCCAGTTGATCCGGCGTGCGGAGAAATCGTCGGCCCGCAGCACCATCTCCGGGTGACGGGCCATCGCCTCCAGGGCCACGGCCTCGTCGTTCTTGCTCGCGATCGCGAGCAGGACGCCGCGGCGCCGCAGCGCCTGCAGCCGCCGTTGGAACTCCGCGAAGGACTCGCCCTCCGCGTCGTGTCCGCCGAGTCTCAGCGCCGGCCAGCCCACCTCGCCGACGGCGCCGCCCCACAGCGTGTCGTCCAGGTCCAGCACGATCACCCGCCGGGCCTGTCCCCGGAGCGCTCGCAACGCGGCCCGGATGTCCCGCGCCGCCTCCGCAAACACCGCGGGCGAAAGGGCGACCTTGCCGATGTGCCACGACTTGATGCTGGTCGCGGTCCGGCCCGCGGCCTGGATCCACCTCTCCGCGGCGAGGACGTGCACGTTCGACACGTCGTCGAGCGCCTCGGCCAGCCGCAGGTTCATCCGCGCGAGCGTCCTCGCCAGGCCGTCCCTCGCCATGTCGAGCATCCCGAGGCCGCGCTCGTACGAGGGCAGGGTCCAGGTGGGGAGGAACACGCTGCCCACGCCGCCGGCGGCGCGTCGCACGAGGCCGGCGAACGCGTCCACTTCCGCCATGATGTCGTCGAGGGCCGCCGGCTCGTTCAGCATCCGCGCCCGGAAGCCGTGGATGGACTCCGGGCGCGTCCACACGAGCGCGAAGTCGAGGCCGGGGTGGGCGCCGTCGCCGATCGCATGGAGCGTCTGCACCACCTGGCCGAAGGGAGCGACGGCCGCCTCCACCGAGGGGCCGAGCTCGTCCGACCGGCCGAGCCGATCGGCCAGCTCCTGGACGGTGAAGTCGGCCACCAGGAGGCCGCGGCAGTCCGGCGCAGGAGGCGGCGGCTCCGGCCGCGCTTCGCGACGCTTCGCCTCGGGGTCCGCTCGCCGCTCGAGCACCCGCGCCGGCACGCCTCCGGCCAGAGCGCCTTCCGGGATCTCGCCCGTGACCACGCTGCCGGCGGTCACGACCGCTCCGTCTCCGATGACCGCGCCCTTGCGCACGCGCACGCGCGCCGCCAGCCATACGTCGTTCCCGATGGTGACCGGCCGCGGCCGGGGGTCCCCGCTCGGGGCGGAGTCGACCGTCTCGTCGTCGTGGTCCGCGATCGTGACGTAGGGTCCGAGGCGCACCCGCTCGCCGAGGCTGACCCGCTCCTCCGCCGAGATCGACGCGCCGAAGTTGACGAGCGTCCCCCGGCCCACCTCGAGCACCGCGCCGGGGGCCGCCGCCAGCCGCGCCGGCACGAAGCTGGAGTTGATCAGCACGTCCTCCCCCAGCTCGATCCGTCCCCGGTTCTCCACGACCGGCCGCCCGCGCGTGCGCGCCCGCACGCCGACCCGGTCGCAGTGGCGGAGGAAGAACGGCGCGGACACGCGATCGCACGCAAAGCGGAGGGCACGGGCCAGCTTGTCCCGCCGCCCGGCCCCGGACCACCTCGCCTCGCGCCACACGACCAGGGCGAAGCGCGGGTCGCGCAGCAGGTAGCGGCGCCACAGCCGCCGGGGCTCCCGGCTGAGCCGGTAGACCCACTCGAGCCCCGAGGCCGACATCCACCGCGGCGCGCGGCGCACGGCGCCGGCCACGAAGTCGAGGCCCGCGCCCACCGCGATCAGCACGGCGGGACGCACCGCTTCGCGCACCTCGTCGACCCACAGCTCCTGCTTCGGGGTCCCGAGCGCGGCCACCACGACGTGCGGGCGGGCCTCGCGCAGACGCGCCAGCAGCGCCGCGCGCTCGGAGGCCGGCGCGTCCATGTCGATGGGCGGGCCCTCCGCCCCGACCACCCGGAGGGCAGGGCTCTGCCCGCGCAGCACCTCCGCCGCCCGGGCCGCCACGCCTTCCGCCGCGCCCACGAAGTAGACGCCCCACCCCCGGGCCGCGGCGAGCCTCATCAGCGGGACGACGAGGTCGGACCCGGAGACCTTCTCCGGCAGGCGGACGCCGAGGAGGCGGGACGCCCACACGACCGGCATCCCGTCGGCCAGCGCCAGGCTGGCCCGCCCGTACGCGGCGCGCAGGCGCGCATCCGTCTCCGCGATCACGACGTGATCGACGTTGGGGGTGAAGACGGCTCCGCCCTGCCCGGCGTCGACGAGCGCCGCGATGGCCTCCAGCGCCTCGTCGAACCGCACGGCATCCACGCAGACGCCGCCCACCCGCAGCCGCGGGCGGCGCGTGCCTTCGCCCGCGATCACCCCCATCGCCGCAATCCGAGCGCTTCCCGCGGCCGCGCGACGGCCGGCTCGGCCTGCACCACGGAGCCGGCCGGCACCGACGTGGTGACCAGGCAGCCCGCGGTGATCTTCGATCCGTCCCCGATGCTGATGGGGCCGACGAGGGTGGCGCCCGGACCCACGTGGACGTCGCGGCCGAGCTGCGGGGATCCGATGACGCGCGTCTCGGGGTGGATGCTCTCGCCGAGCGTGACGTGCTGGAAGAGGATCGCGCCCGTGCCGACCCGGACCGCGCCGCTGATGCACAGGCCCATCCCGTGCACGAGCGTCACGCCCGGCTCGAGCTCGGCGTTCCAGTGGATGTCCGAGCCGTACAGGTGGCGGATGAGCCGCGAGAGGATCTGGGGCGCGAGCGGGATTCCCAGCGCCACGCACAGGCGCATCAGGCGGTAGGCCACCATCATCTGGAAGCCGATCCTCACCACCAGGTCCTTCGCGAGGCGACCCCGGGGCAGGCCCCGCCGCCCGTACCGTCCGTCGTGGTCGCACAGGGCCTCGTGGTCGGCGCACACCGCGGCCACAAACTCGCGCCACCGGCCCGGTCGCCGCTCGCTCATGGCGCCTTCGCGCACACCAGGCCGGCCGGCCCGCGCCCGCAGACGTCGCGCCGGCCGTCGCCGCCGAGGTCGCCGAACTGGATGGTGGCGCCGTAGACGGCCGTGCCCCACCCGGCCGCGTCCGTGTAGTCGCGGGGCATCACGGGCTGGGCGACGTCGAAGGCGCCGCTGTTGGAGAAGGCGCACACGACGCCGCCGGCGCTCCGG
>Ga0114129_10016317_pt1 | contig 10572 bp, 10 predicted proteins | sample RhiMetdeltSRZDD1_FD_80071 | JGI IMG/M metagenome (GOLD analysis project Ga0114129, IMG submission 80071) | Populus rhizosphere microbial communities from Tennessee, USA - Rhizosphere MetaG P. deltoides SRZDD1 (version 2) (version 2) | ecosystem: Host-associated > Plants > Roots > Rhizosphere >... | reverse complement strand
TGTCGAGGTCGGTTTCTGCGGGCACGCAACAGTTGCCAGTTTTCACGCCTTGGCTGAAGAGGGACGCTTCGGGACGCGCGGACCTGGGAATTACTCATTTCAACTCGAAACGCGTTCCGGTATCCTTCCGGTATCAGTCCAAAAGCATTCTGGGGCGAAAACCTGGATTCAGGTACAATTGCCCCCATTCAGCTTTTCTTCCTACGAGGGACCACTTGCCGGCATCGTCGAGGCATTAGGTGTCAAAGAAACGGAGTTTCATCCCGGCTTGCCTGTTCAGATCGATTCGAGAAGGATGGTCTATATTCCCTTTAGCAGGCTCCAATGTCTTTTTGAGATGAAGCCAAACTTCGATCAGCTGCGACAGATCGGGGAAGAAAATCGGCTGCACGGCATTTGTGTATTTACAACGGAGACAGTCGATCGGAGATCGACGTTTCACTCCAGATTCTTCGCACCGAATTACGGAATCAATGAGGATCCAGTAACGGGCTCAAGTAATGGCCCACTGGGAGCTTACTGTTACCTTCAGGGACTCACAACGCCAGCCAGAGGGAAATGCACGGCCATAGGCGAGCAGGGAGACGTAATGGGCAGGAAGGGAAGGGTATCGGTCGAAGTGGACTTGAGCGATGAGAACATCAAGGCAGTTCGCATTGGCGGCGAAGCGGTCACACTATTTGAGGCGCCGTTTAAGCTGACTTAGGCAGAGTTTCCGACGATGCCAAACAAACAACGCGTGCTGTCAGGAATGCGCCCCACCGGCAAATTGCACCTTGGAAATGTCGTAGGCGCTCTGAGCAACTGGGTGAAACTCCAGGACCAATATGAATGTTTTCATTTCATCGCCGATTGGCATGCGCTGACCTCAGATTTTGCGGACACCTCCAAGATCAAAGAGTACCGGATCGAAATGATGATCGACTGGCTGGCGGCGGGGCTGGACCCAAAGAAGTCAGTGATGTTTGTTCAGTCCGCTATTCCGCAGCATGCCGAGCTGCATTTGATCCTTTCCATGATTACGCCTCTCGGATGGCTGGAAAGAGTTCCGACTTATAAGGAGCAAAGGGAGAATCTGACGGACCGTGACCTTGGCAACTATGGCTTTCTGGGCTATCCAGTCCTGCAAGCGGCGGACATCCTGATGTACAAAGGCAACTTCGTGCCAGTCGGAGAAGACCAGGTCCCGCACGTCGAGTTGACGCGGGAGATTTGCCGCCGTTTCAACTCGTTTTATGGCGACGTTTTTCCTGAACCCCAGGCCTTGCTGACTCCAGTTCCCAGGCTTCCAGGCCTTGATGGCCGGAAGATGAGCAAGAGTTATGGCAATGTCATCTATCTTACTGACACACCCGAAGAGATCGCGAAGAAGGTCAAGGTGATGATGACCGACCCCGCACGCAAGCGACGAACCGATCCTGGAAATCCCGACGTTTGCCCGGTCTTTTCCTATCATCAGCTTTACTCTCCAACTGGGACCGTCGAGATGGTCAACCGGGAGTGTCGCACTGCGGGTATCGGCTGTACGGACTGTAAGCTATGGATGAGTCAGAACCTCATCAAGGAATTGTCCCCCCTGCTGAATCGGCGGAAGGAATATGAAAGTCGGCGGGGGGGGATCTCGGACATTCTTGCGGAGGGCAATCGAAAAGCGAGTCTCGAAGCCAGCAAAACTATGGAGGAAGTACGACGGGCAATCCGGTTGGATTAGATCAAGTTCCCCTCCTTGGAGCGGTGGAAGGCGTTGGCCTTCCGGCGTGGGGCTTGCCCGTTTGGAATAACCCACCCCTACACCCCTCCGGCGGAGGGGAATGAACGTATTCTCATTCGATGGACGAACCTTACAGAATTCAACTTCCTAGCTACGAGGGTCCCTTAGATCTTTTGCTCGACCTTATTCGCAAGCAAGAGATTGATATCTACGACATTCCCATCGCGCGTATTACTCAGCAATATCTGGATTACCTTCGCATGATGCAGGAATTAGATATCAACGTGGCAGGCGAATTTCTACTGATGGCCGCCACTCTCATTTACATCAAGTCCAAAATGTTGTTGCCGGCTGATCCCTTGCTGGCGGAAGGCGAATTGGACGATCCGAGGCTGGAGCTGGTCCAGCGGCTTCTCGAGCACGAGAAGTTCAAAAATGCGGCTCAGATGCTGCACCAGAAGGAGCTTGTCGAGAGTTCTACCTGGAGCCAGGCGGGCATCAGGGAGTTTGCGGTTTCAGGCGAAGAGTCCGAGATTCAGGTGACCCTGTTTGACTTGGTCTCCCATTTCCGCAGAGTTTTGGATCGTGCCAGGGCCAAGAGCCTGATAGAAATCGAACGGGATGAGATGACCGTAAGCCAGGTCATCGAGAAGCTCCGCTGGCTTTTCGAGCAGTCTCGGGATGCCATCAGCTTGAACGAAATCTTTTCGACCTATCACGGAAAGCGCGCCATCGTCGTGGTATTTCTGGCCATCCTGGAGATGGTCTATTTCCGTGCGATTGTTCTAACTCAGAAGGAGATGTTCGGAGACATTGTTTTGCGACGTCATCAGGATTTCGAGAAAGTCATGGCCAACCTGGAGCAATGGATTGGCGCGGAGAGCATGGCTGCGAAAGCCTCAGTGTAGAGTCCGCTCAAGGTGCAAATTTCTGGGGTGTGCGGGAGACGCTAATATTTTATGACCGAGACAGAGTTGAAACCTGTTGTTGAATCTCTCATTTACCTGGCTGAGGAGCCGCTCACTGAGGCTTCGATCCTGGCCATCGTGGGCAAGGAACACAAGGAGCTGCTCAAACCCGTGCTGGCTCGGTTGATCGAGGAGTACCAGTCGGTGGAACATGGAATCGAGATCAAAGAAATCGCCAACGGCTTCAAGATGGCCACCAAGGCGGAACACCACGAATGGGCCCGCAAGTATGTCAAACATCATACGCCGCCGATGCGGCTCTCTCTGCCTGCTTTAGAGACCCTCGCGGTCATCGCATATAAACAGCCCATCACGATTCCTGAGATTCAGGACATCCGAGGCGTCAATGCTGTCGCTGTGCTGAAGACGCTCGTTGACAAGAATCTGGTGACCCCTGCTGGTCGCAAAAACGTGATCGGCCGGCCGATTCTCTACAAGACAACCAAGGAATTCCTGCTGCATTTTGGATTGAAAAACCTGGACGAACTTCCCAGTTTGGAAGAATTCGAGGAGTTGGCTCAGTCTGCTTTGGGGAGTGAAGTTCCGGAGCCTTCAAGGCCCTCGCCCGTGGAAGGCACTGCCAGCCAAGAGCCCCCCGGAGCTGTAACAATCGAAGCCGTTCAGTCTTCCGAGCCCGACGCGCAGGGACGTCAACCTACCTCTCTTTCCCCGGGGGAATCAGTTGAATCTTCAGCATCAGTAGTGTCGTCTGATGGCTTCACCGGTTCTCCTGAAAGTCTCCCCTTGAGGGGGGGTGGCAGCCGCCAAGCTGCGGGGGGTGTCTCTGAGTCATCCCGGCGGGACATCCCCCTACCGCCTTCAAAGGGGGAATCTGCATCTTCATCCTTCGTGCCGCCGGGCAGCGACATGAGCGGCTCCCCTGAAAACTCCACTAAAGAAAGCCCGCCTGCCGAATCCTCCTCCGACGAGAGTGAGTCCGATCAATCGTTGGGCCGATTTGCACAATCTAAATGATGGAGAGGCTCCAAAAGGTGATTGCCCAGTCTGGTGTCTGTTCGCGGCGCCAGGCCGAGGGACTCATCATTGCTGGGCGGGTTATGGTTAACGGAAGCGCTGTCACCCAGCTTGGCTCCAAAGTTGATCCGTCCCGGGATTCAATCAAGGTGGATGGGAAACGTCTTCGCCTCGACCAGCCGCGAATCTATCTGCTGCTGAACAAGCCCAAAGGATACATCTGCACGTTGTCAGACCCGGAGGGAAGGCCCAAAGTTGGCGACCTCATTCGTGGCATTTCTCAAAAGCTCTTTCCCGTAGGACGACTCGACTATGCCAGCGAAGGGCTCTTGTTGCTCACCAACGACGGGGAGTTTGCACATCTCATCGCCTCAGCCGGAGAGCACTGCCCTAAGACATATCAGGTCAAAGTCAGAGGGAATCCCACTCAAGATCAGCTCAAGAAAATCTCGCGGGGATTCTCGTTGGAAGGTGAGTTCATTGCGCCCTGCCACATTCAATCCTTTAAGGCGGGCGAGAACCCCTGGTTCAATGTGAAACTGACAGAGGGGAAAAACAATCAGATTCGGCGAATGTTTGACCACATCGGTCATCCTGTTGTCAAACTAAGACGTATCCAGATCGGTTTCTTGCAGGATCTTCAACTGAAATCAGGAGCCTACCGTCACTTGACGCCTCGCGAAGTCGCTCGCTTCAAGAGCCTGCGGAAGTGAACGATGTCTATATTCGACCTTCTTCCACCGAACATCAGACGCATCCATCCCTACGTGCCGGGAAAGCCTGTTGAAGAGGTTGAGCGTCAACTCGGTCTCAGCGCTATCAAAATGGCTTCGAATGAGAATCCGCTGGGCCCGTCCCCGCTGGCGCTGGAGGCCATTCGCCAGCATCTTGCCCAGGCACATCGGTACCCCATAGGGGATGGCTTTTACCTTCGCCGAAAGCTGGCGGAACGGCTGGGCGTTTCAATGGAAGAGATCATTCTGGGGAGTGGGTCGACCGACATCATTGAGCTCGTCGCCCGCACGTTTCTAACTTCCGCGGACGACGTCATCACCTCGCGGCACAGCTTTGTCATGTACACACTGGCTGTTCAAGAAATGAACAGCCTCATGATCTATGTACCGCTGAAGCACGATACTTACGATCTGGATGCCATCCTGGATGCACTCACCCCGCGCACGAAAGTGATCTTTCTGGCAAATCCGAATAACCCGACGGGCACCATGGTGAAGGCTGCGCAGATAGACCAGTTCTTGGATCGTCTGCCCCGCCACATCATCCTTGTATTGGACGAAGCCTACTACGAATATGTTCAGGACTTCGACTATTCTCACTCCTTAGAGTATGTCCGGCAGAAGAAGCACGTCATTGTGCTCAGAACGTTTTCCAAAATCTACGGACTGGCAGGGCTCAGGATGGGTTACGGCATTGCCCATCCCGATTTCATCACCTGTCTCAACAAAGTTCGATCCCCGTTCAACACCACCAGCGTCGCCCAGGCAGCAGCCTTTGCCGCCTTGGATGACGCAGAACACGTTCGCAGATCTATCGAGTCCACCTGTGCGGGATATGCACAGCTGACTGACGGGTTCGACCGGCTCGGCATTCGCTTTGTTCCTTCCGTAACGAATTTTGTTCTGGTGGATATCCGGAGAGACTCTGTGGAAGCTTATCAAAACCTGCTAAAGCACGGAGTCATCGTCCGACCGCTGAAGAGCAGCGGTTTTTCCACAGCACTTCGTGTCACCATCGGAACGCAGAAGGAAAATGAAACGTTGATTCGGGCGCTGCAGGAAGCGATGTAAGGCAATTCTGAAGTGAAGCAGCTAGTGCTCAGCCTCTCGTCTCCACTGCCTGACGAGTCGGGTTAGCTCCGCTACGACCTTGGGATACTTCGCGCGCAGATTGGTCGTCTGGCCGGGATCTCTTTGGAGATCAGCTAGGAAAGCGGTATCCCCTCCCTTCAATTCATCTTCGGACTCGACCTTAGTAGCCGAAGTCTCCGATTCCTTGGTCATCGGTCACGAAGATAACGATGTTGGGTGCGTCCGAAGCTCTGGACCCCTGGCAGTAGCCGGCTAACACCAGAAGTATGGCACTCCAGAACCGGCGCCGCTCAGTAATCAACATCCGCATCAATGAATTCTTATGGAATCGGTTCATCAACGATCCGCACATGATACCACCTCCGCTCGTCCCATCACATTCCTTCTTGTGACTGGTCACCTGTGGTATAAGAGGCGAGGCTAACCAGCCAGGAAAGAACATTGGTTCAATCTAAAGACAGGCCAACATCCAGCGAAACCGGGGTTCGCAGGGAAAGACAGCCCGCCTCGGAACCCACCCTTCGCGCCGGCGCACTCAAGTTGCCTTCAGTCCTGATGCAGGGGATCACACACATCGCGCCAGCGGTCGGAATCATTTTGACCCTGCAACTCATTACATCACACGCGGGAGTAACAGCTCCACTAGCCTACTTGATCGCCTTCGTGATTGTGCTGACCTTGGGCCTGTCCTTAACCCAATTAGCCAAGCATCTCGCTTCAGCTGGGGGCTACTACACCTATGTGAGCCGAACGGTGCATCCACGAGCTGGTTTCCTCACCGCCTGGCTGTATTTCCTCTACGACCCAACAGCGGCCGCGATCAACCTGGCGTTTATGGGCTATTTTGTTCAGGGCACGCTGAAGGCAGAATACGGAGTGTCGTTTCCCTGGTGGCTCTTTGTTGTGACGGGCACCGCTCTGATTACCTTCCTTGTCTACTATGGTGTTGAGATCTCAGCGCGCACGATGGTTGCGCTCGGCGTGGCAGAAATTGCGATTGTTGTTGGATTAGCACTCACAGGTCTGTTCCGACCAGGGACAGGTGGCATCAATTTTCACTCTTATAACCCAGTCAATGCATCCAGTGCTAATGGCCTGTACCTGGGAGTGGTATTTTCTATCTTTGCGTTTTCTGGATTTGAGTCTGTCGCGCCGTTGGCTGAGGAGAGTGAAGATCCGCAGCGTAACCTGCCGCTGAGCATTATCGGCTCGATCTTGCTGATGGGAGCTTTTTATCTGTTTTGTTCCTGGGCACTGCTTATCGGTTGGGGGACGAATGATCTGGGAAGTCTTGTCCGCTCGGTCGAGAATCCAACCTTTCTGCTCGGGAAAAGACTGTGGAGAGGAGGATGGGTCCTTCTCTTTGTGGCGGTGATTAACTCCATCCTGGCGGTCTCCATTGCAGGGACCAACGCAGCCACCCGGGTTTTTTTTGCCATGGGTCGCGCCGGTTCTCTGCCGAAGCTGCTGGCGCGAGTTCATCCACGCTACCAGACACCAGTCAACGCGATTTGGTTTCAGACGTTTCTTACTTTGGGAGTGGGCCTTGGATTGGGCCTTTGGATCGGGCCGGATCAAGAATTCTATTTTATGGGAGTCGCGATCACACTGGGGTTGGTCCTGATTTACGGAGCCGGCAATCTTGGTGTTTATCTTTACTACAAAACGCAACGACACAGCGAGTTCAACAGCTGGCTGCATCTGTTTTTCCCGCTCCTCTCAACCACTGCCTTGCTCTGGGTCGGTTACAAGTCTGTCGTGCCGCTGCCGCCGGCGCCCGTCAAGTACGCACCTTGGCTTCTGGTCGCGTGGCTGGCTCTTGGGCTCGCGTTATCAGTTGCCCTCCCACGGTTCAGGAAGGGCAGTCCAGAGTAACGCAAACGCAAAAAGTCATTTGAAGCGGGGTAGGGTCAATGCTCCGCATTGACCACGGCGGGGTGAGGGACCACACACCCTACCTGCAGCTCATTTGAAACGTTATTAACTACGTTTGTATTAGACGGCACCTCCATGCCTCCTCGCCTCAAACAACTGTTGTTCCTGCTCTTTTTCATCTCGGGCTTTTGCGGCCTCCTCTATCAAGTGGTTTGGGTACGGCTTGCCTTTGCCTCGTTTGGCATCATCACGCCGGTTCTCTCCATTGTCGTTTCGGTCTTTATGTTGGGACTGGCTTTGGGCTCCTGGGCAGGCGGCGCCGTAATTGGGCCGCTGGTCCAACGAACCGGTCTTTCCGCAGTCGTCTTTTACGGAGTGGCAGAGGCGCTCATCGGCGTTGGCGCTATCGCAGTTCCTGAACTGTTTTCTCTGGGAGAAAAAATGCTGCTCCGGAGCGGGGAAGCAGACTCATTCACGTATCTTTTCTTGTCAGCTTTCGTGATCGCCATCTCGGTCCTGCCTTGGTGCGCTTTTATGGGCACCACCTTTCCTTTGATGATGGCATTCGTGAGAGAGAATGAGTCAGATACCCGGAGCTTCAGTTTTCTCTATTTGGCAAATGTGATCGGTGCTATGACTGGAACTTTGATGACTGCCGGTGTTCTCATTGAAGTTTTCGGATTTCGGCAGACCTTGTGGATCGCCGGTGGTCTGAATGCGCTGGTTGCGGCAGTCGCCGCGACACTGGGGGTGCATACCGGTTGGAGGGAGTGGGCCGATTCTCCGGATGGAAATGCCGTATCCCCTTCTCAAGGGATGGCGAGGAGCGAAAGTTCCGTGCCCGAAAACGCCGAGACCCTAGGAGGTGTGTCCATACCGTCGCAAGCTCAGGGCGTGTCCTTGCCTCAGTCTCGCCTCCATCGGGTTCTCTTCATGACCGGTTTCATCTCTCTCGCGTTGGAAGTCGTTTGGACCCGAGCATTCACTCCGGTCATGGGGACCCAGGTCTATGCTTTCGCTTTGCTACTCTTCGTTTACTTGCTGGCGACTTGGATAGGGTCTCTTCTGTATCGCGGCCGGAAGGCCAGGACAACCTTTACCATAGCCCAGTCGATGGCACTGTTGGCCATCTTCGTTTTCCTGCCGGTCGTATTGAATGACCCCAGGCTGTACTTCATGAGCCTTCGAAACATCCACCCCACAAGCAGTCCGCTGAACTTGCATGGAATCCTGGTCTTGGCCAGTATCTTTCCATTTTGTATTGTCCTGGGTTACATGACTCCGCAGTTGATTGACCAATCCTCCCAGGGAAGTCCTCGCGGTGCGGGAGGGGCCTATGCGCTGAACATCGTCGGTTGCATCCTGGGCCCCTTAGTCGCATCCTATTTTTTGTTGCCTTGGATCGGGGCGAAGCTGTCGATGGTGGTCCTAGCACTTCCCTTCCTGATCGTATTTCTAATGTATCTTCCCTCGCTGGGTGCTATACGGTGGGTTGCTGGTGTCGCCTCTGGCATCCTCTTACTTTGTTCCCTGTTCGTCAGTAGCAGCTACGAATCACCGCGCAACCCTTCGCAGGAGTACGTTGTCAGACGAGATCACACCGCCACAGTGATATCCGACGGAACGGGCATGGAGAAAGGGCTATCCATTAACGGAGTAGCCATCACACTCATGACCCCAATCACCAAATTTATGGCTCATTTGCCTTTGGCGTTTCATCCCGGACAACCGCGCTCGGCTCTAGTCATCTGCTTTGGAATGGGGACTACCTATCGGTCTCTTTTGAGTTGGGATATTCAGGCAACAGCCGTAGAGCTGGTTCCAAGCGTCAAGGAAGCGTTTGGTTACTATTTTAATGATGCAGCGGCTATCCTCAATAATCCGAAGGGGCAGGTTATTATTGACGACGGGCGTCGCTTTCTACGGCGCACGGATCAGCTGTTTGACGTCATCACCATAGACCCGGCCCCCCCTGCGGAAGCTGCGGGCTCCAGCCTGTTGTACTCGGAGCAGTTCTATACCTTGATCAGGTCCCGTTTGAAACCTGGCGGAATTCTTCAGCAATGGTTTGCCATCGGAGAGGATCGAATTCAACAGGCGGTGGTGAGGTCGCTGGTCAATTCCTTTCCTTATGTTCGCGCTTATCCCTCTGTCGCCGGATGGGGTCACCATTTTCTAGCATCGATGTCGCCCATCGAAACTGTGACGGCCGAGGAACTGACTAAGCGGTTGCCGGAATCGGCTCGTCGTGACCTGCTGGAATGGAGCGGAGAAATGGAGGTTGCGGAGTATGTGCGGCCAGTCCTATCAAGGGAGGTCCCAATTGAACAGTTGCTTTCTCCGGATCTCCAGATTCGCATTACGGACGATCGTCCCTTTAACGAATACTTCTGGCTGCGGCGAGCTGGCTTTTGGCAGTACTGAGGTACTTCCAGGCGGCACATCAACGCGGAAGACGGCCCTGCAGTGCGAGCCACCACTTGATGCAGCGGTGCCCAAAGTCGACAGGTTCGCAATACATCAAAGGGCAACCTCCGACAATGCAGGAGATTCCGTGGACATTGCACTCATCGATCGCTTCCCTTGAAACGCTCCCTTGCCCGAATGATCGGTGAAACCAAACCTGATGCACGCCGTGCTCGGTGCATTGCCGGACGATGTCCATCGCCACGCGCGGGTGAGTAGCAACCACCACACCGTCAATGGTCCCAGAAATCGAATGGAGACCTGCATAGCACTTTGCGCCTTCAATCTCGGTGGCATTGGGGTTGACTGCGAATACTTCGTATCCGGAGTTCTGCAGCTTTCGGTAAACGGCGTTTGCCGCTTGTCCCGGCTGTCGCGAGACGCCTGCAACGGCCAGTCGTTTACCTCGCAGGAAGGCGGCTATTGGCTCGGGCACTTTTGCCATCTGTGTCCTACTTGCTCTTGAGTGATTGAACTGGCCTGTTTGTCACTGGGCTGGCACGGAGTTTGTGATACACGCCCTACGATCGCTGGTTGCAGGTTCGAACATTGGAGGTTCAAGGGAATTTGCTCATTCGACTTCCGAACAATCACGAAGGCTGCGCGGTTCGGTGAGAGCGAAAGTCAAATCGCGCCTCCACGATCGATGTTCCTACCACCTCAATCTTGCGCAGGTCCCGGGTCCCCACGCCGTGTTCCTCTGCGAGACGTAGTGTGCTATCCCGACCTTCAAAGGGCGGTGTACCCCGAT
>Ga0114129_10016316_pt1 | contig 10572 bp, 11 predicted proteins | sample RhiMetdeltSRZDD1_FD_80071 | JGI IMG/M metagenome (GOLD analysis project Ga0114129, IMG submission 80071) | Populus rhizosphere microbial communities from Tennessee, USA - Rhizosphere MetaG P. deltoides SRZDD1 (version 2) (version 2) | ecosystem: Host-associated > Plants > Roots > Rhizosphere >... | reverse complement strand
CTGAGTTTGGGTACCTTGGCTCGGTTCTGTTGTCGTAGTGGGTGAACTGAAAGCACTGGCAAAATCTTTCACTTCGCGATAACCCGCGGGTATGTCAAACAAGCTCGCGTCCAACGTCGCTTGTGAGAACTCGACGACTTCATTGACTGTCGAAAAACTCTCCGCACCATCCTGACCAAACATCGTCGTCTTTTCCCAGACCGCAAAGCCTTTCTTCGCCATGCCGATCTGTTTTGTCTCGTAACGATCCTGACAGCCGGCGGCTGTTTGCGGCCTGTAGGATTTGTAAGCTTGTGATATGTCGCAGTCGAGTGCGAAAGCGGCGTCGATGTACCAGCCATCGATCTCCATCTTGCTCTTGATCGGCGAACATGCGTCGGGCGATGAATCTGTAACCATCGTGGTGATGATGTGACGCGCTGTGTAGCCCAACATCTGCTTGCGCTCACCGGTGTCGCGCGTGGTGACGGTTGAAGTTACTACTCCGCCTTTTCTCACAGCGCCTGGTTGCGCGGTGGTTGAACTCGCCGCACCGGTGGTTGCCGGTTCATCGTATGGCTGGACGATGTAAGCGTTCGCTTGCGGCATGATCTGAATGTTTCTCCGCAGGTCGCACTGCTGCAACACAATCATTTGTCCGTTGTTTGTTTCACTGCGTTGGCGTTTGCCTTTGATGTAGCTGGTGTTTTCGTAAGTTTGACCACCGCTGGTTTGACGTGACTTGATCTTCGTGTCAGCAGTAGCAATTCCTGAGATTGTTAACAGACATCCGATTGAAATTGCAGTTCTGAAAATTGTGTTTTTGAGCATTTACCTTTTGTTCGTCTCCTGAAATGGGGTTCTAAACTAGAAAACGCGCAAACCTCCGTAAAAAAGGGCCAAATCATTGCTCATATATCATTCGTCATTTTTCATTTGTCATTTTCACGAGGAGCCCAGTAACAAATGACAAATGGCAAATGACATATGACCAATGATTGGGACTCGCGCTTGGCGCATCCATTCGAGGACAGCTAAAATCTGCCCACGTGAGCTACAGATTCCCCTGGCACCGTCTGAGCGACGAACAGTTGCTTGACCTACGTATCTGCGACCTCCCAATCAAAATCAAGGGGTCGTTCCTCGAACCTCACATAAAGCGCCTTTACAGCGAGCTCAACAATCGCGGCATCCGCTTCAAACCCCATGTTTGGCTGGCCGAAGAGTGGTTTTCGCCCGATGGCGTGCCGGGAATAGCCATCCCTTTTTACCTTGCTCACCCGCGCCTGATGAAGCTGGAACGCAAGCAAATGCTTGAGGTTGAAGGCGGTTCGGACACGGAGTGCATGCGGATTTTGCGACACGAGGCCGGGCACGCCCTGGATACAGCGTTTCGACTACACTTCAAACGCCAGCACCGTGAACTCTTCGGCTCGTTCGCCCAGCCGTATCCGGATTTTTACAAGCCAAAACCCAAGAGCCGAAAGTACGTGCTGCATCTGCCCGCCTGGTATGCGCAGGCACACCCGGCCGAGGACTTCGCGGAAACTTTCGCCGTCTGGCTGACACCACGCTTGCAATGGCGACGCCGTTATCGCGGTTGGCCTGCACTTCGCAAACTCGAGTACATCGACGAGCTGATGCAGGACCTCGCCGGAACAAAACCTCGAAACAGAACGCGCACGAAGGTCGAGCCACTCTCTGCTCTGAAGATCAAGCTACGCGAACATTACCGCCGCAAACGCGAGCGCTACGACTTCGAGTGGCCCGCAGTTTACGATCGCGATCTGCATCGAATTTTTTCTGACGACCCGCGTTACAGGAAGCGGATGAGTGCTGCGAGTTTCCTTCGTAAGGTCCGCAGAGAGGTACGACAGATCGTCGCGGAATACACTGGCGTGCATCAGTACACGGTCGATCACGTGCTCCAAAACATGATCGGTCGTTGCAAAGAATTAGGACTTCGCGTAACAACTCCCTTTCGCGAAACGCGCCGACGTGTCATGATAGTGCTGACTGTGCAAGTAATGAACGTGCTTCATTCGGGTTATCATCGCATAGCCGTATGACGTTTGAGCCACGAAAGAAACTTCGCATCATCGTCCTGGTACACGAAGATCTCGTCCCTCCCGATTCTTTAAATGGTCTCTCCGACAAAGAAAAGCAGGAAGTAAAAACAGAGTTCGACGTGACCTCGACCCTCAAGAAGATGGGCCACGAGGTATATCCGGTCGGCCTGTACAACCAGCTCAAAGTGATCGGCGATGCGCTGATGGAATACAAGCCGCACATCGCGTTCAACCTGCTCGAAGAGTTTCACGGCTACCCGCTCTACGATCAGCACGTCGTCAGTTATCTCGAATTGATGAAACAGGCTTACACGGGTTGCAACCCGCGTGGAATGACGATCGCCAAAGACAAGGCATTGACGAAGATGGTCCTCTCTTATCACCGTCTGCTCGTGCCAAACTTCGCCGTGTTTCCAATGAATCGAAAAGTGCGTCGTCCGAAGCGCTTGAAGTTTCCGCTGCTGGTGAAGTCGGTCAGCGAAGAGGGCTCGGTTGGAATCGCACAGGCGTCGATCGTTCATGACGATGAAAAGCTGACGCAGCGCGTCGAGTTCATTCATCATCACAACAAGACCGCGGCGATCGCCGAACAGTTCATCAAGGGTCGTGAGATCTATGTCGGGGTGATCGGCAACCAGAATATTCAGACTTACGCGCCGTGGGAGTTGGTGATGGAGAAGCTACCGGATGGCGCCGAGAATATCGCGACGTTGAAAGTGAAGTGGGATCCGGCGTACCAGGAGCGCGTAGGTGTCGCGACGAGAGCGGCCGAGCTGACGCCCGAACAGCACAAGACGCTCGAGCGTTTGTCGAAACGAATCTACCGGTATCTCTTCCTGAGCGGTTACGCGCGCATGGATTACCGGATGACGGAAGACGGGCAGTTCTACCTTTTAGAGGCGAATCCGAATCCTCAGATCGCGCACCGTGAGGATTTCGCTGACTCGGCTGAACATTCTGGCGTGCCTTACGATCAACTGCTTCAGAAGATCATCACCGTCGGGCTGAACTATGCGGGCCGCGGCACCTGAAAACTCCTCTCCATTGAAAGTTTAGATCAGTCATACAGTTCGATTCTTAATTTGGTTGTCGGGGAGTTTTTTGGTCCATGACACTCGCTCTAACTCTGCTTTTCACGCTGAATCTTTTTAGAAAACTTCAACGAGCGTGATCTCTGCGTTCTCTGCGTCCTCTGCGTTAAAAAAGAAGTCAACGCAGAGGGCTGCAGCGGGCCGCAGAGAACGCAGAGATTCTTTCATATTGACCGCACGCTGCTATTAAATCCTCTTATTTCCCCCATAAACATCGTTGTTTGTCGCAAAGAATTCGTGACTCCTTTCAGTGCAAGTCGCTGTGGCGTAAGGCGTTTCGTCACGAAACAGTCACATTGCCAGTTGAAGCATGCTACTTCAGTGGCTAAGATGCCAAGGTCTTGTGCGGTGCTCCCCTCACGTTAGAAATACCAAAAAGTAAATAACAAATTCAGAGAAGGTAATTCCCTGTCTATGCATTTTCAAAAAGTGTTCCCTCGTGCCTTGGTTGCAATTTTGGCCCTCGCGTTTTGGTCCACAACGGCATTCGCCCAAAGTCGTCCACGAGTCACAGTGCCCAGCGGCGGCGACGTCAATGAAGTGTCGTGCTCACCAGACGAGTTTGCGGTTCTAACGCCCGTCGCAGATTCAAAACCTGCATGGGAAGCCAAGCCGAAACCCACAATCGACCTTGCAGCATCGACAAGCGCACCGGGCTCCGGGTTCATCAAGTTTCAGCCACTACTTTTGGCCGCGATCGACGAGCGTTTGGGATCTCGTTATCGCTGGGGAGCAACTGGACCAGACAGGTTCGACTGTTCGGGGTTTGTGTGGAGCATTTTCCAGGCGACTGGGATCACCTTCGAGCGAGCTAGCGCTCGCAATTTGTTTGCGCGTTTCGCCCCTGCTCCTGAGGAAGAGCAGTTCAAATTCGGCACTTTAGTGTTCTTCAGTAACCTAACGCATGTTGGTGTAGTCGCGGACGAGCACGGTTTCTACCATGCTTCACGTCGTCATGGAGTTATCTATTCGGAGTTTAATGAGTATTGGTTGAAGCGGATTGATGGGTTCCGCCGCGTGCCACTTCCATTACAAGTGACTGATTAATTAAATCATTGGTCATATATCATTTGACATTTGTCATTTATCATTGAAGACCTCTGGCGTCCAATGACAAATGATAAATGTCAAATGATATATGACCAATGATCTTCACCTGGTATTCGGCGCCGGAACAAAACCGGCCCGGTGTTCATCGTCCCGCGCTTCCCAAACGGCGACGATCTTATCAACCGCTACGTAACAGAACTTTCCATCATCATCACGCAGGTGTAGCACGCCCATCTCTACCTTGAGCACTTCACCGCGCAGGCTCGAACCTCCACCGCAATAGATATCGAGGTTCTTCCCGATCATTCTGGATAAAAAATCTTCCACTTTACTTCTTCCCATTTCTAAAAGAGATCTGCACTAAAGGCACTGTGTTCGGATCATCCTGCTGCTCACGCTCAAACCGCAGGAGATCGTAGTAAGCGCAGCGCGTGGTTATCGGAAACTCCCGGCACACCGCCGGCCGCGCATGATAGATCGAGCAGCCACGCGTTTCGAGATTCAGGAACTGGCAAGTCTCTCCGAAAAGCGGATCTTTCTTCCGGCGCAGGACTCGCTCCTTCTCGTTCATCTTCGTGTAGCGCGCTGTGGCTACTTCTTCCGTGACGCCGAAGTGTCGCGCCAGGCGGCGAACATCGCGCGGCGTGACCTGCACGCGCTCGTACACCGAACAACAGTACGCGGGGCAGTCGACGCAATCGTAATAACTCCTCGGCTTCACACTCGTTGCTATGTCACCCATGATCGCGTGCTCTCCAATCAAGCTATCGTCGTTTGGATTTCTTGTACTCTGCCAGCAACAAATTCATGAACTGCTCACGCTTCTCATAAAGGCGCCGCGGCTCGCGAGGTTCATGACGTGTAAGAGCATAAGCCGTAACGAGCGGAAGCGCCACAGTAGAATCGACATAACACACAACTGCGTCGGGCAATCGATCGGGATCGACCTTTCCCCACGACACTGCTTCACCGGGAGTTGCTCCTGAAAGTCCACCTGTATCGGGACGCGCGTCGGTCACTTGCAAAAAATAATCGTGCCCGCGTTCGTCGATGCCGAGCACTTCCTGGATCTGTGGTTCAGTTTGCAGCAGGAAATTTTTTGGTGAACCACCGCCGAGAATGAATACTGCTGAACGTCCCTTTTTGTTTTTACCTTTCTGCACTGCTCCGCGTTTTGCTGCGAGCACGATCGCTGCTGTTTCGTTCACATCAAGTGAAGGATCGAATGCGAGCTTGTTACCTTGCAGCGCTTTTGCAGCGACGTTCATACCGATCGAAGAATCGCCCGGCGAAGATGTGTAAATCGGAACGGCATACTCGTAGGCCACTCCCAGCAGCGACTTCTCAGCGATGCCGAGTTTCTGTTCGCGCTCGTGAACATAACGTCCGCACAGGTAATGAAACTCCGCGGTGGACATTGGACGCTGAAACTCCGGAGCTTCGATGATCTTGCGGAAGAACGCGTCTGTGTCGAGCAACACTGAGTAATCGAAAAAGATGTCGTAGATGCGAACGACCTCTTCTTCGCGCAGGATCACGTCGGATGTTGTCGCGTTTCCCTGATGCATTGACAGCCCAATTCCGAAGTGCGTGTCGTGATAGAGATTGGCGCCAGTGGAGATGATCCAATCGACAAAACCGGCCTTGATCAGTGGAATCAGCGCGGAAATACCAAGCCCGGCGGGTGTCAACGCGCCTGTTATCGAGAGGCCGACCGTGACGTCGGGCTCCAGCATTTTTTTAGTGAAGAGCTGGCAAGCCTCGCGTAGCCGCGCGGCATTGTAGGCGAGAAAAGCTTCGTCAATTACATCTGCAACAAGCGCATTCTTTTCGATTGGGGCCGGATCGATTCGTTTGCCCCGCAAGTATTTGCTTTTTTGTTTACCCATCGGTTCATCCGTGACTCACTTCCGAAGCGTTCTCTTCGTGAGCCTTCTTTACCCGTAGTAGATTTATACGCCGTTCGTCGGCTTCAAGAACTTCAACTTCCAAACCTCGGATCGTGAGCGTCTCACCAACAGCAGGTACTTTTCCCGATTCGTTGATCACGAGTCCTGCGATCGTTGTGAAGTCGTCAGCTTCGATCTCCATGTCAAAGAGTCGCTCAATCTTCCCTATTTCAGTTGACGCCGGTACTTCGTAACTGCCGTCATTACGTTCAACAATTTCGTCCAATTCTTCCCCGGCGATATCTTCATCTTCGATCTCTCCGACGATCTCCTCGAGAATGTCTTCAACAGTCACCAGACCGGAAACGCCACCGTATTCATCGATCACCATCGCGAGTTGCACGTGCGCCTTCTGCATCTCGTCAAGCAGCTCGGCCACCGGTTTGGTTTCGGGCACAAAGTAAACTGAACGAATCAGCGGCTTGATACTCTCGCTCTCGCGTCCTTCAGCCCAACACGACAGCAAGTCGCGGACATAAATAATTCCTTCGACGTTGTCGATCTGATCGCGATAGACCGGCAGGCGTGAATATTTCGATTCGAGCATGACGTCACGCGCTTCGCGAATGGTGGCGGTTTCAGGGAGCGCAACGATGTCAGGGCGCGGTGTCATAACCTCGCTTACGCGCGTATCGCCAAACTCGATGATCGAGTGGATGCGTTCGCCTTCTTCCTCTTCGAGAATTCCCTCGGCTTCACCTACGTCGATGAGTGCCTGGAGATCGCCGCTGTCGTCGTCTTCCTCCTCCTCTTCGCCGTCTTCTGCGACCTGGTCCTTTCGGCGTGAACGGTCGAAAAGACGCTGAAAAGGATCGGCGATGAATGCCATGATCGGAAAGAACGGACGAATGATTGGCAGCAGGAAGAGCAGCGTGCCTTCCGGATTTCGTGTCGAAATAAACAGCGGAACGAGTTGACGAAAAATGCCTGCCAGGATCAGACCCGCCACCAGGCCGACAAGGACGAGTCGGGGATCGGGGAACAGGCTCAGTGAAATTGAAGTGATTAGAACGGCGACGACGACGAGCAGTATCTGGATCATCGCCGAGAGTGCAAATCCAAATCGCGGCCGGTTCTCTAATACTTGCTGGAGGAAGAGTCGTGAGCGCGGCTCAGGTTTTTCGCCGTTCTCGCCAATCAGGCGGCGTAGGCCCACGTCGCTCAACTGTGCGAAGGCCATGTCGACCGTTGCCAGCACGGAGAGCACTATGAGCAGTACGAGCGCAAGCCCTATTTCAAGTTCCATCTATGGGGAGATAGTTTAAATCGTAATTAGTGAATCGTAAATGTGAGGCGCACTAAATACCCAACTTCTTTCGCAGCCTCAGTTCCAACCGGTTCATCTCGCCGTTGTCAGTTTCGTGGTCGTACCCGGAGAGATGAAGAAGGCCGTGAAGAATCAATTGCGCGATTTCATTGTCAAACTGGAGACTGTTCTCCTTTGCTTGCTTCGCCGCTGTGTCGACCGAGATCGCGACATCACCCAGATTGTCTGGCTCATCAGCAGGGAACGATAAAACGTCGGTTGCTTTATCGACACCACGAAACTGCTGGTTAAGCTTCCGAATACTACGGTCAGAAACAAAAGCGATCGTTGCTGACGATCCGCTGTTTCCGATCGCGTCCAGTGCTTTTTCCGCGAACGTGGTCCATGCGTTTGGATCGACTTTAACGCGCCGCTGGCGATTGACGACCTCGACCATCAAATCTGACTCTTCTTACCCTGTTCCTCGTAGGCCCTGATGATCAACTGCACCAGCTTGTGTCGCACGACGTCTTTGTCGGTGAAGTACACGAACTCGATACCTTCGAGCTTTGACAGTATTCGCTCGGCTTCAATCAGGCCGCTGCGTTTTCCGGTCGGAAGGTCGACCTGCGTCACGTCACCTGTAATCACGGCTTTTGATCCGAAGCCGATGCGGGTCAGAAACATCTTCATCTGCTCGCTCGTCGTGTTCTGTGCTTCGTCAAGGATGATGAACGCGTCTGACAACGTCCGGCCGCGCATGAAAGCAAGTGGCGCAACTTCGATCACGCGTTTTTCGAGGAGCCGGGTCACGCGCTCGTAGTCGATGAGATCGAAGAGTGCGTCGTAGAGGGGTCGCAGGTACGGATCGACTTTGTCCTGTAGATCGCCTGGGAGAAATCCGAGCTTCTCGCCGGCTTCGACAGCCGGTCGCGCGAGGACGATGCGGTTCACTTGCTTTTGCATCAACGCCTGGACCGCCATTGCCACTGCGAGATACGTCTTGCCAGTGCCTGCGACGCCGATACCGAAGACGACGTCCTTGTCCTGAATCGCCTGAATGTACTTCCGTTGATTGACGGACTTCGGCGCGACCTGCTTTTTGCCCGCTGGGTTGAAGCGGGCCTTGGTGAAGTAGTCACGCAGACTGAAAGCGCGGTCTTCGGCGATCTGCGCGAACGCTTCACGGAGCTCTTTGTCGGTGAAATGTTTTCCTTCCTTGAAGAGGTCGGAGAAATCCTGGAGGATGCGTTCGACCGTTTCGACGTCCTTCGGATCGCCGTCAATCGAAACATCCTGACCGCGGGCGTCAATTCTTACGTCGAGCAGAGACTCGAGATATTTGATGTTCTGATCGTGAACACCAAACAGCGTCTCCAGACCACGAGGCGGCAGCTCAATCTTCTTCAAACCTTCTTAACACTCTCCTTCGCGCAGCAGGACCATTGGCATGTGTGTGGGGGTACGGCAGGCAGCGAGATGATTTGCATAGATTGCGAAACGACGCTACTACAGGCGTCGGCGGGGTGTCAACACGGGTCAACACTATTACCGAGATAGCTTTGAATGTGCTCTGAATTTTGGTGAAGTTACGAGTATTTTCTTTGGATTGTAAATTCTGGCGATGAAGGGAGGCTCATTTGCTTTTAGAATTCGAAGCATCTTCGGCAAAGCGGCAACAATCATGACAGCCTCTTCTTCAGCCTTCATATCGCCATGCACTATCAAAAAAGCCCGACCGCCTGCATTTCTCAGCGCCAACCTCTCCAGCTCGTTGAATTGGTTTGCGAGATAATCACCCAACCCTTGGCGGCGACTTCAGGTAGCCATAATTCGTCGTCAACGCTGTCGGGGAAATGAGCGCAAGGCCTCTCGACGTCTGCTTGTTGCGCCTTTAAAGCGTTGTACAGCGCGAGGCTTTCTGAGGCGCGATCGAGGAAAAACGTATAAAGGTTAAGCGATTTTAAGCTCGTATCGGAGCGCGTCGCCGATTTCTTCTTCTTTCCGGCCATAGTTGACTGCGATCTGAGGAATCGTGTCACCAGCCTTAAACCGCTCGGCAACAACGCGGGTTGGCAACCCAGTACCGGCAATTACCGGTTTTCCGAAAGAGACGTAAGGATTTATCACTACATTTTTCGGCTGATCAGTGCCGATAGCTCGGATAAATGGGTATAGCTTTGCAGCACGACCAGATGGATCATGTTCGACGCGAGTGAGGTACGCCTCTAAAACCTGGCGCATCGCTAATTGACCACCCCGCCCCACATTGATTAGTTGACCATACTCTTCCACGAAAAGATCAACTCCATTAGTTTGGAATTCATGTTCAGCGAGCGGATGAGTTGAGTTGAACCGCTCCTGTAAGGAATCAATTGCTGTTCGAATCTTCGATAGGTTGATTAGGTGCTCTCTTCGTAAGCTACTAAGCACAAAAGCTTCAACCAAGTTCAAATAAGAGAGAAGCGACTGGTCCGGATCGGGAAGAGAAAACACAGGTTTGAAATACCCTTTGCTCCCGTCCCTTTGCGCATAATTCATCCCCCGGCTCCATGCGCGCAAAGTGGTCACCGGAATACCAAGGTACGACGCCGCATCGGTGACGCGATATGCGGGAATCTCACGCGGATCCAGTCCTCCGTAGATTTCCGAATTGGGGGTATCCGAATTTGGTAGTTTACGATTGATTCCAGCCATTGGACCTTTCGATAAATAATTGAACGCGCGTGTAAGAGGCTCGCAACGGGGATTCTACCATACAGGGTTGATCGGGCTTTGCTGGCAATTGGTTCGGCTATCTCGACGTCACCCTCGGGTGGTGTCTGAATTTGAAAATCTCCTCTGCGTATCTCTGCGTTCTCTGTGTTTAAGCTGCCTTTAACGCAGAGAACGCAGAGAACGCAGAGATACGCAGAGGACGCAGAGAAAACTCATTGAATTTAAGACACCACACACCCTCGGGTTCGCCCCCTGCGCCCTGTTGCCTCATGTAAAAATCTACTCCAACGCTGATTCGTTGCCGCAGATAAAAATCTACTCGAAAGTAAGCGTGTTTTCATATCAACAATTCAGGTTTGATGGTCAACGGTTGTTGCCGGTGACGCTGCCGTTTTAATACCGGCCGCTCCTTACCTGCTAACCGAAACAGTTCTTTGCGGTACTTATCGATCTCGCGTTTTAGAGCTGCG
>Ga0114129_10016314_pt1 | contig 10573 bp, 8 predicted proteins | sample RhiMetdeltSRZDD1_FD_80071 | JGI IMG/M metagenome (GOLD analysis project Ga0114129, IMG submission 80071) | Populus rhizosphere microbial communities from Tennessee, USA - Rhizosphere MetaG P. deltoides SRZDD1 (version 2) (version 2) | ecosystem: Host-associated > Plants > Roots > Rhizosphere >... | reverse complement strand
GCGTCGATCGATTTGTACACGCCGTCGCCCATCACGTCGCTGTCGCGAATCGCCCACGCTTCACCAGTGCCGGCCCAGACGATGTTCGGATCGGACGCGGCAACCGCGAGCGCGCCGATCGCCTGCACCGGCTGATCGTCGAACACCGGCTCGAACGTGCGCCCGCCGTCGACCGTCTTCCACACGCCACCCGACGCCGCCCCCGCGTAATAAATGTTGTTGTCGCCCGGCACGCCCGCGACCGCGGCAATCCGTCCGGAGCTCTCGGGCCCCATGTAACGGAAGCGGAACGGCGGCATCGATTGGTCTGCGGCCGGCGCCGGCGGTTGAGCGAGGACGATCGCGCCGAGGAATGTGACGCAGAGGACCTTGAAGAAGAAGAGCCGTTTCATTGGCGATATTGTAGCGGCGGGCGATCGTCGGACAGGCCGCTCGGCTAAAGCCTCGCGCTCCATCTGTCGTAACTGCAGAGGGCGGGCGCAACATTATTAATAGAGGTCCCGCGTTGACAAGCTGATGAGCTGGAGGTAGCGTCACCGACAGATGCTGGTTTACGGAGCCATCGCCGCCTTCGGCTTCCTCTTCCTCATCGTGATGCTCTTCGTCGGAGAAGTCTTCGGCGGCGACCACGACATGGGACACGACATCGCGGCCGGTCATCTCGACGCCGATCACGGCGGGCCGGGCATCTTCAGCGCGCGGATCATGGCGTCGTTCCTCACCGCCTTCGGCGTCGGTGGGGTCGTCGCGCGCTACAACCACTTCTCGCATCCGGCCGCGTCGGGCGTCGGCGTCGTCTCCGGCCTCGTGCTGTCGAGCGTCGTCTATCAGTTCGCGAAGTTCCTCTATTCCCAGCAGGCGTCGAGCGAAGTGAAGATGACGAGTCTCATCGGACGATCCGCCGAGGTCTCGGTCGCCATTCCAGAAGGCGGCGTCGGCCAGGTCGCGCTCACCTTCGGCGGCGAGCGCTGCGACTACATCGCGCGCGCCGCCGACGGACGCGCGCTCCTCCGGGGCGCGGAAGTCGTCATCACCGGCCTGCGCGGGAATGCGGTGGTCGTGGCGCCGCCGCAGTCGAGTCCACGGGGAGGCTGAGATGAATTTGATCACGTCCGAATTCGCCGCCGTCGGCGTCGCGCTCGCGATCCTGCTGGGGCTGCTCGGCATCTTCGCCGCCATGGCGTTGTTCGCGCGGAACTACGTGAAGGTGCCGCCGTCGACCGTGGCGATCTTCTTCGGCCGCAAGCACACCTTCCTCGACGAGCACGGCAACAAGACGACGGTCGGCTTCCGCGTCGTGCGCGGCGGCGCCGCGCTGCGCGTCCCGATTCTCGAACAGGTCGCCTACCTCTCGCTCAACATCATCTCGATCCCGTTGAAGATTCAGCGCGCGTACACGAAAGAAGGCGTCGCCGTCACGGTGGAGGCGGTCGCGAACGTGAAGATCGCCGGCGACGATGTGTCGCTGCGCGGCGCGGCGGAGCGGTTCCTCGGCATGAGCACCGAGCAGATCAAGAGCGTGATCTTCCAGACGCTCGAAGGGCACCTGCGCGCGATCCTCGGCACGCTGACGGTCGAAGAGATCAACGCGGACCGGCAGGCGTTCGCGCAGAAGATGACCGACGAAGCGGCGGTCGATCTGAAGAAGATGGGCGTCAACATCGACATCCTGACGATCCAGCAGATCAGCGACGAGCAGGGCTACCTCGACGCGCTCGGCAAGAAGCGGACGGCGGAGGTGAAGCGCGACGCCATCATCGGCGAAGCGCTCGCGCAGCGCGACGCCATGATCAAATCGGCGATGGCGGATCAAGAAGGCAAGACGAAGCGCTACGAGGCCGACGTCACCATCGCCCAGTCGCTGCGCGACAAGGAGTCGCGGCAGGCCGAGTTCGACGCGGCGGTGAAGGGCAAGCAGGCGGAAGCCGAGCAGGCAGGACCGCTCGCGACCGCGATCGCGCGGCAGCGCGTCACCGAGCAGGAGACGCGGATCGATCAGGTGCGCAAGCAGCAGGAAGTGCTCGTTCAGCAACAGGAAGCGGCGCGCAGGGAGCAGGAGCTCCAGGCGACGGTCGTCAAGCCCGCGGAAGCCGAGCGGCAGGCGGCGATCCTGCGCGCAGAGGGACTGAAACAGGCGACCGTCATCCGCGCCGAGGCGACGCAGAAAGAGCTCGAGTTCCAGGGCGCGGGCGAAGCCGCGAAGATCGAGAGCATCGGAAGGGCCGAAGCGGCGAAGGTCCTCGCGGTCGGCGAGGCCGAAGCGGAAGTGATCAAGAAGAAGCTGTTGGCCGAAGCCGAAGGGCTGCAGAAGAAGGCCGAGGCATGGAAGAACTTCAACGAGGCGGCGGTCATCAACCTCGTCGTCGACAAGATGCCGGAGCTGGCGCAGGCGTTCGCGACGCAGCTCGCCGGCATCGACAAGATCAACATCATCGAGATGGGCAACGGATCCGGATCGAGCGGCATCAACAAGGTGATGAGCACCGTCGGCGGCGGCATGACGGCGATGCTGGCGATGCTGAAGGATCAGTTCGGCATCGACGTCGCGCAGTTGATGCAGGCCAAGGCGGAAGCCGCGACGGCCGAGGCCGAAAAGAAGAAGGCCGGGAAACCGCAGTAGTGCCCGCCGCGCCCGATTATCAGAGCAGCCTCGCCTGGGATCCCGAGCGGCCCGAGACGCTCGTCATCAGCTGCGTCGATGGACGGTGGTACCAGCACGTCCAGGAGTTCGCACGCGTCCATCTCGGCGCCGGACAACGGACCGATTTCATGGCGGTGCCCGGCGGCATCGAGCCGCTGACGCTCGCCGACATCACGCCGAAGGACTTCAACTTCTTCCGGCGGCGGCTCGAAGCCCTCGTCGACGCGCACGGCACGCAGCGCATCGTCGCGATTGCGCATCAGGACTGCGCCTGGTATCGCGATCGGGCGCGCGCAGCGGCGGCGGCGGACCTGCGGAACAAACAGGTCGCCGACCTGCGCGCCGCCGCGTCGCTCCTGCGCAGGATGTTCGAGCGCGTGGCGGTCGAGATTTACTTCGCGCGCCTCAGCGAGGCAAACGGGAAGAAGGTCGTCTTCGAGGCGGTCTAGCGTGAATCACGTGATGGCGAGGCTCCATGGATCGTCGTGAATTTCTGACGGGCACGATGGGGGCGGCGCTGCTGGCCGCTCGGCCCGCTGACGCGTTCGCGCAGCGAAGCGCACCGCCCCGCGCGTCGGGATGGGATGCGGGACAGGTCCGCCATCTGCTGCCGACGGTGAGCGGCACGGCGATGCTCGTCAAGGCGTCGTTCACGGCACCTTTGGCCCAGGCGCCGCGGCTTCGGATCGGATCGACCAGCGCACATGCGCAGATGACCGACACGGCTGGCGAATGCTGGCAGTTCTTCGCGGCCGGGCTGCAACCGGGGCGGACCTACGAGCTCTCGCTCGCCGCAGCCAATAGGCGAGCGCTGTGCGAGAGGTGGGAGCTGTCGACGTTTCCGGCGGCGGACGCACGACCTGAGAGACTGCGCGCGCTGTTTTTCACCTGCGCCGGTGGACCCGAGAGCGCGAGCCTCACCGCCGGCAACCTCCCGACCGTCGTCCGCAATCGGCTGCTGCGCCGTGCGTTGTCCTTTGCGCCGCAGGTCGCCATCGCCAACGGCGATCACGTGTACTGGGATCTGCATCCGGTCCGCGGCGCCGCTTCGGGCAATACCACCCGTCTCGACAGCTTCAACCGTTCGGCCCTGGTCTTTGGCAGCACGAACGAGACGGTGCTCAAGGCGGCCGTCGCGCCGCAAATCGTCCCGGTCTACGGCACCGACTTTCGATCGACGCCGGTCTTCTTCCTGCAGGACGATCACGATCACTTCGACAACGACGAAGGCACCGACACAATCGTCACGTTCCCTCCGCCGTGGTTCCAGATTCAGCTCGCGCGCGCGACGCAGCGAATGTACTACCCGGAGTTCCTGCCAGACGCGACCAGGCCGGCGAACCTGCCGTGGTCGTCATCCTCCGATCGGGTACCGGCAGTGTCGGAGAGTTTCGGCACGCTGCGCTTCGGACGTCTCGCCGAAGTGAATCTCTACGACGTCCGTCGCACGATGACGCTGGCCGGCCCCAGCGCCGTTTTCGTCGATCTCGAGGTCGAACGCTGGCTGCTGGCGCGCGCCGCAGCCGATGACGTCACGCACCTCGTCCACGCGCCGTCGAATCCACCCGGCTGGAGCGCCGGGAAATGGGGCGAGTGGTACCCGGACTTGCTCGCCGCCGACGGCAAGCTCAGTACGGCGAAGCCGAAGCCGTACTGGCAGTCGGGTTGGCTCGCGCAGCACGATCGCTTAGTGAAGTCGTTGACGGCAATGAAGAACCGCATTCCGCTCGCGATCAGCGGCGATCTCCACGCCGTGGCGCTTGGCAGCATGGTGCGCGCCGGGACGCTGAACATGCAGGCCAATCCGGTGACGGCAGTGCTCGCGGGCCCAATTGGCACCGCGCCCTTTGGATGGCCGTCCGCGGTCCGCGGCGTCGGTGCGACGCCACCGGGACATCTCGACATGCGCGAGATCGTCAAGCCGATCGAGCAGCACGGCTTCACGATCGCCGACTTTCTGCCAGATCGGATCGTGTTGCGACTGTTCAAGTGGGACGTGAAGACACAATCGCCGGAGGCGATCGACACGCTGGAGCCGTTTCACGTCGAGACCCTGGAGAGGCGATGAGCTCACGTTGACCGCGGGAGCGTGAAAGAGACAGTCGTGCCGGCGCCTGGCTCGCTCTCGGCCCAGATGCGGCCGCCGTGCGCTTCGACGATCAACAGCGAGATGTACAGCCCGAGGCCGAGGCCGCGGCGATCGCCGGCATCGAGCTGGCGGAAGCGCTCGAAAATCGATTTCAACTCGTGCTTCGGAATGCCGATGCCGGTGTCGGCGACCGAAACAATACACTCGCTGTCGAGACGCGAAACCGTGATGCGGATCGAGCCGCCGCTCGGTGTGAACTTGATGGCGTTGTGCACCAGGTTCGACAGCACCTGAAAGATCCGATGAGGATCGTACAACGCGACCAACGGCTCGTCGGTCGCCTCCGCGTCCAGCGAGACGTGCTTGCCGGCGGCAACGGACCGGAAGGCGTCGACGACGCTGCTCACGAGACCGCGAATGTCGTGGGACACCGCGATGACGCGAAGCTGTCCATCCTCGAAGCTGCCGAAGTCCAGCAGATCGTGGATGAGGCGATCCATGACGCTCACCGAGCGGTTGATCATGGCGGCCCAGCTCTCGAGGCGCGCGTCTTGCCCACCCCGGTGCTGCGCCATCATCGCGGCGACGCCCCCGATCGTCATCAGCGGCCCCCGGAGATCGTGGCTGACGATGCGCAGCAATTCGTCGCGGGTCGCGACGGTCCGCTCCGCGTCGATGCGCGCCTGCGTGTCCTGCGCGAGCAGATCGAGGACGCGCTCGACCGCTTCGTCGGTGTGATGGCGCTCGATGGTCAGCGTCCGGTCCGTCGCCCTTCGCTCGTCGCGCAGTCGATCGCGCTCCTGCCGGAGCTGATCGAGAAACCCGGCGCCAATCCGCTCCATCTCCTGATCGACGACCCGATCCGTCATCTCGCGTTCGCGCGCGAGCCGGTCGTCCTCGTCGCGGCGCTCGTCCGCCAGTGTCGCCGTGACCTCTGCCATTCCTTCAGCGACTTCCGCGAGCTGATCGGTCAGTTTTTCCGGCGACGCGGCGATCTGCTCGGCAGTATCGGCGACCTCTTCGGCGACCTGTGCCAGGTTCTCGACGAGATCGATCGGACGCCGTTCGGGCTGCGAGTCCTTCAGCGGTTCGTCGCCGCTCAGGCTGTCGGCCGCCTTCGTCAAACTTTCCGCAACGTCTTCGAGCCCGCTCGAGACCTGCCGGGACTCGCCGTTGGTACGCTCGCGCACCGACTTCAGCCGTCTCTCGGCGTCACCTCGCCTCTCCTGCACGACCTCCTTGACGCGCGCTTCCTCCTCGCTGAGGAGCTCGTCGGTCGTACGACGCTCTTCGCCAAGGCTCGCGTCGGTGGCGCGCCGATCGACGCGCCGGCGATCCGATTCCGGTGGTAACGATGGCTTCTCCACGGTGGCGGTCGAGTGCAAGCCCAGCGCCGGATCCAGCCCGGCTTTATCAGAAGCCCGCTACAATGCGTCCACTATGCAATCGCCCAAGTGTAGAACGTCCGTGCTCGCCGCGGCGATCGTCCTGCTCTGCACGTCTCGCGCGCGCGGCGACGAGATCCGGGTCCTGACCTCGGGCGCGTTTCAGGCGGCGCTCATCGAGCTCGTACCGGCGTTCGAACGAGCGACGCGCCACACGGTCGTCGTCACGTACGGCGCGTCGATGGGGAATTCGCCGGACTCCATTCCGAATCGACTTCGCCGCGGTGAGGCGGTCGATGTCGTGATCCAGGCGGCATCGGCGCTCGACGACTTGATCACGCAAGGTCGGGTCGCCGCGGGCAGCCGCGTCGATCTCGTGCGATCGAGCATCGGCGTGGCGGTGCGCGCGGGCGCGCCGAAGCCGGACATCAGCTCGGTCGAAGCGCTCAAACGGACGCTGCTCAACGCGAAGTCGATCGCGTACTCGTCGAGCGCGAGCGGCGTGTACCTCTCGACCGAGTTGTTTCCGCGTCTCGGGATCGCCGATCGGATCGCCGCGAAGAGCAAGCGTGTCGAGAGCGGTCCGGTCGCCGACCTCGTCGCGCGCGGCGAGGCCGAGATCGGCTTCCAACAGATCAGCGAGCTGCTGCCGGTGCACGGGATCGACTACGTCGGTCCGCTGCCTGCGGAGGTGCAGCGGGTCACAGTCTTTGCGGCCGGCATCGCCTCGGGCGCGAAGTCAGATAATGCCGCGCGTGCGCTGATCAGGTTTCTCGCCTCGCCGGACGCCGACTCGGTGATCAGGAAGACCGGCCTGGAACCGATGACGGATCAACACCCTCTACAAGTCGTACTACAGTCCGACTTCAACGAGTCAGACTACAGTCCGACTTCAATGAGTCAGACTACAGTCGGACTGTAGTACGACTGGGACGCGGAGCGCTTTTTCGGAGGTCACGATGCGGTACGCCAGCTTTCTGATTGCGCTACTCGCGGTCGCGCCGATGCCGGCGCAGGCGCAGGGCACGCCGGCCGATTACGCGCGGGCCGTCGGTCTCCGCGACAAGTACGAGGCCGCGGTGTCGGACATCGCCGGACCGCCGGCCGCGATCGGCAGCACGCATCGCTTCTGGTATCGCAAGTCGGTGAAAGGCGGCGAGCAATTCGTGATCGTCGACGCCGACACGCAGCAGAAGCGGCCGGCGTTCGATCACGATCAGATCGCGCAGTCGCTGTCGAAGGCGAGCGGCAATACCTATAGCGCGCTGAAGCTGCCGTTCAACACGCTCACGTTCACCGACGATGGAGCGGCGTTCGCGGTGAACGTGGATGGATCGCCGTATCGCTGCACGTTATCGGACTCGATGTGCCGCAAAACGGACGGCGGTCCGCGCGCCGGCGCCGGATTCGGCGTCGGCCGCCGGGGCCGCGACGAAGGCCCGCGCGTCTCGCCCGACGGCAAATGGGAAGCGATCGTCAACAATCACAACGTCGCGATTCGCGCGACCGGCACGAAGACGCTGACCAGTCTGAGCACCGACGGATCCGAAGCGAACTACTACGAGCTGTCGTCCATCGCCTGGTCGCCCGACTCGACGAAGATTGCGGCGTATCGCGTGCGGCCCGGATATCGCCGCGAGGTGCATTACGTCGCTTCGTCGCCGGAGGACCAGCTTCAGCCAAAACACTCGACGCTCGTCTACGCCAAGCCGGGCGACGTGCTCGACGTCGATCAACCGGTGTTGTTCCTCCTCGACACGAAGCACCAGATCGTCGTCGACAACACGCTCTTCCCGAATGCCTACGCCAACTCGGAGCTGGTGTGGCGCGCCGACAGCCGCGCGTTCACCTTCGAGTACAACCAGCGCGGACATCAGGTGTATCGCGTCATCGAAGTCGACGCCGCCAGCGGCAAGGCTCGCGCCGTCATCTCGGAAGAACCGAAGACCTTCTTCAACTACCGCACCGCGAACGGATCGCTCGCCGACTCCGGGAAGAAATTCCGCTTCGATGTCAACGACGGCAAGGAAGTCGTCTGGATGTCGGAGCGCGACGGGTGGAATCACCTGTATCTCGTCGACGGCGTGGCCGGACGCGTGAAGAACCAGATCACCAAGGGCAACTGGGTGGTGCGGGGCGTGCAGCACGTCGACCCGGCGGCCCGGCAGATCTGGTTCAGCGCCGGCGGCATGTACGCCGGCAAAGATCCGTACTTCGCCAACTACTATCGGATCAATTTCGACGGCACCGGTCTGACGCGGTTGACCGAAGCGGACGCGAACCACACGGCGGTGTTCTCGTCCGACATGAAGTTCTACGTCGACACCTATTCGCGGATCGATCTCGCGCCCGTCGTCGAGCTTCGGCGCGTCGCCGACAACGCGCCGCTGTCGACGCTCGAGCGCGGCGACATCTCTGAGCTCGCGAAAACGGGATGGAAGGCGCCCGAGGTGTTCGTGTCGAAGGGGCGTGATGGCACGACCGACATCTGGGGCGTGATCATCCGTCCGAGCAACTTCGATCCGTCGAAGAAGTATCCGGTGATCGAGAACATCTACGCCGGCCCGCAGGGCTCATTCGTCCCGAAATCGTTTTCCGCGTACAACCAGATGATGTCGCAGGCCGAGCTCGGCTTCATCGTCGTACAAATCGACGGCATGGGGACGTCGAATCGCTCGAAGACGTTTCACGACGTGGCGTGGCAGAACCTGGGCGACGCGGGATTCCCGGACCGCATCCTCTGGCACAAAGCCGTCGCTGCGAAGTATCCCTATTACGACATCACACGCGTCGGAATCTACGGCGGATCAGCGGGTGGGCAGAACGCGATGGGTGGACTGCTGTTCCACCCTGAGTTCTACAAGTCGGGGATCGCTTACGCCGGATGCCACGACAACCGGATGGACAAGATCTGGTGGAACGAGCAGTGGATGGGATGGCCGATCGGTCCGCAGTATTCCGCCTCGTCGAACGTCGACAACGCGTACCAGCTGCAAGGCGATCTGCTGCTCGTCGTCGGCGAGCTCGACACCAACGTCGATCCGTCGTCCACGATGCAGGTCGTGAACCAGTTGATCAAACACAACAAGAATTTCGATCTGCTGGTCGTGCCCGGCGCGAACCATCCCGCCGGGCGCGGCAACGATCCCACCGCGCCCTACGGCGATCACAAGCGGTTCGATTTCTTCGTGCAGCACCTGCTCGGCGTCACGCCGCCACCGTGGAACCGGCCGGTGACGACGACGTCGAGCGCTGAGAATCGGGTAATCGAGTAATCGGGTAATCGGGTAATCGGGTAATTGATTGTCGGATTGGCTGTCACTCACGCAATCAATTACCCGATTACCAGATTATCCAATTACCCGATTCACGGCGTCATCGCCCCATCGTGTAGAACTCGTCGTTCGGGCGTGTGTTCGTGACGTTCGCGATCCGGTTCGACATGCCGAAGAACGCGGCGATTGCCGTGATGTCCCACACGTCCTCTTCGTCGAATCCGTGCTGCTTCAGCCGATCGATGTCGTGCTCGTCGACGCCGTACGCCTCGAACGCGACCTTCATCGCGAACGCGAGCATCGCCTGCTGCCGCGGCGTGATGTCCGCTTTCCGGTAGTTGACGGCCACCTGATCGGCCACGAGCGGATCCTTGGCGCGGATGCGCAGGATGGCGCCGTGCGCGACGACGCAGTACTGGCATTGGTTCGCGGCGCTGGTGGCGACGACGATCATCTCGCGCTCGGCCTTCGACAGACCGCCCGGCTTCTCCATCAGCGCATCGTGATACGCGAAGAAGGCGCGGAACTCGTCGGGCCGCCGCGCGAGCACCAGGAACACGTTCGGAACGAATCCTGATTTCTCCTGAACCTTCAGGATCCGCGCGCGGATATCTTCCGGGAGATCGTCGATCGACGGAACCGGGAAGCGGCTGATCGGAGGCATGGCCTATTGAACGGGGCCAACGGAAAATGGTCCGCCGTAATAAGGCAGCACGCCAATGTGTTGCGCTCTTCCTCCCTCTGCCGGAATCCGCAGGAGTGTGCTGCCGGTGAGAAACAGCAGCGACTTTCCGTCGACCGACCATCGAGGCGCGTACGCTGATTTTGCGAGCTGCGTCAGTCCCGTGCCATCGACGTTGACGACGTACAACTTTTCGTCGCAGGTCGTGAACGCTATGCGGTCGCCGGCCGGCGACCAGTCCGGCGCCCACACTTCACAGGCGCCGAACTGCGGCGGACCCACCAATCGACGCGTACGCCACGTCGCGAGATCGATGATGTCGATCCGCCGTGTGCCGCCTCTGCCGGTCTCGTAGACGATCGCGTCCCCTGCCGGCGACCACGAGTGCCATCCATACGCGGGACTCGTGTACTGCAGCGGCGTATCGACGCCGGTCTCGAGTTCGACGATGTGAATCTGCGTGTCGGTCGGGCTGGGATACGACAGCCGCGTGCCGTCGCG
>Ga0114129_10016311_pt1 | contig 10575 bp, 10 predicted proteins | sample RhiMetdeltSRZDD1_FD_80071 | JGI IMG/M metagenome (GOLD analysis project Ga0114129, IMG submission 80071) | Populus rhizosphere microbial communities from Tennessee, USA - Rhizosphere MetaG P. deltoides SRZDD1 (version 2) (version 2) | ecosystem: Host-associated > Plants > Roots > Rhizosphere >... | reverse complement strand
GTGATCGACGCGGTGACCGATCACATCCGGCTCGAGGCGGAGATTGGTGGGTACGAAGCCGCGGACGCGTGTAGCGACGAGATCGCGCGAGGATATGATGCGCTGGCGGCGATCGTCGGAGCCGGGCCGGACAACATCGCGGTCGTGGCAAACGCGACCGCCGGATTCATCCAGGCCCTCAGCTCGTTCGACTTCACGCCGGGTGACGCGATCGTCACGACGCGGTGCGACTACACATCGAACCAGATCCAGTACCTGGCGCTGTCGAAGCGTCTGGGTGTCGAGATCATCCATGCCGATGACCTCCCGGAGGGCGGCGTCGATCCGTCATCCGTCCGCGACATCGTTAGGCAACGCCGCCCTCGCTTCGTCGCGGTGTCGTGGATCCCGACGAACTCCGGGCTCGTGCAAGATGTGGAAGCGGTAGGGTCGATCTGCGACGAGGCGGGCGTCCCGTACATCGTAGATGCCTGCCAGGCGGTAGGTCAGATCCCGATCGATGTCGCCCGCCTGCGGTGCGACTACCTCTCGGCGACGGCGCGCAAGTTCATGCGCGGTCCTCGCGGCATCGGATTCATGTACGCGTCGGATCGCGCGCTCCGACGCGGCGACCACCCGTTGTTCGTCGACATGCGCGGAGCGCGCTGGGTCGACGCGACGACATACGAGGTGAGCCCGACGGCGCGTCGTTACGAGGATTGGGAATTCCCCTACGCTTTGGTCCTCGGCCAGGCCGCGGCGGCGAGGTATGCACTCGATGTCGGAATCGGTGCCGCGCAGTCGCGGGCGTGGGCGCTCGCCGCGCGATTGCGGACCGCGCTACGCGTGATTCCGGGCATACGCGTGCTCGATCGGGGGGCCTCGCCGTGCGCGATCGTCACCATGGCGGCGGATGGCCATGACGCAGACTCGATTGTCCGCGCGCTCTCGGACCGGGGGATCAACGCGGTCTCTTCGCTTCGGGAATACGGGATCTACGATTTCGATGCGAAGCGCGTACAGACCGCGGTCCGGCTCTCACCACACTACTACAACACGGAAACGGAGATCGATGCCGCCGTTGTTGCGCTGGGAGAGATCCTTCCCGCCTAACGGTGCTTCCGCGACGGTCGGGTGGCGAGATAGGGTGTGAGCACGGCGTTCACGTCGTCTCGGATCCAGCGTTCGGCTGGCCCTTCGTGGTAGAACGCCCAGGTCATCAACGATCCGTTGACCATCGCTTCGACCGTGCGTGCGAGGGCCGCGACGTCGGTCCCGCGCTTGAGCTCACCGGCGGTGACCGCAGCGCCTAACAGGTCGATCAGCCCGGCACGAGTTGCCTTTGCCTGCACAGCGAGTTGCTCGCGGAAATCGGGGTCAGCGAGGTCGATCTGCAGGTACGCGAGGTTTCGCGCGAGTGCGGCGGGTGATTGGGCAAGCTGCGCCATGCACTCGGCGTAGGCGCGGACGGCGGCGAGCGGGGATCGATGCATTGTCTTGAGCTGCGCGATGAAATCGCCGGAGGACGTCGCGGCCGCTCGCGCGAGGGAGAGAAGCAGCAAACGCTTCGAGCCGAACCGCTGCGCCAGCGCCCCGGCGGTCACGCCGGCTTCTGCCGCGATCTCGGCGAGCGTGAGGTCACTCGGCGCGAGCCGCATGGTGGCGCGATGTGCGGCGGCGAACACCTCCTCGTCGCTGACCTTCCGGGGTCGTGGACTCAAGACTCTTGACCGTTTCTAAATGATCATATAGTTTGAAACTAAACGCCAACGTAGTATAGGGCGCTGACCCCTCCCGCACCACGAGCTCCCCCTCGAGGAGGACACGACTATGCGTACGGTCACCTACGGCGCCGCCTGCAGTCTCGACGGCTTCATCGCCCCGCCAGACGGCTCGATGGATTGGCTGCATTTCAGCCACGACGTCCAGCAGTCCATCGCGAACTACTGGAAAACGATCGACACCATGCTCATGGGTCGGAAGACCTGGGAGGTCGCGATCGCGAACGCCGGTGGCGGTGGTGGAGGTGGGTCCGGCGGCATCACGACGTACGTCTTCTCACGCACACTCGAGAAGGTTGGCCACGGCGCTCATCTCGTCAGGGACGATGCTGGCGAATTCGTCCGCCAGCTCAAGGAGCAGCCCGGGAAAGGCATCTGCGTAATGGGTGGCGGCGAGCTCGCCCAATCGCTGTTCGCCGCAGGCGTGATCGACGAGGTCGGGATGAACGTCCACCCGATCCTGTTGGGTTCGGGTGTTCCGTTCTTCCGTGATCCCGGCCGACGCATTTCGCTGGAGCTGGCAGAATCGCGAGTGATCGACGGCGGATGCGTGCTGTCTATGTATCGCGTGAAGGCCGGGAAAGAGGGAACAGCGAACCGGGAACGAGGAACCGATCGCGCGAAACGGAGATCTCGACGCGGCGCCAATAGCCGCAGCTCGTGACCTAACGAATCCCGTCCCCGCGTTTGAAGAACCCGGGCAGTGATACCGGCGCGGTGCCTGTCGCCCTCGCCTTGCCGAGGACGACAGCTGCCGCCGCCCGTTCGAGTGCATCACCGACGCCGTATGTGACGAGGTACGTCGACACGTTAGGGAACTGACGGATCAGATACGGATTGCCGAGTGCGACGGCGATCACCTTCTCCTTCCGCGCGAGATCGTCGATCCAGCGCGCGATGTGGGGTGGAACGGCTGGTCGCCCCTGGCCCTCGATGCGACGCACGTACGCCGCGACGATTACCCGATCCGCGCCGGTCACTTGCCGCGTCACCGAATCGAGATCGCTCACGGACGTCGCCGGCGAGATCTTGATCACTTGCGCACCTGGAATTGCGGCGCGGATGTCGCCGCTGAAAATCTTCCCCGCGCGTAGCTCGGTCTCCGGCATGTACTGCACGACCACGACGCGTCGTCCAGCCGCGGGCAACAGCGATCCCTTGTCACGAAGCAGCGTGATCGCCCGGGCGGCGATGTCAGCCGCCACTGCACGATGTTCGGGACTGCCCACGACCGCGCGCAGGGCATCGAGGTCCACGATCGGATCGAACGCGACCCCCGTGCGCGCCTTGAGCTCGAGCACATGTCGCGCTGCGGAGTCGATTCTTGCGCGCGTAATCTCACCGCGCTCGACGGCCGCGAGCACCGCGTCGATCGCTTTCGTCGGATCGGTCGGCTTGAGAATAATGTCCGCGCCTGCCTTGACTGCCATCACCGAGCTCTCGTCCACCGTATAACCCTTTCCGACACCTTCCATCGTCATCGCGTCGGTGATCGCGACGCCATGAAACTTGAGCGAATCGCGCAGCACGCCCGTGATGATCCTGGGCGCGAGCGTCGCGGGCGTTGTCGAATCGCCTTCGACGGCGGGAAGCGCAATGTGCGCCGTCATTACCATTCCTGCGCCGGCCTGGATGGCCGCGCGAAACGGCACCAGCTCCAGCGTGTCGAGACGCGTCCAGCTTGCGCCGACGACCGGAAGCCCCACGTGCGAATCGACGTCGGTGTCACCGTGTCCGGGGAAGTGCTTCGCCGTCGAGACTGCGCCACCGTTCTGTGTCCCTCGCACGAACTCGGCCGATAGCTGCGCGACGTGCTGCGGATCTTCGCCGAACGACCGCGTGTTGATGACCGGATTCGCCGGATTGTTGTTGACGTCGACGACCGGCGAGAAGTTGATCTGGATCCCGATCGCGCGCGCTTCCTCAGCGGTGATCTTCGCAACGTCGTAGGCATCCTGGTCACGTCCCGTCGCGGCGATGGCCATCGCGCTCGGGAATACGGTGGCACTGCCGGCGTCGAGCAGGTAGTGCGTGAACGTTCCGCCCTCGAGGCGGCCCAGTCCCGGCTCGAGGTCCGCCGACGTCAGAAGCGGCACGCGCGAAAGCCGCTGCATGTTGTTGATCTTCGCGGCGACCTCGATCGGCGTGCCTAACGACATGCTGACACCACCGATGCGATCATGCTCGATCCAGCGGCGCACTTCGGCGAACGAGGAATCGCCGTAGCTCGTGTAGTCGCCGAGCACCCACACCATCACCATCTGACCGATGCGCTCGCGGAGCGACAGGGCAGCGAGCGTACTGTCGATCCACTTCGTCTGCGCTGGGGTCAACGGGGTGCGCGGGTCGAATGGCGCCGGTCGTGGTGCAGGGAGAGGCACTGGCACCGGATGCGGAGGCATCCTGGCCACGACCGCGCCTCGAGATGGGGCGGGCTTGGGGTTCGAGGCGCACGACACGCTCCCGAACACCGACGACCCAAGCGCGAGGATGCCCGCGATCTCGACGCGGGAAAAATGCGGAGTCATACGTCTTAAGGTAGCGCGGTTATTGGCCGCGCGCCGATCGGTCCAGCAGCGTCAATCTCTCCTCGGGCTCGTGAGGCAGCGGATCGACGACGCGCGGCGCGCCACGCGAGACGACGATCGCCCGTTGTGCGAGGTTCACGAACGGCTCGACGTCGTGCGTCGCGACCACGACCGTCGCGTCTCGCGCGCTCGCGTCGGTGATCCATGACGTGAGCCACGCTCGCATCGCGCGATCCATGGCCTCGAGCGGCTCGTCGAGCAGAAGCGTCGTCGGCTCTCCGACGAACGCCGCGGCGAGCACGGCCCGCCGGCGCTGACCCATCGAGAGCTCGCGAATCGACCGATCGCCCAGGCCATCGAGCCCAACAGTCTCGAGTGCGCGCGTGCCTTCATCTACGGGGCGACCGCGGAGACGGCACACCAATCCGAGCACCTCACCAACCGTGGCGTACGGCGTGAGGTCGGGGTGCTCGGGGACGTACGCGAGACTCGCGCGCGCCGCGACCTCGTCGCGCCACAAATCGTGACCGTTCACCGCGACCGTGCCCGCGGTGGGCTGCTCAACGCCGGAAATGAGCTTGAGCAGCGTGCTCTTCCCGGCGCCGTTAGGCCCGAGCAGGAGTGTGATGCCCGGCTCGATCACGAGCGCGTCGCACGAGAACGCGACCGAGCCCTTCGAGTAGCCGAATCGGACGTCGCGGAGCGAGATCAACGGGCGCTCCACGCGAGCGAGTCGCCTGTGGCGTCGTGATGCAGCTCCTTCCATCCGGTCACGATCTCACGTCGGTCGCGTCGCGCCGCGGCTCGGATGACGAGGGGCGTACTGAGCCCTGCGGCCGCAGCGATGAGAGGGTAGAACGCGATGGCGACGCCGAGTACGATGCCGGCGACGACGAGCGCGCCGCTGACGCGCGTTAGGCGTCGTCGTGCGCCGTGCAGGAGCAGCGCTGCCAATGCCGCGAGCGGTGGCAGCGTGGCGAGCGAAACGATGGCCGTGCGCGGGTCCACGATCGCCGCTCCGAGCGCAATCACGATCGCCGGCGCGCCAATCGCGATCGCGTCATCCACCGCGCGAGCAGTGCTGGACCACGGGAGCGATCGGATCCACGGCCATGACGGCCGTCGAGTCACGATGATGTCGGCAACAGCGCCCATGTACAGCGCCAGCGCGATCACGCTCCAGAGTCGCGCCACAAAGCCGAGCTCCGCGCCGACGAGATCGTTGTTGCGCGTGTAGAACCATGCGGCGGCGAGTGCGAGCGTGGGGAGTGGAAGCGGTGTCAGGAGACGCCACCCGATCGCGCGCCACGTGAAGCGGAACATCCGGAGCGTTCCCGGCGCCGCCGGCGAAACCGCACTCGCGCGCGCGTCGAAGCGCAACGGGCCGGCGGCGAGATCCCCCACTGCGAACAGTGCGATGGACGCCGCGAGAGTCGTCCAGCTGCCGAGTGACGCGAAAAAGGCGCTCGCGGCGAACGCCGGACTCGCGGCGAACCGTCGCCGAGCTGGTATTGCTGCAGCGCCGGCTGCACACAACGCGAGTGGCGTGCCGAGCAGCTTGGGCCACGAGAGTGGCACATGATACGCGAGCGCGGTGAGCAGCGCACCGATGACGACTGCGGCAGCGAGCGGAAGCTGGATGATCGGCAACCCGTACATCACGCCGCGGCGGTGTTCCACGCCATCGGCAGCGAGCGAACGAGTCCAGCCGCCGAGTCCAAGCGTTAGGCGCGGGACGGCGTCGCGAGCGAGCGCGTACGCGATCGCGGTGAGTCCGATCAGCGGTCCATTGCTCGCGCCCGTGCCAGCGACACCGAGCGCCAGGAAGCGAAGCCACAGCAACGGGTCGGGCGCGGAGCCGAGCACGACGATGATCGTGCAGATGGTGGCGATCGCGTTGCGGGAGGCAACGCGTGCGCCGCCAGCTGTATGAAAGCGAACGAGGGCGAGTGGACGAGGTGACACGACGTGTAGGTAGAGGCGACGTTGATGGTGATAGCAGGTACCGCGCGACGCAATCGCTCGAGCCTGGATGTCACCATTCGTTTAGCCGGCGCTCGGCCCAAGAGAAACGAAAGTGCCCAGGTCTTGCATTGTGGACCATCGAGTTCGTTTACCCGATGACGAGGTTGACTCGATGAACCGCATTCGACTTTTCGTATTTGCCCTGGGCCTCGCCGTGATCCCGGCGATGAGTCAGGCACAGCAGGATACGACCCGAAAGGAGAGCACGCCGGCAAAGGTCGGACGTCAGACCGGTGAGTCGGTGGACAAGGCTGCGAAGACCACGACGCACAACGCGAAGAAGCTCACCAAGGCCACGCGGACGAACGCTCATCACGCCGGCGACGCGACCGCAGCGAACGCGAAGAACGCCGCGGCGGCAACGAAGACGAACGCCGGCCATGCGGCCGAGGCGACGAAGACCAACACCAGCCACGCGACCGCTGCGACGAAGACCAATGCCAAGCACGCGGAGAAGGGGATCAAGAAGGCCGTGAAGACCACGAAGCACAACGTCAAGAAGGCGACGGGGTAGGTCGCTACGGACGCTTCTCCGTTGGGATGCGGACAGTCGTCCGATAACCGGGCTCGGGCATGCCGTTCGGCGTGCCCCTTGCTTTTCAGGTATGCCTCCACCACCCCATGCCACCTGGAGGCCTAACATGACGAAGACAGTATCGATGGTGTTCGCCCTCGCGGCCGTCGTCGCGACGGGCGCTTGCTCGCGCGCGACCACGGTCGAATCGACGGGCGATGTGACGCCCGCGACGCCGGTGAGCGCGAATGCACTTCCGGCCGGTGCGGTAGTGAACGTGACGCTCGATCAGCCGGTGGGCACGAAGACGAGCAAGGTTGGCGACACGTTCAGCGCGACCGTGGTCGACCCGATCATGGCGTCGAACGGCCAGACCGTCGTGCCGGCCGGCACGAAGGTGTACGGCAAGGTGACGGGATTGCAGGAATCGAACAACGCCGGTCAGAAGGCGGCGATCCGTCTCGACTTCGAGAAGATCAACATCAACGGAGTCGAGCACCCGTTCGAAGCAAAGATCACGGCGACGCAGTTGCAGAAGCAGGGTGAGGACACTCGCAACGAGACGCTGAAGAAGGCCGGAATCGGCGCGGCGGCCGGTGCCGTGCTCGGCGCCGTCCTCGGCGGCGGTGACGTCTCGAAGATCCTCGGCGGCGCAGCCATTGGTGCGGCTGCTGGCACCGTGATCTCCCTCGGCACCGGAGAAGTCGACGCAGTGCTGCCGGCTGGATCCAGAATGAGCTTGCAGACGACGCAGCAAGTCGCACTCTAAGCCGCACTACGAACACCACTGCTTACGGCTTACTGGTACTGCTTACTGGTTGTAAGCAGTACCAGTGGGCAGTAAGCAGTGCTACGTTGTGGCCCGATGAACAACCCAACTGAGCTTCGTCGAGAGCTGGGTCTTGCCGATCTGGTTCTGATGCAGGTCGTGTTCGTCGTTGGTTCCGGCTGGGTCGGAACCGCGGCGAAGCTTGGGCCGTCGCAGCTCGTGTTCTGGCTGCTCGCCACGCTCACCTACTATCTGCCGCAAGCCGCGGTCGTCATCGCGCTCAATCGTCGGATGCCGCTCGAGGGTGGGTTGTATCAGTGGTCGAAGGCGGCGTTCGGGGAATTCGGCGGGTTCATCGTCGCGTGGAATCTCTGGCTGTTCGCCATCCTCATCCTGTCGGCGTTCTATGTGCAGGTCGGTCAAAACATCGGCTACGTCATTGGCCGCGATCCGGCTTGGATCGCGAACGCCGGTTGGTACCCGCCGCTCGTGAGCGTGCTGCTCGCGACGTTCCTCGTGCTCGTGGGGATCCGAGGCCTCGGGCTTGGCAAGTGGTTCAGCGGGTTTGGCGGCGTCGCGCAGATCCTCACGTACGTCGCGCTCATCGCCATTCCCATCGTTGCGCTAGCGCGGGGAACGCTCGAGGGCTACCACCCGTTCGCGACCGAGCTGCCCGCTGTGTCGCTCCTGAGCCTCAACATCTTCGGCAAGATGGCGTTAGGCGCGATGTCGGGCTTCGAGTTCGTGGCGCTCATGGCGGGGGAGACCAGGGACCCCGAGCGAAGCATCCCGCGATCCGTGGTGATCGCGACGCCGCTCATTGCGCTCATGTTCATCCTCGGGACCGCGACGGTGCTCGCGTTCGTGCCCCGCGATCAGATCGACCTCGTGAGCCCGATTCCGCAGACATTACGCGCGGGCGTGCAGGGCCTGGGCGTCGCCGCGTTCGTCGCGCCGGTGCTCATCTTCCTGCTGCTCATGCGGCAGCTGGGCGTGCTGACCATGATGTTCGCTGGGAACACTCGCCTCCCGATGGTCGCGGGCTGGGATGGGCTGTTGCCGCGCTGGTTCACCAAATTGCATCCGAAGTCGCGCACGCCAGTGAACTCGATCATGTTCGTGGGGGCGGTGACGCTCGTGCTTGCGTTAGGCAGTCTCATCGGCACGGGAACGCAGGAAGCGTTTCAGCTGCTCGAGAACGCCGGCGGGATCTTCTACGCGATGGCGTACGTCGCGCTGTTCGCGATCCCGCTGTTCGGCGCGCGCAAGCTGGGCTGGCGGCCGCCCATGTGGCTGCTGGTAGCATCGGCGTCCGGGCTCGCGGTAACCGTTCTGTACTCCGTGCTCTCGATCTTTCCGATCATCGATGTGCCGAGCTGGCAGATGTTCGCCGTGAAGGTTGGGGGAGTCGTGGTCGGCGCGAACGTGTTAGGCGCCGCCATCTACGCCGTCGCTGGACGTCGAGGGCGCGTGGTGACGCCTCGCGTGGCCGAGGGGGACTGAGGGAGCCGGATGGACCTCACGATCCCATACACGTTCTACCCGGTGGCGCTTCCACACTGGATCGCCTGGGCGCTGTTTCTCGCGGCTGTGGTTGGTGGGGCGGCTGTTGGCGTCGTACGCGGGCGGGCGCATGGGTGGGGCAACGGCCTTCGCGTTGGGGTGATCGGCGGCGCAGGTTTGCTGCTGTTCACCATGGTGGCATCCATGGTCATCACGTTCTTCCTGCACGACGCCTAGCCCAACTCGTGCCGCTCTAATAATCTGGCCAGATGCTCGACGCGATCCGATCACTCTTCTCCTCCAGATCAGGGCAGAAGGAAGCTGAGTCGCAGGCTCCGTCCGTCGATCCGGTCCACATTGCGGCGTGTTCTCTCCTGCTCGAGGTCGCGTATGCAGACGGCGAGTTCTCGCCTGAGGAGCGCGCGCACCTCGAACAAGTGCTCGAGCGTCACTTTGCGTTGCCGGCCGAGTCGGGGCGCCGTCTGATCGAGTTCGCGGAGAAGGAACGACGTAGCTCGATCGATCATTTCCAGTTCACGCGTGTGCTCAACGAGCGGTACGACGTGGGCCAGAAGATGGTACTCGCGGAAGTGATGTGGGGGCTCGTGCTCGCGGACGGGCAGATCGCGGAGCACGAGCACTATCTCACGCGCAAGATCGCGAACTTGCTGGAGCTCGAGCCGGGCTATCTCTCGACGGCGAAGGCGCGCGCGGCCGGCCAGCGTTAGACGAGAGCGAGAAACGATCGTCGCTTCGCCCCGAATTCCCTCTTGCGAAGCAACGAACTCATGCCCGATCGAGCACCGCCGCCAGCGATCTCTTGACCTGCACTCCGACAGGTCCCACTATCGAGGCGCTTGGAAACTGTCGCGCTCGGCTCTCCACGTCGGAATGTCCAACCCCCCAGCACACGTGAGCGCTCCTCCCATACGGCGCGACATCACGCGAGCGCTCGTGTGCCCCTACAGGCGCAGAGGAGGCGTATGAGAAGTTCTCTGTACGTAGTCGGTGCACTCTTCGCTGTCTCCGCACTCTCACCGCTTCGCGTGCAGGCCCAGACGGGCTCCGTCAGTGGGCGGGTTACCGAGGCAGCGAGGGGTCAGCCGGTCCCCGGAGTGACCGTATCGATTGGCTCTCGCCTAACGCAGACACGGCAGGACGGGCACTACGTCCTGACCGACGTCCCCGTTGGCGCTGACTCCGTCCGGTTCCGGTTGATCGGCTTCGCACAAGCGGTGCGGTCGGTTACGGTGACGGCCGGGCAGTCGGCGACCCTCGACGTGGCGTTGGACGCGCAGGCGGTGGGTCTCGCGGCGGTCGTGGTGACGGGCTATGGCGAACAGCGGGCGGGTAGGATCACGGGCGGTGTAAGCCAGATCTCCTCGGAGAACTTCAGCGCCGGCCGTGTCGTCAGCCCCGAGATGCTCATTCAGAGCAAGGTCGCCGGCGTGCAGGTCGTGGACAACAACGAGCCTG
>Ga0114129_10016310_pt1 | contig 10575 bp, 7 predicted proteins | sample RhiMetdeltSRZDD1_FD_80071 | JGI IMG/M metagenome (GOLD analysis project Ga0114129, IMG submission 80071) | Populus rhizosphere microbial communities from Tennessee, USA - Rhizosphere MetaG P. deltoides SRZDD1 (version 2) (version 2) | ecosystem: Host-associated > Plants > Roots > Rhizosphere >... | reverse complement strand
GGCTCACGGGTTCGGTTCGGGTCTGGCTTGGTGCCTGGCTCGCGGCCTGACGGAATCGCTGGCGGCACGCCGCCCACGGCACATCGGACCGGCCGGCGCCCGGATCGGGCCCGTCGAGCATGCGTAGATGCGGCGCGAGATCGGCCGAGAATGCGTCGCTGGCCTCGCGCGGCAGCAGCGACGGCAGGTTGTCGATCGCTATGACGTCCAGCGGCGCTGGTTCGCCGGCCACGCGGCGTACCGGTTCCTTCCACGTCGTTGTCGCGTCGTAGATCGGGATCGTGTGATGCGGCGAACCCACGTCACAGGTGACGTCCGCAATCGTCGCCAGGCGGCGGCGCCGATCGCGTACGTCGGCGGCGGTCACGAACGGTGGTGCCGGCCCGGTCGTCAGCACAGCATTGACGAGCAGGTCGTGTCCGATCACGACGGACCGGTCGAGGTCGCGCGTCTCGGCCAGATCCCATGCCGTGACGACCTGGCCGGCCTGCGCCAACGCGTCCCGGGCGCCGGTGCCGCAGCGGCCGAGCGCGCCGATGACGAGCGTCCTGATCTGGGTGACGATCTGGGCTTCGGAATGGGTTCCGACCTGGGCGAGGTGGGCGTCAATGCCCTGTTTGGACATCGGTACGAGCGGCGAGGCGAGCAGCCCATGGGCCTGCAAGACACCCAGGGCAGCGCCGGCGTACCCGGCCCAGTATCCGAACGCCGCCAGCCGCCGACCGCCGGCATCGATCAGGTACTCCAGATCCAGGAGTTCGCCGCCGCCCGCGGTGAACCGGCGCAGCAACGCATCCGCGCCCGGTTGGCCCTTGTAGCAGTGCCCAAAATAGACATGACTGTGGATCAGCGGTGTGCCGTCGTCGGGCAGTTCCTTGAGCCCCACCACGTACGCATCCCGCGGCGCGTATCGCCACTGTCCACTCGGTACGATTTCGCAGCCGGCCGCCGCGTACGCCGTGGCGGGATAGATCCGCTGCGGCGCGTCCTCGACGACCACGTGCAGCCCGTGGCCGACCAGTTTCGCCGCGTCCGCTGGGACGATGGGCGTACGGTGCTCGGACGGGCGCTCCTCGGCGCGTACCCAGAGCATCGCTACACCCACCGGTGCCGGGCGGCGAGCATACCGATCTGGAAGCGGCTTTCGGCGCCGAGACGTTGCTGAACGTCGTAGATTTTGCGGCGTACGGTGCGGACCGATACACCCAGCCGCTTGGCGACCGCCTCGTCTTTGAGGCCTTCGCCGAGCAGTTCCAGCAGCAGCCGCTCGCCGGCCGTGACGCTGCCGCCGTCCACGCCGTCGTGCAGGAAGCATGCGGCGGCGGCGGCGTCGGTCCAGCCGATCTCGAACAGGTCCTGCAACACCCGTACGAGTACGCCTTCGCGGATGAAGTAGGTCCGGATCTCCGAGGCGCGATAACTGTCGAATACCACCGCGGCAGAGCGGTCGACGATGACCATCGCGGTGTCCGGCGTCGTCGCGACGCGGACGGCAAGACCCGATTGCAGTTCCTCGTCCACGGCTCGGCGTACGCCCGGCACGCCCAGGTGCGTCGGTGGGTAGATGACGCGTACATCGACGCCGCGTTGCCGAGCCCGGACCTCAGCCGGTACGGCGCAACCGGCGCGTGCGGCCTGGCCGGGATCGGGCTGGCAGCGCGCGACCTCTGTACGTGCGTTCACCAGCAACTCCTCGGTACGCACCACGGCCGCCTCGATGCTGGGCAGCCGGTCGACCTGCGGCAGCGGGGTCGGCGCGGTCAGGATCTGGTCGTTGAACCAGCGAGTCATCTCGGCCTGAAACAGGTTCACCTGGCGGCGGCGGCGCGAATGCTCGGCTTCCAGCTCGCCGCGTAGCCGATCAGCGACCGCGGTCGGCCCGGTTGGGTTGGGCCGCAGCTCGTCTCGGGTGTCCCGGCGCAGCAATCCGCAGTCCAGCAGCCGTTTGCGACTGGCGTCGACCGCTGCCGCAACGACGCCGATCGCCCGTCCGATCTCCTGAGCCGAGCATCCGGGGCTGCGCAATTCAAAGCGGTAGACCTTTTCGTCGTTCTCGCTCAAGCCCAGCAATTCCCACATGGCCCGCTCCATGCATCGATACTGCTCTGTCTACCTTCGTACGCCGAGGCGTCGGTGGCAATGCATTGGCGCGACCGCGTAATCCATGATTCGTATAGCGCGATCAGCAGGTACGCATTTCGCCCGACGCCGGTCGAGGGTGGCTATGCCGCCATAGGCATTCGCGCATGGCCGACATCCCTCCCGGCAACTTTCCGGGATCCCGTGCCGGCTGCGACCCGGTGGGGTTCGTAGATCGGGTTGTGGCTATGCGGCTATGCGTATTCTTTGAGCGTGGCGATAACCCCGTGCACATCGCGGTACGTGGTGGAACAGCCGATCGCGTAGTCGCGGGGTCTGTTGCATAACCGGCCGACCGCAGCGGACAGGTTGATGGTGACCGCGAGAAACCGTGGCACACCGCACGGCTGCCGGTGCGACGCGGATGGTCGCGGGACCGCTCGTTCGTGGCAGGGCCGGGGAGCCAGCTAGCATAATCTATCGAAAGATCGCAATGAATCCCTTCGTTTACGGTCCGCAGGACAACGACTAGAGTCGATCCCAGAGGCGCTTCACAGATCACTCGGATGATGGTCAGACAATTGCCGATTACAGGGGCATCTGTGCATACGACATCGGCGTCGAGCGTTGTCGCCCGGCACGGGCGGTTCGGTCCCCGGGTCGCCCCCCACTCTGCGAACGCCACCCGCCGGCACCCGCCATACGACAGGGGCGGGTGAACCACGGTGGCGCGGACATCCCGGAGCGCGGTGCTGGGTGGCATCGGCGCCGGCACGCTGGCCGGTCTGATCTGGGGACTGTCATTCCCGCTGCCGGAGCTGCTGGACGGCTGGAGTCCGGTGGCGATAACAGCCGGACGTTATCTCGCCTACGGCGGCCTGTCGGCCGTGCTGTTCCTGATCGGCGGGCGTACCGTGCGCCGGCTCGCTCGGCAGTACTGGCGGCTCGCGCTGGCGTACGCCGTGGCCGGGAACGTCGGCTACTACCTGCTGCTGGTGCTGGGCATCGATCTGGCCGGAGCCCCGATCACCGACATAATCATCGGCTGCACCCCGGTCTTCATGGCCATCGTGGGCAACATCATCGCGCCCGCGTACTCCTGGCGCTCGCTGACGCTGCCGCTGATCCTGGTCAGCGTCGGGCTCGGCATCGTCAACGTGCTCGAGATCGGCGGCGCCGCACCGACCGAGGACGCCTCGACCCTGATCAAGGTGCTCGGCGTCCTCGCCGCGTCCGGGGGTGCCCTGGTCTGGACTTGGTACGGGCTGGCCAATGCCCGCTTCCTCACCCGGCACACCGAGATCTCACCGGTCGCCTGGGCGACCGTCGTCGGGCTGAGTACGGGCATCGTCACCGTACTGGCCCTGCCCCTGGCGGCGGCCACGCACCAGTTCGACGTGGCCACACCGCCCAGCGGGCGGCCGCCCAGCGTGACCCAGCTGGTGCTGGCGTCGCTCGTGCTGGGCATCCTGCTGTCGTGGGTGGGTGCCGGGCTGTGGAACCTCGCCTCGGCCCGGATTTCCCCCACCGCCGTCGGCATGTTGCTCAATGTGGAGACCGCGTCCGGGTTCACCTACGTGTACGTGGCCCGGGGGGACTGGCCGCCGCTGGGCCAGGTCGCCGGGCTCGTGCTGGTCCTCGCCGGCGTCGCGCTCGTCGTGCGGCTGACCACCGAGTCCGCCCCGGCACCGCAGCTAGCCACCCCCGACCCGCCCGCCCGCGACGCGCGGCCCGAACCGGTAACACCTGGCCGTTCTCGTCCCGCCGCGGCCGACCGATCCGGCCGCCCGTCGAGAGGATCACGCCGATGAGCCCAGTCAACTCGTACACCGAATGGGAACCACTCGAGGAGGTCGTCGTCGGCCGGCTAAGCGGAGGGGTCTTCCCCACCTGGCAGCCGTCGATGGCGGGCACCGTACCGCCGGAATGGTGGTCGCTCTTCCATGAGCGCGGTGGCCTGCCGTTCGACCAGGACGAGGTGCTCGCGGCCGAGCGGGAGCTGGAGGGGTTCGTCGACGCCCTGACCGCCGAAGGCGTCACCGTGGTCCGGCCGGAGCCGGTCGACTATCAGCGGCCATTCGCGACGCCGGAGTGGCAGGTGTCGGGCGGCTTCTACTCGGCCATGCCCCGGGACATCCTGCTGGTGGTCGGCGACACCATCGTCGAGGCTCCGCTGTCCTGGCGCTGCCGCCACCATGAGGTCGGCGCATACCGGTCGCTCATCAAGTCGTACTTCCAGCGGGGCGCCGGCTGGCTGGCCGGGCCCGTCCCGCAGGTGACCGACGACCTGTGGAATCGGGCGTACCAACCGGAGTCGGAGGACTTCGCCATCACCGAATTCGAACCGGTCTTCGACGCCGCCGACTTTGTAAGGTTCGGCCGCGACATAGTCGTGCAACGCAGCCATGTCACCAACGGAGTCGGCATCCAGTGGCTGCAACGGGCCCTCGGTGACGAGTTCCGGGTGCACACCATCGACGTCAAGGACCGGCACGCGATGCACATCGACGCGACGATCGTGCCGCTCGCGCCGGGCCGGTTGCTGGTGAACGGCGAGCGTTACATTCCCAGCCCGCTGTTCCGGGACTGGGAGATCCTCGAGGCGCCCTGGCCGGCCCTCCCGGCGGACTGGCCGTTGTACATGTGCAGCCCTTGGCTGAGCATGAACGTACTGTCGCTGGACGAGCGTACGGTGTTTGTCGAGCGCCAGGAGGAGCCGCTGATCGAGGCCCTGACGGCCTGGGGTTTCCGCTGCATCCTGCTGGACTTCAGGAATGTCTACAGCTTCGGCGGGTCGTTCCACTGCGTGACGCTCGACGTGCGTCGGCGCGGCGGCCCGGCGACCTACCTGGCCTCGTAACCGGCAGCGGAGTTCCTGATGACGACAACCGACGAAACGACGGTGGCGGGTGCGGTCGCGGCGGTGCTGACGGAGCTGGCCGCGAGCGGTCCGGACACATCCGGCGCGGCGCTGCTGCGGGGGATCGGTCGGGCCGGACTGCTGGCCCGGTGCCTGAGCGACGACCCGCGCCAGCCGCTCCGCCTGGACCGGTTCGGCGAGCTCATCGAGGCGCTGGCCGGCCACGCGCCGAGCGGGCCGACGCTGTCGTGCGTGGTGCACCTGGCCACATTCCTGCCGCTGGTCCGCCGGCTGGCGCACGAGAGCATGGCCGACGTCGTGGCGGCCGCGGTGGCCGGGCGTGCGGTGGGCACGATCGCCGCCACCGACGCCGGCGTGGCCGGCTCCGACCTGCTCGGCATCGAGACAACGGTTGAGCTGGGCGATGACCGGATCACCGTGCGCGGTACCAAGGAATGGATCACTAACGCCACCACGGCCGACTACTACGCCGTGGTGGCGCGGCACCGCCCGGGTCGGCACTTCTCCTCGCTGAGCGTGGTGCTGGCACCGGCCGACGCCCCCGGCGTGACCCACGAAGCGATCGACTCGGCGGTCATGGCCGGGGCCGGCATCGGCCGGGTCACCTTCGACAACGTCGTCCTGCCCCGGACCGCCCTGCTCGGTCGACCCGGCTGGGGCTTCGCGTACTTCGTAGAACAGATGGCGGCCGAGCGACTGGCCGGAGGGTTCTGGGCGGTGGCGGTGGCCCGGAACGTGCTCGCCCGCACCGTAGCGTACCTGCGCGACCATCACGTCGGCGAGGAGTCGCTGTGGGAGCGTACGGCCGTCCGCCACGACCTGGCCCGGCTGGCGGTACGGCTGCGGCTGCTGGAGGCGCTCGTCGCGCAGATCGTGGCGACCGCGTCGGCAACCGGCCGGTTGCCCACCCGGGACACCGCCGTACTGAAGGCTGCTCTCGCCCCGCTCGTCATCGAGACCGTCGAGCGGTGCCTGCAACTGCACGGTGCGGACGGCTTCGCCGCGGATCGCGGACTGCTGCGACTGCTGGACGACGTACGCGTGTTCGGCGTCGCCGGCGGCACCACCGAGACGATGCTCGACCTCGTGGCCGAGGGACTGGTCCGATCCTAGTGGCGTGGACCGGCCGCCCGCTTCTTGTGCGCGAGGGCGGCCAGCACCTCGAGGATCACCCGGTGGGCGTTGTTGACGGTGATGTCGGCGTGGTCGTAGGGCGGCGAGACCTCGACCACGTCAAGCGCCACCAGCGTGGTGTGTAGCGCCACGCCCCGCACGGCCCGGAGCAGATCCACGGCGGACATGCCACCGGGTTCGGGCGTACCGGTGCCGGGTGCCGTGCCGGGATCGAGCACATCGATGTCCACCGAGAGGTAGATGGCGTCGCAGCCGTCGCTCGCCCGCGCCACCGCGTCATCGAGTACCGGTCCGATGCCGCGTTCCCAGACCTCCTGCATCAGGTACCAGGTCATCTCCTGCTCGCGCATCCAGGCGAACACCTCGGCCGGTGGCCAGTATCCCCGCAGTCCTATCTGGACGAAGTTGCGGCCCCGTACCGCGCCGGACTCGATGAGCCGGCGCATCGGCGTACCGTGCGATGCCAGGTTGCCCTCGATGGTGTCGGCCGTGTCCGCGTGCGCGTCGAAGTGCACGACGCCGAGTCGGCCCCAACCATGGTGTCGAGCGACCGCGGTCGCCGCCGGCCAGGTGATGGAGTGGTCGCCGCCGATCACCACCGGGACCATGTCCCGCCTGACAACGCTGGCGACCTTGGCCTCGATGTTGCGATGGGATTCCTCGGTCTGGCCGTGCGGGCAGGGCGCGTCGCCGGCGTCGATGAGGTCAATCCAATCAAAGATCTCGACTTCCAGATCGAGGTGGTACGTCCCCGGGTTGTACGCGAGGGCCCGCAGCGCCCTCGGCCCGAACCGCGCCCCCGGCCGGTACGTGGTAGAGATGTCGAACGGTGCACCGACGACCGCCACATCCGGGCGGCGGTTGCCCAGCGCCGCGACGTCGGGCACCCAGTCCCGACCCATGAACGTGGCCAGCCCGAAGTTCGTCATGGAGCCAACCTAATGGCACGGGCGGGGCGAACCATGGTCGGTGCCCGCGATCCGGTCGCTGGCTCGCCTGCCCCGCCACGCCGGGTCAGACCGCTGCGCCGGGCAGCGCGATTAGCGGGGCTTCGCGCGCCGGGTGGGTTCGGCGGCGGTGGGGTCCTCCGGCCAGGAGTGGCGGGGATAGCGGCCGCGCAGCTCCGCCCGAACCTGCGGATATCCGTTGCGCCAGAAGGACACCAGGTCGCCGGTGACCGCGGCCGGCCGACCGGCGGGCGAGAGCAGGTGCAGCACCACGGGGGTTTGGCCGCCAGCGATCCGCGGCGTCGCGGTCCAGCCGAAGACCTCCTGGACCGTGACCGCGAGCGCCGGTGCGGCCGGGTCTGTGTAGTCCAGCCGGATGTGCGATCCGCTGGGCACCTGCAGGCGTTCGGGGGCCAGTTCGTCCAGCCGGGCGGCCTGCGCCCATGGCAGCAGCCGGCGCAGCGCCGCGGCGGTGTCGATGCGGCGCAGGTCGTCGCGGTGCCGGGCGGCGGCCAGCGCCGGTCCGAGCCACCGCTGCGGATCGGCCAGCAGCGCGCCGTCGTCGACCGCCGGCCACGGATCGCCGAGGGTGTGATGCAGGAAGGCCAACCGCTCGCGCAGCGCGACGGCCCGCGGGCTCCAGCGCAGCAGCGCGAGGCCGTCGCGGCGCAGCCCCTCGGCCAGGGCGGCGCTGACCAACGCCGGGTCGGGTGTCTTCAGCGGACGGTCGCTGAGCACGATCGCGCCGAGGCGGGTGACGCGGTGGGCGGTGACGTCGCCGCCGGACCAGGTGACCTCCTCGGCGTCCGCGTAGAGGGCGGCGGCCGCGGTCCGGGCCGTGCCGGCGTCGATGGGCGCGGCCAGGCGTACCCGAGCGGCGGTGTGGCCCGGCTGGCGGTCGGCGTCGGCGATGGCCAGCCATGGCACGCCGTGCAAGCCCGAGGCCGGGCTGAGTTCGGCGGCGGTACCGCCGGCCATGAGGTAGCCGCGGCCGCCGGCCGAGCGCAGCCGGGCAACGCGTTCGGGAAAGGCCAACGCGACGACCAAGGCGGCGGCCAAGCCATCGGGTGGAGGGGACGCCAGATCAGCGGCCGGCGACGCGGTGACGGCCGAGCCCAGCCGGCGGGTCTCGATCCGCCACGCAGCGGTGGCGGCCGGGTCGGTCCCGTCGCGCAGCCGCCGCAACGCAGCCGTGATGTCGTCGGTGGCGGTCCGGATGTCGGCCGACAGCAGCGCGACGACCTCGGCGGCCAGCCGGGTGCCAAGCGTCGCGGCGGCATCGAGCAGGGCACGGGCCAGGCGCGGATGCGCGCCGACGGCGCAGATGTCCCGCCCGCGCGGCGTGATCCGGCCGGCCGGGTCGAGCGCACCCAGCGCGGCCAGAGTGGACCGGGCGACCTGGCCGGCCGCTGCGGGCGGGGGATCGAGCAGGGCCAGCCCGGCGCCGTCCGGGTCGCCCCACCAGGCCAGGTGCAGCACGAAGGCGGTCAGGTCGGCGACGGCGACCTCGGGATCGGCCTGCGCCGGCAGCCGCTCGTGGTCGCGCGCAGACCAGCACCGGTAGACCCGGCCGGCCCCCTCACGCCCGGCCCGCCCGGCTCGCTGGGCGGCGGAGGCGCGCGAGGAGCGCACCGTCACCAGCGAGCCGAGCCCGCGGGCGAGGTCCATCCTCGGCACCCGGGCCAGCCCGGCGTCGACGACCACGCGCACGCCGGGAACGGTCAGGCTGCTCTCGGCGACGGCCGTGGCGAGCACGATCCGGCGCCGGGCGCCGGGCCGCAGGACGGCGTTCTGCGCACCGGCCGGCTGGCGGCCGTGCAGCATGAGCACGTCGACCTGGCCGCGCAGGTCGGCGACCCGGCTGGCGACCGCGGTCAGTTCGCCGGCGCCGGGCAGGAACACGAGAATGTCGCCGTCGCTGTCATGCAGGGCCCGCCGGATTACCACCGCGACGTGATCGAGCAGGCGCGGGTCCACCCGCAGCCCGTACGGCGCGTCGACCGGACCGGCAGGCGGAGCCCAGATCACCTCGACGTGATGGGCTGTGCCCGGGGTGCTGACGATCGGCGTGCCGACGCCGATCGCGTCGGCCAGGCGCTGCGCCTCGGCGGTCGCCGAAGCGGCCAACACCACCAGGTCGGTACGCAGATGCGTGCGCACGTCGACGGCGAAGGCGAGGGCCAGATCGGTGTCCAGGTGCCGCTCATGACACTCGTCGATCATGATCGCGCCGACGCCGGGCAGCTCCGGGTCGCGGTGCAGGCGCTGTACGAGCACCCCGGTGGTGACCACCTCGACCCGGGTGTGAGGCCCTGTGCGGCTGTCGCCGCGCACCGAATAGCCGACGGCGCCGCCCAGACGCGTACCGGTCAGCTCGGCCATGCGCGCAGCGGCCGCGCGGGCGGCGATCCGGCGAGGTTCCGCGACGATGATCCGCCCGGCGAGCTGGTCGGCCAGGGCGAGCGGAACGAGCGTGGTCTTGCCGGCGCCGGGCGGCGCGACCAGAACCGCCGATGCCGTGTCGCGTACCGCGGCCAGGAGTTCGGGCAGCGCAGCACGCACGGGCAGATCCACGTCGGGCAGCACCCTGCCAGTCTGCCCGACGCGGCATCGGGCCTGACCGCGGTTGCCCGCGACCCGACGAGCGACGCCGCCTACCGGCGAGGCAGCGATCGCGGCAGCCCGAACCAGGCGAGCACGCTGTCGTCGAAGCAGGTGATGGCACAGAACCTATCGCCAGTGAGGGTGAGAGCGAGCAGGCCGATCGCGTGCCGGACGCCGGCACGGTCGCGCAGGTAGGTCCCGAACGGCGGCTGACCGCTGGCTCGGGTCGCGACGAGGCCGAACCTTCGGACCCGGCCGCAGGATGCTCGCACACAGCCGGGCCACGGCGTCGCGGCCTTGGTATTGCATGGGAATGCCAGGGTGCGCCAGACTCCCGTCAGCTCGGAATGCACCCTGTCCCACGCGCTTCTTCGAGCCGACAGCTAAACCTTGCATCGGCTAGACCGCCGGACTGGATTGGGTTGGACGTGCCAACATCCGCCCCGCGGCCTCGATGCCGGTGAGCGCCGCCCCGTATGCGGCCACCTCACGTTGGAAGTGCTCGACTTTGCTGTCCCAGAAGCCGAGTTCCGGGTGCAGCTTCTTGCGGTCCTGGTAGGACACCATGTCAGTTTCGGGAGTGATGCCCTGGCGCTCGCACAAGTCGTCGAAGCGGGCCTTTGCGTCCGCGTAGTTCTGGCTCATCCGGAGCAGACCGGCCTCGGCCTCGATGAGCTTGGCCTGCAAGTACAGCACGTAGTCGCGGGTGACCGGCAAGTCGGCAGACGTCATACCGCAATCTACCCTCGCCGGTCAGCCGGATCCGCGAACGGCTCGCCGCGGCACCCTCGGGTGACCGGTGGATCGCTAGTGTCTCGTGATTCTGATTGTGTTACTTAGCGTTGTTGTCGACAAGCTTTCTGACGTTGGCTTGGACCCAGGCGACCTTGGCCAGGATCTCGTCGGCGGTCGCGGTCCACACGAACGGTG
>Ga0114129_10016309_pt1 | contig 10575 bp, 7 predicted proteins | sample RhiMetdeltSRZDD1_FD_80071 | JGI IMG/M metagenome (GOLD analysis project Ga0114129, IMG submission 80071) | Populus rhizosphere microbial communities from Tennessee, USA - Rhizosphere MetaG P. deltoides SRZDD1 (version 2) (version 2) | ecosystem: Host-associated > Plants > Roots > Rhizosphere >... | reverse complement strand
TTGTAGAATTCGGTCGTGTAGGTCACGTTCTTCAACGCCGTGCCGTTTGGAAAGTCCATCAGCTCCTGTCGACAGCGGCGAATGTCCTCCGCTCTCCCGCTGTAGTTTTGCCGGGCGATGAAGTCCCTTGCGGCCACGATATTGCGGCGCGCGCTTTCGCTGTACAGGCCGAAAAAGATGAAGCCGCCGGGCCGCAGCAGCGACGATAAAACCTTCCATCCCGCCCTCGGGTCGGCGAGCGTCTGCAGGCTGCCGACCGCCTCGATCACATCGAACGACCGACCGAGCGAGGCGAGCTCGAGAATATCGGCTTGCGCGAATTCAATATTGTCGACGTCGAGCGCGAGGGATTGCCGCTTGGCATACCCGAGGCTCATGGGGCTCAGGTCGACGGCGAGAAGGCGGGCGCCTGTCAGCCGCTGAGCGATCTCCACCGCGTGCCGGCCGGTGCCGCAACCCGCAATCAACAGGTCGACGCCGTCCGGCTTGCCCAGCGGACGGAAGGAGCCCAGCGGGAACAAGCGGCGCAGGTATTGGTCGAACGACACCAGTGCCGGCGCCGGCGCTGGCTTTGTCCAGCGCGGATACGGATTTTCCACGTATTGCCGGGTGACCAGCAGCGACACGTCGTTTTCGATCGGGGTCAGCCGGGGGATGGAAGCGCGAAACTCCAGCTCCCGTTGTGGCGCGCCGATCTGCTGCTCCAACAGATGTGCGATAGGTGCCGGCCACGATCTCGACAGCAGCAAATCCTGGCCAGGCAACACGTGCAGCGGGACATACGCGGCGACGGCGGTCGGCCACAGCGCGGGCACCTCGGCCCCCGCTTGCAGCGCGGTGACCAGTTGCTGGCGCAATGCGCTCGCTCGCCAGCTCTCATCCACAGTGCAATCGAAGACATAATCATTGACGAAGCACAGCCGCGCGAGCGCGCAATAAAGCTGCAACTCCTCGGGGCTGACCGCGTCATTCCCGGTCGGTTCGGTGGCACGCTCCAGCACGGCGAACCGCAGCAGTGTCAGGAATCGTTCCAGTCTTTGGTTCGGTACGCATCCGGACTCGAGCAGCGCCCCCAGCAGTCGATCCTGGCAGAGGGCGGCGAGCTCCGAAGCACCCAACAGCTCCCGCAGAGACGGCCGCCGCGGCCAGATTTCTTCCGACCCCGCGACAGCGGCGGCGATTTGGCCGCTGGCAATGACGAGATGCGTCGCGAACCGGGCGACGTCGCTCGGCCTGCCCCACGGTTCCACCAGCGCGCGGAGAACAAGATCGCGGTATTCGTCCCCATTGGGAAGGATCGGCCCGCTCTTGAAGCATTCCACGAAGAGGGCCTTGGTTTCATCGGTCTCGCGAATGGCGAGTGCCTGCTTCAGAAGGTCCAGCGCCTGGGCCGTGGCGCGCTCGGCAATAAAAATCCGCGCCAGATTATTGCGAGCCTCGATGTAATCCGGCTTGGCGGCGACCGCGCGCCGATAGGATAGGCGCGCCTCGTCGCTCCTTCCGATCGCGAACAATGCGATGCCCAGATTGTTGTGGGCCTCGGCGAGACCGGGCATGCGTGCCAGCGCGCTGCCGAAGGCCTCGATGGCCTCCTCCAGCTTGCCCTGGTTCATCAGCGCCACGCCGAGATTGTTGCGGACCCGCACATGATCGGGTTTGAGGGCGATCGCTTGACGGTATTGCGCGATGGCCTCGTCGAGATAACCCATCTCGGCCAGCGCCTTGCCGAGGTTCACGTAGGCTTCGGCAAGGTTCGGACGCAGGGCGATCGCCGTGCGATAGCGGCACACGGCCGCATCGTTGTCCCCCAGCGCGGCGAGGACGATGCCGAGATTGTTGCACGCCTCTGGAAAATCGGGCTGAAGCTTGAGCGCCCGCTCATACGCCGCCGCCGCTTCGTTCCACTTGTTCTGCTCGGCAAGGACGTTGGCCCGGTTGTAATGGGCTTGCACGGAGTGAGGATCAAGTGCGGTCACGCGCTCGTAGCAGGCCATCGCCTCGTCCGGCTTGCCTTGCTCCCGGAGGAGGTTGCCGAGATTCATATGAGCCTGGACGTAGTCCGGCTTGAGTGCGGCCGCCTGTTTGTAATGCGCGATGGCGGCACTGGTGCGCCCCAGGGCCTGCAGCGCCAAGGCGAGGTTGTAGTGCCAGTCGGGCATGCAATCGTTGAGCGCGACCGCTTTGCCGATCATGTCGGCCGCGACGTCGGGACGGCCGATTTGAACGCCGATCAGGCCGGCATTGTAGAGGCTGCTGACATGCTTTGGCTCGACCGCGAGAATGTGACGATAGAGGCTGTCGGCATCTCTGAGTTGACCTGCCTGGTGATGCTGCACAGCCTGCGCGAACAGCCGGTCAATGTTGCGCGTTGCGATATTCATCGGAGTGCCCGTCCCCGCCACTCAAAGGCGGCGAACCAAGCACGGCGGGCGTCATAAGGCCGTCATCGCCGCGTCATTGCGCGGATGTTCGGGGCGCCCTCGCGGACTGACAGCTCGCGCGCAGGCACTGCAAACCGACCGCCCTCATCTCGATCGGCGCTTAAGGCGGGTCATGTTGGCGTCAATTCAACGTCAGGGCGGCAGATTCTGACCCAGCCCTGCCGGAGTTCGCGGCGAGTCCGACCACATCTATAAAGTCAGCGCGATTCTCAGGCCGTCGCGCAACCGAGACTCCGGCGACCTGCCACCGCCGCTTTCCGGCTGCAGTTTGTCCGCCAATTGCTTCAGGGCCGGGGGGACCGACAATCGGCGGAACTGGGTCCAGCAGTCAGCCGCTTCGGTTCTGTTTCCCATCAGGGCATAGGCCGCAGCCAGATATTTGTAGGGCGTGGGATTGCCCGGCTGGACGGCGATGGCCCGGCGGAACCAGTCGGCCGCCGCGCTCTCGTGATGAAGTTCAAGCTCGGCGGTGCCGGCAAATATGTAAAAGAAGCCGATGGACGTATCCTTCGGACTCACGCGGATCGCGTAGAGGATATGATCCAGGCCTTCCGTCGGTCTTCCAAGCTTGGTCAGGATGTCGCCGAGTTGCGCAAACGATAAAGCAAGACTTGGATTGAATTCGATGCTTTTCGAGATCAGGTCGCGCGCCTCGTCATAGCGGCCGCGCGCTTTTGCGACCAACGCTTTCCAATAGTACGCGCGATACGAGGCCGGATCTTTCGCAAGCACCCGATCGAGCTGTTCTTCCGCTCGCTCGAGGCTGCCGCGTGGATCGTCCGCGAGTGAATTCAGCACCGCCTGGATCAAAGCCATACTCACGCCCAGCATGGCTTGAGGAAGCTCCGGCTCCCGGCGAAGCGCCTCCTCGAACAGGGCCAGTTCTTCGGCGACGTTCTTGCGGCTGGGGCCACCAAAATGGATGGCCAAGCCTCGTACGAGCAGGCCGCCGACGGTTGGCTCTCGTGCGCGCTCTTCCGCCGGGCGCCCGGCTTCCGCCAGCATCACCGCGATTTGCACGCCGCGCGCGATGCGGGCCGCAATTTCGTCGTGTGCCGGCGAACGGTCCACATCGTCGCGCTCGAAACGGTCCGACCAGACTTCCAGGCGGTTGGCAGTGTCGACCAGTTGAACGTTGATGCTGGTCCGCGGTCCCTCGCGTTTGATGCGGCCTTCGACGACGTATCGCACTCCAAGTTCGTTGCCGATGGCGGAGACATCCATGCGTCGGTGCTCATAGGCGAGCGCGGTCTGATGCGACACGATCCCGAGGCCCCCGAACCGCGAAAGCGCATCATTGAGATTTTCGGTCAACGAGAGCGCAATATTTCGGGTTGCAGCATCGGGGCGATCGCCGCTGGCAAACGGCAGCAGCAGAATGGGAACGATCCCCCTGTTTTCGACCATCGCGGTGCGACGCGAGACCGTCCGATCCGACATCGATATCGGGTTCGATTCTTCGAGCCCGGACCATATCCAGGGGAGGGCGAACAGCAATGCCAACAGGCAGACGCCGGCGGCACCGACGGTCGCTGCCCAGCGCGCGGTTGCGCGAGCGTGCGCGGCTGCCAGGATCGCGGTTAGCGGGCCGGATCGGAAGCTTTCGGCGGCGACGGGCGCGCCTCCCTCCATCGATTGATGGGCCGATGGCTCGCCGACGGCAGGGCCTGCGTGCTCCACGCCGTCCGGCACTGGAGCCGCCGGGGGGGTCGAAATCGCCCCGCGCCGAATGTCGTCGATAAGGGCCTGTGTTGCGGGCTCCGCATCGACGCCGAGCTCGCTCTTGAGCAGCGCCAGGCATGCATCGGCATGGGCGAGCGCGAATTCGCGCCCGCGATAGCGGGAGAAGATCCGCAGCGCAATCCGCTGCCGATCCTCGCGAAACGCGTCGAACGCGATCAATCGCTCGGCGGCGGCCACGGCTTGCTTTGCGTCGCCGCGCGCATCCGCATGCTCGGCGCATTTCTCGAAGGCGCGGGCGGCAAGATCATCAACCTGACTCCGTGTCCTCTGCACCCAACTATCGAACGGCTCTCCCAGCGTGAACTCGGAGAGGAATTCGCCGCGATACAGAGCCACGGCGCGCTCGATTTCGGACGCGTCGGACGACTCCGCAAGCGACGCGAATTCGTCGGCATCGATACGCAAATGTTCGGTCTGCAGGCCGACCTTGTTCGCGTCGACGAAGAGGATGTCGGGCGCTGCCTTGAGCAGATCCCGGCGCAGGGTAACGAGACATTGTCTCAGGTTGTGCCGCGCTTGTTCGTCGCGGCGCTCGCCCCAGAACAGCGCAGCCAGGTGCTCCCGGCTCGCGCCATGATCCGGATGCATCGCCAGATAGGCGAGCAACGCCTGGCCTTTACGTGACGAGATGCGCAGCTCGAACGGCGGGTCGGTGTCGGCCATCACCGCGAATCGCCCGAGCACCTTTAGAAAAACACGGATGGGGCCTTGCCTATCGAACTGGCGCATGGAGCAGCGGAGCGAAACTCACAACGATTTCCAGTTGATAGTGTCCATCAGGGTTCCACGACAAATAAAAATCCTGTAACCGCATTCGATCCATCATCCGCACGCGACTCGTGCAAACGTCTGCAGGCGTCCAGCGTGCAATCGCGCGTCGATTTCAGGGCGTCGCCGGCAGAAGCTCGCGCGCGCCGTGAGGAAGGACGAACGGCGTCCTCTCCGCCGGAATGCGCGCGACCGCGTCCGCCACACCGAAAACGCGCCCGAGCATGGGATCAGTGATGACCTGATCGGCGGGACCGTCGCTGTCGATGCGTCCACGATTGAGCACCACGAGGCGCGTGGCGAGCAGCGCAGCGAGGTTGAGATCGTGCAGGATGGCAACTACGGCCGCGCCGCGGTTGGCCCGTGATTTGGCCGCGGCGATCACGTCGAGTTGATGGCCGAGGTCGAGATTCGCGGTCGGTCGAGCAGCAGCACGCCCGGGCCGTGCGCCGCTTCTCCGCATGCGAGTGCCGAGCCCCGGCCACGGCGTGAATTCGACGCCGCTTCCTTTCTACAGCCCAGGAATCACCATCAAAGGCGCGTTGACCGTGCGGTTCAGCGACCTGACGCTGTTTCGGAGGATGACAACCCGCCAACTTGCATCGTCGTCGCTTTGTGCCAAGCTCGGCCGGACTGTACCGGTCGCTCGATCAGGGCTCTCCCACCAGGGCGGCCGGAATGACGGCGGCACTTCAACCGTCAATCAGGAGCAGGATGATGTTCATCGCCATGAATCGCTTTCGCGTGAAGAAGGGATCCGAGGAGGCCTTCGAGGAGGTATGGCTCAATCGCGATTCGCAGCTGACCAAGGTTCCCGGCTTCATCGAGTTCCACCTGCTCAAAGGGCCCGAGCACGACGACTTCACGCTCTACGCCTCGCACACGATCTGGTCGAGCAAGGCTACGTTCGAAGCCTGGACCAGATCGGACGCCTTCCGCGCCGTCCACAAGGATGCAGGCCAGAACAAACCGCTCTATCTCGACCATCCGCAATTCGAGGGTTTCGAGGTGCGTCAGACCGTGGAACGGGGCAAGGCCGCGGTCGCCTAGCCCCAGACTCGCGCGTGCCCTGAAAGGCGCGCGCGAGCTTTGGTCTCCCTAAGAGCAGCCCTTCGGAGTTCATCCCCGCCCCGTTCCGGACGAGCGACGGCGCATGCCCGCGGCAAGTCACAGTTGCCGTGTCGCATTGCGTTTCCTCCAGTTTTCTCGGAAACTGTCGCGGAGAATACAATGCCGGCGCGTGCGGGCGTCATGGGGGCGGATGCTTACGGGACCGTGGCGGTCGGCAGCGCCGGGCAGGGCGGAAATAATGCTTTCACCGAATGCAGGTGCCGAGCCCGCGATCGTTGCGGAAGGGGTGAGCAAACTTTTCCTCGATGGAACTGTGGTCGCGTTCCATCAGCTCTCGCTTGCGGTCAAGCGTGACGAGATTATGTGCGTGGTGGGTCCTTCTGGCTGCGGCAAGACCACGCTGCTGCGCTCGATCGCGGGCCTGACCGATGTCAGCAGCGGCAAGCTGCTGGTCCACGGCAAACCGGTGGCCGGGCGTCCGCCCGACGGGGTGGCCATGGTGTTCCAGCACTTCGGGCTCCTCCCTTGGAAGACGGTCTACGACAACGCCGCCTTCGGCCTCGCCATGGCGGGCGCGTCGCAGGCGCAGATCCGCGAGCGGGTCACCCATTACCTCGAGCTCGTCGGGCTCACGGGCTTCGAGCGGCATTATCCCTACCAGCTCTCGGGCGGCATGCAGCAGCGCGTCGGCCTCGTGCGCGCGCTCGCCATGAACCCGTCGATCCTGTTGATGGACGAGCCGTTTGCGGCGCTCGATGCGCAGACGCGCGAGATCCTGCAAGAGGAGCTGCTGGCGCTCATGGAGCGACCCGACGAGCGCAAGACGATGGTGTTCATCACCCATTCGATCGACGAGGCGATCCTGCTCGGTGACCGTATCGCAGTCATGAGCGCGCGCCCGGGCCGCATCAAGGAGGTGCTGGACATGCCGTTCGGATGGCCGCGCAACGCCGATGCGGTGCGTTCCGATCCCCGCTTTACCGAATTTCGTCTGCACATCTGGCATCAGCTTCACACCGTCAAGCCGCGAAACGTGCGAGCGCCGAGGGAGGTCGCGTGACCACCATCGAGCAAGCCCGCGGCGGCCTTGCCGATAGCGGTGACCCGGTCGACCTGTCCGGCGATCAGTTGCGTGCCGAGCAGGTCGCGGCGGCGCGCAGGCGTCGCCGCCAATGGGTCAATCTGGCGATCCGGGTCGTATCGCTCGCAGTCGCGCTCGCGCTGTGGGAGGTGGCGGCCTGGAACGTCGATCCCGTGCTCTTTACCTCGCCGACGAAGGTGGCGGTCGCGGCGTATGAAATGGTGTTGAGCGGAGAGCTGTGGACCTATCTGTGGCCGAGCCTTGTTGTCCTCGGCATCGGCTTTGCGCTTGCGGTGGTGTTCGGAATCGCCATCGGGCTGCTGCTGGCGCGCTTCTGGGTGCTTGACGTCGCGCTCACCGTCTACATCACATTCCTTTACTCCATTCCCTCGGTCGCATTGGTGCCGCTGATCGTGCTGTGGGCCGGATTCGACACTACCGCCAAGGTCATCATCCTGTTCCTGTTCGCGTTCTTCCCGATGGTGATCAACACCTATCAGGGCGTCAAAAGCGTCGACCCGAAGCTGCTTGAGGTCGGCCGCGCCTTCCGCTGCTCGGAAGGCCAACTGTGGTGGAACATCGTCCTGCCGGCGGCGCTGCCGTTCATCGTGACCGGCCTGCGGCTGGCGCTCGGGCGCGCCCTGATCGGCATGGTGCTCGCCGATCTCTACACCGCGATCTCCGGCATCGGCTACCTGATCGTGCGCACGGCCAGCACCTATCAGGTCGATAAGATGTTTGTGCCGATCGTGACGCTCGGCCTGCTCGGCGTGACATTCACGGCGCTGCTGCGGCTGGCCGAGAAATACGTGGCGCCCTGGACCGCGGCGTCCTCCGACGACTGATGCGGAGCGTGCAATCTTGCGTGAGCCAGCCGCGCGCATGACGAGGCAACAGCGGCGAGCAGTGCTATAACGCGGTCCGCCAACGCAACGAAAAAAGGGAAACGTGCCATGTCGAACGCCTGTCGATCGATCTATCTCTTGCCCTTGATGCTCGGCGCTATCGCGACGGCGGATGACGCCGCCGCGCAAAGCTGCCCAACCATGCGCAAGATCAATATCGGCGTTTCGGTCGCCCCGCCCAACGTGGTGCACACGTCGCCCTATGTGGCGAAGGATCTGGGCTTTTTCGCCAAGCGCTGCATCGAGCCCAACATCATCCAGTTCGAGGGCGGGCAGTCGGCGACCTCGGCGGCGGCCGCCGCGCAGGGCACCGCCATCGTCAGCGTCGGGGACGTGGCCATCGGCCGCGGCTTGAAGGTGCAGCAGTTCTGGGGCCTGGCGCCGCGGATGCCGCAGGCCTACATGGTGTCGCCCGACGTCAAGACCGCGGCCGATCTCAAGGGCAAGAAGCTCAGCGCGACCGGCGGCGGCGTCGGTGGCTTCAATTGGCGCATGGGCCGCGAAGTGCTCAAGACCGCGGGCCTCACGGTCGACGACGCGCAATTCATTCCCTCCGCCACGGCAGGCCGGCTGCCGGGCCTGGTCGCCGGGCAGATCGACGGCGTGGCGCTTCATCCCGAGGACGTCTATCTCGCGCAGAAGCAGAAGCCGTCGCTCAATCTTTTGGTGCAGCTGGCCGAGCTGATGCCGGACTACATGTTCAACGCCTACGGCGCGTCGCTGGATTGGATCGCACGCGACCGCGCGTTGCTGCGCGATGCCGCAGCGGCGATGATCGAAGCCAATCGCATGATGTACAACGACAAGGCCAAGGTCGTTCCGATCATCGAGAAGGCGACCGGCAAGTCGAAGGAAGCGGTCGAATATGCCATCGACGTGCTGACCAAGAACTGCGTCTGGTCGATCAACGGCGGATTGAACCCCAAGCGCACACAATGGTCGATCGACAATAGCGCCGAGAACGGCGACATTGACAAGGACAAGAAGCCGTCGCCGGAGCAGGTCGCCAATTTCGCGCTCGCCAAGGAAGCGGTCGATGCAGCCGGCGGCCCCGTCAGCATCGGCAATTGCAAGGACTAGCGCACATTCACGAAAAGCCTGCCCCGGGCTTGATCCGGGGTGGGAAGCGATTTTCCAAATAGAGCGCATGTAGATCGAGGGTGCCGCCATGAACATCCAGACGCCGCGTCCCGCCGGACACCAGAGCTGGGACGAGGTGCGCACGCGCCTCGACCAGAATGCCCCATTCTCGAACATGTACGACACGCCGTACTACCGGGACGCGGTGTATGACCATTTCTCCAAGCAGGAATATGCGCGTCGCTACCGGTCGCTGCGCGACAAGATGCGCGAGCACAAGCTCGACTGCGTGATCGTGCCCGGTGGGCCCAGCCACTGGAGCTTCGGCGGCGGGATGCAATGGCTCACCGGGCATTGGGAATGGCACGCGATCTCCTCCTACGTGCTGGTGCCCCTCGACGGCGAGCCGACGTTGATCTTTTCCATGGGCGGCACCCACGCCGAAGCCTGCAGGCGGGAATGTGCCAATGCCCTGACCGACGTGCGGCACAGCCGCAGCGGAAAATATGCCGAGGTCATGGTCGAGCGGCTCAAGGAGCTCAAGCTCGAGCGCGGACGCATCGGCCTCGTCGAGATCGACGCTCGGCACAATGACTACCTCCCGGTCAACCAGTACAATGTGCTGCGCAAGTCGCTGCCGGACGCGGAGCTCATCTTCACCAAGGGCTTCCTGCACGAACTGGTGGTCGTTCACAGCGAGGAGGAGCTGCGGTGCGTGCGCAAGGCCGGCGTGCTCTGCCAGCGCGCGATGGAAGCGATGATCGCGCGCGCCAAGCCTGGGGTGCCGGAATACGAGCTGCGCGCCGCCGCCGGTGCCGCCATCCTCGACGGCGGCGGCGACATCGACTTTCTCATCATCGGCACCACGCCGATGGCCAACCCGGCGATGGTGTTCGGCAATCCACGGCCCTCGCACCGCAAGCTGCAGAAGGGCGATATCGTCAACATGGAGCTGGCCGCCGGCTACAACGGTCTCTCCGCGCAGATCGGTTCGCCGATCACATTGGGCCCTCCGACCGAGATGGTGCGCAAGTTCTGGGACGAGATCACCTTGCCCGGCTACAACAAGATCATCGCCGAGATCAAACCCGGCAACGCGACCGACAACATGCGGCTCGCCAGCCGCTTCTTTCGCGAGCACGGGGTGCAGTCGCGCCCGACGCAGGTGCACGGCATCGACATTGTCACCGACAAGCCGCACGTGTTCGCCGAGCGCACCGAAGCCGACGAGATCGACAAGGTGCTCAAGCCGGGCATGATCATCATGGCGGAGCCCAATCCGATCACGGCGGACGGGATGTTCGGCATCTTCCTCGGACACACCTTCATCGTGACCGACAGCGGCTACGAACGCGTCGACAATTTCCCGCTCGAAATCGCAGTGGCGCCGTGTTGACGGCCGGGGCCGTAAGGTGAGCCACGACAGCAGAAAAAATGAAGATTTCAGCCGACAACACGACTGCATCGCGTAAGACGAACCGCGACG
>Ga0114129_10016307_pt1 | contig 10575 bp, 6 predicted proteins | sample RhiMetdeltSRZDD1_FD_80071 | JGI IMG/M metagenome (GOLD analysis project Ga0114129, IMG submission 80071) | Populus rhizosphere microbial communities from Tennessee, USA - Rhizosphere MetaG P. deltoides SRZDD1 (version 2) (version 2) | ecosystem: Host-associated > Plants > Roots > Rhizosphere >... | reverse complement strand
GTGACGCCGGGCAACGACGGCATGGTAAGATCACTGTTCCGCCTCGGTCGGGGCGTGGCTCAGCCTGGTAGAGCACTCGGTTCGGGACCGAGGGGTCGGTGGTTCAAATCCACTCGCCCCGACCACTTCTCACAAATTCCTAGGAAATCTGCCGTATTCAGGCTGGTCGGTCACTCGGGTTTGATCCCGCATTTTCCTGTGTCGAACCGAGTGGTCGTTGCGTCGAACGCCGTTTCTCTAGCATTTCGCCGGTCGCATCGAGCAAAGAGGCGATTAATCTGCCGCAATCGTTAGGCGGTTGTTAGGTTTGAATTCAGGTGATGCAGTGGCCGGTCTGATGCCGGCCATTCGCGCGTACAGCGACCTCCGTCCTGGATTCCAGCAAGAGATGTGCATTCCTTGGCCAGTGCGTGAACACTGATCGATGCGGATCGTTTCCGCGCCGCAACCCGACGCAACTTTTCGGTCTCCGATTCATGAGGATTCTTCTTCAGCTCGCAATCGACGCGGTTCTTCATAACTCGTGGCGTTCGAAACATGTCGCACCCTTCATCTGAATCCGACGTTAGAACCTGATGCTGGGGGACAGCGGCCGGACCTCTCGATTCAGATCAGCGGCGTGACGATGTGGTCGACGTATTCCCGACCATCACCATTCGGCGATGTGAATTAGCGTTTCGGTCGCCGCCTGACAAGTGTGGCAACTGATGCGACGAGTTCTCCCGGGTCCACGGGCTTTGCGAGGTGCATTTCGAAGCCGCTATCGAGCGCCCTCGTGCGATCCTCCGACCGCGCAAACGCGGTGAGCGCAGCCGCGGGGATCTCGCGCACATCTGCGTCCGACGACGCGCGGATGCGGGTGATGAAGTCGAATCCGTCCATCTGAGGCATCCCTAGATCGACGACAAGGACGTCGGGCTTGATCTGGTCCACACGCTTCAAGGCGTCGATCCCGGACGACATCGTGACAACCTCCGCACCGGCCGCTTCCAACACCGCGCGCAGCAGGCCTAGCGCGTCTTCTTCGTCGTCAATCGCCATGACACAAATCCCGGTGAGATTCTTCAGCGCGGTGAGCGGCGCCTGTTTTTCCGTTCGTGGATGTTCGCGCGGCTCACGGATGGCGGTCTCGTGCACGATCATCAACGGCAGTCGTACGCGAAACGTCGCGCCTTGGCCTTCACCATCGCTGGCCGCGTGCACCGATCCGCCATGCATCTCGACGATGTGTCGGACGATCGACAGGCCCAATCCTAACCCTGTCGTCTGGCGCGTCAGACCGGAGTCTGCTTGTCGAAAGCGTTCGAATACGTGCGGCAGGAAATCCCCACGAATACCGGCGCCGGTGTCACTCACGACGATCTCGATATGGGAGTTCACGCGTTCAACTCGGACCTGAACGCGTCCGTTCTTCGGCGTGAACTTCACGGCATTCGACAACAGGTTCCAGACCACCTGTTGCAGCCGATTTGGATCCCCCGAGACCGGACCGACCCGTGGATCGATGATCGTCTGCAGTCGAATGGCCTTCGCGTCGGCGGCTGGCTGTACGGTGGCGATGGCATTGTGCACGACGAGCGGGAGTTCGACCGGTTGTACATCGAGACGAATCTTTCCCGAGACGATCCGCGACACGTCCAGGACGTCCTCGACGATTTGCGTCAAGGAATTCGCGTTACGTTCGAGCGTGTCGAGACCGCGCGTCGCTTTGTCACCGGATAGAATTCCGCCCCGCAGGAGTCGCGAGTAGCCGACGATCGCGTTGAGAGGTGTTCGCAGCTCGTGTGATAGTACCGCGAGAAATTCGTCTTTCAGCCGATCCGCCTCGCGCGCCGCCGTGTAGAGTCGCGCGTTTTCGAGCGCGACCGATGCCCACGCGGCGATGCCCATCGCCAGCTGCTCAGCCTCCTCAGTAAAGACTCCGGGCTTGGAATGCCCGAAGAAGAGGCCACCCAGGACTTCACTCGATGCGGTCTTCACGGGCACCGCGAGGTAACTTCGCACGGGCAGATGGCCTTTCGGCATTCCGTGATACGGCGGGTTGTGCCCGTACCGCGGATCCTTCGTGACATCGTCCAGTCGGACGACTCCTTCCCCATGAAAGGTTGGAGCAAACACGGCCGTCGAGCGCGGGTGCGGAAATCCTTCGAACGCTTCCTTGGAGACGCCCGACAGCGTGTACAGCATGTAGGCTTCACCCGACTGCTCATCGATGACGTTGTAGAAGAACGCACCGAATTCGGCGTGTGTCACAGCGGTTGCGGCGTCGGTTACTTTCTGAACGATGGCGCCCTGCTCGAGCGACGCCGCTACGGTGACGCCGACGTCGCTCAGCGTGCGCAAAATCTTTGCCTGCGCTTGCGTCGCCGCGAGCAACTGCGCCCGCTCCGTGATATCGCGCGCGATCTTCGACGCCGCGATCACGACGCCCTGGTCGTTGTAGATGGGCGATACCGTCAGCGAAATCGGAATGAACGTGCCGTCCTTCCGTTGACGGACCGTTTCGTAGTGGCGCACCGAACGGCCGGCTCGAATCTCCCCGAGCACGAAGTCTTCTTCGCTCTGACGCACGGCCGGAATGATGATCCGAATTGACTGCCCAATGGCCTCCGCCGCCGTGTAGCCAAACATTCGTTCGGCCGCGGCATTCCACGAGAGGATGATGCCGTTGAGATCTTTGCTGACGATCGCGTCGTCGGAAGAATCGACGATCTTGGCAAGATGGCGCCTGGCGAGGTCCTCGCTCGAGTCTGCCATGTCCACAGCATTACACAGGGACTTGCAGGCGAGTGACGCGGCGCGGGCGGCGGCCCTCAGCGGCCCGCGTCAGGCCGACTGTTCCTCGGGAATGATGTGATTGTGCTGGTCGCAGACGGTCTGGAACGTCGGTCCTGTCGCAACTTCCTTATAGAAATTGCCGACGGCATACCCGCACAGCAATGAGAACTGTGCCTGCGCCGCAACGCGGTTCCAGAGCATCTCCAGCCGAATGGCACCCTCCGCGTTCGCGCGCCTCCAAAGAACGTCGACCATCTCGCCGTACGCGCGAACAGGGCAGGGCGGACGGTCCTTGCAGGCACGCGCGATCAGTTCGTCGACCGTCGCGTGAAACGCGACCGGATCAGGTTCGTTGCCCACCATGAAGCGGTGGAGGAGTGCGTCTGAATCCAACATCTGCAGATCGCCGTCGCGTTCGAGCTGTGCGAGGTCGAGGCCGCGTTGTCGCAGTTCAACAGCGATCAACGCCCGGTGATCCGGCGTGGCAATCACAATCGCTGGCTGCCGCTCCCGCAGTCCTGGCGCCAGGAACTCGGCAACCGTACGACCCAGAGCTTGCTCGTCGTTGTAGAACTTCACTGCGTGTGGATACGCCGCGGAATTGCCGGTCACGGAAGGGTTTGCATCCATATGCGTGAAGACCAGCCCGCCAGATTATAGCTCGGTTTCGTTACGGCACAAAATGCTGGCGGAGCCAGCTTTACGTCCCGCCGTCGGGCTGGTCCCAACCAAAGCGCGACCGAGATTCGTTTGAGACACCTTGCGGTCGAGCAAGAGCGTGATCGTGTTATCGCGTCATTCCGTTTCGAGGGGCCGACGCCCACGCCGATATCCAGACCCGTGCCCCCGCCGATGCGCCAACTCGCGGTGCAATCAACGCTGCGGGTGATCACGACACCCGCCGGTGAAAAGTGGGATCGCGCTCGCGATCCGCTAGAGGGGCTTCCGCGCCCCGGATGCCCGCGCAACCTGAGCGGCAGTCATGAGACAAACAGCCGCGAGCGCAGCGGAGGGATGATGCTTCCGGCCGCCGCTCGATCGAACACCAGTCGAACCGCCGTCGTCGTTCATCGCCGAGATCAATCGAAAACTCGCTCACGTATGTATCGATACGTCGATAGATGACGTCCCGGTGAAGCGGTCGTCAAGCATCGATCAGGGCGCGTTCACGCGAAGAAGATATAGACAATCTATACAGATGGACTATACAATAGAATCCGGTGACCAAAACACCACTCCTTCAAGGGACGCTCGACTTGCTGATCCTGCAGACCCTGGCGCTTGGGCCTCTGCATGGGCTGGGCATCGCCGACCGGATCCAACAGGTCACACGCGGCGCCCTGCACATCAAGCCCGGCTCCCTGTTCCCGGCGCTGTATCGGCTTGACGCAGACGGCCTGATGTCAGGCGCCTGGGGTGAATCCCGCAGCGGGCGACGAGCAAAGCTGTATACGCTGACGAAGGCCGGTCGAAAACGACTCGCGGACGAGAAGAAGGGGTGGGCACGCGCAGCGCTCGCCGTTCGGCAAGTGTTGGAGATGCAGTAAATGTCGGTCTTCTCTCGAGTGAGGACCTGGATTCGATCGATACGCCACCGGGATCGGATCGATGCCGATCTCCACCGCGAGCTCTCCGACTGGATCGAGGAGCTCGTCGCCCGGTATGAAGCCGAAGGCGCAACGCCCGACGCGGCGCGCCGTCGCGCGCTCATGGAAACCGGCGGCATCGATCGTGTGAAGGAAACGGTCCGCGACCAGCGGGTCGGCGCCTCGTTGGACGCCTTCGCGCTCGATCTCCGATACGCCTCGCGCCTCTGGCGGCGGTATCCCTGGCTGACCGGCGCCGCGATTCTCTCGCTGTCGCTCGGTATGGGCGCGAACACGGCCGTGTTCAGCGTCCTGAATGCGCTCCTCCTCAAGTCCGCGCCGGTGTCAGACGCCGGCACGCTGGTCGCTGTATACAGCACGAGCGCGGCGAACCCCGGTTGGCACCAGACGTCGTTCAGAAACTATGAGGATCTGCGCGATGCGCTGCCAATCGAAGCGCTTGCGTATGCGGCGATCCCCGTCGGCATGTCCGACGCGGGAAGTCAGGCAGAGCAGGTCGCGACTGAGATCGTGTCGGGGAACTACTTCGAGCTTCTTGGAGTGCGGGCCGTTCTCGGCCGCACCTTCGCCTACACGGCCGGCGAAGACAAGGTCGCCGACAAGCACCCTGACGTCGTGATTAGCGACGCATTATGGAACCGGCGGTTCGGACGTCGAACCGACGTTCTGAATCAAGTCGTTCGGCTCAACGCTCGGCCGTTCACGATTGTCGGTGTCGCCCCGCCTGCGTTCCATGGTCTCGATGTCATCCGCGCCGTTGACGTCTGGCTACCGGCGTCGAACACCGCGATTCTCACCGGGGTCAACGGCTTTTACTTTCGGAATCGGTCGATTGGCATGTTCGACGTCGTGGCGCGCACGACGTCGACAGCAGGGCCGCGACAGGTCGAGTCGATGCTCCAGGCGCAGGCAGCCAGGCTTGCGCAGCTCTTTCCGCAGGACAACAAGGGCCTGAGCTTTGTCACGCGTTCGTTCTGGCGGTCGCGGATGAACCCGGCGCAACGCGACACGTGGGTGCGCGCCGGCGGCCTGCTGACCGTCGTCGTCGCTCTCGTGCTGCTGATCGCGTGCGCGAACGTCGCCAACCTGCTGCTTGCTCGTTCCGCCTCGCGCAAACGCGAACTGGCCGTGCGGCTGGCGATCGGAGCGACCCGGTCACAGCTCGTCCGACAGCTGCTGCTCGAAAGCCTCATGCTGTCGTCGGCCGGCGCGCTGGCCGGACTTGGCATCGCCTGGGGCGCGATACGTCTGCTGTCGGCGCTCCGCCCCGCATTCGTACCGGCGTCGTTCGCGGCGCCGCTGGACTGGCAGGCCTTGCTGTTCACCGGAGCGGTCGCCTTCCTCATCGCGCCGCTATTCGGGCTGCTGCCCGCGCTGCAAGCGTCGAGGGCCGACGTCGTCGACGGACTGAAGAGCGGCGAGGTGTCTTTGCAGCGCATCGGCCGCAGCGACTTCAGCCTGTCGCTGCTCATCACGCAAGCGACGCTGACCACCATCGCACTCGTCCTCGCGAGCCTCTTCGTGCGCAGCCTGCTGCACGCGCAGACCATCGATCCCGGCTTCGATGCCGACCACGTCGCCATTGTCAGCTTCGACCTCGGCATGCTCCGTTATGACAACACCAAGGGCCCCGCATTCGTCCGGCGCGTCAATGACAAGCTGCGCACCGTTCCCGGCGTCATCTCGTCGGCGGTTGCGACCCACGTGCTGCTCGACGGCGCCGGCCTCGCGTCGAAGATCACGCTGGCCGGTCACGAGGATGCAGAGGCGCTGAGCGTCGAAGCGGGAGCCGTTGGCCTCGACTACTTCCGCACGATGAAGATCCCCATCGTAGCGGGTCGCGGTTTTCAGGAATCCGATGGCGCCGCCGTGAGCGAATTCGGGTGGGCGGTTGTCAATCAGACCATGGCCGAGCGCCTGTGGGCCGGACGCCAGGTGATCGGCCAGCGATTCCACGTGCTGGGGATCAACGAACCCTATATCGTCGTGGGCGTCGCGTCCGACGCGCTCTATGACAGTCTCGGGGAACCCCGCCGGCCGTACTTCTATATCTATTACGACCAGACGCCAGGCCTGAAGAAGCTCACGTTGCACGTCTTGACGGCCGGCGATTCGCGGCGCCTGCTGCCGACGATTCAGGCAGAAATCCAGGCGGCCGATCGAAATCTGCCGTTGATCAACGCGCGGACGATGTCCGACGTGCTCAGGGATGCGATGTGGGTGCCGCGGACCGGCGCCGCGCTCCTCGTGATGTTCGGATCCGTCGCGTTGAGCCTCGCCATCGTTGGCATCTACGGGGTGACCGCCTTCTTCGTGAGACAGCGACGACGAGAGATCGGGATTCGTCTGGCGCTCGGTGCGACGGCGGCGGACATTTTGTTCCTGATCGCGCGGCGGACCTTCGTCCCGACCGTGTTCGGCCTCGCATTGGGCCTCCTCGCATCGTATTTCGGCGGACGTCTTCTCGAGCCCCTTCTGATTGGGGTTCGTCCCGCGGATCCGAAGAGCTTCGTGACCGCCGTGGTGATCCTGGCCGCGGCTGCCGGCGCAGCGTCGGTACTGCCCGCTCTCGTCGCATTGCGAATGGCCCCGGCACCCATCCTGCGACGGGAGTAGCGCGCTCGACTATCGGATTTGTGAGCCGCGTGATGTGACACCACAAACAAGACGCACGCCGTGGCTGTCCGATCTCTTCGGCGACTTGCGCTTCGGATGGCGCATCCTCCGCCGGAGTCCCGGGTTCACCTTTGCCGCGATTTCGACCCTCGCGCTCGCGATCGGCGCAAATACCGCGATGTTCAGCGTCGCCGACGGGTTGCTCTTTCGGCTGCCGCGCTTTGACGGCGCAGAGCGCCTGTATTGGATTTATGACGTCAGCCCAAAGCTGCGACTGACGCTGGACGACCAGGTGCCGCCATCGCCGGCAAATTTTCTCTACTGGCGTCGCGAAAGCCGCGCGTTCGACGACCTGATCGCATGGCGCAACTGGTTCTTCTCGGTCGCCGACGCCAACCGGCGTGACGTCGCCGCCGAGCAGGTCCGCGGCGTCACCGTGTCTCCTCGCTTCTTCGACATGCTGGGAGTGCGCGCGGCGATCGGACGAACATTTCGGCGTGACGAAGAAGAACCGGGATTGAACGAGGTCGCCGTGCTGACCGACGGATTCTGGCAGCGGCACTTCGGAGGCGATCGGTCGATCGTCGGCCAGTCCGTACTCGTCGACGGCCGTCCAAGGACGGTCGTTGGCGTTCTGCCCGGAGACTTTTACTTCATATTTCGCGATTCGGCGATCTTCATGCCGATGGTCGTCGATGCCGATTTTCGAACCCAGCGGGCAGCGCACTCGATCGTGGTGTTGGGGAAGCTTGCGCACGGCGTGACGCGGAGCGACGCACAGGCGGAGGTCGAGCGCTTTGGTCGAGATCTCGGCCGAGCGTTCCCGACCACGAATGAGGGCTGGAGTGCGGCGCTTTTGCCCGTGTTTCCGCTCAACAAGAATCTCCGGCCAGCGCTGGTGATGTTGCTGTCCGCAGTGGTCTGCGTGTTGTTGATCGCGTGCATCAACGTGAGCAATCTATTGCTCGCGAGGGCGGGAGCTCGCGAGCGCGAGCTGTCCGTTCGCACCGCGCTCGGAGCGTCGCGCGGCCGTTTGATTCGGCAGATGCTTGCGGAAAGCGGCCTGCTCGCGATCATCGGCGCGGCGATCGGCGTCCCGCTCGCTGCCGCGGCCGTTCGAGCGCTGTTGCCCTTCATTCCTGAAGTCAAGGTTGCCGGCGGGCTCGGGATTACGATCGATGGGCGTGTGCTCGGTGTCACCCTGGCGGTTACGCTCGCTACGGCGGTGCTTCTCGGCACGCTGCCCGCAATCCAGACCAGCCGCACCGAGCGGCTCAGAGTGCGTGCTCTTCCTCATCGTCGAGCGGCCGGGCCGGCGCTGTTGACGATCGAGATTGCCCTGTCATTGATGTTGTTGGTCGGCGCCCTGCTGCTCCTGAAGAGTCTGTGGAATCTGCAACGCGTCGACCCCGGATTCCGTGCTGACCAGCTGACCACCATGCAGCTCTGGCTGCCGAAAGCGAGGTATCCGGATGCGCCCGGCGTGTCGCGTTTCTACGACGAGCTGTTACAGCGCGTGCAGAAGGTCCATGACGTGGCGGCCCTGGCTGTGGTGAACACGCGGCCGCTTCTCGGCTGGGCGCTCCGCGCCCGATTGCAGGTGCCTGGCCGTGCCGTTCCGGCCGAGGATGATCCGATCGTCGACTTCCGCGTGATCAGCGACGGTTATCTGGCTGCTCTTCGCGCGCGATTGATGGACGGGCGCGGCATCGACGAGCATGACGGTCCGGACGCGCCGCCGGTCGCGCTCGTCAACGCTACGATGGCTCGGCGATTCTGGCCAGGCGGCGGTCCGACCGGCAGCTCGATTCGCCTGAGGGCGCTCGGTTCGACGACAGACCTTCCGTGGCTGCCGGAGCACATGGCGGACGCGTACACGATCGTCGGCGTGGTCGGCGATATCAGAGAAAGCGGTCTGGGCGACGCCGTACGATCAGTCGTGTATCTGTCATACCGGCAGAACCCATCGCGCTACGGGCACCTCCTGGTCAGGACCGAAGGGCGAACTTTGAACGTCTACGAGATGGTCCGGCGGGAGCTTCGAGCGATTGACCCGGATCTCGGGATGTATGGCGTGCAGTCGATGGAAAACGTGCTCGATCAGGCGGTCGCGTCGCCGAGGCTGAATTCCATGCTGTTGTGGGTCTTTGCCGGCGCCGCGCTGATTTTGTGTGCGGTCGGCATCTACGGCGTAACTTCGTACGTCGTCGCGCGACGGACGCGTGAGTTCGCGATCAGGCTCGCCGTCGGTGCGCCGCCTTCGAGGATATTTCAAATGGTGACGGGGGAGGGCGCGGCGGTTGTGGCCATCGGCATCGCCACGGGGATCGCCGGCGCGCTCCTTCTCGCACGCGCGCTGAGCAGTTTCGTCTTTGGCATCGCGGGCATCGACGGCGCAACGCTCATGGTCAGTGCGAGCATCGTGTTCGCGGTTGCGATGCTGGCGTGTTGGCGTCCGGCATGGCGTGCGACGAGGGTCGATCCGATGGTCGTCCTTCGGGCGGAGTAGCAATCAGTCCGTAAGTGAGTTGCTGAGAGACGTTACGTCGTCTCCATTCGCGCCAGCGGAAGCAGTCGGAAAACGCAGCTTGTCGTGGCTGGTTATAGTCGGCTGTGCTGGGTCAAGCATCAAGCCGTACTTATGCTGCCCTTATGCGGCGCTCGAAATTAGGCATTCGTTGGTGACATTCTCCAAATAGGCCCTCGGTTCCATTCAGTTTACCGAGTGACCAACGCTTGAAATCCCACCCTCGTCGGCGTCCACGCGCGAAATCGGTCGAGATTTGCCGCATTGCCGTCGGTTGTCCCATTGACTGACGCCGGCAAATCGCTACCCTTGACGCGGTCGAAGAGAGCATGACCAGAGTTGTGAGCGACGGCCATCAGGCACAACTAAGCAACGACGATCGCTATACGCTGCGTCGGTATGAGGACTTCCGCGCGGCGGCCGAGTATGTGGCGCAAGCGTTCGCGCGTGTGCCGGCGGTCAAGCGAGTCGCCCTCTTCGGTTCGGTCGCTTCGGCGCCGAGGATTGAATCGGCCGGCCGGAGGCGAGGCGATCTTCACGAACCAAAGGACGTCGACCTGGCTGTGTGGCTCGACGATGTCACGGATTTCGACAGCTTACGCAGGCTATCGGCTCAGGCGCTAACGCGACTCTGGCACGATAAGGAGGTAGGTGTCGCTCACCACCAGGTCGACGCATTTCTGCTCGACTCGGCGGGCAAGTATCTTGGCCGGCTCTGCCACTTCAATCAGTGTCCGAAGCACAAGCCACCGTGTCGAGCCGAGGATTGCGGGCGCATGCCGTTCCTGCAGCAGCATGATGGCTTTACTTTCGACAGCGCTGCGTCACTGGATCCAGCGCACATCGAGATTCTCTACGAGCGACATTGACGCTCGCCACGAGTTTGCCCACGACAGCCGTCGGGGAGGATAACGTCGGGGAGGATAACGTTTGACCCGTTCGGCGCGACGATGGCATCGTCGTCGGGATGTTCCAGAAACCCTCGGCCGCGATGATGACCGCGATCCGGGACTTCGTGTTTCGCCACGAAATCTTCGTTGTGCTCCG
>Ga0114129_10016306_pt1 | contig 10575 bp, 7 predicted proteins | sample RhiMetdeltSRZDD1_FD_80071 | JGI IMG/M metagenome (GOLD analysis project Ga0114129, IMG submission 80071) | Populus rhizosphere microbial communities from Tennessee, USA - Rhizosphere MetaG P. deltoides SRZDD1 (version 2) (version 2) | ecosystem: Host-associated > Plants > Roots > Rhizosphere >... | reverse complement strand
CCACATCAGGAGATGGTCAGCGGGTGCTCGCGATCTGCGAGAGCGTCAGCGACACCACCAACGTGACGGTGGCACTTGGCTGGCAATCACGGCTGCCGGCCGAGCGCTGATCGTCAGCGCTTGAACAGCGTGCCGCGCGCGCGAATCTACACTTGTGTTCGAGCGAGGAGACATGGCCGGCAGAGAGACGTTCGCCGGGACTTGGGCACGCTCACGCCATCCAGATGCGGCAGGTTCTGCTTCTCCTGTCAACGGTCGCTGACAGCCTTCACAGAACGGCGGAGATAGGCGTCACTTCGCGGGCTTGGCGGCCGCGGTAATCTTCGTTGCCGTGATAGTGTCACCCTTCATTGCCCCAGTCAGTTTCACTTCCTCGCCGGCATGCGAAGCGATGGTCTTTGAACTCTGATTGGCCAGTTGGTAGACCTTGCCCCCGGACACGAAGACGTACTTCGCGCCCTTCTTCACGCACACGAGCGTGCAGTCGGCATCGGTCATTTTTTTGCCCTCGTGCTCTCCGGCTGGGTGCTTGTCCTTGCACATGCTGTCGCTGATCTTGCCCGTCCAGGTCTGCTCGCCCGGATTCTGGGCTGCCACGGAGACCGACACGAGAACGCCGAGCCCCACAATCATTGCAATGAGTTTTCTCATGAGCCTTCTCCGGCTAAACACTTGAACATCGGCCGCCGGCGAACGTGTCACAAGTATACGCGCACCTTGCCGTCCGCCTGTCCCATTCAGACGACTGTCCTCAGCTCTACCGTCTGCAGTTGACCTGGGACGGAGAAGTTCGTGGCCACGGCGATGTGGACGTTCTACGGCGGCGTCGATATATGCGTGCGGTGAATCGACCCAGACAACCTCGATCCTGAAACCCGCAAACCACGCTCAACATCCGTCCTGACGCAATGCCGCGTCGGATTCCGATCCTATCAATGAGGGTAGAGGCCAGCTCTCAGGTCAAGAGCCTGAATCCGGGGCCGGTACGCCCATGTGGGAGGAATTATGCGAACGTGGAAGGCATTCTCAATAGCTGGCTCGGTCATCGCGGCGATGGCGCACCCAGCGGCTGCTCAGGAAATCCGCTTCGTCCCTGATGTCGTGACGCAGTTCAACGCGTTGACTGATCGGGCGGACGCGATGGGATTCGAGCTCTTTGGGCCCGATCCCTCGCAATGCCGGCACATGCAGGGCGTCGTCCGCGTCGATGCGCCGGACGGCACGCCGTATCTGCTAGTGAGCCGCAGCGGCAAGGACACTGGCGTTTTTTGCCTGCCGGGTAGCGGCAGCGAACGCGCCAACGTCTACGTGGTGCGCATGGGATCGCGTGACAAGAACGGCGAGCGCCTTCGCAGCAATCGACTGCGCCAGGGCATGGAGACGACCGACACGCCCCCGGAGACGGACGATCGCGTCGTTAAAACGCTGCTGTTCGATGGAACAACCGAGTGGCCGCACTACGAGCATCCTGGTGGCATGCAGTTGGTGGGCAACGTTCTGGCGCTGGCGCTCGAGTCGGGAAAGTCCGGACAGCCGTCCACGAAGATCCAGTTTATCGACGTCACGAATCCCGAAGAGCCGGGCATGCTAAGCAGCTTCAATCCGCCACTCGACCAGGCCGGCGTCGTGGGCCTGACACCGTGCGGTCTGGGGCGGGAAGGAGTGCCCTGCGAGACGGGCCATTATCTGATGCTCATCAGCGGTGGAGACAATGATGATCTCCGTTTCTACGAATCCACCGGAACCGATCTCAAGGATCCGAATCTGTACTGGAAACCGCTGTACGACTGGCACAAAGACGAGCTGATCGGCGGGGAGTGGCCACCAAAGCATCAGACACTGCACCTTCTTCGCGAAGGGAAGCTCGATGGCCGGTTGTTCCTCGCCGGTGCGCGAGCGGTCGATACGGTCGAGGGTCTGTTCGGGCGCGACTACATCGATCTGTATGAAGTCGGGTTCGAGGGAGAAAAAGTGACGCTGACGCACCGTTCGACTCGTCACATGATCTCGCATCCAACGGGCGAGGGGAACTATATCGTGGACGACGTGTTGTATGGCGGCCGGCTCGCAAGCTTCGCAGCCGCATCCGGCTTCCACGTCACGCCGACTGGCGAGCTGATTTTCTACGCAACCGAGCACGACAACGATGGACCTGAAGGGAGCAATGATCGCGCGTCGGTGAAGTTCGGCGAGTGGCGGCACACCGACATGTTCCGACCGAACAGCCCGGCGTATGCCCCCACACTTGCGGCGCCTGGCCCCGTGACCCTGGACGAGGGCAGCACCGTGCCGTTGAGCGCCACGGCAGGCCCACCGATTGCCCGCCCGTGGATTCAGCTGTTTCAGGAGGTGGACTTCCGCGCGACCAGCCGTTTCGTCGTCGTCGATCTTGCCGACTACGACAAGGACGACTTCGACAATTTCGGGTCTCTCGATCGCGGACACGAAGACGACGACCAGCGCTTCAACAACCGCGCTGCGGCCTGGCGCTGGTTCGCGCCTCGCGGCTGCATCATTCTCGCAAACGACCTGCCCGTTGATGAAACCGGATTCCCAGGCCCTGTGACGAAGACGCTCATCGGGACCGGCCAGCGCTTCGTTGCTCCGAACCTCCACGGCGTGGTACCGGACAACGGCGTGGGTGAGATGTTCCGTGAGGTGGGATCCGCTCAGTTCTCGACATCGTGCGACGACTACTACGCGATACCGATCCTCGTTCGATGGGATCTGAACTTCGACGGCGCACCGGAGACCGGTGGCAGCAGCATCACGTTGTCGGCCGCAGAGCTCGATGGTCCGGCGAGCCTCGGCTTGCTCGTACAGGCACAGCATCCCGTGGATGATCGCGTGGCGGCGAGGACGGTGCCCGTCACCGTTCGAAACGTGAACCCGACGATCCAGAGTTGGCGGCTGATGACGATCTCCGGACGACAGATCGGCGTTGACGTGCCGTTTGCGGTTCGAGGGCAGACCGTTCGGGGTCTGGCGACATTCACCGATCCTGGTCGGCTCGACACTCAGGGTGCACTAGTCGATTGGGGAGACGGGACGACGACACAGTCGTTCACGACGTTCAATGATGCGTACGGCGGAGTCGAGGGCCGGCTCGAAGGGCAGCATGCGTATGCCATACCCGATGTGTATGCCGTAGGTGTGGTCGTCAAGGATGACGACAATGGGGCAACGGATTCGAGCGTGCCCCTGACCGTGGTGACGCCCGCCGCAGCCGTTTCGAAGGCGATCGCGCTGCTTGACGCGCTCATCGCTACCACGAGCGATCCGGCGCTAAAGCATCTGCTCGCGGCGCGAAGCTCGCTTGCCGGCGCGGGTCGCTCGGGTGATCCGAGCGGTGCACTGGCCAAGGTCGCCGACGAACAGAACGCCGCAGCAATCGCGCACCTGCGCACTGCGATTCGGCATCTCGATGGCGCGTCCAGCCTCGCGGGGGTTTCAGCCATCGTCGCCATCCTGGAGGAGATCGCGTCGGCCCTCGCTGGCTGACACGGCTGTTGCGTGAGCCGATTGAACGACGGCCGCAGAGTATCGCTCGATGCTAGCGGTCCGCGCACACCAACTCGACGCGGCGGTTACGCGCACGTCCAGCAAGCGTGTCATTGGTCTCGACCGGACGCCGTTCACCGTGGCCGGCCGTCATCAGCCGCGGGGCATCGAGGCCGTGGTCCCGGACCAGCGCCGCCTTGACCGCCTCGGCACGGCGCGCCGACAGCTCATCGTTGTAGCGATCGCTGCCGATGTTGTCGGTGTGCCCCTCGAGCCTGAGACGGCCTTGCGGCGAAGTCTTCAGGGCGGTCGCGATCTCCTTCAACGCCGCCTCGGACTGCGGCTTGATCGTCGCCTCGTTGAAATCGAAGTAGATGCCCCTCAGTTCCACCCGGCAGTCCTTCGCCAGGCCTTCCGCGATCGTGTTCCCCGTCGTCGGAAAGTCGATGCGGACCACCTCGCGGGCGAAGTCCGGCTTGAAGGGGAAGCCGCCGTCACGCGGGCCATACGCCACGCGCAAGGAGATCGGGTAACGCGGATGGTCGAGGATGAGCATTTCGAACGGCCGTCTTGCGTTGCCCAGAGCGAGCACTCCGGTGGCCTGCACGGCCTCGAGCTCGACGCGTCTGCCATTGATCAGCACCGGGAACTTGACCGTCCCGCTGGAAGTGCGCTTCAGCGTGCCGGAGATAGTCTCCCGGCTTACCCAGTTGCGGAACGAGTACGCCGTTACTCCCTCTTGCACCAGCTCGCGGGTGACTGCCAGCGAGGGACCGAGCGCCGAGGTACCTGCGACCGCCGCTGGATCGTCCACGTGGAACCCCAGGATCTGCACGCGTGCAGTCGCGAGGTCGGCGGCGGAAACGACACGCCGGACGATGCCGCGGCGCTCTACACCACTTGCATCGCGCCCTTCGAACGAGGCCGCATGTGTGATTCCGCCAGTCGTGTCGGTGATCGCTACGACCAGTTCGGAGTCTCCCTGCAGGATACCGGCCGGCGCGCCAGTCGATGATGTGTCGTTACTGACGGCGAGCACGAAGATCACGCCGGGGGCAATCGGGATTTCGGGAGCTTGCGTCTGCGCCGCCTGGGCGACAAGTACGGCAAACAGTAGCACTGTCGTGAACGGCGTCATGCGGTCATTCTCCGTGTGTGGACAACCATCGGGCGGGGTGATTATAGATGTGGGGTTACGGCAGGGCGAGTGGCACCGCAGTGCTAGAATGCGCCGGAGATAGAACCAGGAGGCTGGCCCGATGGCGGCCGAGTTGAGGGCCAACCATGCAGTCGCTCGCCGATCTCGTCGTCGACCGACCCGGTGATTTTCGCGTCCACACCGACGCCTACGTCTCTCCCGCCATCTTCGAGCTCGAAATGCGTCGCATCTTCGAGCGCACGTGGGTCTACGTCGCGCACGAATCGCAGCTGCCTGCCGCCGGCGACTACATCACGACAACGATCGGGACGCAGCCTGTGATCGTCACGCGCGACACACGCGGCGTCGTGCACGTCTTGCTGAATCGATGCCGACATCGCGGGTCGATCGTCTGCCGGCTCGCGTCCGGTCGCGCCGCCCAATTCATGTGCCCCTATCACAACTGGGTCTACGCCACTGACGGCGCGCTGATCTCGTTCGCACAGAAGGAAGGATATCCCCAGGATCTCGACCGCGCCGATCTGGGCCTGGCCAGGGCCGCGGTCGGCACATATGGCGGTCTGATCTTCGCGCGCCTCGACCCTCACGGTGAGTCGCTCGACGCGCGCCTTGCCGCGGTTCGCCGCTACATCGATCTCTGGAACGAGCGATCGCCTCACAGGCGCATCAGGGTAACGCAGTCGGCTCACCGGATTGCGTACACGGGCAACTGGAAGCTGCAGATGGAGAACGGCGTCGACGGCTATCACGGCAACTACGTCCACTCTTCGTTCATGCGCATCGTCGATCGAGCCGGCGAGCGGCCGGTAGCCGCCTTCACTGCGGTACGCGACACCGGATCGACGCGCGGTCTGGCGGCTGGCGACGGCATGATCGAACGCCCTGGCGGCGGCATGGCGGGCCAGTTCGACTACCGCGATCCGCGGCTCGCGTCCTATCACGCACAGCTCGCCGCCGCCCACGGCGCCGAGCGCCGCGAGGAGATTCTCGGCCAGCGCAACCTGCTGATCTTCCCCAACCTGTTCCTGTTCGAATCGCACATCCGCGTCCTCCAGCCGGTGAGCGCGGCGCAGACGATCGTGACGATGTATCCGACCATCCTCGAAGGAGTTCCTGACGAGATGAACGTCGCGCGCTTGCGTGCGCACGAGCGGTTCTTCGGTCCTGCGGGATTCGGCACGCCAGACGACGTCGAGATGTTCGTCAATTGCGAGAGCGGCCTGCGTGCCCACGCGGTCTCGTGGGTGCGGCTGGATCGTGGGTTGCACCGCGAGCAGTTGAACGACGGCGAGCCGAGCAGCCACTCCACTGACGAGACGCCCCAGCGCTCGGCGTACAGGCGCTGGCGTGAGCTCATGCGGACCGAAACGGTCGTCTGACGTGACCCGCGACGACGCCGAGCGGTTCCTGATTCACGAGGCGCGCCTCCTCGACGAGCGGCGGTTCGACGAGTGGCTGGCGTTGTTTACCGCGGACTGCTTGTACTGGCTGCCGATCGGCGACAGCGACTCCGAGCTCGAGCCCTCGATCGTGTACGACACGCGCACCCGGCTCGAGGAGCGCGTGTTCCGTCTCAACGAGACCCGCGCGTACGCGCAGGAGCCGCCGTCGCGAACGCAGCACAACATCAGCAACGTCGACGTAGAAGCACCTCCGGACGATGGGCCGGTGACGCTGCGGTGTCACCTGACGCTCTTCGAGATCCGGGTTGGCGACGCGTCGCAGGCCGGCCTTGGCGTTCCGCAGATCCTGGCCGGCCGCTGCGAGTACCGCTGCACCCGCGGCCCTGAGTGGCGCATCGCGCGGAAGACCGTCTGGCTGCTGACGCGCGATCAGCCGCTCGCCAATCTCAGTTTCATTGTCTGAGATGCCCAACCTGCAACTGACGCTCGCCTGCGGACCGTATGCCCACACCCATGCGTTGATGACCGACCGGGTCCCGGTCGAGGGCATCGATCTGACGTTCCTGCCAATCGAGTCGCCACCGGAGATCTTCACGCGGATGCTGGCCAACGGCGCCTTCGACGCCTGCGAGATGTCGCTGTCACACTACTTCCGGCATCGCCGCAGCGGCGATTTCCCGTTCGTCGCCATTCCGGTCTTTCCCTTGCGCAAGTTCAGGCACAGCTTCATCGTCATCAACACCGATTCGAGCATCCGGGTGCCCGGCGATCTCAACGGCCGGCGGGTCGGCGTGATGGAGTATTCGCAAACCGCGGCCGTATGGATCCGCGGCATTCTCCAGGATGAGTACGGAGTCGAGGCGGAAACGATCAGGTGGTTCACGGGCGGCGTGAACAAGCCGGGCCACCCGCAGGCGCTGCAGAGCCGACCCGAGTCAGCGGTCCGCATCGAGCATATCGGCGAGGCCCGCACACTGAACGACATGCTGGTCAGCGGCGAGCTCGACGCCGTGGTCGGCGCACGCCTGCCGAGATCGCTCGGCGTCGTGCCGCACGTGCGCCGTCTGTTCGAGGACTACCGCCACGTCGAACAGGACTACTTCCGGCGCACCCGTATCTTCCCCATCATGCATTGCATCGTCCTGCGCGAGATGCTTTACCGGGACAAGCCGTGGATCGCGGAGAGTCTGTTCAAGGCGTTCGTCGCCTCGCGCGATCTCGGCTGGGCGGCGATGCACGACGACGGCAACACGCGGCTGATGCTGCCCTGGCTCGCCGCTGACGTCGAGGAGTTGCGTGCCCTGTGCGGCGGCAACCCGTGGTGGTACGGCGTCGAGCCGAACCGTCACGTCCTCGAAGCCGTGGCGCGGTACCTCTTCCGCGAGCGCTTCGTGCGCGAGCCGCTCGATATCGACGAGCTGTTCGCACCAATCGTGACCGTCAGCGAGTAGGATTCCCGCCGCGAAGCGCATCCCCAGCTGTTCACCCTCGCCGCAGGATGACGGCTGGATCGATGCGCGTGGCGCGCCACGAGGGGATCAGGCTCGCGATCACGCCTACGGTGAGCAGAAGCGCGATCACCGCCGCGATCGTCGCGCCGTCGGTTGGAGTGACGCCGAACAGCAAACCCGCTAAGGTCCCCGTAAACGCCCACGCGAAGCCGAGCCCGACTACGAGCCCGGCGACGATCATCCGCAGTCCCAGCCCAATCACCCAGCCCACGACCCGCGACCGGTCGGCGCCCATCGCCATCCGGATGCCGATTTCCCGCGCCCGCTCGCGCACCCGCTGCGACAGGACGCCGTAGACGCTCATCACCGCCAGGCAGACGGCCGCGGCGGCAAAGAGCACGAGCGTGAGCATGGCCTGGCGATCGCGGGCGATCGTCGCGCCCACGAGATCCTCGAGCGGATACACCCCGTGCGCCGGCTTGTGTGGATCGATCTCCTTCAACACCTGGCGCACCGCCGGAATCAGCATCCGCGGATCCTGTGTGCTGCGCAGCGTCACGTTGAGAATCAAGTACGAGCGCTGCGCGTGCGGGATGTACAACTCGGCGAGCGGTTCGCTGCGCGGACCGCGAAAGCGCACGTCCTTCACGACGCCGACGATTTCCGAAGAGTACGGCCCAGCGGTGCTGTAGTCGATCATCAGCCGCCGGCCGACCGCGCGCTGGCCGGGCCAGAGCCGTCGCGCCAGCGTTTCGCTGATCATGACAACGGCGGGGGCATCCGGGCGATCGCGGTCGTCGAAGGCGCGCCCGTCGGCGATGCCCAGCCCGAGCGACGGGAAGTAGCCGGGTGTCACCATGCGAATCGAGGCCGGCAGCCGCGCGGTCTGGTCGGACACGCCCTCCGGCCACACTGGACGCTCACCGGCCGGACCGAGCGGGCCCGTCGGAATCGACGTGGCGCCTCCGACGGCGACGACCCCCGGAAGGGCGGCTAGCCGGTCGAAGAGTGTGGCGTAGTAGCTCCGCACGCGCGCCCCCGTGCCGTAGGCCTGCGTGTCGAGAAAGATCGGGAGCACGAGGACGCCATGCGGATCGAATCCCGAATCGGCAGCGCGCAATTGGAGGAAGCTGCGCACGAGCAGCCCGGATCCGGCGAGCAGCACCACCGACAGCGCGACCTGCACCACCACGATCGCGTCGCGAAGCGCGTGACGCGGTGACGTGGTCCGCAGCGACCCGCTCGCGATCCCGGCGATCGGGATCGCCCGCGTACGTCGCCACGCCGGCGGCACGCCGGAGACAATCGCCGCCAGCACCGTGACAGCGGCGATGAACCACACGGCGCGCTGGTCGAGCGCGACTTCGTCGAGGCGCGGGAGCTCGGTCGTCAGGAGCGGCAACGCACGGAGTCCAACGAAGGCGAGCACGCCGCCGACGAGACCGCCGGCAGCCGCAAGGAGCGACGATTCGATCAGGAACTCACGCAGCAACCGCGCGGACGAAGCGCCGAGCGCCAGGCGCACGGACGCTTCGTCCAATCGATCAAGCCCGCGCATAAGCGACAGCAGGGCGACGTTGGCACAGGCCACGAGCAGGACCAGGCCGACCGCTGCGAAGAGCACCCACAGCACGCGCGCCGTGTCGCCGACGGTTTCGGCGTGCAACGAACTGAGACGTACGCTCCAACCTGCGTTGGAGGCGGGGTACTCGCGGCCGAGCTCCCGCGCGACGCCGGCGAGATCCTCCTCGCCTTCGGCGATCGACACGCCGTTCTTCAACCGCCCGATCGCTATCAGGTAATGCTGATCGCGCGGCCGGTCGACGGACAGATCCCAGGGGATCCACAGCAGTACGCGGGCGTCGGGCATCGCGAACCGCTCGGGCATCACGCCGACGATCCGGAAGGGACGGCGCTCCAGCGTGACGGTCCGGCCCACGATCCCGGGATCGGCGCCGAAGCGTCGCTGCCAGAGCGGATAGGACATGACGGCCACCGGATCCGGACCGATCGGCGCGGCCGCGTTGTTGTACTGCGCGCGGCGGGTCTCTTCCTCGCTGAACGTGCGTCCGAAGAGCGGCGCTACACCCAGCATCGGAAAGAAGTCGCGGCTGACCTGCGCGGTGATGACGACCTCGGCATCCGTATCGCTGCTGAGCGTGCGGCCGGTGCTATAGAAGCCTGCGATCCCGTCGAACCGCGACGACCGGCGGCGCCAGTCGTCGATGTTGCCACTGGCCGCTCCGGCGCGCTCGACGCCCAGTTGAGGATTGGTGTCGAAGATGCGGACCAATTGTTCGGGGTCTTCGTACGGCAGCGGCCGAAGCAGAATGCTGCTCACCAGCGCGAACAGAATCGTACTCACGCCGATGCCGGCGCCCATCGTCGCCACCGACAGCAGCGTGATGCCGGGCGCGCGCCGCAGCACGCGGATCGCGTAGAGGGCTTCCCTCCGCAACTGTTCGAGCTGGAAGCCGCTGCGCGATTCAGCGAGCTGCTCGCGCGCGTGGTCGACGCTGCCGAGCTCGCGGCGCGCGTGCCGTCGCGCGTCCTCCTCGTCGAGTCCCGCGCGCCGCTTTTCGTCGACGAGCGTGTCGAAGTGGTGCGCCAGCTCCTCGGCGGACTCGCGATCGAGGCGGCGTGTCCACACGAGCTCCAGCACGCGACGCCAGAGTGCCCGCATCATTGGCTCTTCAGCACGCGCAGCATGGCTGCAGCGGTGCGCTCCCACGCCTTCTGCTGCACAGTCAGACGGCGGCGCCCGGCAGCCGTAAGCGTGTAGTAGCGTGCGCGCCGGTTGTTGTCCGAGACCGACCACTCGGCCGTGACCAGCCCGGAGCGCTCGAGGCGCTGCAGCGCCGGGTAGAGCGCACCGAGCGTGAGCTTGAAGACGCCGCCGGACATCTGCTCGATGCGCTGCCCGATGCCGTAGCCGTGCAGCGGACCGAGGCCGAGGGTCTTCAGGATGAGGAGATCGAGTTTTTCGATGGCCAGAGCGTGACTCCTATCGAAATCGATAGGAAAGGAGTCTACTGTTCGTAGGGGGGTTTGTCCAGAGATG
>Ga0114129_10016303_pt1 | contig 10576 bp, 14 predicted proteins | sample RhiMetdeltSRZDD1_FD_80071 | JGI IMG/M metagenome (GOLD analysis project Ga0114129, IMG submission 80071) | Populus rhizosphere microbial communities from Tennessee, USA - Rhizosphere MetaG P. deltoides SRZDD1 (version 2) (version 2) | ecosystem: Host-associated > Plants > Roots > Rhizosphere >... | reverse complement strand
GGTCGCCGAGAGGGGGGCGCGTGAGACCGATTCAGGCATTGCTGCACGGGGTGCACATGGATGACCACTGCGACTTTTGCGGCAAGATCATCGTGGCCAAGGACGGCAAGGACGGGAAGATAACCGTTCAGCGCGTCCCGTATCACTACAGGTGCTTCGACCTGAAACAGGCCGGGAAAAAGCCGACACGCGAATAGTCGGGTGCTGCCAGTACCGACGTTGCCCAACGCCGTTCTATCTCCATCGCAGCGACGACCTCGAACTCCAGGTCACCGACCGAGATGGCTTACCGCACGCTCCGCAGATCGCGGCTAGGCCGACGTAGGTCCTCAAGGGATAGCGCGCGGCTTGTGCTCTGGTTTGCGCCGCGCAGGCTCGCGTCATCCAGTTCCGGCCAAGAACCCGCGCGCCGGCATCGGGCAATGTGGCGCACGGAGCATTCAGCAGTGCCGATGGCCTTGGCCTTTAGGCCAACTAGGCTCGCCGCACAGTGGTGTCTATGCTGGGCCACGATGGATCTCACGGCCATCAAGGGAAAGATTGCGGCGGGGGTGCTTCCGGAGACGAAAGACGTGGCCATACGCCCGGCGCGCTACGTGTCCGGCATCTGCGTCGCCTGTGACGTACCGTTCTGCGCGAGTGACGTCGGTGTTGAGTTCTTCGTCTCCGACGGTAGGAGATGTTTACTGCATACTGACTGCTATGTGATATGGACGCAGGCCTGCGCCGAGACACGGCGCGCCACGGCGCTGTGCAGCGCCTGCGGGGAAACAATTAGGAGCGGCACGCCGAACTATCGCCTTGGCGGCGGACTCGCGAGGGTTCATGTCGAGTGCCGCGACGCGATCAAGCCGCAATGGCCGCGTTCCTGACCACGATCTAGCGGGACGAAGCGGCGCCCCCGGCACAACGACTGGGCCGAGCTCCGCGTCTGCGAAGGGCGGTAAACGCAGAGCTCGACCGGTTACCGTGCGCCCGGCCCCTCCTTTATCAGGAGCAGAATCCACGCCAGCATCTTTTTGTCGGTGGCCTCTCGGGTTGGTCGGGATTGCCTCGGAGGCGTTGAAGGACTTGGGGTCAGAGTTGAGGCGCCGACCGCCGAGGGGTCGGGAATCGCAGTGCGGACAGCGGACGTTGTGGCTGAGGACCCCGCAACTGAGAACGCGAACAGAACGACCATCAACACCAAAGCAAAGCGAGCGAGAGCAGGCATATCACAACTCCTCAGGTGAGGAGATAGTGCGTCCGAGGAAGGAGGATAGCTATTGGACCTTTGTCCTAGACGCGCGACGTCCTCCGAATTCTGGAGGATTACACGGGACGGCGCCGGGCGGACGGCGTGCGGCTCTACGAGTTCAACGGGACCTTCGGCAACGCCTTCCGGGGCTGCTCGGTATCCGGCCCTGCGGCCGAGGTCGAGGCAGCTAACCTTGCTGCTGGGTTAGATGCCTCGCCTCAGCCGAACCTTCGAAGTGCAATGACGGTGGTGGCCCCGGGGTGACTCGAACACCCGGCACGCAGTTTAGGAAACTGCTGCTCTATCCACCTGAGCTACGGGGCCGTCCTTTTCAGCGCAGTGAGGCGATTGTACCGTGCTTTGTGCCGTTCCATGTGTCACCGCACACGCATCACTCGCATCGCGTCGCGCTGCCGACGATGTATTCGACGACCAGCGCCTTCGCGGTCTTGACGTTGGTGATTAACTCGACCTTGATAGCAACAGCGATGCTTCATCCGAAGAAGATCTGTAGGCGTTTGGCCAGCCCATAGACAGCGATATCTGCAAGATCTGCGCGCGGGCTTTTGCTGTGAAGTCCCGGGGCAACCGACCGGCCAATACCGACAAGAACGCGATCGGCATGTGCTCGCTTGCTGACCTCATGCCGGCGCGGACGATCTTCTGCATGCAATGAACAGAGGATGCCATGAAGAGTGTTGCACGTTTCAACGCCTGGGCCGCCCAGGCAGGATTGCATCTCACCGCGAAAGACGTCGGCGTGGTGATCTTTGCGACAGTGACTCTCCTGGTTACGTTGGTATGGGCCGCAGGCGTCACTCTGCTGACAGTGTTGGCTCCCATCACCGTAGGTCTTCTGCTCAGTGTCCAACTGCATGGAGTCCGCCGAATCCTGGACTATCAAGTGCGCAGTCACTCTCATGGCCTCGAGCACGTCACGAAACAGCTCAGTAACGAGTACCGTCAGGTGCAGTCACTTTTGTCGCTGTTTTTCACCCTGAGGATTGCTCACCCGCTTCCTCCGTTACGCGGGTGGGCCGTCTCACCAGACTTCGGCGTTCTCGTCATTTCAAACATCCTGCACAGGCAACCGCTCACGATCCTGGAGCTCGGCAGCGGCGTGTCAACGCTCTTGCTCGGCTACTGTGTACGCCAACTCGGTCGAGGTCACGTCTTGTCCGTGGATCACCTCGAGGATTTTGCCGAGGAATCTCGCCGGAACATTGCCCGTCATGGGCTCGAGGACGTCGTCACGATTGTCCACGCACCACTGCGTCAGATCCGCCTCCGCGGACAGGAGTTCTTGTGGTATGACCCGGCGAGGCTGCCGATCGGTCCGATCGATTGCTTGATCGTCGATGGACCGCCGGCCACGACGGGAGAGCTTGCCCGCTATCCCGCGATTCCATTACTGCACAGTTCACTGAGTGACAAGGCAATGATTCTTGTCGACGACGGCGAGCGCGACGACGAGCAGGAAGCTATCCGTCGGTGGCTCACCGAATTCCCTTGGCTCGACGCGCAATACGTCGCGCTCGAGAAGGGGGCATTCGTGCTCCACAAAGTGTGGCGCGCCGAGCAAGCTCGGAGCGTCGCATAGGATTCGTTACGGTCGGCGCGCGGACGGTCCGACCGCGCGCCTCGCCCGGCACCTGGCGCGCGGTGTCGAGCACGAAGTCGACGAAGCCGGCGTCGTTCCACGATGCCGCGGCCGCGTTCGGCGCCTGCGCAGCCCGGCAACGGAGATTTCGCGGGAAAACCCCGTATCGGTGGTGGCCCGCAGGCAGGCTACCACCTAGCTGCCGGGGTTCGGCGCCGCATCGGGGTACCAGTAGATCGTGGACCAGTTCCGATCCGGGTAATAACCGCGCCCCGTGGCGTTCGTCACCGTCGACTGCAGCGCCGAGCGGAGCGCCTCGAGCCGCGTGGCGTGCTCCTTCTGTGTCTGCTCGAGGGCGGCGATCCGCTTGCTCACCTGCTCCAGCGCGCTATCCGGGGTCTGCGCGTGAGCGGGCGCCGGCGACGCGGAGACGCTCCAGAGATGCGCAGCGATCGCGACCAGCGCCACGGCGATGACGGTCAAGACAGTTTTCACGTACGCGTCGAGCTTCATTGGCGACCTCCGATCGTGCCGCCGCCCTCCAGGAAGCGCAGCGCCACGGCCACGTGCAGCGCGATGCCGGAGGCCAGCGCGGACTCGTTGAGGAGCATGCGGTTGGAGTGGTTCGGGAACACCTCGCCGCTGTCGGGCCGCGTGCCGAGGTTCGCCATCGCGCCCGGCACCCGCTGCAGCACGTATGAAAAGTCCTCGCTGCCCATTACGGGATTGCGCATCGGCGTGACGCGCGCCTCGCCCAGCACCTGGCGCGCGGTGTCGAGCACGAAGTCGGCGAAGCCGGCGTCGTTCGAGGTGACCGGATAGCCGCGGGTCAGCTCGACAGCGGCCTCGGCCCCATGCGCGGTCGCGATGCCGTCGGCCACACGCCGCACGCCTTCCAGCACACGCTCGCGCGTCACCTCCGACACCGTGCGGACGGTGCCGAGCAGGTGCGCGGTCTCCGGAATCACGTTGCGCGTGGTGCCCGCCTCGATCTTTGCGATGGTGATGACGGCGGGATCGAATACGTTCACGCGGCGGGTCACGAGCGTCTGGAAAGCCTGCACGATCTCGCACGCGATCGGAATCGGATCGAGGCAATCGTGTGGCGCCGAGGCGTGCCCGCCCTTGCCACGGACGGTGATCTGGATGGTGTCGCCGGAGGCCAGCATCGGACCCGGCCGGGTGGTGATCGTGCCGGCCGCCTGGCGATGCGTGACGTGCAGTGCGAACGCGCCGGTAGGCACCGCGGGTCCGTCGAGCAGGCCCTCCTCGAGCATCACACGCGCGCCGTGGTACCCCTCCTCGCCCGGCTGGAACATGAACAGCACGCTGCCGGCAAGCTCCGCACGCCGCCGCGCCAGCACGCGCGCCGCGCCGATCAGCATGGCGACGTGCGCGTCGTGACCGCACGCATGCATGGCGCCGTCGACCTCGGATGCAAACGGCAGCCCGGTGGCCTCGCGCAGCGGCAGCGCGTCCATGTCGGCGCGGAGCAGGATCGTCGGCCCGGGCTTGTCGCCGGTGAGCCGCGCCACGACGGAGGTCGTCCGCTGTCCGGTTCGTGTCTCGAGGCCGAGACCGTCGAGTGCCTCCATCACGGCCGCCTGGGTGCGCGGCAGGGTGAGCCCGATCTCCGGCTGACGATGGATGCGGCGGCGAAGCTGAACCGCGTCGTCCGCCACGCGCTGCGCTTCGGAGAGAACGTCGCTGAGCTTCATTTGGCGCCTCAGTGCTCGGCTTGCTGCACGTCGATGCCGTGCTCGGTCACGCGCACCTGCACCTCCGGCGCGGTCAGCCGGAGATGGTGGATGGCCTTGTCGAGCAGGTGGTTGAGCTCGTCCCGGGTGTGGTGGTTCACGGCCGCCTCGTCCACGAACATGATGTGCGTGGCCATCCGCCCGTGCTTGACTCGGAAGCGCTGGGCGTCGCGGTCGAAGTCGTAGTGACTGCTCACACGGACATCCGGGATGCGCCGGATCAGGTACGCGTGGATCTCGGCCACCTTGTCCTCGTGCATGAGCCGATCCTACGCCAGATCGCTCGCATCGATCCCGCGAGCCTTCAACAGCGCCCGCAGCTTGCGCAGCCCCGAGCCTTCGAGCTGGCGGACCCGCTCTCGGCTGAGCCCGAGCCGCTGCCCGATCGCCTCCAGGGTCTCCGGCGGATCACCCCCGAGCCCGAACCGCTGCCGCAGCACGGTGCGCTCGTTCGCCGCGAGGTCGTCGAACACCGACACGAGGTCGGCGCGATCGCGGAAGAGGTCGGCGAACGTCTCGACCCCTCCTGCCGAGCGATCGGCAATGAGATCACCGAGCGTGGCATTCGATTCCCCGCCCGCGGGGGCGTCCAGGGACACCGGATGCTGGCGGATCTCCTCGAGCTCGGCGATCTCGCGCTCGGTCGTGTCGAGAGCTTTCGCCATCTCGTCGGTCGTCGGCGACCGCCCGAGCGCCTGCGTCAGCCGGCGCTGCTCGCGCGCGTAGCGGGTCAGCAGCAGCTCGACGTGCACGGGCAGCCGGATCGTGCGCGCCTGATTCGCGAGCGCGCGCGTGACGGCCTGGCGAATCCACCACGTCGCGTACGTCGAGAAGCGCGTCCCGCGCGCGGGGTCGAACTTCTCCACGGCGCGCAGCAATCCCAGGTTGCCCTCCTCGATCAGATCGGGCAGCGGCAGCCCGCGGTTGAGATATCGCCGCGCAATCTGCACGACCAATCTCAGATTCGCCTCGATCATCCGCTGCTTGGCCGCCTCGTCGCCGGCGCGAACGCGGCGCGCGAGCGCATGCTCCTCCTCGCGCGTGAGCAGCGGGATCCGCGCGATCTCCGACAGGTAGACGCCGAGGTTCGCGCGGCTCGTCTCGCGCGTCTCGTCGCGCACGTCCTCGTCGACCAGGTCGACCAGCGGCTCGAGCGGCTCGTCGGGGACGGCTTCGTCGGCCTCGCGACTACTCATCCGGCTCGTCGTCCGCCTCGTCGACGTGCGCCACGCGACCGGGCATGGGAAGCATGTACAGCGGATTGTAGACGCGGCCCTCACGCCGGATCTCGAAGTGCACGTGATAGTTCGTGGCGCGGCCCGTGCGCCCGACGCGGGCGATGCGCTGTCCGGGGGTGACCCAGTCGCCGACCTTCACGAGATTCTCGTCGTTGTGTGCGTACACGGTGGTGAAGCCGTACTCGTGCTCGATCTTGAGGACACGCCCATAGCGCGGCTCGACGCCCGCCACCACGACCACGCCCGCGGCCGCCGCCTCGATCGACTGACCGTGCGCGGCGCGGATGTCGATGCCGCGGTGCCAGCCGCTGCGCCGCCGTCCGAAGGGTGAGCTCACCGCGCCATCCGTGGGCCACTGAAACGACGCGAGCGCCTCGGCGAAGTCGGGCACCGCGAGCACGAAGTCGGTCGGCGCGCGCATGGCACGGGTGCGCGGGCCGGGATCGGCGGCACGGCCGCGCGTCGAGCGCGCCAGGGCGCGCGGCGGACCGGCCCCGGCCGCGGGAATGACGAGCCGCTGCCCGACGCGCAGGGTGATGCGATCGTTCGCGAGCCCGTTCGCCGACACGAGCGCGCCGACGGCGACTCCGTAGCGCCGCGAGATCGCGCTGAGCGTGTCGCCGCGCGCGACGGTATGGACGCGGTCGGTGGCGGGATCGGCGGGCACGCTGACCGCGGACGCGACCAGCGCCACGCCGAGCGCGCCCGCGATCAATGCGCGCGGCGCCGTCACGGCTCCCCCCCGAAGCGCACGTCGAATCCGCCGAAGCGGCCGGTGGCGGGCACCCAGCGCACGTCGACCACGCTGATGCGCGACAGCGGCGGGCCCTTCTCGAGCGCGCGCACGAACTCCTCGATCACCTCGCGCGGCCCTTCGGCGCGGGCGCGCACGCGTCCATCGCTCAGATTCATCACGAAGCCGGTGAGACCGAGACGGTCGGCCTGGCGCTGGGCGAAGTCGCGATAGCCCACGCCCTGCACGCGTCCCTCGACCACGATCTCGGCGGCGGCCACGGCTGTGTTGGGCGGTTCATCGTCGCCGCGCCGTCGGCCGGCGCGAACCGGCCGACGGGCGGCACAAAGCCCTACCAGAGGTAGGACGAGAAGTGGTCGGGGCGAGAGGATTTGAACCTCCGACTTCACGGTCCCGAACCGTGCGCGCTACCAGGCTGCGCTACGCCCCGAACGGACGCGCCCATTGTACAAGGCTTCACGATTCCCAGGCGTACTTTCCCACGAGCTTCACGAACTTGCACTCGCCGAGTTGGCGAGAGCGGATCTCGCCGCCGACACGCTCGACCAGGGTCAGCACCTGGTCCTCCGCGCTGCCGACGGGCAGCACCATGCGCCCGCCTTCCGCGAGCTGCTCCACGAGCGGCGGAGGCACCGCGGGCCCGCCCGCGGCGACGAGGATTCGCTCGAACGGCGCTTCGTCGGGCCATCCGAGGGCGCCGTTGCCCACGCGGATCCAGACGTTGTTGACGCCGAGGCTCTCGAGCATGCTGCGCGCGCGCTCGGCCAGTCGGGGCAGCCGCTCGATCGAGCACACGCGGCGCGCGAGCGCGCCGAGCACCGCCGTCTGATAGCCGGAGCCGGTGCCGACTTCGAGCACCTTTTCCTGGCCGGTGAGCTCGAGCAGCGACGTCATCAGCGCGACGATGTAGGGCTGCGAGATCGTCTGGCCCTCGCCGATCGGCAGCGGATGATCCTCGTACGCGCCGTGCGCGAGGCCTTCTTCGACGAAGCGATGGCGTGGAATGCGTCGCATCGCCTCCAGCACGCGCGGGTCGGTGATTCCGCGTCGCGTGAGCTGCTCGTCCACCATCCGCTCACGCTCGCGCGCCAGGCGCGCTTCGAAGCCCGCCTCCACTCACCGTCTCCGGCGCTTGGGTGTCGCTTTCGCGTCGGTCCGCTTGCCGGCGCCGCCGTCGGGACGGCTCGGCGCCGTCGCCCCGGCGCGCTCGGCGCGCGGCCGCGCACGCAGCGCGGCGTTGAGCGCCGGCTCCCAGTCGGTCATCTGCGCGAGCGCGCGATGATGCGTGAGATCCAGATGCAGCGGCGTCACGGCGGCGTAGCCCTCGTGCACGGCGCCCATGTCGGTGCCCTCGAGCGCCTCCCACGCGGGCGGGCCCGCGCCAATCCAGTAGTGCGCGCGGCCGCGCGGATCGGCCTGCTCGACGATCTTGCCGGAGTAGACACGGTGGCCGAGCCGCGTGAGCCGAATGCCCTTCGGCACACCCGGCGGCACGTTGACGTTCAGCAGCGTCATCGGCGGCAGCCCGCTCACGAGCACGCGCATGACCACGTGCCGCGCTACGCGGGCGGCGTGCTCGAACTCGTCGCCCTCGGCGAGCGAGACGGCGATCGACGGCACGCCGAGCAGCGTGCCCTCCATGGCCGCCGACACGGTGCCCGAGTACGTCACGTCGTCGCCGAGATTGGAGCCGTGATTTACGCCGGAGACGACGACGACCGGGCGCTCCGGCAGGAAGCCGAGCACACCGAGGTTCACGCAATCCGACGGGGTGCCGTTGACCGAATGACGGCGCTCGCCCCAGCGATGCACGCGCAGCGGCCGATGCAGCGTCAGCGCGTGGCCGCAGGCGCTCTGCTCGCGCTCGGGCGCGAGCACGTGGACGTCGCCGAGATCCTCGAGCGCGGCGGCGAGCGCCGCGAGACCGGCGGCGTGGACACCATCGTCGTTGGTCACGAGCAGCACGGCCATCGATGTCTGGATGCTACCCTGCCGGCGCCCCCGCCGTGCGCGGAAAGTGCCGACGCCCTCACGGCGACAAAAACGAATCGCGGGGCGCGCGCCCCGCGATCGTCGAACCGAATCGGGCTCGAACGTTCGGCCGGCGTCCGCTCAGACCTTTCGGCCGGCGTCCGGGAGCCGGCTGGGGTCCAGCATCTGGCCGTTCGTGGCCTTGTCGTCGCCGAGATATCGCGGGCGGTGGGTGGCGGCGGGCTCGTCATTGATCTTCGCGACGTTGCCCTTGAAGCAACCACCTTTGGTGATCACCAGCGAATCGGTCTTGATGTTGCCGTTGACACGGCCGCTCGCCGCGATCTCCACGTTGCCGGTGGCGGTCATGTTGCCCTCGTACTGCCCGAGGATGATCGCGTCCACCGTCTCCACGTTCGCGTTGACGACGCCCTTCTCGCCGATGACCAGCTTGCCGCCGACCCGCAGCTCACCGCCGACCTCGCACTCGATCTGGATCGAATCCGCGATCTGGAACTTGCCTTCCAACTTGGCGGTCTCGCCGACGATCGTGAGCAGCGGCACCGGCGGGGCGGTCGGGCCTTGGGGCGGCGCGGTCTTCCGAGCCTCTTCCTTGCGTTCGAACATCGAAGCCTCCTGCAACGAGCGAGCGCCGCGGCGTTGTGCCGCTCGATCCGTCAGCCTGAGGCCGCGATCCGGTTACAACCAGGGAGGTGGTTCCAGCATCCCCTATTCGTGCGAGGAGTGTCAAATTCGCCGACGGGACCCTCAGCCCGCGCAAAAGAAAACCGCGCCGTAGGCGGTCGCCGTGCGGCGCGGTCTCTGACGACGTGGGAAATGGTCGGGGCGACAGGATTTGAACCTGCGACCACCGGACCCCCAGTCCGGTGCGCTACCGGGCTGCGCTACGCCCCGACGTCGCAGCCTCGAATTTTCCCAGAAAGCCGCGCGCCCTTCAAGGCGCCAGCCGGGCGCGCAGTGTGGTGAGCCGGTCGCGTACGCGCCGCAGCGCGTCCGCATAGGCCACCTCGCGCATCCCCAGCTCGAGCTGGTGCGTGTTCGTGCGCCGCGATTCCGCCAGCAGGCGCTTGCGCGCGCCCTCGAGCGTCAGCCGCTCGTCGTAGAGCAGCGTCTTGATCCGCTGGACCAGCTCGAGATCGCGGCGACGATACAGACGCTGACCCGCGGGGTTCTTCTTCGGGCGCAGCAGCTTGAACTCGGACTCCCAGTAGCGGAGGACGTACGCGGGCACGCCCGCGACCTCCTCGACCTCACCGATCCGGTAGTAGAGCTTCTCGGCGATCTCCGGCACGGCCGCTACGCGCTCGCGCTCGGCGTGGCGGTGTTGATGCGCTGCTTCAGGCCCTTGCTCGGCTTGAACGTGAGGACCTTGCGCGCGGTGATCTCGATGGAGTCACCGGTCTGCGGGTTGCGGCCGCGCCGCGATGCCTTGCGACGGATGCGAAAGTGTCCGAACCCGACGATCTTCACGTCCTCGCTCTTTTCGAAACAGCGGAAGATGATGTCGAAGACCGATTCGACGACCGACGCGGACTGGCGCTTGCTCAGCCCGTGCGCGGCCACGGCGTTGACGAGGTCGTTCTTGGTCACGGTGGTGCGTCACCTCCTCGTCGAGACGGCTATGATCCGCCCCGCGCGATGAACGGCTTGTATCCCTTGGCCTCCAGCTCCTTCAGCGTCGTCACCGCGGTCTCGTGATCCGGGAAGGCGCCGATCCGCACGCGATACCACGGATCGCCGCTCGTCGCCGCGGGCGCCGGGCGCTTGGCGGCCGCGGGAATCGTCGTCTCGCCGCTGCTGCCGGCACGCCGCACCTGCACCTTCAGCCCGTCGGTGGCCAGATCCTTCGAGAGCGCCACCGCATCGCGCAGGGGCAGGCTCGGCTTGACGACGACGCCGTTGCCCGACGGTTCGGCGGTGAGGCCCTTGCTGGCCAGGCGCTGATTCAGGTCCGGCGCGGAGGTTCCCGAGATGAACACGTCGTATTGATCGGGTTTC